>Ga0247818_10000819_pt1 | contig 19603 bp, 16 predicted proteins | sample 13C_Glucose_Day1_FD_192424 | JGI IMG/M metagenome (GOLD analysis project Ga0247818, IMG submission 192424) | Soil microbial communities from agricultural site in Penn Yan, New York, United States - 13C_Glucose_Day1 | ecosystem: Environmental > Terrestrial > Soil > Agricultural land | place... | reverse complement strand
CCCCGAACCCGGCCCCGATCCCGGCGGGGAACGGGGGATCGGGGCCGGGTTCGGGGAGCCAGAGGTGGTGGCCGGCGGGCTGGAGGCGCCCTGGGGCCTGGCCTTCCTGCCCGACGGGAGCGCGCTGGTGTCCGAGCGCGACAGCGGCCGCATCCTCCAGGTCCGGCCCGGAGCCGGGGCCCGGGAGGCCGGGACCGTGCCCGGGGTGGTCGCCGGGGGCGAGGGCGGCCTGCTCGGGCTGGCCGTCTCGCCAGCCTATGACCGCGACCAGCTCGTCTACGCCTACTTCAGCGCCGCCACCGACAACCGGATCGTGCGCTTCCGGCTCGGCGGCGGGCAGGCCGAGGTGCTGGTGGAGGGCATCCCCAAGGCCGGCATCCACAACGGCGGGCGGATCGCCTTCGGGCCCGACGGGATGCTGTACGCCGGGACCGGCGACGCCTCCGAGCGGGGCCGGGCCCAGGACCCGGCCAGCCTCGGCGGCAAGATCCTCCGGCTGCAGCCCGACGGGGGCGTCCCGGCCGACAACCCGTTCCCGGGGTCGCCGGTGTGGACCCTGGGGCACCGCAACGTGCAGGGGCTGGCCTGGGACGATGCCGGCCGGATGTTCGCCAGCGAGCTCGGGCAGAACAAGGTCGACGAGGTCAACCGGATCGAGCAGGGGGCCAACTACGGCTGGCCGGAGGTCGAGGGCACCGGAGGCGGGGAGCGGTTCCGCGACCCGCTGGTCACCTGGCCCACCTCCCAGGCGTCGCCCAGTGGGGCCGCGATCGCCGGCGACACCCTGTATGTGGCCGCCCTCCGGGGCGAACGGCTGTGGAAGGTGCCCCTGGACGGCGCCGGCGGGACCGGCGAGCCGGCGGCCGTCCTCGTCGGCGCCGACGGCCGCCTGCGCCATGTCGCCGTGGCCAGCGACGGCGCCCTCTGGGTCCTGACCAGCAACCGCGACGGCCGCGGCGACCCGGCCCCGGACGACGACCGCGTTCTGCGGTTTCCCCTCGCCTGAGGGCGCCGGGCCCCGCCGGAGGTTTGGCGGGGGCTGCCGGTGGCACCATGAGGGGTCCGGAACTACCGAGTTTGCGGGATCTGTATGACCTTGACCGTGTTGATCAACGCCGGCCCCTGGCTGCCGGTGCCGCCGCCCGACTACGGGGGCATCGAGAACGTGCTCGCGACCCTGATCCCGGAGCTGCGGGCCCGGGGGGTCGAGGTGGTGCTGTGCACCGTCGAGGAGAGCACGGTCGAGGTCGACGACCGCCATTGCGCCTTCCCCGACGGCCAGTTCGGCCGCCTGGCCGGGCCGTACGCCCAGGTCATGGGCATCACCGCCGCCCACATGGCGACCGTGCTGGAGACCCTGCGCGAGCGGCCCGACATCGACCTGGTGCACGACCACCTGGAGGTGGTGGGGCCGAGCGTGCTCGGGGCCATCGACGGCGGTGGCCCCCCGGTGCTGCAGACCCTCCACTGGGACCTGCGCAAGCATCCCGAGTTCTACGGGACCTTCGACGGCAAGGGGCGGGTGTTCTTCAACGGCGTCTCCAACGCCCAGCTGGCCACCGCCCCGGCGAATCTACGATCCCAGAGCCTTGGCGCCGTCCACCTGGGGGTCGACCTGGCCGCCCACCGGTACCGGGCCGACAAGGGCGAGGACTACCTGGTCCTGGGACGGGTCACCCCGTTCAAGGGCCAGGACGTGGCCGCCCGCATCTGCAAGGAGCTCGGGATGCCGCTCGTCCTGGCCGGCCCCGTGGCCGGTGTCTCCTCCCCGCGGGAGCTGTCGGCGGCCCTGGAGGACCCGGCCAGCCCGCTGCACGGCTACGGCGACGTCCGCCACTACCTCGACGCCGTCCGGCCGTTCGAGGACGGGGAGCGGATCCGCTGGGTGGGCACGGTCGGCGGGGCGGAGAAGGATGAGCTGGTCGGCCGGGCCCGGGCCGTGCTCATGCCGATCTCCTGGGAGGAGCCGGGGGCGACGGCGGCGCTGGAGGCGCTGGCCTGCGGCACCCCGGTGATCGCGACCCGCCGGGGCGCCCTGCCCGAGATCATCGAGCACGGCCGCAACGGCTTCCTGGCCGACGACGAGTCCCAGTTCGCCCAGCTGATGCTGCGCACCGGCGAGATCGACCCGGCCGAGTGCCGGCGCTCGGTCGCCGAGCGGTTCTCGGCCGGGGTGATGGCCGAGGGCTACCTCCGCCTCTACAGGGAGGTCCTGACCCGAATCGGCGCCTGAAGCGCGTCGAGGGCCGCGATGGCGGACCCGCGGGCGCCGGCCATGTCCCGGTCGGGGACCAGCGCCAGGCTGGCCACCCGGGCCTGCTCCTCGCGCAGGGCGGTGTGCTCGCGCACCTTGCCCAGGAACCACTGGCGGAACGTGGGCGTGGACTCGACCACGCCGCCGCCCAGGAAGTAGGTGTCGGGGTCGCTGTAGTTGGCGGCGATGGTGAACAGCCGGCCGATGGCCATCGCCTGCTGCTCGAAGATCGCCAGAGCCAGCGGGTCCTCCCGCTCGCCGTAGCCGCGGACCAGCTTGGCCGCCTCCTTGGGGTCGGCGACCCGGCCCAGCTCGTGGTTCTCGAACCGGGTCAGCCAGTAGGGGAGCAGGTTGTGCTCGATCCCGGTCAGCGAGGCGATGCTCTCGGCGTCGCCCACGAAGCCGCAGTTGCACACCGGCAGCGGCTGGCCCTCGGCCAGCAGGCCGTGCATGGGGATCTGGACGTGGCCGAACTCGCCGGCCATACCGGCCGCCCCGCGGACGATCCGCCCGCTCTCGACCACGCCGCCGCCCAGCCCGGTGCCGACAATGGCCGAGACCGAGGAGTGGCCGGGCGCCTTGGCCCCGTAGCGGACGCTGTGGGCGTAGAGGGCGGCCGCGTTGGCGTCGTTGTTGTAGACCACCGGCAGCCCAAGCCGGACCTCCAGCGCCCCCCGGACGTCGAAGCCCCGCCACGCCGGCTGGGCGAAGTTGGTCGCCCCCTTGGAGGAGATGACCCCGTTGGCCGAGGCCGGGCCGGGCGTGTCCAGTCCCACACCGCGGACCGCCCCCGGCGCGATGCCCGTGAGGTCGAGGATGTTGTCCAGCGCCCTGGCCATGGCGTCGATGGCCACCTCGGGGCCCTCGGTGACCCGGCTTGGCGTCTCGACCAGCCGGTCGACCAGGAACCCCTTCGACGGGTCAAGGACGGTGGCGTTGTTGCTGGTCCCGCCGGTGTCGATGCCGACCACGACCCATCTGCTGTCGCTGTCCATCTCCGTTCCCTTCCCCGTCTTGTCTAGGCCGTCACCGCCGGGCAGGCGAACACCGCCTGGAGGACGTGGCGACGGCGACTGGCCAGGTCGGCCAGCAGAGCCGGCGCGTCGCCGAGCGGGACCAGGTCGGTGACCAGATGCTCCCGCATCGCCGGGCCGTCTGCACGCAGCAGGCTGACCGTCTCGGCGGCCAGGCGCCGCCGGTCCCACAGATGGGCCGTGCCCCTCGGCACCCGGCCGATCTGGGCGCAGCGGATGGCCAGCCCGTTGTGGTGGAACTCCTCGCCCAGGGCCAGGTCGGGCGCCCCGCCCTGGTAGAAGGCCAGGTCGACCACCGTCCCCTGGGGCCGGAGGCTGCGCAGGGCCCCGGCCAGGGCGGCCGTCCGGCCCCGGCACTGGAAGACGACGTCGGCCCCGCAGTCGGTGGGGTCGCGGCGCCAGCGCTCCTTGACCGACCGCCAGGCGGTGCCGTCGGCGTCGTCGACCGCGTCCAGGCCGAGGTCCCTGGCGACGGCCAGCCGGGCCGGGGTGGCGTCGGCCACCAGGACCTCGGCCGCCCCGTGGTGGCGGGCGAACAGGGCGACCAGCAGCCCCACCACCCCGGCCCCGGTGACCAGCACGTGGCGGCCCCTGACCCCGTCGCCGAGCTGGATCGTCCCCGGCCCGGCCGCGTCGGCGGCCGCGTGCAGCAGCCCGTTGGCGCAGATCGGGCCCATGTGGGCCACGTAGATGCCGAGCACCGGGTCGAGGTCGGGCGGCAGGGGCAGGAACCGGTCGACCATCGGGTCGACGGTGTGGGCGGTCTTGTGGCCGTAGGCCATGGCCACCAGGTCGCCGACGGCCACGGCGTCGCTGCTGGTCTCGCTGACCCGCCCGACCTCCATGTAGCCGGGGGCGCGGACCGGGAAGCCGGTCGCCGGCCGGTCGCGGCGGAACACCCCCAGCCGCTCGTCCCAGGCGGCATGCAGGTAGGGGTTGGTGCCCTTGAAGTAGGTCAGCTCGGTCCCGGCCGACAGGCCGGTGTAGAGCGTCTCGAGGCGGAACTGGCCGCCGGCCGGGGCTGGCTCGTCCTCGTCGACCAGGCGGGCCACCCCCGGCTGCTCGATCACCAGCAGCCGCACCGGCCGCCGGTCAGCCACCTTCGCCTCCCCGACCGTCCGGGAAGACCGGCAGCGGCCGTCCCTCGTCGGCCGAGCGCGTGATGGCACAGGCCAGCAGGTGGGTCCGGTAGGCCTCCGGCCAGGGCACCCGGATCCTGTTCTCGCCACCACGGACCGCGGCCACGAAGTCCCGGTCGGGCCGGGGACGGGCGTCGGCATCGGCGGTCCAGGCGTCGCGCCGGCCGTCCACCTCGACCAGCAGCTCGGTCTCCGACAGCTCCAGCGAGAGCCCGTCGGCGATCACCTGCACGCCGGCCAACTGCAGGCGCGGAAGCAGGCAGGTCGACGCCACCGTCCCGACCGCCCCCGAGGCGAACCGCAGACTGGCCACCGACACGTCATGCACATCAGCCGCAGGCGGCGCCGCCTCGCCCACGGGACCAGGGGGGGTCGGGGTGGACGCCGCCCGGGCGGCGAAGGCGTGGACCTCGACGACGTCGCCGGCGAGGCCTCTGGCGGTGTCGAGGACATGGGTGGTCTGCTCGATCGTCTGGCCGCCCGACCTGTCGCGGCGGAGCCACCAGGGGGGAGGGGGGACCTTGTCCAGCCAGGAGCACTGGACGAGCCGGGCCGGGCGGTCGCCCAGCAGGTCGGCCGCCCGGTCGAAGATGTCGAGCCAGCGCCAGTGGTAGCCGGTGCAGGTGACCAGGGGCCGTCCGGCCAGGCGGGTGGCGATCGCCGTGGCCGTCTCCTGGTCGATCGCGACCGGCTTCTCGACGAACATGGGCAGCCCGGCGTCGATCACGGCCAGCTCGGGGGCGCCGTGGGCGAACGGCGGGACGCAGATGTAGACGGCGTCCAGGCGCTCAGCGGCCAGGAGCTCCATGTGGTCGGGGTAGGCGGCCGCCCCGGCCTCGGCGGCCAGCTCCTTGGCCCGCTCCAGGGCCGGGTCGGCGACCGCGGCCACCTCGACCCCGTCCATGGCCAGCAGGGCCCGCACGTGGCGGGCCGCGACCGCGCCCGCCCCGACCATGCCGATCCGCACTGTCGACCGCATTCCAGCAGGATAGGGCCAACCGGACGGACCGGCAGGGCCACGGCCAACGCCGGAGCCCTCTGATAGCCTCCTGTCGCCGTTTGGCCCACTTCAGCGCGCTTCCCGGGAGATCGCCATGGCCGACATCGACGCCTTCGTGCAGGCCGAGGCCGACGCGCTCGTTCACGAGCTGTCCGAGTGGTGCGCCATCCCCTCGATCTCCAGCGACCCCGAACGTGCCGTCGACGTCCGCCGCTCGGCCGAGCACCTGGCCGGGCTGATGGAGGCGGCCGGGCTCGACACCGAGGTCCTGGCCGCCGAGGGCGGCCAGCCGGCCGTGTACGGCGAGTGGCTGGGGGCCGGGGCCGAGGCGCCCACGGTCACGGTGTACGGCCACCACGACGTGCAGCCGGCCGACCCGCTGGAGGACTGGACCACCCCGCCGTTCGAGCCGACCGTGCGCGACGGCTACCTGCACGCCCGCGGCGCCTCCGACGACAAGGGGCAGATCCACTTCCAGGTCTCGGCCATCCGGCACCTGCTGGCCGCCGACGGGCGCCTGCCGGTCAACGTCAAGTTCTTCGTCGAGGGGGAGGAGGAGTCGGGGTCGCCCACAATCGACGCGTTCCTGGGCGAGCACGCCGACCGGCTGGCCTGCGACCTCATCTGTGTCTCCGACACCGGGATGGTCGCCGAGGACGTGCCGTCGCTGGTCACGGCCATGCGCGGGCTCGTCTACTTCCAGGTCGACCTGCGCACCGCCCCGGCCGACCTGCACTCGGGCTCGTTCGGGGGCGCCGTCCCCAACGCCCTGGCCGAGCTGGTGGCCCTGCTGGCCGGGCTCAAGGACGAGGCCGGGCGCATCTCCATCCCGGGCTGGTACGACGACGTGGTCGAGCTGACCGACGAGGAGCGGGCCAACTTCGCCGCCCTGCCGTTCGACCCCGACCAGCTCATGGCCGTGACCGGGGTCGGCGCGCTGCCCGGCGAGGAGGGCTTCACGCCCCTGGAGCGGATGTCGGGCCGCCCAACCGCGGACATCAACGGCATCTGGGGCGGGTTCAGCGGGGCCGGCACCAAGACCATCATCCCGGCCAGCGCCCATGCCAAGGTCTCGTTCCGCCTCGTCGCCGACCAGGAGCCGGCCCGGCTGGAGCCGCTGTTCGAGCGCTGGGTCCGCGACCGGGTGCCCGGCCACGTCGAGGTCTCGGTCCGCTCCTTCGGCGGGGTCAAGCCGGCCCTCACCCCGCTCGACCACCCCGGCAACCGCGCCGCCGCCAAGGCCGTGGCCCGGGCGTTCGGCAAGGACCCGCTGTTCTACCGCGAGGGCGGGTCGGGCCCCGAACGGGCCCTGTCCGACGCCCTCGGCGCGGCCTGCGTCTACCTCGGGGTCATGCTCCCCACCGACCGGATCCACGCCCCCAACGAGCGGCTGCTCCTGGCCCACTACTACCGGGGGGTGCGGGCGGCCGCCTACGCCTTCGAGGAGTTCGCCAGGCCGGAGGTGGCGACGGCCCTGCGCGCCCCGGCCGGCTAGCGGCCATGGAGCCGGGACTCGCCCGCGACGCCCTCACCCTTCTCCTCGGCTTCACCACCGGTGTCCTCAGCGCCCTGTTCGGCATCGGCGGCGCCATCGTCAGCAACCCCGGCCTCCGCGCCCTCGGCGCCGCCCCCCTGGTCGCCGTGGGCACCACCCTGCCGTCCATCCTCCCGGGGGCCATCTCCGGCACCCTGCGCTACCGCCGCGAAGGCCTGATCGACTGGCAGCTCATCGTCCCCGCCGCCGCCTCCGGGCTCTTGGCCGTGGTCGCCGGCTCGCTTCTCTCGCACGCCGTTCCCGGCGGCGGCCACCTGCTCCTGCTCCTCATCGCCGTCCTGCTCGCGTTCACCGCCTGGCGCACTGCGGTGGCCCCCCCGGCCGCCCCAGCCCTCGAGGCGGCCGAGGACGTCTCGCCGTCGGCCCCTGAGAGGCGGACGCGGTGGCGCGCGGCCGGGATCGGGGTGGTCGCGGGGCTGCTGTCGGGGCTGCTGGGCATCGGCGGGGGGGTGATCATGGTGCCGGCGTTCACCGAGCTGCTCGGGATGTCGCTCAAGTCGGCGATCGCGACCTCGCTGGTCTGCGTGGGGATCTTCGGGGTGCCGGCGACCATCACGCACGCGTTCCTCGGCGACATCGACTGGCGCCTGGCCGTGCTGCTGACCATCGGCGTGATCCCGGGGGCTCGGATCGGGGCGTCGCTCACCATCCGCACGGCCGAGCGGCGCCTGCGCCTGGCCGTCGGCGTCTTCCTGGCCCTGGTCGCCCTCGTCTACTTCGTCACCGAGACCCGGGCCCTGCTCGCCCTCTGAACCGTCGAGTCCTGAGCGTCATCGGCCACCACCTCCGATGAGGCGCAGGTTGCGCTGCTCGGCCCGGCGGGCCAGGCGGAGCTGGCGGCGGCCGAGAAGGAGGATGACGCTGAACAGCAGGACGCCGACGCCGACGCCGGCGGCCAGGGCGGCCGGGTGGACGCCAGTGCTGATGGTGGCCGGAAGGGCGACCAGGACCAGCCAGACCAGCACGACCCCGCCGCTGATGCGCAGGGCGGTCGGGAGGGTGCGGTCCTCGAGGCGGCGCTGGGCCAGGCGGGCCAGCTCGACCGCCGCCGGCGCGTCGGCCGGGTCGGTCACCGCCTCGCCGGCCCGCACGGCCAGCGACACCCGCCGCCGCGCCGCCTGATCCATCGGGGCACCCCCGTGGGGTTCCCCGGGCCCCTCCGGGCCGAGCCCGGCCGGGGGGTCGCTCATCCCTTCGGGGGGCCGGCCGCCACGAACGTGGTGAAGTTGAACTTGAGGTCCTGGATGCGCCGCTCCAGCACCCGCAGGCCGAACAGCTCGGCACAGCGCTCGGCGGCGATCACGGCCGTCGAGGACGGCAGCTCGCCGGTGGCCAGCATGCGGGCGGCCTCGGCGGTGTCGGGCTCCTCGGTGACCAGGGTGGTGGGGAAGTGGTGGCGCAGCCACATGCGGCACTGGCGGATGGCCTGCTGGTGGGAGGCGATCCGCTCGATGCTCTCGCGACCCGGGAGGGTGGGATGGACCAGCAGGGTGTGGTTGACGTCGATCTCGAACAGGTCCATCACCCGGAACCGGTGGGCGGCCATCGCGTAGACGCTCTCGTAGACGACCCCGCCGTTGGAGTTCTCGAGGGCGAAGATGCCGATGTCGACGTCGCCCGCCTCCACCGACCGCAGCACCTTCTCGGTGTTGAGCAGCTCCACGATCTCGACCTCGCCGAGGTTGTTGTCGCGGGCGTACTCGAGCGCCGCCTCTTCTGAAAATGACCCCCGGATGCCCATGACGCCGAGGGTGAGCAGGTCACCCACGGCCGGGCACCTCCTTGACGGAGTCGGCGAAGCGGGCGAGCTCCGCGGCCAACTCGGCCGGCCGCTGCAAGGGGATGTCGTGCATCGTGTCCTCGAACCAGGTGAGGGTGGCGGATGGGAGCAGGCCGGTGGCGCGAACGGCCGCGTCCCGCTTGGCCTGGGCGTGCGTGGCGTCGGCGGCCGGGTCGGCGGCCGGGCACAGCAGCACGGGGCAGTCGACCAGCGGGTACAGGTCCGGCGGCCGCTGGCCGTAGAGGGCGTCGACCACCTGCATGTGGTTGTCGAACTGGAACCGGGACCGGGCGACGCCCTGGTCGTCGACGTCGACCCCGGCCCGAAGGTAGTCCCGCACCCAGGGCTGGCCGCCCGACCCGCCGGCATCGAACCGCCCGGCGCGGGCCAGCCAGTCGGTCAGCGGCACCGCGAACCGGGGCGGGGCCAGGCGGCGGCGGGCCTCGTCCAGGGTCGGGCCCGCCCACTCGGCCACCCCCAGCAGGGCGCCGTCGACCAGGGCCAGGCCGGCCAGCGCGCCCGGCCGGTCGGCCGCGAACTGCAGGGCGACGTTCGCCCCCCAGGAGTGCCCGGCCAGCACCGGCCGCTCGATACCGAGGGCGGCCAGCGCGGCCGACAGGTCGCGGCCCAGGGTGGCGAAGTCGTAGCCCGACCCGGGCTGCTCGGAGGCACCGTGGCCGCGCTGGTCGAGGGCCACCACCCGCAGCCCGGCCCCGGCGAGCCGGGACGCGACCCCGTCCCAGATGCGGGCGTTGGAGGCGAGCCCGTGCAGCAGCACCACCGCCTGCCCGCTCCCGCTCCAGTCGCGGGCGTGCAGGCGGACACCGTCGCCGGGCACGGCGCGGTCGGCGGGGGTGGTCGTGCTGGTCCGCATGGGCGGCTCATCGTACGGGAGCCCTCCGGGCTCCGCCTCGGCATTCCTCAGGAGGCGTCTCCCAGCTGCCGCTTGAGCTCCTTGCGGTCGACCAGCTCGACCTTGGCGACCCGCCCGGGGCTCGCCTCCAGCCGGAACAGCGAGCCGGTGCGGAACTCGGGGAACCCGTCGACCAGACCGGTCTGGAACAGGAACATGGGGATCAGGTCGCCGTGGCTGACCCCGACCACGGCCCGGCCGGGATGGTCGCGGACGGCCGTCCGCACCCAGGCGGCCAGGTCGGGGGCGTCGTAGCCGAGCCGGTCGTCCAGCTCGACCTGGAGCCCCATGGCGCCGGCCAGCGGGGCCGCCGTCTGGCGGCAGCGCAGCCAGGGGCTGGCCGCGACCAGCACCGGCTCCTCGCGGCGCAGGGCGGCGGCCAGCCGGTCGGCCTGCTTGCGGCCCTTGTCGATCAGGGGCCGGCCACGGTCGCCGCCCGTCCAGTCGTACCGGTCGGCCGCCTTGGCGTGCCTGACCAGAAACACGATAGTGCTCGCCATGTCCAGAGTGTGGCGGCCCGCCAGGTGCCAAGGCAACCGGGCGGGCCGTCCACCAACCTCCTCGCGTCAGGCGCGGCCGGTGGCGTGGGCCCGCTTGCGCGACAGGGCGTCCACGCTGGCCGCGATCAGCAGCACCAGGCCGGTGACGATGAACTTGATCCCGGCGCTGTAGCCGAGCAGCCCCATGCCGTTGTCGATCACGGCGATGACGGCGCCGCCGATGATGGCGTCGCGCACCTTGCCCTTGCCCCCGAACAGGCTGGTGCCGCCGATCACCGCCGCCCCGACCGCGTACAGCAGGGTGTTGCTGCCGCCGGCGTTGGGGTCGACCGAGTTGGCCCGAGAGGCGGCGATGATGCCGCCGATGGCGGCCATGGTCGAGCAGACCATGAACACCGAGGTCCGGATGCTGGCCACCTTGATGCCGGCCCGCCGGGCCGCCTCGGTGTTGCCGCCGGTCGCGTACACATGGCGGCCGTAGGCGGTGCGTCCCAGCACGAAGCTGAGGATCACCAGCAGGACCAGGATGATCGTCACCACCCAGGGGATGCCCTTGAGGGAGATCACCAGGGCGTTGCGGCTGCGCTCGAGATTGAGCACGTAGACGGCGATGCCCGTGAGGACGGCCAGCCCGCCCACCTTGGCGGCGAGGACGGCCATGGGCTCGGCGGACAGGCCCTTGGCCCGGCGCCGCTGGGCCCGCATCAGCACGACGGCCGCGTAGCCGCCGATCGACACCGCCCACAGGACCCAGCCCCACAGCGGCGGCAGGTTCCTGTTCTCGATGGCCAGGATGACCTCGTCGCGGATGGGCACGTTCCCACCCTCGCCGATGATGAGCAGCACCGTGCCCTGGAAGGCCAGGAACGCGGCCAGGGTGACCACGAACGACGGGATCCCGATCCGCGCCACCAGCGAGCCCATGGCCGTCCCGATGAGCAGGCCGACCAGAAGGGCGGCAAGCACCGCCAGGGGCCACGACCAGCCCCAGTCGACCAGCGCGGTGGCCAGCACGGCGGCGCAGACGCCGCTGGTGAACCCGGCCGACAGGTCGATCTCGCCGAGCAGCAGGACGAACACCAGCCCCATGGCGATCACGGTGATCGGGGCACCCTGGGTGAGCAGGTTGGCGAAGTTGCCGGCGGAGAAGAACACCGGCCGCAGGATCGAGAAGACGATCACCAGCACGATCAGGCCGAAGACGGCCGGCAGGGAACCGATGTCGCCCCCGCGGACCCGGTCGACGTAGCCGCGGAAGTACTCGCCCAGCGACGGCGAGCGGGTGAGCTCGGCCGGGCTGTCGGGGACGTCGACGGTGGGGGCGCTCATGCCGTCACTCCTTCGTCGACGCCGGCGGGCAGCTCGGACTCGACGCCTTCGGTCCGGCCGGTGGTGATCAGCTCCACGATCTGCGGCTGGCGCACGTCCTTGGTCTTGACCTCGGCGGCCAGCTGGCCGAGGTACAGGGCGGCGATGCGGTCCGCGACCTGGAAGACGTCGACCAGGTTGTGGGAGATGAGCACCACGGCCAGGCCCTGGTCGGCCAGCCGCCGGACCAGGGCGAGGACCTGCTCGGTCTGGGCCACCCCGAGGGCCGCCGTCGGCTCGTCGAGGATCACCACCTTGCTGTTCCAGAGCACCGCCTTGGCGATGGCCACTGTCTGGCGCTGGCCGCCGGACAGGCTGGCCACCAGCTGGCGGGTCGACCGCAGCGTCCGCACCGAAAGGGACTTGAGGGTCTTGCCGGCCCGCTCCTCCATCGAGGCCTCGTCGAGCACGATGCTGGTGGTCTGCTCGCGGCCGAGGAACATGTTCTGGACCACGTCGAGGTTGTCGCAGAGGGCGAGGTCCTGGTAGACGATCTCGATCCCGAGCGCCGAGGCGTCCCGCGGGCCGTGGACGGTGACCTGCTTGCCCTCGAACAGGAACTCGCCCGAGTCGATCGGGTGGATCCCGCCGATGCACTTGATCAGGGTCGACTTGCCGGCCCCGTTGTCGCCGACCAGGGCGCTGACCTGGCCGGGGTAGGCGGCGAAGTTCACCTGCTTGAGGACGTGCACCGGCCCGAAGCTCTTGTTGATGCCCCGAAGCTGGAGGATCGGGGCTGCGTTCTCGGTCGCGTTCGCGGTCACGCGCGACTCCTCGCTGGTCGGGACCGTCCTGGGCGCCCAGCCGAGGCCGGGCGCCCAGGAGGATGGTCCTGCTCGTTACTCGACGCCCGCCTCCGTGCACTTGGCCGCGAACGAGCCGCTGCACAGCTCGTCCTTGGTCACGTACCCGTCGGCGACGACGTCGTTGACGTTGTCGATGGTGATGGCCTGCGGCGCCAGCAGGACCGAGGGGACGTCCTTGCCGCTCTCGGGGTCCTTGACGGTGTCAGGGGCCGACCCCTGCTCGCCCTTGGCCAGCCCGACGGCCAGCGCGGCGGCCGCGTCGGCCTCCTTCTTGATCGCCTTGTAGACGGTCATGCACTGGTCGCCGTTGAGGATGTTCTGCAGGCCCTGGACGGTCGCGTCCTGGCCGGTGACCGGGACCTCGCCGTTGGCGTTGTTCTTCTTGAGGATGGCGATGGCGGCGTTGCCGAGGCCGTCGTTAGCGGCCAGGACGCCGTCGATCTTGCCGCCGGCCTTGGTGTACATCTGCTCGAAGATGGTGCCGGCCTGCTGGTTGTCCCAGTCGGGCACCGACTGGTCGTCGACCTTCTTGTACTGGGTCATCTTGGACAGCACGCCGTCGTAGCCCTGCTTGAACAGGGTGGCGTTGTTGTCGGTGGGCGAGCCGTTCAGGTAGACGATGTTGGCGTTGTTCTTGCCCTTGGCCTCGAGGCACTTGGCCAGGCCCTCGCCCTGGAGGGTGCCAACGGCCACGTTGTCGAACGACACGTAGTAGTTGGCGCCGCCGTTGAGGGTCAGGCGGTCGTAGTCGATCGTGGCCACGCCCTGCGACTTGGCCTTGTCGAGCACGGCCTTGCCGGTGCCCGAGTCCAGGTTGGTGATCATCAGCACGTTGGCGCCGCCGGTGATCATCTGGTCGGCGATCGTCTGGAACTGGGTCTTGTCGCCCTGGGCGTTCTGGATGTCGTACTGGACCCCGGCGGCCTTGAAGGCCGCCTCGAGGAGCGGCTTGTCGTTGTTCTCCCAGCGGGCCGACGACTTGGTGTCGGGCAGGATGACGCCGACCTTGGGCGTCTTGCCGCTGCTGCTGGCGCTCGCGCCGCCGCCGTTGTCGTTGCCGCCACCACAGGCGGCCAGAATGAGGGTGAGCGCCGCCACCGCGGCGATCACGCTGAGGAGCCTTCTACGCATGACCCGTCCTTTCCGTCGCTTCGGATCCCACCACAAGGGGGCCGGGAGGTGCCCGCCACCGCTTGGTCATGTCCGGACCACCCCCTCGACCGGGTCGTCCACCCGGTCGCCGGCAATAGTATCCGGGCTGGCTGCGTTGTTGTCTCGCTCTGCTTCGATGGTGAGGTCGCGGCGGGCCGCATACCGCTCGCGGACGGCCGGGGTCGGCTCGGCCTCGTAGGTCTCGGTCCCGGCCAGCTCCCAGCGGGGTGGCTCGGGCCCCTCGGCCAGGGCCCAGGCGGCCTGGTTGGCGGCGCCGTCGGCCACGTACTCGGCCGCCGGGGGGACCACTACCGGGTGGCCGAGCACGGCCGGGGCGATCCGGCGCAGCGCCTCCGACCGGGCTCCGCCGCCCACCAGCAGCACCCGCTCGACCTCGACGCCCTCGGCGACCAGCGCGTCCAGGCCGTCGGCGAGCCCGCACAGCAGCCCTTCGACGGCCGCCCGGGCCAGGCAGGCCGGGGTGGTGTTGGCCAGCCGCAGCCCGTGCAGGGCGCCGGTGGCGTGCGGGCGGTTGGGGGTGCGTTCGCCCTCCAGGTAGGGGACCAGGGTGAGCCCGCCGGCCCCGGCGGGGGCGCTCAGGGCCAGCGCCGACAGCTGCCCGTGGTCGACCCCGAGCAGCTGGGCGGCGGCGTCCAGCACCCGGGCGGCGTTGAGGGTGCAGACCAGCGGCAGGAACCGCCCGCTGGCGTCGGCGAACCCGGCCACGATGCCTGAGGGGTCGGCGGCCGGCCGCTCGGAGACGGCGAACACAGTGCCCGAGGTGCCGACCGAGACGACCACGTCCCCGGGCCTGGCCCCGATCCCGAGGGCGGCGGCCATGTTGTCGCCGGTCCCGGCGGCCAGCACGGCCCCGGCGTCGGTCTGGCCCGGGCTGGCCGCCGGGTCGAGCACGGCCGGGACCCGGGCGTCGTGGCCGAGGGCGAGCCGCAGCAGCTCGGGGCGGTAGGACCCGGTGGCCGGCGACCAGTAGCCGGTGCCGCTGGCGTCGCCCCGGTCGGTGGCCAGGGTGTCCAGGCCGGCGGCCCCGCCCAGCTTCCAGGTCAGCCAGTCGTGGGGCAGGCAGACGGCGGCCACCCGCTCGGCGGCCTCCGGCTCGTGGTCGGCCAGCCAGCGCAGCTTGGTCACGGTGAAGGAGGCCACCGGCACCGAGCCGGTCGCCTCGGCCCAGGCCCGGGCCCCGCCACCCTCGGCGACCAGGTCGGCGGCGGCTCCGGCGGAGCGGGTGTCGTTCCAGAGCAGGGCCGGGCGGACCACCCGGCCGGCCTCGTCCAGGCAGACCATGCCGTGCTGCTGGGCCCCGACCCCGACCGCGGCCACGTCCTCCAGCCCGCCGGCGGCCTCGACCGCCGTCGCCAGGGCCGCCTCCCAGGCGGCCGGGTCGACCTCGGTCCCGTCGGGGTGGGGGGCCCGGCCCTCGCGGACGAGCTGGCCGCTGGCCGCGTCGCGGACCACGACCTTGCAGGCCTGGGTGGAGGAGTCGACCCCGGCGACCAGGGTCAAGAGCGCGCCCCGAGCAGGTGCTCGATGGCCAGCTGGTCGAGGGCGGCGTAATGCATGCCCCGCCGGCCGGCCGACTCGACGTCGAAGTCCTCGAACGAGCCCCGGTCGGCGAGCAGGTCCGTCCAGCTCTCGCCCTCGGCCAGGGTCGGGGTGGCCAGCTCGGGCACCCGGGCCGCCTCCATCGCCGCCCGCACCTCCGGATCGGCCCGGAAGGCGGCCGCCCGCTCCTTGAGCAGCAGGTAGGTGCGCATGTTGGCGGCGGCCGAGACCCAGACGTCGTCGGGGTCCTCGGTCCGGGGCGGCTTGTAGTCGAAGTGCCGCGGGCCCTCGTAGCCGCCGTGCTCGAGCAGGTCGACCAGGAAGAAGGCGCTCTGGACGTCGCCGTGGCCGAAGACCAGGTCCTGGTCGTACTTGGGCCCGTGCTGGCCGTTGAGGTCGATGTGGAACAGCTTGCCGTGCCACAGGGCCTGGGCGATCCCGTGGACGAAGTTGAGCCCGGCCATCTGCTCGTGCCCGACCTCGGGGTTGAGCCCGACCATGGCGGCGTGCTCCAGCGAGCCGATGAAGGCCAGGGCGTGCCCGACGGTGGGGAGCAGGATGTCGCCCCGTGGCTCGTTGGGCTTGGGCTCGATCGCGAACCGCAGGCCGTAGTCCCGGTCGAGCACGTACTGGCAGAGGAGGTCGAGGCCCTCCTTGTAGCGGTCGAGGGCGACCCGGACGTCCTTGGCGGCGTCGGTCTCGGCCCCCTCGCGGCCGCCCCAGAAGACGTAGGTCTGGGCGCCCAGCTCGGCGGCAAGGTCGAGGTTGCGCATGACTTTGCGGACCGCGTAGCGGCGCACGTCGCGGTCGTTGGCGGTGAACGCCCCGTCGCGGAACACCGGGTGGGTGAAGGTGTTGGTGGTGGCCATCGGCACCACCAGCCCGGTCTCCTCCAGGGCCTCGCGGAACCGCTTGACGTGCCGCTCCCGCTGGTCGCCGTCGGCGCCGAAGGGGATCAGGTCGTCGTCGTGGAAGGTGATCCCCCAGGCGCCCAGCTCGGCCAGGCGGTGCACGCTCTCCACCGGGTCCAGCGGGGGCCGGGTGGCCTCGCCGAAGGGGTCCCTGGCCGGCCAGCCGACCGTCCACAGGCCGAAGCTGAACTTGTCGTCTCGGGTCGGGCGGGGGTCCTGCATGGCAAGCTCCTGTCCAGACGCGCCACAGCAGCGAGATGGTCCCAGCCAGCCACCGCCCCGTCAAGTGGTGGTACCACCTTCGTCCGCGATCCGAACGATCTCGAAGTCGCAGGATGGCTTGACTGGACGCCAGGTATGCGGTTACTTCGTTCGAGCAGTGAACTTCTCGCCGCGGGGAGCGTTGGCCATGGCCGGTCCATCGGGTGACCTGCCGCTGCGCCCGCGGGAGATGCGCGACCGGAACCGGGCCCTGGTCCTCGACGCGGTGGCCCGCCTCGAGCCGGTCACCCGGGCCCAGCTGGCCGCCCGCACCGGGCTGACCAAGTCGTCGGTGTCCAGCATCGTCACCGAGCTGCGCTCGGCCGGCCTGGTGGTCGAGCAGGGCGCCCAGCGCGGTGGCGACCTGGGCCGGCCGGGCACGGCCCTCACCCTGGCCCGCGACGGCCTGGCCGGGCTGGGGCTGGAGGTCAACGTCGACTACCTGGCCGCCTGCGTGGTCGACCTGGCCCGGCGGACTCGGGTCCAGTACGTCGAGGTGGGCGACAACCGGGCCCGCGACCCGGCGGCCGTGGCCCAGCTGCTGGCCCGCCTCGCCAGGGCCGCGGTGGCCGCGGCCGCGACCCAGGGCCTGACCATCTCGGCCACCTGTGTGGCCGTGCCCGGCCTGGTCGACCAGGAGACGGGCACGGTGGCCCGCGCCCCCAACCTCGGCTGGAGCGACGTCCCGCTGCGCCGGCTGCTGGCCGGCGGGGTGCCGGCGGCGCGCACCCCGGTCCTGGTCGAGAACGAGGCCAACCTGGCCGCCCTCGGTGAGCTGTGGTTCGGGGACGGGGCCGCCCTCGGCGACTACGTGCACATCTCCGGCGAGATCGGGGTCGGGGCCGGCATCGTCGTCGGCGGCCAGCTGTTCCGGGGCGCCCACGGGCACGCCGGCGAGCTCGGCCACACCACCCTGGAGCCCGACGGGGCCGCCTGCACCTGCGGGAGCCGGGGCTGCCTCGAGCTGTTCGCCGGCCAGGAGGCGATCCTGCGCCGGGCCGGCCTCGACCCGGCCGTGTCGACCAGCACCGGGCGGTCCGACGGGCCGGTCAGCACGCTGGTCGAGCACCTCGGCGCCGGCGACCCGCGCGCCCTGGACGCGCTCGAGGTGGCCGGGCGCAGCCTCGGCACGGCCACCGCCTCGCTGGTCAAGCTGGTCGACCCGGACACGGTGGTGCTGGGCGGGATCTACGCCGTCCTCGCCCCCTGGCTGCGGGCGTCGTTCCAGCGGGCGCTGCTGGCCGGCATCCCCATGACCAGGGCGGTCCCGCCGCGCATCGCCATCTCGGCCCTGGGCCCGGACGCGGCCGTCCGGGGGGCCGCCGGGCTGGTCACGGCCAGCCTGCTGGCCCGTCCGGGCGCGCTCTTGCCCGGCTCGGCGCGGGCGTAGCATCAGACCATGCCGAAGCTCGTCCTTGGTCCGCTGCTGCGCTATGTGGGGGAGACTCAGGCCACCGTCTGGGTGGAGACCGACGCCGCCGCCCGGGTCGAGGTCGAGGTGTCGCCGGCCGATCCGGGCCGGGAGGCCGCCGGGGGCGGGCACGGCCAGGCGCCGACCTTCCGGGTCCAAGGCCACCACTACGCGCTGGTCCTGATCGGCGGGCTGGAGCCGGACCGGGTCTACACCTACCGGGTCGAGCTCGACGGCGAGCAGGTCTGGCCGGAGCCGGTGGCCGCCCCGGACGGGCCCGCCTTCCCGGCCAGCACCATCCGCACCCTGCACGGCGACCACCCGCTGCGGATCGCCTTCGGGTCCTGCCGGGTCGCCGCCCCCCACGAGCCGCCCTGGACGCTGCCCCCGACCGCCGACCGCAAGCGGGGCAAGGGGGCCGACGCCCTGTACGCCTTCGCCCTGCGGATGCGCGACGCCGATCCCGGCACCTGGCCGGACCTCCTGCTGCTGCTGGGCGACCAGATCTACGCCGACGACACCTCCGAGCGGGTGCAGGACTTCATCCGCTCGCGACGTGACGTCAGGCGGCCGCCAGGCCTCGAGGTGGCCGACTTCGAGGAGTACACGCGGCTGTACTGGGAGACCTGGGGCGACCCGGTCCTGCGCTGGCTGCTGTCGACGGTCCCGACGGCGATGATCTTCGACGACCACGACATCAGCGACGACTGGAACACCTCGGCGGCCTGGGTCGAGCACATGCGGGCCACCGACTGGTGGGACGAGCGGATCGTCAGCGGGCTGGCCTCCTACTGGCTGTACCAGCACCTGGGCAACCTGTCCCCAGACGACCTGGACGACGACCCGGTCTGGGCCAAGGTGCGCGACGCCGGCGACGCCACCCGGATCCTGCGCGAGTTCGCCTACCGGGCCGACCGCGAGATCGAGGGGACCCGCTGGAGCTACACGCGTGACTTCGGCCGGACCCGCCTGGTGGTGATGGACTCGCGCTGCGGGCGGGTGCTGGACGGCGAGCGCCGGGAGATGGTCGACGACGACGAGTGGGCCTGGATCGAGGAGCAGGCCGGCGGCGACTTCGACCACCTGCTGCTGGCCACCTCCCTGCCGTTCGCCCTGGCCCCGGCCGTCCACGACCTGGAGGCCTGGAACGAGGCCGTGACCGCCGGGGCCTGGGGCCGGCTGGCGGCCAGGGTCGGGGAGCGGATCCGCCAGGGCATCGACCTGGAGCACTGGGCCGCCTTCAACGACTCCTTCGACCGGCTGGGGGCGCTCATCGAGGCGGTCGCGGCCGGCCGGCGGGGGAGGGCGCCCGGGTCGGTGGTGGTGCTGTCCGGCGACGTCCACCACACCTACCTGGCCGAGCTCTCCTTCCCTGGGGCCGCCGGCGGGCACAGCCCGGCCTGGCAGGCCGTGTGCTCGCCGCTGCGCAACCCCCTGCCCCCCGACCAGCGGGCGGCCCACCGGCGGGCCTTCCGGCGCCCGGCCCAGGCCGTGACCAGGTGGCTGGCCCGCCGGGCCGGGGTCGAGCCGGAGGAGGTCGCCTGGCGGGTGGTCGAGGGGCCCCGGTTCGAGAACCACCTGGGCGAGCTGGAGCTGGACGGCCGCCGGGCCACCCTCCGGGTCGAGCAGGCCGTCACCCCCGAGGGCGGCGCCGGCGCCCCCTCCCTCGAGCTCCTCTACGACCACCAGCTGGCGGACGGGAGCTGAGTGGTGGCCGGCGGGAGACTGGTCGGGCTGGCCCGGTGGCCGGTCAAGTCGCTCGGCGGGGAGGCGCTGGCGGCGGCCCGGCTCGACTGGCGCGGGCTCGGGGGTGACCGCGCCTACGCCCTGCTCGACCGGCGCGAGGGTCGCGACGGCCGCTGGCTCACCGTCAGGCAGGCGCCGGGGATGCTGGCCTGGTCGGCCGCCTACCCCGACGCCCTCGACGACCGGCTGGACCCGGCCGACCAGGCCAGCATC
>Ga0247818_10000809_pt1 | contig 19713 bp, 17 predicted proteins | sample 13C_Glucose_Day1_FD_192424 | JGI IMG/M metagenome (GOLD analysis project Ga0247818, IMG submission 192424) | Soil microbial communities from agricultural site in Penn Yan, New York, United States - 13C_Glucose_Day1 | ecosystem: Environmental > Terrestrial > Soil > Agricultural land | place... | reverse complement strand
CAATTTGACCGCGCATCTGGCGCAGGAATTGCGACACAAGCATGGGTTGGAGCTGTGGGAGTTCAGCTGTCTTCCGATAAGCCCAAAAATAAGTCATCAAGACAGTTGCTTCCACATTTGATCTCCTGCAGCTTTAAATCGTCTTGCCGTTGCCTTCGATGTGCCCCAACGGTACGCGTTTTTCTATTGCGCTCGAAAGCACAATCGACGTTTTGCTGAACCCGAACTTGGCAATCCGGTTGATCAACTCTTCCAGCTCCGGCATCGATCCCACCGCCGCTTGCATGATCACGCACGGATCGCCGGTGACCCGGTGGCACTCGGTCAATTGCGGGATTTTGATCAAGTCGTCGTAAGCCTTTTGATTGCCATGCTGGTTCAGGCGCAGTTCGATCACGCACTGGATCGGCAAACCGAGCTTGGCCATGTCGACTTTCGCCTGGTAACCGGTAATCACGCCACTGGCTTCCAGTTTGGCCACGCGCTCGGCCACGGCCGGGGCGGACAGGTTGACCTTGCGCGCCAGGTCGGCGTAAGACGCACGGCCGTTGTCCAGCAGGGCGCCGAGGAGCATGCGGTCGTATTTATCCATCGTCGTACACCTGGAAAATGACTGACTTTCGAAAGCACGGTTTATAGCGCCGAACTCCGTGTTTTGAAAAGTGTACCGGCGCTATAAACAGGTTTTGTAACTTATTTTTCGCCGTTGGCCTTTCTAGAATAGCTGTTCACATTGTCCTGTCATCGAGCTGCTCATGCCTGGCTTACGTCGTTTTCCCTTACCGTTGATCGCTGCTTTTTTCGCGTTGTACGTGATTTGGGGATCAACCTATCTGGCGATCCGCATCGGTGTGGAGTACTGGCCGCCGTTGTTGCTCGCCGGAATCCGTTTTGTGGTCGCCGGGACGCTGATGTATGCCTTCCTGCGCTGGCGCGGCGCGCCGGCACCGACCTGGGCACAGTGGAAAGCGGCCGGCATGATCGGGATCTTGCTGCTCGCTGGCGGTAACGGCGGAGTCACTGTGGCCGAGCACATGGGGGTGGCCTCCGGTGTGGCAGCCTTGGCGATTGCGACGGTGCCGTTGTTTACCTTGTTGTGCGGATATTTCTGGGGCGCGCGTAATACCCGTCTCGAATGGGCCGGGATTGTGCTCGGGCTGATCGGCATTGCCATGTTGAATCTCGGTTCGAACCTGCAATCGAGCCCGCTGGGGGCGACGTTGCTGGTGCTCGCAGCAGCTTCCTGGGCGTTCGGTTCGGTCTGGAGCAAACACTTGCCGTTGCCCGAGGGGGCGATGGCCAGTGCGGTGGAAATGCTGGTCGGTGGCGTGGTGCTGTTGATCGGCAGTGCATTGAGCGGCGAGCATCTGCAAGCCCTGCCACCGATCGAAGGGTGGGCGGCCCTGGCGTATCTGACGTTCTTTGGCTCGATTATCGCGTTCAACGCTTATATGTATCTGTTGAAAAACGTGCGTCCGGCGGCGGCGACCAGCTATGCCTACGTCAACCCGGCGGTGGCGGTGTTGTTGGGCATCGTGTTTGTCGGCGAGACCATCGGCATCGAAGAAGGGCTGGCGATGCTGGTGATCATCAGCGCCGTGGTCCTGATCGGTTTGCCGCAGTGGCGTCGGGTGCCTGAGCAGCCGGCCGTAGTCGCGCCGACAGAATCCCGTGTGAATTAGGGTAAACTGCGCGCCATTGCATCTTGTTTTGCACACTTGTTTTGAAAAACCCGCGCTGAATTTTCCTACGGTAATCCCATGACTTTCGCCACCCTTGGCCTGATCGAACCCTTGCTGCGCTCTCTCGAGACGCTCGGCTACCAGACCCCGACGCCGGTTCAGGCGCAAGCCATTCCGGCGGTGCTGGCCGGTCGCGACCTGATGGCCGCCGCCCAGACCGGCACTGGCAAGACCGCCGGTTTCGCGTTGCCGCTCCTGCAATTGCTGGCCATGGAAGGGCCGAAAGTCACCGCCAATTCGGTGCGCGCCCTGATCCTGGTGCCCACCCGCGAGCTGGCGGAACAGGTTCACGAGGCCGTGCGTCAGTACGCCGAGAACCTGCCGTTGAGCACCTATGCGGTGTACGGCGGCGTCAGCATCAACCCGCAAATGATGAAACTGCGCAAAGGCGTCGACCTGTTGGTGGCGACTCCGGGGCGCTTGCTTGACCTGTTCCGGCAGAACGCGTTGAAGTTCAACCAGCTGCAAACCCTGGTGCTGGACGAAGCCGATCGCATGCTCGATCTGGGCTTTTCCGAGGAGCTGGGGAACATTTACCGGGTACTGCCGAAGAAACGTCAGACGCTGTTGTTCTCCGCGACCTTCTCCGACGCCATCCGCCTGCTGGCCGGGCAAATGCTCAACGATCCGCTGAGCATCGAAGTCAGCCCGCGCAACGTGGCTGCCAACACTGTTAAACAGTGGGTGGTCACGGTGGACAAGAAGCGCAAGCCGGAGCTGTTTGTGCACTTGATGCGCAAGGGCAAGTGGAAGCAGGTGCTGGTGTTCGCCAAGACCCGTAACGGCGTGGACGCCTTGGTGGAAAAACTCCAGGGCCTGGGCATCAATGCCGATGGCATCCATGGCGACAAACCCCAGGCAACCCGCCAGCGCGCACTGGACCGTTTCAAAGTCAGTGAAGTGCAGATTCTTGTAGCGACCGACGTCGCGGCCCGTGGCCTGGATATCGAAGACTTGCCGTTGGTGGTCAATTTCGACCTGCCGATCGTGGCCGAAGATTATATCCACCGGATCGGCCGCACTGGCCGCGCGGGTGCCACCGGGGAGGCGATTTCCCTGGTGTGCGCCGATGAAGTGAACCTGCTGTCGGCCATCGAGACCTTGACCCGTCAGACGCTGACTCGCCAGATGGAACAGGATTTCGAACCCGAGCACCGGGTGCCGGATACCGATGCCAGCGGTCAGGTGGTCAAGAAGCCGAAAAAACCGAAAAAGCCGAAGACCTCGGGCGGCGGCAAGCGCAACCTGGGCAAATGGGTCGAAAGCGGCGACGCGTCGGCGCCGGAACCTTCGATCAAGCCTGTGCGAAAAGTGCCGGTGTTCAACACTGGGCCGCGTAAGCGTAAGCCTTGAATATCTGCGGCGTCTGCTAAGCCGCCTTCGTCGGAACGCCGCCCGGAGCAAGCCCGCTCCCACAGTCGACCGAGTTCTTTCAGAAAGAATGCGATTAATGTGGGAGCGGGCTTGCTCGCGAAGGGCGCGGCGCGGTCTTCAGCCCGTGCGCTTCAACCACTCCACCATCCCCAACCCCGCCGCCCGCCCACTGGCGAAACACGCGGTCAGCAGATAGCCGCCCGTCGGCGCTTCCCAATCCAGCATCTCCCCGGCGCAGAACACGCCAGGCAGTTGCTTGAGCATCAAACGCTCATCCATCGATTCGAACAGCACCCCACCGGCGCTGCTGATGGCCTCGTCCAGTGGACGGGTTTTCACCAAGGTCAGTGGCAATGCCTTGATCGCTCTGGCCAGCATTGCCGGATCAGCGAAGCACTCGGCTGCCGTCACCTCTCGCAACAACGCCGCTTTCACCCCATCGAGCCCGAGCTGACTGTGCAGGTGCTTGGCCATTGAGCGCGAACCACGTGGTTTGCTCAGCGCCGCTTCAATCTTATCCACAGGCCTGCCCGGCAGCAGGTCGAGATGAACAGTCGCCGAACCATGCAGGTTGATGGCTTCGCGGATCGGTGCAGACAGGGCGTAGATCAGGCTGCCTTCAATACCCGTCGCGGTAATCACGCATTCCCCGAGCCTCGGGACGTCGTCATTGAGACCGATAGCGATATTTTTCAACGGCGCGCCGGCGAATTTTCCGACCATCAGCTCGCTCCAGGCCTGCACTTCAAAGCCGCAATTGCTCGGTTGCAACGGCGCCAGCTCCACGCCACGCTGTTCCAGTGGCAGCATCCAGGCACCGTCCGAACCGAGGCGCGACCAGCTGCCGCCGCCGAGGGCCAGCAACGTGGCGTCTGGTTGAAGGTTTTTTTCACCGTCGGGGCAGGACACTTTCAGACTGCCATCGCTGTTCCAGCCGAGCCAGCGATGGCGGGTGTGGATAACTACTCCAGCGTCTCGCAGGCGTTTGAGCCAGGCGCGCAGCAGCGGCGCGGCTTTCATGTCGGTTGGAAACACCCGGCCGGAGCTGCCGACGAAGGTGTCGATGCCCAGCTCATGAATCCATTGGCACAGTGCGTCGGCGCCGAAAGAGCGCAACAGCGGCGCAATCTGTGGTGCCCGTTCGGCGTAGCGCGAAAGAAACGCCGGGTAGGCTTCGGAGTGGGTGATGTTCATGCCGCCGACACCGGCCAGCAGGAATTTTCGCCCGACCGAAGGCATGCCGTCGTAGAGGTCGACCTTGATCCCGGCCTGGCTCAACACTTCAGCCGCCATCAGGCCGGCGGGGCCGCCGCCGATGATGGCGACGTGAGGGGGGAGGGGAGTCGAGGGCTGAGTCATGGAATGCACTGCGGTTCGGCGAATGAAGCCGGGCATTCTACCAGCACAGATCTTTGTGGGAGCGGGCTTGCCCGCGATAGCGGACTGTCAGTCAACAAAGATGCTGAATGTGCCGGCCTCATCGCGAGCAAGCTCGCTCCCACAGAGATCGTCGGTGTGCTCAAGTGCTGATCAAAAAACAAACAGCGCTCTGAAGCCTATACCCCGCCTGGCCTGCAGCCCCTTTCACTCAGGTTATCCACAGGCGGTTCCACAGCCATTGTGGGTAAAGACCCACATTTCAATGACAACCTGATGACTGCCAGACTCTTTGGGCGCTGTGATGCAGGATCCCATGCCGCCGCGCCAAAGCCTTGCGGTCCTTGCTGTAGCCGCCACCAATTACCCCGACCACTGGAATATCCCGGCCCAGGCAATGCCGCATCACGCTTTCATCGCGAGCGGCGACCCCTTCGTCTGTCAGCTTCAGGTAGCCGAGTGCGTCATCCTTGTGCACATCGACGCCGGCGTCATACAGCACCAGGTCAGGCTGGTACAACGGCAGCAAATAGTTGAGCGCATCGTCCACGACTTTCAGGTAATCGACGTCGCCCATGCCCATCGGCAGGGGAATGTCCCAATCGCTTTCAGCCTTGCGTGCAGGAAAATTCTTTTCGCAGTGCAGGGAAACGGTGATGGCCTCCGGCGTGTTGTGCAGGATTCGTGCAGTACCGTCACCCTGATGCACATCGCAGTCGAAGATCAGCACCCGATTCACACGACCACTTTCCAGGAGGAAATGGCTGATCACCGCCAGGTCATTGAAAATGCAGAACCCGGCGGGATGATCGTAGTGCGCATGGTGGGTGCCGCCCGCCAGATGACAGGCCAAGCCATGTTCCAGCGCCTGCTCGGCCGCCAGCAGGGAACCGCCAACCGCCCGCACCGTGCGCCGGGCCAGGGCTTCGCTCCAGGGCAGGCCGAGACGCCGCTGGTCTTCGCGGGACAACTCGCCGCCCATGTAGCGTTGGATATACGCAGGGTCATGCGCGAGGGCGAGAATCTCTGGCGGGCAGAGCTCCGGGCGCAGCAGATCGGTGTCCCGGGTCAGTCCGCTGTCCACCAGGTGATCGCGCAGCAGGCGAAACTTGTCCATGGGGAAGCGGTGATCCGCCGGGAACTCGGGGCTGTAGTCTTCGTGGTAGATCAACGGCAGGGGCATGACTGAGTTATCTGGGAAGGCATGTAGGAATGAATGAAGGATCCTACCAGCGATGTAGACTTGCGGCATGGGAAAGGGAGATGCGATGGAGCCGATACTGCAACTCGAGAGCGCGCGACTGTTGTTGCGGCAATGGCGTGACGAAGATTTGCCAGCGTTTGCGGCGATGTGCGCCGATCCGCACGTGATGCGCTATTTTCCGGCACCCTTGAGCCGACTGCAAAGTGCTGCGCTGATCGGACGGATTCGGGGGCACTTTGCCGAGCATGGTTTCGGTCTCTGGGCGCTGGAGCGCAAGGACACCGGCGCCTTTATCGGGTTTACCGGCTTGGGGGTGGTCGGCTTCGACGCGCCATTTACCCCGGCCACCGAAATCGGCTGGCGCCTGGCCCGGGAGCATTGGGGCCTGGGCTACGCCAGTGAAGCGGCGTGGACCGCTCTGCGCTGCGGCTTTGACCGATTGGCGCTGGATGAAGTCGTGTCCTTCACCACTGATACCAATATGCCTTCGCAGAAAGTCATGCAGGCTATCGGCATGCACCATGATTCAGCCGATGATTTCGACCATCCGAAACTCGCATGCGATCATCCCCTGCGTCACCATGTTCTTTATCGCATCACCCGTGAGCAATGGCTGCAAACCTCGCATGGATAAGCTGGCACGGACGTTTACAATGGCCTGATAGGCCCTGGCCGGAAATTGAATCGACCGCCGCAGCCAAGACTGCGCGGCATTGCGTTATGTGAGGAGCGTCTGAATGAGCCAAGTGTTGGATGATCTGGTCGACTTGCTGACCCTGGAGCCGATCGAAGAAAACCTGTTTCGTGGTCGCAGCCAGGACCTGGGTTTTCGCCAGCTGTTCGGTGGACAGGTGCTCGGCCAGTCGCTGTCGGCGGCCAGCCAGACCGTCGAAGAAGCGCGCCATGTGCATTCGATGCACGGTTATTTCCTGCGTCCGGGCGATGCCGGGTTGCCGGTGGTCTATCAGGTTGACCGGGTGCGTGACGGCGGCAGCTTCAGCACGCGGCGGGTGACGGCGATCCAGAAGGGCAACCCGATCTTCACCTGCAGCGCTTCGTTTCAGTACGACGAAGAAGGTTTCCAGCACCAGAGCGAGATGCCGACAGTGGTCGGTCCGGAAAACCTGCCGTCGGAACTGGAACTCACCCAGCAGCGCGCGCACCTGATCCCTGAACACATGCGTGAAAAATTGCTGTGCCCGAAACCGATCGAATTCCGGCCGGTAACCGAGGAAGATCCCTACAACCCGCATCCATCCGATCCAATCAAGTACGTCTGGTTTCGCGCCGACGGTGCCTTGGCCGATTCCCCGGCGCTGCATAAATACCTGCTGGCCTACGCCTCGGACTTCGGTCTGTTGACCACTTCGATGCAGCCCCATGGCAAGTCGGTCTGGCACAAGGACATGCAGGTGGCCAGCCTCGATCACGCCCTGTGGTTCCATGCCGATCTGCGCGCCGATGACTGGTTGCTGTACGCGATGGACAGCCCGTGGGCCGGCAATTCCCGTGGCTTCTCCCGTGGCAGCGTGTTCAATCGCGCCGGGCAACTGGTGGCTTCGGTCACCCAGGAAGGCCTGATTCGTCACCGCAAGGATTGGGCATGAACCTGGCCGAGGTGCGGCACTGGGTGTTCGATATGGACGGCACCCTGACAGTGGCTGTGCATGACTTCGCGGCAATCCGCGTGGCGTTGGCGATCCCTGCCGAAGACGACATCCTGACCCACCTCGCCGCGCTGCCGGCCGATGAGGCGGCGGCCAAGCATGCCTGGTTGCTGGAACACGAACGCGACCTGGCGTTGGGTTCGAAAGCGGCGCCGGGTGCGGTGGCGCTGGTGCGAGAGCTGGCCGGACGGGGTTATCGCCTGGGCATTCTCACGCGCAATGCCCGTGAGCTGGCGCACGTCACGCTGGAGGCGATCGGTCTGGCCGACTGCTTCGCGGTGGAGGATGTCCTGGGCCGCGATGAAGCGCCACCCAAGCCTCATCCGGGCGGTTTGCTGAAACTGGCCGGGGCCTGGAACGTACCGGCGAGCGAGATGGTGATGGTCGGTGATTACCGCTTCGATCTGGATTGCGGCCGCGCGGCCGGGGCGCGGACTGTGCTGGTGAATCTGCCGGATAATCCGTGGCCGGAGTTGACTGACTGGCATGCGGTGGATTGTGGGGTGTTGCGGCAAATGCTTTCGGCTTGAGGAAATGGGTACCTGATCCACCGCCATCGCGGGCAAGTCGAATCGTCGCACCGCCGCTCCCACAGTGTCCGTGGCGGCCACAGGTTTTGTGTTCGACACGGACATTGTGGGAGCGGGCTTGCCCGCGAAGGCGTCAGATCAGACACCACAAAAACTCACTGACCAAACAAAGCTTTCTGCCCCTCCGGCGAATTGAACATCCCATCCCCATCATGCCCGACCCCGGGCACTTCGATCAGCTGCTGACTCATCCCCTGAGGATACAGTCGCTTCAGGTACTCAAAATAATAGCGCCCGCGAGCCAATCGATTCGGCCCCTGGGCTTTTGCCTCACACCGTTTATCCAGCGCCGGATGATTGGGGTCGGTGTCCTGCTGCCCCAGTAGATAAACGATGTCACGCTGGGCGTAGCTTTCCTTCAACTGTGCAGGCGTTCGCCCCTCGGCATAGGCGGGTAGATCCGCCAGCCCGTACTTCCAGCGATTGAAATCCGGGCAACCGGCATGACTGAACGCCACGGGCCGACGTTCATCGAAGTACGCATAAGAAGACGGATTGGCGACGACGTAACGCACCTGCACGCCAGCCGCCTTGAGCTCGGGCTGATCGTGGCCGAGCAAGGCATAGCGCTGAACCACCTGGGCACCACCGGAGTGACCGACGATAACGACCTGCTTCACATCTGGAAACTGCAGACGATCACCGATTCGGGCGACGACTTCGTCGAGTGCAGCGTAAGCGCTCAGGTTAAACGGAGCGGTGGACAAGCCGCCAGCCATCCAGTCATTGCCTTGCCAGCGCAATACGCTGTCAGCCACAGGGTGAAGTGCGATGTCGGACTCATTGAGAAACTGTGGGGCAATCACCAGGGTGGTCGCGCTTTGTCCTGCCTGTTCAGCCGCGCGTTCCGCAGTCTGGCGATAGGTTTCGGCATTGCGCTCGCGGCCATGGATGATAATCAACACCCGTTCGATTTTCGTCGGTGCCGGTCCGATGCCCACCGCGATCTCACCCGAGGTCAACAGCAGGCGACCGGGGCTGAGTTCCTTGACCCCCTGCTCGCCAGCCTGGGTGCTTGCGCAGGTGAACAGCAGGACCAGCAGCCACGTTTTCATCACAGGTTTTTCGCCGCAAAGGTATCGCACTGGCCGACCTGGCCCTGGGCGAATCCGGTTTTGAACCAGCGCACTCTTTGCGCCGACGTACCATGGGTGAACGAGTCCGGCACCACGCGACCCTGGCCTTGCTGTTGCAGGCGGTCGTCGCCAATGGCGTTGGCGGCGTTCAAGGCTTCTTCGATATCGCCCGGTTCCAGCCAGTTCAGGCGTTGCTGGGCACTATGGGCCCAGACCCCGGCCAGGCAATCGGCCTGAAGTTCCTGGCGCACCAGCAAGCCACCGTCGCCTTCCATTTGCCGACCTTGTTGGCGAGCGGTCTGAATTTTCGCCGATACGCCAAGCAAGGTCTGCACGTGGTGTCCGACTTCGTGAGCGATCACGTAGGCCTGCGCGAAATCCCCCGCCGCGGAAAAGCGTTGGGACATCTCCTGAAAGAAACCCATGTCCAGGTACACCTTCTGATCCGCCGGGCAATAAAACGGACCGGTCGCCGAAGTCGCCAGGCCGCATGCCGAGTTGACGCGGTTGCTGAACAGTATCAGGGTCGGGTCCTTATATTGACGGTCGGCCTGCTGGAAAATCTGCCGCCAGGTGTCTTCGGTATCGCCAAGGATCGAGCGCACAAATTCGGCCCCTTCATCATTGGCTGGCGGCGCCTTGCGGGTTTGCGTGGGCGCCGGCGCCGATTGTTCGCTCATCTGCCCGGTGAGCTGCCCGAGGATCTGCATGGGGTCCTGGCCAGTGAGCCAGCCGATCCCGACGATCAGCACGATCGCCGTCAGGCTCAGGCCCTTGCCGCCACCGAAACGCATCCCGCCACCACCGCCGACATCATCGCCCCGGGCATCGACCACGTTGTCGCTGCGTCGACCTTTTTTCCATAGCATGGGGGGATCCTCTTTTCTTGCATGATAAAGACGCGTGGGGTGAGTGTTGCTGGTGAGTGAGAGCGGCGCCAGTCCGGTCGTCAGACAGCCTTGAGCGGCGCCGGTTCTGTGCAGGCGGTGACTTTAGCCTCTTCGTTGACGGATCGGGTTAAAGGTCCTCGGCCGCGAAGGTGTCGCAAGCGTCGGTCCGGCCGGTGGCGAAACCGGTTTTGAACCAGTTTGCGCGCTGCTGCGAAGTGCCGTGACTGAACGTCTCCGGGCGGGGTACGTCATTTGCGGAGCGTTGCAGGTAGTCGTCCCCGAACACTGCCGCGGCATGCAAGGCGGCTTCGATATCGCCAGGCTCCATCCAGTCCAGGCGTTGTTGCGCATGGTGCGCCCAGACGCCGGCCAGGCAATCGGCCTGCAACTCTGCACGCACTTCCAGGCCGCCATCGCCGGTGACGGGTCGCTGGTCCAGCAAGGCCTTCTCGAAGGGTTCGGACAGTCCCAGCTCGAGTTGCACGTGATGGCCGATTTCGTGGGCGATGATGTAAGCCCGCGCGAAGTCACCGACCACTGAAAACTGCTGCTCCAGCCTGGCGAAGAACGCCAGGTCGAGGTACAGCTGCCGGTTGCCCGGGCAGTAGAACGGGCCACTGGCAGTGCTGGCGTAGCCGCATCCCGAGACCACGCCATTGTCGAACAGCGTCAGCGTGGGCTCCGGATAATGCCGTCCCGTTTGGGCAAAAAGTTGTTTCCAGGTGTCTTCGGTGTCACCCAGTACTGACTGAACAAAATTCAGTTGCAGGTCCTCGCTGTCAATCGACAGGGCAACGTCTGGCGGGTTCAGGGGGTTCGAAGAGGAGAGGAGGGCCTCGTCCGGTGTCGTACCCAGTGTCGAATAAAGCCCTGCGCTTGCCAATGCGACGGCGGCCAGTCCGGCGCCCAAGGTTTTCCCTGTCAGTGTGCGGGCATCCTTGCCCTTGCGAGTGTCATTCACGTTGTCGCTACGTCTTGCCTTGTTCCATAACATGGTTGCGGTCTCTCATTGATTGTGGGGCGTGTGTCGCCGAATCCATGAATAACCGCACTGGCAAAGATTTGTGGGTGAAATATGTAAGGGTTGGTAAGGCCATAGTCGTCGCGACGATGTCGAGGGTCGAAAGTGGCCATTTCGCGTTTACCGGTCGAAGGCGTCCCATGCGGGTGCAAAGTCCGGGCTGACCTGGCGTTCGCGCTTGGACAGGCCGGCGATCAACGCCAGATCCTGATCATCCAGATTGACTTCGAGCGCTGCCAGGTTGGCCAATTGATTGACCTCGCTGCTGGCTTTTGGAATAGCGGCCACGTTCGATTGATCAAGCAGCCATTTGAGCGCCACCTGAGTCGGCAGAACCCCGTGTTTGGCGGCGATCTGCTGGATCTGCGCAATCTGTGACACCTTGTTGCGTGCCAGTGGGCTGTAGGCCGTCAGCGCCAGGTCGTGTTGGCGGGCGTAGTCCAGCAGAGCGTTTTGTCCGAGCAGTACGTGGTATTCGACCTGGATGGCTGACAGCGGTGCGCCGAGTTCTTCGACAACTTTGCGCAGCAGCGGCAACGGAAAATTCGCCACGCCGATGTTACGCGCCAGGCCTTGCTCCTTGAACGACACCAGGGTCTCGATCGTACGTGGCAGGTCCCAATCGGTGGTCGGCCAGTGGATCATGAACAGGTCGACATAATCGCTGCGCAAGGCCTTGAGACTTCGGTCCATGGAATGGCGCATGGCGTCAGGATGCAACTGGTCCCACCAGACTTTGGTGGTGACGTGGATCTGATCGCGAGGCGCAGGACTGTTCACCAGCGCTTGACCGACAGCGTCTTCATTGTTGTAGGCCGCAGCGGTGTCGATATGCCGATAACCCAAGGCAAGGGCCTGTTCCACGGCGCGGGTGCATTCCTCGCCAAGCATCGGCCAGGTCCCCAGGCCGAGTTTGGGCATGTTCAAACCCTGGGCGTTAACGATGTGCTGCATGGTCGATCTCCTGTTCGTCAGCTGTAATGCCTGCGATATGTCGTGCGGCGATGTAGCCGAACGTCAGCGCCGGGCCGAGATTGATGCCGCCGGCGGGGTAGTGCCCGCCCATGATGCTGGCCATATCGCCACCCGCGGCGTATAGCCCGGTGATGGGCCGTCCTGATGAGTCGAGGACCTGAGCGTGTGCGTTGACCTTCAGGCCGGCGAAGGTGCCGAAGCAGCCTGGCTGGACCTTCACGGCATAGAACGGGCCTTGTTCGATCGGTGCGAGGCAGGGGTTGGGTCGCTGCAACGCATCCCCCTGCTTGCGGTTGTAGGGTGTCGAACCGCGTCCGAACGCGGGATCCTCGCCGTTGCGCGCGTGGTGGTTGTATTGCGCCACGGTGCTGCACAGGCCGTTCGAGTCGATACCGCAGGCCCGCGCTAATGCCTCCAGGCTCTTGCCGGTTTTCAGATAGCCGCTGCGGATAAAGGGTGACAGAGGCACCGGAAACGGCCGGGAAATTCCGAGGCCATAGCGCCGCTGAAAACCATGGCTGCAGATCAACCAGGAGGCGACTTCCTCGCCCTGCGGTGCGGCGGCGACCATGGCCGTCACGTAGTCGTAGTAGCCGTTGGCTTCGTTGACGAAGCGCTGGCCGTTGCTCAATACCCCGATGATCCCCGGTTTGCCGCGCTCGATGATGTGCGGGAAGTGGCCGATGCTGCCGTCTTTGTACGGGACTTGCGAAACCGGTGCCCAGGCCACGGGTGATGCCATGTTGGTGTTGACCCGGGCGCCGGCGCTTTCGCCCAGGCGCAGACCATCGCCACTGACGCTTGAGGGTGGCAATGCCCAGTGTTCATGACCTGTGGGTGTGCGCGGGAACAATGCCTTGCGCCGCTCGATGTCATTGGCGAAACCGCCGGCGGCGAGCACCACTGCCTTGCGCGCATGGATGCGGATCGCGCCCTTGGCGGTACTGATCACCGCGCCCCGGACCTGATCGCCCTCTTGCAATAACCCGGTCACCGGCGCCGACTCCCAGAGCAATACGCCCAGGTCTTCGGCGGACTTTGCCAGCCGCGCCACCAGCGCCACGCCGTTGACCAATTGCATCGCCCGGCCATGAACGGCGAGGTCGAGCAGGTGACGGGTAAAACGCCGGGTCACATGCCAGGCTGCCGACAGCGAGCGGGTGAGGTTGAGAAACGCGCCAAGGTCCGCGCCCGCCATGATTGGCATGCCCATGAACGAAGTTTCGCGCATGGTTTTGCGCAGACGCTTGAGCAGCTTGCCGACTTTTCGTGCGTCATAAGGCGCAGCGATCACCGAGCGCCCGCCGGTGCCCGCTCCCGGGGTGTCGCCATGAATGTCGGCAATGGCGTTGCCGTCAGCGAACTGCAACGAGGTGTGCTGTTCGAAGAACGCGACCATTCGCGGGCCGGCCTCGAGGAACGCATTGATCATCGCCGGCTCGTAACGCTCGCCTAGTTCATGTCTCAGGTAAGTGCGCGGTTGCTCGACGTCTTCGACGATACCCGCGCGACGGGCCAAGGGGTTGCAGGGTATCCACGCCCAACCACCGGACCAGGCTGTGGCGCCGCCGAATACCGGGTCCTTCTCGACCACGATCACCTTGAGGCCATGCCACGCGGCTGTGACTGCCGCCGATAACCCGGCCGCACCGGAGCCGACGATCAACACGTCACAGTCGATGTCAGGAGCGTTGTGTGGTTCGACAGGCATTGTCTGAAACTCCCAGCGGTGTATATTTTTTAGAATTTGATTCCAGAAAATACAGGAGCATGAAAGAAATCTGCAACGGTTCAACGGCGTAATGCGGGCGGTTATCGGACAGTTGGTTCCAGATTTCGCGTTGGGCCGTTTGTCTTCTAGAATCGGGCAAATTTTGCGTGGAACCTCCCATGGCCGGCAGTCAGATCGAACGTGTCTTCAGCGTGCTGGAAAGCTTGACCAGTGACCCTCGCGGCCTGCCCATGCAGGCGCTGGCGGAACAACTGGATATCCCCAAAAGTGCGACCCATCGCCTGCTCGCCGAACTGATTCGGCTGGGTTACGTGCGGCAGAACCCGGAAAACCTGCGCTATCACCTGTCCACCAAGCTGGTGGCCATGGGGTTTCGCTACCTGTCGAGCAGCGGCGCCGATATCGTGCAGCCGGTGCTTGATCGCCTGGCTCAGGAAACCGGTGAGCTAGTGCGCCTTGGGGTCATCGAAGGCGATCGACAGACCTGGATTGCCAAATCCCAGGGCGCCCGTTCCGGTCTGCGCTACGACCCGGATATGGGCCGTGATGCGCCTTTGTTCTATACCGCGTCGGGGCATGCATGGCTGGCGTGCATGAGCGATGCCGAAGCGTTGTCGCTGGTAGAGCGCCAGGGCAGTGAGCGTCCGAAAGACCCTGGACCGAATGCACCGCGTTCCAACATCGAGTTGCTGGAACGCCTGCGGCTGGCGCGGGAGCAGGGCTATGCCTGGGTCGAGGAGAGTTCGGCGGTGGGTACTTCGGCGATTGCGGCCGTGGTGCGCCACCCGGGGGATGGCCGGGCAATCGGGGTTCTCAGTATCGCCGGCCCGAGCGCGCGGATGCCGGGGGCGCGGTTGCATGAGTTGGCGCCGTTGTTGTTGAAATACACCGAGGAGTTGTCGGCGGCGAGTCAGGCTTCGGAGTTGTTCAATTAATCCAGGCGCCACAGATCCAGTGTGGGAGCGAGACCGGCTTGCCGGCGAAAGCGGACTTTCAACCAGCACTGATGTCGGATGTCAGCCCGATTTCGCCGGCAAGCCGGTCTCGCTCCCACAGTGATCTTTGCTTGCCCGGAAAGATGTGCGTTGTTCGCACACTTTTGTGGTTTGTCTGTGTAAGAATCTGGAACCTGGTTCTAAATTGTTGAAAGTCATTCCTTCCAACAATAAGCACGAGAGGACCATCGCTTGAACTCCCCCCTTCGCATCGCCCTGATCGGCGCTGGCAATATGGGCCAGCAGCATTACCATCATCTGAAAACCCTGACGCAACAAGCTATCTTGTGTGCGGTGGCCGATCCCGGACCGCAGGCGGCGGCTATTGCCACGCAATGGGGCGTGGCGTATTTCGCCGATCACAGTCAAATGCTCAAGCAAGTGAAGCCGGACGCAGTGATCGTCGCCAACCCGAATGCCCTGCACGTCAGCACCGCTCTGGATTGCCTCGCGGCTGGCGTGCCGGTGCTGCTGGAAAAACCGGTGGGCGTGCACATGGACGAAGTTCGCCAACTGGTGAACGCTTCGAAAGCCAAGGGCGTGCCTGTCCTGGTGGGGCATCATCGCCGTCACAATCCACTGATCGTCCGTGCTCATGAACTGATCCAGAGTGGCGCCTTGGGTCGATTGACCACGGTCACGGCGCTCTGGCAGCTGCGCAAGCCCGACAGTTATTTCGAGACGGCCTGGCGCCGCGAGCCCGGTGCGGGCATGTTGCTGACCAACCTGATTCACGATCTCGATTTGCTCCGGCACCTGTGCGGCGAAGTGCGGCAAGTGCAGGCGATCACCAGCAATGCGGTGCGCGGCTTTGCCAACGAAGATTGCGCGGCGGTACTGCTGCAATTCGACAGTGGCGCACTGGGCAGTCTGACCGGTTCCGATGCGGTGGCGGCACCCTGGAGTTGGGAGCTGGGTTCCGGGGAGAACCCGGTGTATCCGCGTCAGGCCGATCAGCCGTGTTATCTGCTGGCCGGGACGGGCGGGGCGTTGAGCATTCCGCAGCTCAAGCGCTGGCACTACGCTGATGTTGACGGAGGGTGGCATCAACCGTTGTTGCCGGAGCAGGAAAGTTTCAGTGCCGATGAGGCGTTGCGTTTGCAGTTGCAACATTTCGTGCGCGTGGTTCGTCGGGAAGTCGAGCCATTGGTGAGCGTCGCCGATGCTGCCCGTACGCTGGCACTGATTGACGCAATTCGCGAAGCCGCCGAAACCGGTCGCGCCTGCGCCCCTTCGTTGATCGAGGATTGAACATGAGTGAACGGATCCTTTCCCTGGCGAGTCTGACGGTACTGGAGTTGTCACCGCCAGAAATGGTCGAGGTCGCGGCTCGAGCAGGCTACAGTCATGTGGGACTGCGGCTGGTACCGGCGACACCTGAAGAACATCACTTTGCGCTGGTAGGCGATGATGATTTACGGCGCAGGACTATGGAACGTTTGCGCGATACCGGCATTCGTGTGCTGGATGTGGAAATCCTGCGGCTCAAGCCGGACACGGTCGTCGCCGGTTTCGAGAAGACTCTGGCCGTAGGCGCCGAATTCGGTGCCACTGAATTACTGGTGGCGGGTAACGATTCTGACGAGCAGCGGCTCACCGAAAACTTCGCAAGACTCTGTGATCTGGCGGCACCCTACGGCCTTCATCCGCACCTGGAATTCATGCCCTGGACCGATGCACGCAATCTCGAACAAGCGGTGCGTATCGTCGAAAAGGCCGATCGAGGAAACGGAGGGGTGTTGGTGGACGCGTTTCATTTCGACCGCTCGCAGTCGCGGCTGGAAGACCTGGCCAGGGTGGCCCCGTCACGGTTACGGTATGCCCAATTGTGCGACGTCGCGGGGCCGCGGCCGACGGACATGGCGGAGATTCTGCGTCAGGCACGTAATGAGCGGCGCTTTCCGGGGGAGGGCGATTGTGATCTGGCGGGGTTGTTGCAGTGTCTTCCAGCCAATATTGCGTTGAGCCTGGAGATCCCCACCGTGCAGTTGCTGGAGCAGGGTGTGAGTGGGTTGCAACGGGCGCAGATGGCGCTGGATAAAACCCGTGAACTGTTGGCACGGCTGTAAGCGGTGCTGCGGCGGGCAAGCCCTTGTAGGAGCGAGCTTGCTCGCGATGGACGTTAACGATAACGCGTATCTTCTGGATAAACGCGTCGCACTTATGTCCATCGTCGGAACGCCGCCCGGAGCAAGCTCGCTCCTACAATCGGCATTATGGCTTGCCCGCGAAGCTTTTGACTTTAAGTAAGGACACCCAATGACCCTCAGCACTCCGCTTTCCGGCGTCAATCAGCCCTTCAAGGGGATCATGCTGATCGTTGTCGCGACCTTTCTGTTTTCCAGCCATGACGCGTTGTCGAAATTTCTTTCAGGGTTCTACCCGATCATCATGGTGGTCTGGGCCCGATACCTGGTTCACACCTTGTTGATGGCCGGGATTTTTCTGCCGCAATCCGGGTTGAGTGTCCTGCGAACCAGGCGGCCGTTACTGCAGTTACTCAGGGCATTGTGCCTGCTGGGCACCAGTTTGTTTTTCACCACCGGTTTGCAATACATCCCGCTGGCCGAAGCCACGGCAGTCAACTTTCTTGCCCCGGTACTGGTGACCGCACTGTCGGTGCCGTTGCTGGGCGAGCACGTCACCCGTGGCCAATGGATCGCGGTGATCTGCGGATTTATCGGCGTAGTGATCATTGTCCACCCCGGCGGCGACCTGTTCACGCCAGCCGTGTTGTTGCCGCTCTGCTCGGCCCTGTTTTTCTGCTTCTATCAATTGCTCACCCGCAAGCTCAGTAGTATCGACAGCCCCACCACCAGCAACTTCTTCGCCGGTCTGTGCAACACCCTGGTGATGAGCGCGCTGGTGCCGTTCTTCTGGCAGATGCCGAGCCTTGGGCATGGTTTCATGATGGTGGCACTGGGGGCTTGCGGGATGACGGCGCATCTGTTTCTGACCCAGGCTTTCCGTTACGCCGCACCCGCCCTGCTGGCGCCGTTCGGCTATTGTCAGATTGTCTTTGCCGGGTTGCTGGGCTGGTTGCTGTTTGCCCACACGCCGACCCTGACCACCGTGATCGGGATCGCGGTCATTTGCTGCAGCGGGTTGGCGGCGGCCTGGCAACAGAGTCGTCGGTAAAACGGCGAACGACCTTTGTAGGAGCGAGCTTGCTCGCGATGGTCGTCAACGATAACGCTGCAAGCCTGACACCCCGCAGCGTTCTCAAGTCCATCGCGAGCAAGCTCGCTCCTACACAGGCAAGGTTCCAGGGTATCAATCGGTGATGGTAGGAATCTTGCGCGGTGCCATGAAATACATCCAGATCAGCGCGATGAAGTACATCGCCGGAATCATGGTGAACAGCACGGTGTAATTGTTGTTGGTGATGGTCAGAATGTGGCCGACCAACTGCGTCATGAACATCCCGCCGATGGCGGCGCACATGCCGCCGAAACCGAATACCGTGCTCATCATGTGCTTGGGCGTGTAGTCCATGACCAGGCTCCAGATGTTCGCCGTCCAGGCCTGGTGCGCACCGATGGCCAGGGAAATGGCGGCCACGGCAACCCACAGATTACTGGAGCCTGCCGCCATGATCACGCCGATGATGCAGCAGGCGAACAGGAACATGGACAGCAGTCGCGCCTTGATCGGGTTCATTCCGCGGCCAATCAGGAACGAGGAGAGTATTCCGCCGCCGACGCTGCCGAAGTCGGCGGTCAGGTAGATGATGATCAGCGGGATACCCATCTGGGTCACGTTGATCCCCAGGTTGTATTGCTGATTCAGGAACGGCGGCAGCCAGTAGAGGTAGAACCAGAACACCGGCGCGGTCATCGAGTAGGCGAGAGCGAAGGCCCAGGTGCCACGCATGCGCAGGATTTTCGAGAACGGCACGCGGGATTGTTCCGGCTCGACTTCCTTCTGGATGTAGTCCAGTTCCGATTGTTTAACGCTCGGGTGATCTTCCGGGTTGAAGTACTTCAAGCCCCAGAACACCAACCAGATGCCGCCCAGTGACGCCATACACAGGAACGCTGCCTGCCAGCCCCACACTTGGAGGATCAGCGGCAACAGCATCGGCGTGAACATCGCACCGACGTTGGTGCCGGCATTGAAGATGCCGGTGGCCACGGCACGTTCGCCGGCCGGGAACCACAACCGCGTGGTTTTCACGCAGGCCGGATAGTTGGCGGCTTCGGTCAGGCCCAGGATGAAGCGGCAGACCATGAAGCCGACCGCCGATGTGGCCAGGCCGTGAGCACCCGTGGCCAGGCTCCAGAGCAATACCGCGCAGAAGAACACGCGCTTCACGCCGACCCGGTCGATCAACCGGCCTTGCAGCACGAAACCTATGGCATAACCGACCTGGAACCAGAAGTTGATGTTGGCGTAGTCCATCGCCGTCCAGCTCATTTCCTTGGCCAGGATCGGCTGCATCACGCCCAGTGCGGCGCGGTCGATGTAGTTAAGGGTGGTGGCGAAAAACACCAGCGCCAGCATGCCCCAACGGGTTTTGCCGACCGCCATGGCGCCGCGGATCTTGTCGCCGATGCCGCCGGCGGTGCCGATGGCCGGAGCCATGCGTGAACTCTGAGAAGGAATCATCTGTGCCATCCGTTCAATGAGTGACAAGCGAAGCTCGTCGGGACTTCAAGGGCGCGTGATCAATCGGGGGCGATAGACGCGGGGCGATTGATCGGCTGAGTTGCTTTGGTCGGCTGACGAAAGCGCGTTATTCAGCGAGCGGCACGGTAGGCCTGAGACACGAGAGGTTCGGATGAATGCCAGGCAGGGCGTGTGGGCGTTTGAGCGAGGGATCAAGGCGTGTGAATGAGCGCATGAGCGTGTACCCGTTTTTTTGAAATTTTTATGTAGTGTTCTGGGTCTTCTGTTGACTGAGACCGGGTTCATGACCGGACTCAATGTGATGTCGATGTTGCGCATTGGACAAAAAATCGTCAATTCGCTAACAGCCATTGTGTTCGATAATCGCACGCAAAACTAACTGGGTAGTACACTTTAAATTGCTGTGTGGGATCGCACAGCCAATAATTCACTGTAGGAGCC
>Ga0247818_10000807_pt1 | contig 19731 bp, 21 predicted proteins | sample 13C_Glucose_Day1_FD_192424 | JGI IMG/M metagenome (GOLD analysis project Ga0247818, IMG submission 192424) | Soil microbial communities from agricultural site in Penn Yan, New York, United States - 13C_Glucose_Day1 | ecosystem: Environmental > Terrestrial > Soil > Agricultural land | place... | reverse complement strand
CCGATGTGTTCAAAAAGGACATGCGCGATTCCGGCTCGATCTTCCTGCACAACGGAGAGCCGATGCAGGTCGGGCAGAAACTGGTGCAGAAGGATCTGGCGAAAACCCTGCGTACCATCTCGGAAAAAGGCGCTGACGGTTTCTATAAAGGCTGGGTGGCCGACGCCATCGTCACGTCCAGTCAGGCCAACAAGGGCATCATTACCCAGGCCGACCTCGACAAGTACAAGACCCGCGAACTGGCCCCGGTGGAGTGCGATTACCGTGGCTACCACGTGGTTTCGGCGCCACCGCCAAGCTCCGGCGGGGTGGTGATCTGCGAGATCATGAACATCCTCGAAGGCTATCCGATGAAGGATCTGGGCTTCCATTCGGCCCAGGGCATGCACTACCAGATTGAAGCGATGCGCCATGCTTACGTGGACCGCAACAGCTATCTGGGCGACCCGGATTTTGTGAAGAACCCGATCGAGCATCTGCTGGACAAGAACTACGCCACCCAGCTGCGCAACGCGATCCAGCCGCAGAAGGCCGGGATCTCCGCCGAGCTGAAACCCGGCGTCGCCCCGCATGAAGGCAACAACACCACGCACTATTCGATCGTCGACAAGTGGGGCAACGCAGTGTCGGTGACTTACACCCTCAACGACTGGTTTGGCGCCGGGGTGATGGCGAGCAAGACCGGGGTGATCCTCAACGACGAGATGGACGACTTCACCTCCAAGGTCGGCGTGCCGAACATGTACGGTCTGGTGCAGGGCGAGGCCAATGCCATCGCCCCGGGCAAAACCCCGCTGTCGTCGATGAGCCCGACCATCGTCACCAAGGACGGCAAAGTGGTGATGGTGGTCGGTACGCCGGGTGGCAGCCGGATCATCACCGCGACCTTGCTGACCATGCTCAATGTCATCGACTACGGCATGGGCCTGCAGGAAGCCGTCGACGCGCCGCGTTTCCACCAGCAATGGATGCCTGAAGAAACCAACCTCGAAGACTTCGCCGCCAGCCCCGATACCAGGAAGATTCTCGAGAGCTGGGGCCACAAGTTTGCCGGGCCGCAGGACGCCAACCACATCGCCGCGATCCTGGTCGGCGCGCCGTCGCTGGGCGGTAAACCGGTGGGCAAGAACCGTTTCTACGGGGCCAACGATCCACGGCGCAACACCGGGTTGTCATTGGGCTACTGAGAGGCGTAAAACAGGCGGCGGGGCTCGGCTCTGCCCCCTGTCTCAAGGATCGATCAAGGAAGGCCCATCATGTCCAGCGCATTGTTGATCATCGATGTCCAACAGGCTCTCTGCTCGGGCGAGTATCAGTGCTTCGACATCCACCGCGTGATCGCCACCATCAACCAGCTCAGCACGCGTGCGCGTGAGGCGGGCGTGCCGGTGGTGCTGATTCAGCATGAGGAAAAGGACAGCCCGCTGGCCCATGGGGCCGAAGGCTGGCAACTCGCCGACAGCCTGCTGACGGCGGAGCAAGACCTGCGCGTACGCAAAACCACTCCGGATTCGTTTTATCAGACCGACCTGGGCAAACTGTTGCCCAGCGAAGACTTCGAACGCCTGATCATCTGCGGCCTGCAGACCGACTACTGCGTCAACGCCACCATGCGTCAGGCCCATCAGCTGGGTTACGACGTCGTGCTCGTGGCAGACTCCCATTCCACCGTCGACAACGGCACCATGAGCGCCGAAGACATCATCGCCGAACACAACAAGGATCTGGCGCACCTGACGGGGGCCACGGCCCGGGTCGACGTCAAACCCGCAGCCGAGATCACTTTCTGAAACCCGAAAACACCTCTGTTGTTCTTACTGGCCTCATCACTGCCTGCCAGCGACAAGGGTTGGTGGTGCTCACCAATTCCCAAGCCCAACACAAATCCCCTGTAGGCGCTGGCCTGCCAGCGATGGCGGTGGGTCCGCCAATGAAGATGCAAGCTGTGCCGACCCAATCGCCAGCAGGCTGGCTCCCGCAATGATTGGTGGTGTTCACCAATTCCCAAGCCCGGCACAAATCCCCTGTAGGCGCTGGCCTGCCAGCGATGGCGGTGGGTCCGCCAATGAAGATGCAAGCTGTATCGACCCAATCGTCAGCAGGCTGGCTCCTACAAGGGTTGGTGGTGCTCACCAATTCCCAAGCCCAACACAAATCCCCTGTAGGCGCTGGCCTGCCAGCGATGGCGGTGGGTCCGCCAATGAAGATGCAAGCTGTACCGACCCAATCGCCAGCAGGCTGGCTCCTACAATGATTGGAGGTGCTCACCAATTCCCAAGCCCAACACAAATCCCCTGTAGGCGCTGGCCTGCCAGCGATGGCGGTGGGCCTGTCAATGAAGATGCAAGCTGTGCCGACCCAATCGCCAGCAGGCTGGCTCCCACAATGATTGGTGGTGTTCACCAATTCCCAAGCCCGGCACAAATCCCCTGTAGGCGCTGGCCTGCCAGCGATGGCGGTGGATCTGTCAATGAAGATGCAAGCTGTGCCGACCCAATCGCCAGCAGGCTGGCTCCTACAATGATTGGTGGTGCTCACCAATTCCCAAGCCCAACACAAATCCCCTGTAGGCGCTGGCCTGCCAGCGATGGCGGTGGATCTGTCAATGAAGATGCAAGCTGTGCCGACCCAATCGCCAGCAGGCTGGCTCCTACAATGATTGGTGGTGCTCACGGATCTCCATGTCCAGCATGAGTCCCTGTGGCGAGCGAGCTTGCTCGCGCCGGGCTGCGTAGCAGCCCTCATACCTCAAGTCGCAAACAATACCCGACGAATCTCCCCAACCTGCGGTGGCACGACGCCCTCCAGCACCATTCGCGTAATCGTCTGCGCCGCTGTCTGATAATCCTCATCCTGCGGCACTGCGCGCCCGGTGATGCAGCCCATCTGCCAGCCGATATTGGTGTAGGTGCGGGTCGCCGACCAGATGAACAGCATCAGATGCTCCGGGTCTACCGGCGCCAACAGGCCGCGTTCGATCCAACTGCGCAGGCATTCGACGTTGCGTCGGGCTTCGGCGTGCAGCAGGTCGCGGCATTCGTGGGGCAATTGGCGGGCGCCGAGCAGCAGTTCGCCGCTGAAAACCTTGGCGATGGCCGGGTGTTCACGGGCGATGCGGATGCGCGCGGCGATGTAGGCGCGCAGGCCGATCATGGGGTCGTCGCTTTCGCGTAGCGCCGCCGAGGCTTCCAGCAGCGGTTCGACAAATCCCAGCAAGACTTTGGAATAGAGGTTTTCCTTGGTCTGGAAGTAGTAATACAGGTTGGCCTTGGGTACGCCGGCACGGGCGGCGATGTTGCTGGTCTGGGTGGCGTCGAAACCGTTGGCGGCAAACTCTTCGCTGGCGGCGGCGAGGATCAGTTGCTCGTTGCGTACACGGATGGCGCTCATGGGAATACGGTGTGAGTGAATGGCATGGGCAGGTACTGACATTTTCGGTTTCGCAATATACAAAACTATATAGCGATGAGGCCAGCTAACTCGTTCGAGAGCGCTAAGCGGGTTCGATAATCAAAAAATCGGGGGGGAGGGAACATGGCCATCAAGGCACTTCGCGCTACGGCGACTCATTTGGAGGCGGTGGCAAAACTGTTCGACGCCTATCGCGGTTTCTATCAGCAGCCGTCGAACCTTGAGCAATCGCGCGCCTTCATCGCCGAGCGCATGGCCGGCAACGAGTCGGCTATTTTCCTCGCACAGGATGAAAACGCCGAAGCGCTGGGTTTCGTGCAGCTGTATCCGACGTTTTCCTCGATTGATGCCCATCGCAGCTGGTTGCTCAGCGATTTGTTCACCGCGCCCGCCGCCCGTGGTTGTGGCGTCGGACGGTTGCTGATGAATACCGCGCGGGACTTCGCGCTGCAAACCGGCGCCAAAGGGCTGGTGCTGGAAACCGCGACCGACAACCTCACGGCGCAGGGTTTATATGAGTCGCTGGGTTATGTGCGTGATACCGGCTACTACACCTACATGCTCGATTTGCGGCAGGGCTGATCCGCATATTTTGTGTAAATTTTCCGCTTCAGCCTTTCCTCAAGCGAGCGCTCTCTCTAGAATCCGCCCGGCTTCCGCAATGGAGGCTCATTGCTATCATTTGGCTCGGTTCACATAGGGAAGACAACATGCAATTCGGGAAAATCCTGGCGCTGGGCCTGGTGCTTGCGCTCGGTGGTTGTGCCAGTTTCACCAAAGACGAAGTCCCGCCGGTCAAGCTGCCATCTATGGCCAGCTACGCCAACAAACCCAATGTCTATGTGGACTTCGACTTCTATCAGGGCGAACCGAAAAGCGCTTCGGCCGTAGAAGTGCCGCAGGCGCGTGACCAGCTCAAACCAGAGCTGCAAAAGATTCTGAGCGATTCGGGTCTGTTCGGCCGCGTTACCCTGGACGAGTTCCAGAAGCAGCCGGGTGACTACAGCCTGCGTCTGAAAATGTACAACCATCCGCCGAATGCCGGTTCGATGGTACTGGGCTTCATCAGTGGTTTCAGCCTGGGGGTGATTCCGGCGTACGGCACCGATCAGTACACCATGAGCCTCGAAGCCGTGGACGGAACGGGTCAGGCGCTAACCACCGCGAGCAACCATGATGCGGTCGGTACCTGGATCGGTATCTGGTTCATCCCGTTGATGGGCAACACCCCGAAGGCGGCGGTCAACGATACGTTCGCCCGTCAGGTCAACGCGCTGCTGAAGCAGATGATCGACAACAACAACCTGAAATACTCGGCACTCGAGACTCGTACTCCGCGGGCCTGATGTCAAAAAAAAGAGCCGCAATCGCGGCTCTTTTTTTGCCCTTACTTCAGGGCTTGGATGAACTGAGGATCGCTGTACAGTTCCTTCAACAGATCACGCAGCATCGGGTTATAGGCGTTGACCGCGTTCGGAATCGCAATGAAACCGAAGAAGCTGCTGCTCCACTGGCTGCTGACATGCTTGGTCGCGTCGTAGACCACGTTCTGCCCATTAAGCAGAGTGAAGCGTGCAGCGAGTTCGCCATCGCCCGTGCCCATGCCGGCCGACAGATTGTTCTTCACCACCAGCACTTTCAACTGACGCTGGGCCTGCGGATCAAGCAGACCGGCCTTGCGCAGTTCTTCGGTGATCGCGTCCTGGATATGCGCCGGGATGCTGCCGGATGGCGAGCGCACCGGGTTGGCCCGCACTGTCAGCGAACCTTCGCCGGACTCGGCAGTTACCTGAGGATTGCTGATCGCCTGCAGGGGCGGGGTCTGCTTGAGCTTTTGAACGTTTTCGAAGCTCGGCTCATAGCGGGTCATGGTCATGCCACAACCTTGCAGCAGCACTGCCAGCATCGGGATCAACAACAGAGACTTTTTCACGGCGTTTCCTTGCGTGAGGAATAAGGGGGCCGAATTATGGGCAGAGTGCCATCATTGAGCAATCGACTTCACCGTGAAGCGCTCAGTGCTTCAACAGATTCTCGATCTGCGCCAGTTCCCAGGTACTGAGCAGATTCACCGGGTCGGTGCCATAACGACTGTTGAAATGCCATTCGCGGCCATCCGGGCAGCGGCACTGTTCACAGTGATGCAAGCGCCCACCCTCAACATCCAGCAACAGGCGCCAGCCCTCGATATCGACCGCAACCAGTCCGGTATCAGCGGGCGTCTCGGATCTGTTGAACATCAGCACGCCCAGCGCAGCCTCGCGCAAGCGCTGGCAAACGTCGCGGGCGGTCAGCAATGCAGTCATGGTCGTACTCGATGGAGGCAGAAGCGCGTCAGCATAAATCGTGCGTCGACGGGTGTCAGCGATCGCTGGCCCGATTCCGAACTATTCCGTAACATCCGCACCCCACTTTTTTACGAACATCAGCGGCCGCGCTCGTCGGCCGTCAGACAGGTAAGCCATGAAACCGAAACGTCTGCGCGCCGATGTCCTGGCCGGACTCACCACCTCGTTTGCCCTGTTGCCCGAATGCATTGCGTTCGCGCTGGTGGCGCATCTCAATCCGCTGATGGGCCTATACGGCGCCTTCATCATTTGTACGCTGACCGCGTTGTTCGGTGGCCGGCCGGGAATGGTCTCCGGGGCGGCGGGCTCGATGGCGGTGGTGATCGTCGCGCTGGTGGTGCAGCACGGCGTGCAATACCTGCTGGCAACGGTGTTGCTCGGTGGTCTGATCATGATGGCGTTCGGCTTGTTGCGCCTGGGAAAACTGGTGCGCATGGTGCCGCACCCGGTGATGCTCGGCTTCGTCAACGGTCTGGCGATCATCATTGCGCTGGCGCAACTGGAGCATTTCAAGAGCGGCGAACACTGGCTCAGCGGCACGCCGTTGTACCTGATGACCGGGCTGGTACTGCTGACCATGGCCATCGTCTACATTCTGCCGCGCCTGACCCGCGCGGTGCCCCCGGCATTGGTGGCGATCCTCGGCGTGGGCCTGCTGGTCTATCTGTTCGGTCTGCCGACGCGCACCCTTGGTGACATGGCGCACATCGCCGGCGGTCTGCCGAGCTTCGCGCTGCCGGACATCCCGTGGAACCTGGAGACCCTGCGCATCATCGCCCCGTACGCGATTCTGATGGCACTGGTTGGTCTGCTGGAAACCCTGCTGACCCTGAACCTCACCGATGAAATCACCGAAACCCGTGGTTACCCGGATCGCGAATGCGTAGCGCTGGGCGCGGCGAACATGGTCTCGGGCGCGTTCGGTGGCATGGGCGGTTGCGCAATGATCGGCCAGACCGTGATCAACCTCAGCTCCGGCGGCCGTGGGCGTTTATCCGGTGTGGTGGCGGGTGGCTTGATTCTGCTGTTCATCCTGTTTCTGTCGCCGCTGATCGAGCGTATTCCGCTGGCGGCACTGGTGGGCGTGATGTTCGTGGTCTCGCAACAGACCTTCGCCTGGGCCTCGTTGCGGGTGGTGAACAAAGTGCCGCTCAACGATGTACTGGTGATCATCGCCGTGACCAGCATCACCGTGTTCACCGACCTGGCCACCGCCGTGCTGTGCGGGATCATCATCGCCGCGCTGAATTTCGCCTGGCAGCAGGCCCGCGAGCTGTACGCCGATGAACATCTGGAAGCCGACGGTAGCAAACTCTACCGTCTGCACGGCACACTGTTTTTCGCCTCGACCACGCCGTTTCTCAACCAGTTCGACCCGGCCAATGATCCGTCCCGGGTGACGCTGGATTGCCGGCATTTGAGCTTCGTTGACTATTCGGCGATTGCCGCGTTGAAAACCTTGCGTGAGCGATACGCCAAGGCCGGGAAGGAGTTGCAGGTGTTTCATCTGTCCGAGCGCTGCAAGAAACTGCTCAAGCGCGCGGGCGTCGAACACCACTGATCCCCTGTAGGAGTTGCCGAAGGCTGCGATCTTTTGATCTGGTTTTTTAAAAGATCAACGTCAAAAGATCGCAGCCTGCGGCAGCTCCTACAGGGACGGTGGGGTTATTTGGCGAATTTCTTTGCCCCGGCTACGCAGAAGATGACGCCTACCGTCACCGCCAGCATGCCGACGCTGACCTGCTCATGCAGCAACGTCGCCGCCAGCGTCAGACCGAAAAACGGCTGCAGCAATTGCAGTTGACCGACCGCCGCGATCCCGCCTTGGGCCAGGCCGCGATACCAGAAAACAAAGCCGATCAGCATGCTGAACAACGCCACGTACGTCAGGCACATCCAGGCCGACAGGCTGACGTGGCTGAACGAGGCGGGCGCCAGCCACAGGCTGAGCAAGGCCATCACCGGCAGCGATAACACCAGCGCCCAGCAGATCACCTGCCAGCCGCCGAGGATCCGTGAGAGTTTCGCGCCTTCGGCATAACCCAGGCCACAGGCCAGAATCGCCGCGAGCATCAGCAGGTCGCCGGTGGGTGAAGCGGTCAGCCCCTGTGACAGGGCGAAGCCGACGACCAACGCGCTGCCGAGAATCGAGAACAGCCAGAACACCGGTCGCGGGTGCTCGCCGCCACGCAGTACGGCAAAAATCGCCGTTGCCAGTGGCAGCAATCCTACAAACACAATCGAATGCGCAGACGTCACGTGTTGCAGCGCCAATGCCGTCAGCAGTGGAAATCCCAACACCACGCCCAACGCCACAATCAATAACGACCACCACTGATCGCGTGCCGGACGCCGTTCACGAAACAGCCACAACAGAAAGACCGCCAATACGCCGGCAATGGCCGCGCGCGCCACGGTGAGAAACACCGGATCGAATTCCAGCACCGCCAGACGTGTGGCGGGTAGCGATCCGCTGAAGATCAGCACGCCGATAAAGCCATTGATCCAGCCGCTGGTTTTTTCCAGGGCCGGGTTAACCAGGTTCGAAGTCCGTTCCATACAAGGTCACGCTCAAGAGGTGGGTTGCGTTCGAGCCATCCTGAGGCTGAGAATCAGCACAATCAAATAATTGTCATGGATACATGCAGCATGCCGCGCTCGCGCTACAAGACCCTGGTTGACGCCTATGCTGCGGACATTCGCGCGGGGCGTCTGGCGCCCGGAACCCGATTGCCGACTCACCGGGAACTGGCGGCCAGTGCGGGGCTGGCACTGGTCACTGCGTCGCGGGTATACGCCGAGCTTGAGGCGATGGGGCTGGTCAGCGGCGAAACCGGGCGCGGGACGTTTGTGCGCGAAACCTCGTTGTCGCCGGGGCAGGGCATCGACCAGAAAGACGTGGCAGTCGGCATGATCGACCTGAATTTCAACTATCCATCGCTGCCCGGTCAGGCCGACCTGTTGCGTACGGCGTTACGCCAGTTGGCGCTGTCGGGTGACCTGGAAGCCTTGCTGCGTTATCAACCCCACGCCGGGCGCCAGCATGAGCGCGCCTCGATTGCGCAGCATTTGCAGGCTCGCGGGGTGTTGGTTGATGCCGGGCAAGTGTTGATCGTCAACGGTGCCCAGCAAGGGTTGGCCGTGACGCTGATGGCCTTGCTCAAACCCGGTGATGTGATTGCGGCGGATGCGCTGACTTATTCCGGCTTCAAGGTGTTGGCCGAAGCGCTGCATCTGGAAGTGGTGGCTATTCCGTCCGGTGATCACGGGCCGGATCTGGTGGCGCTGGAAAAACTTTGCCGCAGCCGTTCAGTGCGTGCGATTTACAGCATGCCGACCCTGCACAATCCATTGGGTTGGGTGACGCCGATCGAACAGCGCGAGCAATTGGTCGCGCTCGCCCGCCGCCATGATCTGACCCTCATCGAAGACGCGGCCTACGCCTTTCTGGTGGAAAACCCACCGCGTCCCCTGGTCGATCTGGCACCGGAACGCACGGTGTACGTGTCGGGACTCTCGAAGAACATTGCCACTGGCCTGCGCGTCGGTTTCATTGCCGCACCGCTGCACGCGGTGCCGGCGCTGGAGCGGATCATTCGCGCGACCACCTGGAACACCCCCGGCGTGATGACCGCGATGGCTTGCGGCTGGCTCGACGACGGCACCGTGACCCTGCTGGAACAACAAAAACGCGACGACACCAGGGCCCGGCAAATGCTCGCCGCCGAGTTGTTGCAAGGGCTGACTTGCATCGGTCATCCATCCTCCTATTTCCTGTGGCTGCCGCTGCCGGAGGACGTGCGCGCCGATCAGATTGTGGTGGAGTTGATGCACCAGCAGATTTCGGTGACCACCGCCGAGCCGTTCGCGGTGTCGGCGCATGTGCCGCATGCGATTCGGCTGGCGTTGGGTTCGGTGCCGATGGATGTGCTGCGTCAGGCATTGATCACCGTCAGAAAGGTCATCGGCGCTTATCTGTAAAAAGCTCCCTCGCCACAAAGTGTTAGCCTTGCCTCAACTGCATCACACCGTTTTGGAACGCCCGATGAAAAACACCGTTTCACTCCTTCTTGCCCTGACCGCAACCGCCGTGCTGTTCAGCTCAACCGCCCGTGCCGCAGGCGATCCAGCCGCCGGCGAGAAGATCTTTCCGCGTCTGTGCGGCGGCTGCCACCAGGTTGGCCCGGACGCGCGCCCGGGGTTCGGTCCGCAACTCAACGGCATCATCGGCCGACCCGCCGGGACGTCGGCCAATTACGTGTATTCCGAGGCGATGAAAAACTCCGGCAAGACCTGGGATCGCGACACGCTGACCGCGTATCTGAAAGATCCGAAGGGCGTGGTACCGGGGACGCGGATGATTTTCTGGGGGCTGAGCGATCAGGAGAAGGTCGATAATCTGTTGGCGTATCTGCAGCAATTCTCCGATTAAAGATTTTGCTCGGCCGGTCCGGCAAACCAGGCCAACGGCATTTGCGAAGTCAAGGAGGGCTGATCAAGCCACCTGATTACGGCCCGCCGCTTTCGCCTGATACAGCTGCTGATCGGCACGTTTGATCAGCATCGTGTGGCTGTTGTCCGCCGGATCGGCCAGAGCGACGCCAATGCTCACGGTGACTTGTCCGATGTTGGGGAAGTGCGCCTGGGCCACGGCGGCACGGATTTTCTCAGCGACCACCTCCGGAGTATCAGGCTGGGCGACTTCCGGCAGCAGCACGGCGAACTCCTCGCCGCCGTAACGGGCGACGAAGTCGGTGGCACGCACGCTGGCCTGGAGGAGTTGCGCCAATTGCTGCAGGACGTCGTCGCCAATCGCATGGCCGTAGGTGTCGTTGATGCGCTTGAAGTAATCGGCGTCGATCAGCAGCAGGGCAAACGGTCGCCCGGTGCGGCGGAACAGCAGGCTGTATTCGCTGAGTTTCTCGTCGAAACGGCGGCGGTTGTAGACGCCGGTCAGGGCATCGTGGGTCGCCAGGTTCAACAGTTCGGCATTGGCCTGCATCAGTGCGGCGGTGCGCTGGGCGACGGTAGCTTCCAGCGAGGCATTGGCTTCCTGCAGTTCGCGCTCCTTGGCCAGCAGCGACTGGGTCATGGCGTCGAGCGACTGTCCGAGCTGGGAGATTTCCTGTACCGGGTGTTGCAGCGGGAAGTGTGCGCCGGGCTGCTGGTTCTGCACCTGTTTGGCCGAGTGCGCGAGTTGCTCGATCGGCCGGCTCAGGTACTGCGCCAGGTAATACGCCACCAGCCCGAACGCCACTGCGGCGGCTACCCCCAGCAGCAACAATTTGTAGAGCAGCAGGTGCGCCGGCTCCAAGGCAGTGTCCAGTGGCTGGCGCACGGCAATCGACCAGGACAGCGCAGTACTCGAAGGCGTCGGTACGGTGACCATGCTGGTCAGGTAACCGTTGCCGACCGACCAGCTCGACAACTTCGGAGCATTCACCGCCAGTTGCTGGCCCATCAGGGCTTCCGGGTACAGCACCTTGCCGTCGTGATCGATGATCAGCGCTTCGAGATCCGGCGATGCATTTTTATGCGAGAACGCTGCCGACTCGACAATGCGCGTGACCCAGCTCCAGTGCGCGTGCGCCCCCAGCACGCCAATCACCTGGCCGTCGGCGTTGCGGATCGGGGCGGCGAAGTCGATGAAACGCAGCGGTTCACCGTTGGGCGTTCCCGGTAGCAGTTTGGCCAGCAACACCGCTTCGTGCGGATCACCGGTGTACTCACCCCGCAGGCCAGCCTGGAACCATGGCCGCTGCTGTACCGATTGCCCGACCAGCAAATTATTGACCGCTTGATGCACGTGGCCATTGGCATCGGTCACGCCCATCCACGCATACTCGGTACGGGCCTGGGTGCGCAGTTGCATCGATTTGAGAATCGCCGGGTTGTCGAGATCGCCGCGTTCCAGATGCGGCGCACGGCTGAGCAGGTAGACCTCCAGCTGGCGCTCGCGCAACTGGTCACCGAGCAACGTCGCCGCCGAACGCGCGGTATTGAGCAGGGCATTGCCGCTGGCCTGCTTCATCTGTTCGGTGGCGATATGACCGACATAGAAGCCGACGCTCACCAGTGTCAGCAGGGACAAACCGGCGAACCAGAGGGTCAGGTGGCTTCGCAGACTGGCTTTGAGCATGGGCAGGAAAATTCTGTTTGGAAGTTGTGGCCGCATGGTATGCGCATTAAGCGTCGGGCTGCCAGTCGGTCGTTTCGGATAAGCATCGTCGGAAGTTTCGCCGATGCTCCATAGGGCAAAGACCTTTCTGACGCTGATTGTTGGAAAGAACCACGCCTGCAAACGATAAAATGAAAAAGCCCGGCTGATCAGGCCGGGCTTTCTTTGACTGCTTCAGAACCAATGTTTTACGCGTTGCGGCTTTCGATCAGACGATCCGAGCCACCTTCAGCCACGCGGCGTTCTTGCAGACGATCCGAACCACCTTCGGCCACGCGGCGTTCCAGCAGACGATCCGAACCTCCTTCAGCCACGCGGCGTTCTTGCAGACGATCCGAACCACCTTCAGCCACGCGGCGTTCCAGCAGACGATCAGAACCACCTTCGGCCACGCGGCGTTCCAGCAAACGATCAGAACCACCTTCGGCCACGCGGCGTTCCAGCAGACGATCAGAACCACCTTCGGCCACGCGGCGTTCCAGCAAACGATCCGAACCACCTTCGGCCACGCGGCGCTCCAGCAAACGATCAGAACCACCTTCAGCCAAACGGCTTTCAATCAACTTGTCCGAGCCGCCTTCAGCGACCAGGGTATGAGCGGGCGTTGCTGCAAAAGCGTTAACTGCGAGAACCGAGAAAGCGATGCCGAGGATGGTTTGGCGTTTCATGATCGTGTGCTCCGGGGTGTATTGGGTTGGTATGGAGCCGATGTTACGCCGCGGATTTTTTATGAGAACTTCATTGGCGTGATGGTGACTATCGACGCCAGCGATGTGTGCCGGAACTGTTGATCTAGAGCTTCTGCGCCCGAATGCATAGCTCCCCGGTAGCGCGGGTCAGGGCCAGATCATGCAGTGCGTCGTGGGTCAGACCCTGTCGCGCCTTCGCCAGAAAGGCCGGGCAATTCGGGTCGCGGCGATAGGGCGCGAAGTCGGCGTACTGGCGCAGCAAGCGGGTTTGCAGCTCGTCCAGGCGTGGGCGAATCTGCTTCGCCAGATCCGGTCGCGGGGTGTCCGGCGCCGCACCGGCCGCTTGCCATTGCGCGAGCAATCCGTACTGCACCAGTTTGTTCGCCTCCATTTGCGCGGCGATCAACTGGGCCACGTCTTCGGGGTCGAGCTGGTGTTCGGTTGCCAAGGTGCGGGCATTGGCGATGACCTGGGCTTCGCGCGGGCTGTCCTGAATCGGCTTGCCGCTGTCCCATTTGGTCAGCGCCACCAGGTCGCCGATGTTCAGGCGTTCGTTCAAGGTTGCCAGCAAGGGACGCAACGATTCGGCGGGGACAGGGGCGTCGGCCGCGCCGGCAAGGTGGCTGAAAACAACCAGCAGGGAACAGCTCAGGGCATTTCGCAACGGGGTCATGGGCAGGCGCATTCCACGGAAAATAGTGCCGACATTTAAGCCTTGAGCAGAGGCGATGTCGACCGACTTTAACCCGCCCATCTAGCGTAATATCCCTCGCATCTCCCAGCCCGAGACCGATCTTCAATGCAAACCCCTGCCACCAGCAAACCCCTCTGGCAAACCTACCTGCTGTTCCTCGCGCCGATGGTGCTGTCCAACTTCCTGCAATCGATGTCGGGCACGGTCAACAGTATCTACATCGGGCAGATGCTCGGGACGCAGGCGTTGGCGGCGGTGTCGGGGATGTTCCCGATCATCTTTTTCTTCATCGCGCTGGTGATCGGCCTGGGCGCGGGGGCGGGGGTGTTGATCGGCCAGGCGTGGGGCGCGCGTGAGGCGCACATGGTCAAGGCAATTGCCGGGGCAACGCTGTTGCTGGGGGTGATGATCGGCTTGCTCGCGGCGGTGCTGGGCAGTGTATTTGCGCGGCAGGCCTTGCAGGGGCTGGGGACGCCGGCGGATGTGCTGGACGACGCGGTGGCGTATGCGCACGTGATGATGTGGATTCTGCCGTCGATGCTGGTGTTTGTGCTGTTCACGCAATTGCTGCGCGGAGTCAGCGACACGGTGTCGCCACTGTTGGCGCTGATGGTGTCGACCTCGGTCGGGCTGGCGCTGACCCCGGCGCTGATCCGTGGCTGGTTCGGTTTGCCCCAGCTGGGAATCCAGAGCGCCGCTTTCGCAGGGCTTGCCGGTAACCTGTCGGCGATGGCGTGGCTGGCGTGGCGGCTGATTCGCAAGCACCATCCACTGGCGCCGGATCGCGAGTTCTTCGCGGCGCTGCGGCTGGACGCGGCGATTCTCGGCAAGGTGCTGCGCATCGGCCTGCCGACCGGGGTGCAGATGATCGTGTTGTCGCTGTCGGAGCTGGTGATTCTGGCGCTGGTCAACCAGCACGGCTCGCAGGCGACAGCGGCCTATGGCGCGGTGACGCAGATCGTCAACTACGTGCAGTTTCCGGCGCTGTCGATTGCCATCACCGCCTCGATTCTCGGCGCCCAGGCCATTGGTGCCGGGCAACTGCAGCGTCTGGGAGCGATTCTGCGCACCGGGCTGTTGATCAACGTGTGCCTGACCGGTGGTTTGATCGTGCTCGGTTACCTGTTGTCGCACTGGTTGCTGGGATTGTTCCTGACCGAGGATTCGACCCGGGCGATGGCTGAACACTTGCTGCACATCATGTTGTGGAGCCTGTTGGTGTTCGGTTTCCAGGCGATCATCGGCGGCATCATGCGCGCCAGCGGTACGGTGCTGGTGCCGGTAATTATTGCGATTGTCTGCGTGGTCGGCGTGCAGTTGCCGGCGGCTTACTGGCTGGACGGTCAGTACGGTTTGCAGGGTGTGTGGATGGCGTTTCCGGTGGCGTATCTGGGCATGCTGGTGTTGCAGACACTGTATTACAAACTGGTCTGGCAGCATCAGAAGATCGAGCGGCTGGTCTGAGCCTGAGCCACACCGGCAGACAAATGACATGGCGCATTCGCGGGTTGTTTGCTTAAGTCAGTCGAGGCCTTGAAGGTTTGCCCTGTCCGGAGAATCCCATGCGTGCCCGATTCACCGCTGCGGCATTGTTTGCCTGCCTGTGCGTCACGAGCGCGGCGCAGGCCGCTGAATACAACCGCGTCAACACTACCGCCAGCAAGATCAGCTTCATTTACAAGCAATTCGGCAATCAGGTTTATGGCACCTTCGGCAAGTTCGACGCGACGCTGCAGTTCGACAGCGACGACCTCGCCAGTGCCCACACCACGTTGCATATCGACCTCAACAGCATCGACGCCGGCAGCGAAGACGCCAACACCGAGCTGGTGAAGCCAGCGTGGTTCGACACCCAGCGCTTTCCGGTGGCGGTATTCGAATCCAGCCGTTTTACCCGGGTGAAGGACAATCGCTATCTGATCGCCGGCCAGCTCACCCTCAAGGGCGTCACCCGCGAGGTCGAGGTGCCGGTCGAGCTGAAACCGGACAGTTCGATCGGCATTTTCGACGGCGAACTGGTGCTCAAGCGGGACCAGTTCGGACTCGGTGCGGGGGCGTGGGCGGACACCGTGGTGTCCAACGACATTTCGATCACCTTCAAGGTCGTGGCGCCACAGCAGTGACGCCAGCCGGTCAGATCAGTAGGCGCGCCAGTGTCCCGGCGCCCAGCGCCACTCACGCCCATCCCAACGATAGTGACCGGCGACCCAGTGATAACCGGGCGCTGGCATGACCGGCACGACTTCCACCGGCGGCGGTGGCCGATGCGGCCGTACCGGTTCGACAATGCAGCCCGACAGGGTGATCGCGACCAGTGAGGCGGCGAGCAGGGTTTTCAAGGTTCGTGACATGGTGGTGTTCCCTATAGATGAAGTTTGCAGGCGAGGCGGTTTCAACGGGCCCAGTGGCCTTCGATCCAGTACCAGTTCGGCCCGCGTGCCTGCCAGTGCCCCGGCCGCCAGTGCGCGCCATGGCGCACCGGTTGCCAGTGGCCGGGCAGCCACACGTAGCCGCGTCCTTCCCAGCGCCAGTGGCCCTGGTCCCAGACATACCCGGGACGCGCGCCGGGCATCACTTCCATGCGCACCGGTGGTGGGGCTTGCTGAACAATCACCACTTGCTGGGCAAACACCGGCGCGCTGGCCAGCGCCGCCAGCGTCATCGGCACCAGCAGCAGGGTCTTTCGCCATTTGAACAGTGAACGCCAAACGCTCATGGCAACTCCTCAAGGCCTGCGTGAAAAAGTCAACGCAGCTGAGGAATTGGACGCCAAATCGGCGAAAGATCCGGTCCGCGGAGGATGAAATTTTCTTCAGGTCAACCGCGAGCCTCCCTGTAGGAGTTGCCGCAGGCTGCGATCTTTTGATCTTGCTGGTAAAAATCAAAAGATCGCAGCCTGCGGCAGCTCCTGCACAAAGCAGGTGGCGGGAGGGGGTATGATGTCGCGGTTTTCCGCCGGAGTTCAGCTGTCATGCCACGCATCACCCACTACAAATCCCCATGCCCCGAAAGCGTCAACAGCCAGATTCTGCAACTGGTGGTCGATTACCTGACCGACATCAGCGCGGTCGGTCTTGGCCCGAGCAATCTGCTGTACAACGTCTATCAGTACGCGGTCGGCTATGAGGTGCATCTGTATCTGGAGGCGCTGAATGGCGAGAAGGGCACCGAGGTCGAATTGCTGGTGGCGACGGCCGAGGATGATCCGGAGCGGGTTACCGGTTTCCTCTTGTACCTGCCGGTGCAGGGCGATTGGGAAGCGTGCAGCGTCGCCTATATGGCGGTGCGCGAAGGCTATCGGCGCCAGGGCGTGGCGCGGGCGATGATTGGCGAGATGGTCAGCCGTTATCCGCACGCCGAACTGACCTGCAGTGTCGGCAAGGTGCCGTACTTCGAAGCGCTGGGCTTCGAGGTGATTGGCGCTCGCGAAACCCAGGTGCTGATGAGCACCCGCCATTACCGCAGCAACGGTCTGCGCGGTTTTATCGACACCACGCCGATCTATCGCTCGCTGGAAGTGCAGCAGATCCACACCTACCTGCTGCAGAAAAACGGCAAGCGCGCGATGCTCGATGCCGAGAAACAGCGCGACCGGCATCTGGATCAGGTCACCCGGCACACTGAAGAATTCGTGCGTCAGCGGCTGACGTTGCACTGAGTCAGCAGCAAAAAACGGACAAAAAAAGAGCCTCAAGGCTCTTTGATGGGGAGAGTAGAGCCACGAGGCTCAAGTTGCGCATGGAACAGGGAGCAGGCTTGATTTGGGGTTCAGAACACCCGTTCCCTACGCAGTCGCTCAGGAGTGAAGCGCCTGCGTACCTTCATCATGGGAACACGCGGGGGCTGACTCAAGTACCGCGTGTCGAAATCCCGATACAGCGCCGAGCGGGTGGTGAAGTGGTCGTTGAGCACCGCTGACTCCCTCTGCAGGAGCTGCGGCACGCTGCGATCTTTTGATTTTTTGAAAGCAAGATCAAAAGATCGCAGCGTGCCGCAACTCCTACAGGTTTTGTCAGCGTGATCCGGGCCAGCCGGCCTTGTCCAGTGCGGCGAGCAGTGTTTCCTTATCCAGCCCCGGTACCGCGTGCCCGTTGCCCTCGGTGCTCTCGCTGGCGAGCAGGGCGTTGATGATCGCTTCTTCGACCGCTTCGGTGGCGGCCAGGAACAGCTCGCTGATGTGGTCGTTGTTGACCATGCGCAAACCGTCACAGGTCGGCGCGCCTTTGCCCTCGTAAGCAGCGGGCGGCACCTGGTCGTTGCCGGTGGCGAAGGCGATGAAGATGTCACCGCTGTGATCTTCGTTGCCACCACCGCTGCGGGCCAGACCAAGGCTGGCGCGCTGTGCCAGGCGCGTGCATTGATGCGGCAGCAGTGGCGCGTCGGTGGCCAGGCAGACCACGATCGAACCCATGCCCGGATGCGGCAGCGAAGCACGCAGGAACGGCGAATCCACCTGCTCCATGTAGCGGCCCACCGGATAACCGTCGACGCGCAGCTCGCTGCGAATGCCGTGGTTGGCCTGCACGATCGCACCCACCGTCCAACCGCCCTGAGCGCTGCTCAGACGCCGTGACGCGCTGCCGATGCCGCCCTTGAATTCATGGCAGATCATGCCGCTGCCGCCGCCGATTGCACCTTCTTCAACGGCGCCGTCATGCGCAGAACTCAGCGCCTCGGCGACATGCTCGGGCTTCACGTGAAAACCATTGATGTCGTTGAGCAGACCATCGAAGGTTTCCAGCACCACCGGCATGTTCCAGTAGAGGCGTCCGTCGTCCGGTTGCTGCTGGCGATCCAGCGCAATCAGCGCATCGCGCACCACGCCGAGGCTATGGGTGTTGGTGAAGGCGATGGGACTGGTCAGCAGCCCGGCCTCGCGGATCCACTCAAGGCCGGTGGCATCGCCATTGCCGTTGAGCACATGCACGCCGGCGAAACACGGCTGCTGGTTGGTCGAGCCGCGACGCGGTTCGATCACTGTGACGCCGGTGCAGATGTCGCGTCCGCTGTCGCTGCGGCCACGCACGTTACTGTGGCCGACGCGCACGCCGGGGACGTCGGTGATGGCGTTGAGTGGGCCGGGTTGCAGCTGGCCGATGCGGATGTTGAGGTCACGGGCACGGGGTTTCATGGGCTGTCTCTCTATAAAAATCTGAAGGATTCACGGACCTTGCAGGAGTGAGCCTGCTGGGGAGATGTGCTGGTTTTACTGGCCGTTCTTTACCTTGCTCCACACCCGCGTGCGCACGCGTTCGGTGGCTTTGGGCAGCGGCTCCAGGGTGTACAACGTGGCCATCGCCGCCGCGGACGGATACACCGCCGGGTTATCCCGCGTGGCCGCGGCCACCAGGGGCGTCGCCGCACGATTGCCGTTGGGGTACGACAGGTGATCGCTGACCGGCGCGATGACTTCCGGGCGCAGCAGGTAGTCGATGAACGCCAGGCCCTGAGCGCGGTTCGGCGCATCCTTGAGCAGCACCAGCGTGTCGAACCACACCGGCGCGCCTTCCTTGGGCAGGCTGTAGGCGATCTTCACGCCGTTGTTGGCCTGCTCGGCGTTGGTCTTGGCTTCGAGCATCGCCCCGGACCAGCCCACCGCCACGCAGATGTTGCCGTTGGACAGGTCACTGATGAATTTCGACGAGTTGAAGTAGGCAATGTGCGGGCGCAATTTGAGCAGCAGCGCTTCGGCTTTCTGATAGTCCTCGGGATTGGTGCTGTTGGGCGGCAGCCCGAGGTAGTGCAGCGCTACCGGGAGCATTTCCGACGGCGAATCGAGCATCGCCACCCCGCACTGGCCAAGTTTGGCGAGGTTCTCTTCCTTGAACACCAGATCCCACGAATCCAGCGGCGCCTTGTCGCCGAGCGCGGCACGCACCTTGTCGACGTTGTAGCCGATGCCGTTGGTGCCCCACAGGTACGGCACGGCGTATAGATTGCCGGGGTCGTTGTTGGCCAGTTTGCTCAGCAGACCGCTGTCGAGATTGTTCCAGCCCGGCAGCTGATCGCGCGGCAGCGGGGCGAGGGCGCCGGCCTTGATCAGCGTCGGCAGGCTGAAGTTGCTCGCCACCACCACGTCGTAACCGCTGCGGCTGGTCAGCAGTTTGCCTTCGAGCACTTCGGCGCTGTCGAACGTGTCGTAAACCGGCTGAATGCCGCTGTCGCGCTTGAAGTCAGCCAAGGTCGTGGGGCCGATGTAGTCGTACCAGTTGTAGACATGCACGCTCGGTGTGTCGGCGGCACTGGCGGCGGATGCGACGCCCAGACAGGCGAGCAGGCCAAGGTTGATGCCCCGGTTGATATAGCCACGACGACAACGCATGATGCGGCACTCCTGGCCTGCGGCAGGCCGGTGATTGACAGGAGTGCTCAGCCTATCGGGGCGGGCACGCCTGACCCATTCCCATCATG
>Ga0247818_10000803_pt1 | contig 19805 bp, 21 predicted proteins | sample 13C_Glucose_Day1_FD_192424 | JGI IMG/M metagenome (GOLD analysis project Ga0247818, IMG submission 192424) | Soil microbial communities from agricultural site in Penn Yan, New York, United States - 13C_Glucose_Day1 | ecosystem: Environmental > Terrestrial > Soil > Agricultural land | place... | reverse complement strand
CCGAAGTTCGGGCAATGACGGTTGGTGCACTGGCTGTGATCGGTGGTCAGGCGCGCCCAGTCGGCGTCTTCCAGGGCGGTGGACCAACTGTCGCGGTCGCCGTCCCACTTATTGCCGGCGAGCTTCTCGATCATGCTGGTGAACAGCTTCTGGCTGGCTTCGTCGACCTCGATCTTGAAGCCTTCTTCCTCGAACAGCTGCGCGGTGGCGGTTTGCGCGTGGCCTTCCTGGAGCAGCATGTCGAGCTTGGACAGGCACATGTAGCGCCCGCGCCCCTTGGCCAGGGCAAAGCTGAAATTCAGCCCGCTGTTGCGCATCAGGTCGGGCAGATCCTTGTAGACGATCTGCTCTTGCAGGGCCACGGTGGCCGTGGCAATCACCAGGCGTTTGCCGGCCGCCTTGGCCGTGGGGATGGCCGCGAGGCTGTAGGCCACGGTTTTACCGGTACCGGTGCCGGCTTCCACCGCGACAATCGCGGGGTCGCCACTGCGCCGGCCTTCGTCGTCGGTGTCGATGTCACCGAGGACCTTGGCAATTTCGGCGATCATCAGGCGTTGTCCGTAGCGCGGCTTGAGGCTCTTGGCTTCGAGAAAACGCGAGTAGGCGCCCTGGATCGTGGTTTTGAGTTCGGTGCTGATCATGGATTGTCGGGCGCAAAAAACGCTGGATAAATTTTCAGTGGTTCGGTTCGGTCGCTATCATACCCCGCTAATTAATCCCGCGCAGAACGGAGTACCTCAATGACACCTTTTGGCATCGTTTATACCCTGCATGTCTTGTCCGCCCTGGTCTGGGTCGGCGGCATGTTTTTCGCCTGGATGGTCTTGCGCCCCGCCGCGATGAAGGCACTGGAAGGCCCTGCCCGGTTGAAACTGTGGGTAGAAGTGTTTCAAGGATTTTTCCGCTGGGTCTGGGTGGCGGTGGTGCTTCTGCCGATCAGCGGCGTGGGCATGATCCATCTGCAGTACGCCGGATTTGAAACCGCGCCGCGTTATGTGCAGGTGATGATGGGATTGTATGTGGTGATGACGGCGCTGTTTATCCGGATCCAGGCGTTGATGTTGCCTGAGTTGCGCATTGCGGTCACGGCGCAGGACTGGCCGGCGGGGGCTGCGGTGCTGGGGAGGATTCGCCGGTTGGTGGGGATCAATTTGATGGTGGGGTTGGTGTTGGTGGCGATTGCTGCGGCGCGGCCGATGTTTTGAGGCGGCTGGTCTGACGTCATCGCGGGCAAGCCACGCTCCCACAGGGTTTGAGTCGTTCACAAATTTGGTGAACGACTCAAACCCTGTGGGAGCGTGGCTTGCCCGCGAAGGCGATCTAATCGACTACACACACATTCCAGAAACAACCTACAACCGCTGTAAGGTCACTGACCCAGCCGCACCCGCAGGCCCCGGCTGGCCATCAGCGCCAGGGCGCCCGCTCTTGCCACCGTCGGCCTCGTACACCAGGCAGCCCTTGGCCTTGCCTCCTGCCCCCGGTTTGCCGCCAGGGCCAGCCATGCCACCGGCACCGCCGGCAACCTGGACCTTGATCTGTTCGGCCGGGTAATCGCGTGGCACTTCCAGCCGGACCAGCGCACCGGGTGCCCCCGGCTGGCCGTCGGCGCCATTCGTGCCATCAGCTCCGGGACCCGCCTGGCCCCAGGTGCAACCCGGTGCCTGCCCATTGGCCCCATCCAGACCGACAAAACCCGGTGCGCCGGCGCCACCGCGAGCGTCCACCGACAATTGCGGCGCATCCAGCGCCTTGATCTGCACCGTCAGGTTACGCCCGGAACGGGCGGCCTTGAGGTAGGTTCCCGGCGCACCGCGCGCAGTGATCTGGCTGCCTTCGCCCAATCGGGCACGACTGACCTTCAGCGCCAGTGCCTGTTCGCCGGGCACGATCGCGATCCGCGCTTCACGCCCCAGTTGCAGTTGATCGACAGTCACTTCGGTCACGTTCGAGGGGATCAACAAGGTGCCGTAATCGGCCACTTCCAGGCGTTCCAGGTGCAGGGTGCTGGCAGTGTTGGGCAAGCGCATCAGCGAGTTGGTTTCAACGCTTACCACTTGAGCGCAAGCCAATGGGCTGACGAGTGCGGCGAGCAGACAGAGATTACGCATGGGAAGCCTTCGATACGGTAGGAGCCGGGATGGTTTGCAGGTGGAAGACACCGAAAAAGAGGATCTTCAGGCGATCACGCCAAGGGTGCGCGCGCCCTCTGAGGCTGCGAAAGCAGAACACTGCCTCCAGCAGATGAAGGCCTGCCAGCAGGCTGCCAGCCACATTGACCAACAGGTGCAGCGGATAGACAAACGGCATGAGCAGGTTGGCCAGCACCACCAGCCAGAACAGCAGGGTCAACAGCTTCCCCAGCCACCAGAACACCTTCATACGCGCCCCCGTTGAGAATTATTCTTTGCACGCACAGTAACGGCTTCCACACGGGATAAGCCAGAGGGCAATGGCAAATTCTTCATGAAGGTGCCGAATGGGCGACGGATTGACCATGGTGGCTGTCCGACGGCTCTATTACGGGCCTCAGCGATTGATGTGCAACTCCACGCGACGGTGACTGGCGCAACCGGTCAACACGCTGCCAGGCAGTAGAACCGGCAAGACGGTCCTTGTGAGAACACTCATGGTGAAAGCTCCTGTGTAACCGGCCGATGCCGGTTACACAGGAGTCAAGACCCGCATCCGCGACTGCACAAGCCACGGAATGCGAGGGTTCTAGCGGTTGATTTTGATCTCGGTGCGACGGTTCTGTGCACGGCCGTCAGCGGATTTGTTATCGGCCACCGGCTGGCTTTCACCAGCACCTTCTACGGACACGAAGCTGCTGCGTGGAACGCCCTGGGAAATCAGGTATTCGACCACCGAATGCGCACGTCGAGCCGACAGTTTCTGGTTGTAGGCATCACTGCCGACGCTGTCGGTGTGACCGGTGACGGTCAACTGAGCGGTGCTGGCCTCCTGCTTCAAGCGTGTGGCGATGGTGTTGAGAACCTCTTTATCAGAAGCGGTCAGCGTGGCTTTGTCGAACTGGAAATGAACATCGCGGATAACGATGACTTCTTCCTTGACCACAACGGCCTCTTCAACCACTGGCGCAGGCACCGGTGGCGGGCAACCGTCGGCGTCGACCCGAACGCCTGGAGGCGTACCCGGGCACTTGTCGCGGCTGTCCGGCACACCATCGCCGTCTTCGTCGCCATCACCGTGAACCCAGCAATAGGCCGCAGCGGTGCCGCCAATCAGCAGCGCGCCATACCCTGCCCAAGCCGAACTCTCGGTTGCGCCAAGACCCGCACCAACGACACCACCGACCGCCGCACAGGTCGGCCAGTCGGTTTTCTGCAAACCTGCGCAACCAGTCAACACACTGGTTAGCAGAACCAAGGGTAATGCTGTCCTAACTATGTTCATCTAGTTTTCTCCTGAGGGATCGGCTGAAGACCGATTCTAGGGAGTAAAGACCCCACATTTAATCTCCGCCAGCAATAGGCCAGTGCTGTTGGGTCCCGTGTTCGCGGCTGATCGACACTTTTGACCCTATCAGGCTCTATATAAGGACGTGTGGGCAGGCTAGTCTTGGCGCTCTGATTGAGGATCTTCGATGATTGCAGGTATTTCTTCGCGCACGCCCCAGCAGGCGCTGGCCGCATTGCTTGATCGTTACGCCCCGGCGCGTCTGTTGCTGATTGGCGCCAGCGAATTCCCCGCGCTTGAAGCTTTCAAGCTCGCCCACCCGGACACCTGCGTGGCCCATGCGGCACCTGGCCCCTTGCCGGACGAACTGGCGGCACGCCGGTTTGACCTGGCGCTGGTGGTCGATTGCCTGGAACATTTGCCCAAACGCGATGGCTTGAACCTGTTGGGCGGGATACGCAACCTCAACGCCAGCCGCATCGCGGTGCTGGCGGACTTGCCGGCCAGCGGCTGGCAAGAGACCGACTTCTTCTCCCTGGCCCTGCAAGCCAGCGAGCGCTTCCAGCGCGACGAGCAGGTGCTGACCCTGTTTACGTATGATCTGCTTGACTACAAACAAGTACCCGACTGGCTCAATTCGAGGTTTTGGGCCAATCCGGAAAATTTCGGGAAATATTGGTGGTAATGCAATGAGTACATCCATTTGCCCCTGCGGCAGCGGCACCCTGCTAGACGCCTGCTGCGGTCATTACCACGCCGGGCATCCGGCGCCCTGTGCCGAAGCCTTGATGCGTTCGCGCTACAGCGCCTATGTGCTGGGCCTGGTCGATTATCTGGTGGCGACGACCCTGCCCGCGCAACAAGCGGGCCTGGACCGCCAGTCCATCAGCGACTGGAGTGCGCAAAGCACCTGGCTGGGCCTGGACGTGGAAAGCGCCGAGGTCCTCGGCGGTCAGCCGGAACACGCATTCGTCACCTTCACGGCGCGCTGGCACGACGGCGGTGGCGAACACAGCCACCGTGAGCGCTCGTCGTTCGTGCAGAACGCCGGCCGTTGGTACTTCATCGATCCTACCGTGCAACTCAAGACGGGGCGCAACGATGCCTGCCCGTGCGCCAGTGGGCAGAAGTTCAAAAAGTGTTGCGCGGGGTATTTCGCTACTTGAGGGGCTAAACTGGGAGTTCAAGGGAGAACACGACCATGATCACCCGACGACTCGTACTTTATCTCTGTACGCTGCTCCTGTTTTCGGGGCTCGGCGGCTGTGTGTCATGGTTCAGCTACGACGGGCCGGAGCCGGAAGTGCACCTGGTCAAGGTCGAAGTCGTCCAGGCCAAACTGATGCAACAACGATTCCTCCTGTACTTTCGCGTCGACAACCGCAACGACAGCGACCTGACGGTGCGTGGCCTCGAATACCGGATTCACCTGGGCGACATGCTGCTGACCGAAGGCGAGCACGAGCACTGGTTTACGGTCGGTCCCAAGCGCAGCGCCTACTTCAAGGTGCCGATCCGCACCAACCTGTGGCCCAAGGTCCGGGACGTGGTGAAACTGCTGAAGAAACCCGATCAGCCCATCCCCTATCGACTGGAGGGTGAAATGGAAACCGGTTTATTCATCGCGCACTACGTGCACCTGGCGCGCAATGGCGTGATAATCCCCGCCGATTTAATTCCGGAGCAACTTCGATGACCCAGCAACCCCATGTCCATGGCCCTGACTGCAACCACGATCATGACCATCACGAGCACCATGATCACGACCATGGCCATGTCCACGGCCCGAACTGCGGCCACGCCCACCAGGAACCGGTGCGCAACGCCCTGAAAGACGTCGGCCGCAACGACCCTTGCCCGTGCGGCAATGGCAAGAAATTCAAGAAGTGCCACGGGGCTTGAGGCTTCGGGCGAAGACCTTCTTCGCCTGTTGAATCGCCTTCTCGAGCAGGCTCGCTCCCACAGGGGCCTGCGAACGAGCGAAATAACCTTGCCCCCCGCTTGCACACCCTCCTCCTGCTCACTAACGTAGCGCCTTTAATGACGCTACCCCCCGCAGGAGCTTTGCCATGGCCTCGCCAGCCCTCATACATTTTCTTCCCCGGTTCGGCGTTGCCGCAGCAGTGGCCGGTGTCTTGAGCCTGACCGGTTGTCAGACCAGGAACACCCAGGACTCCCTCCCGCCGACCGTCGGCGTGCAACCGCTCAAAGGACTGGCGCAGAACGTTTCGGTGCGGCGCAACGCCATGGGCGTGCCGTTGATCGAAAGCAACAGTTTCCATGACGCGCTGTTTTCCCTCGGCTATGTGCACGCCACGGACCGCGTCACCCAAATGGTGACCCTGCGCCTGCTGGCCCAGGGCCGTCTGGCGGAGATGTCCGGTCCGGACTTGTTGGACGCCGACCGCTACATGCGCGCGGTCAACCTGAAGAAAAGCGCCAGTGAGTTGTACAAAGCGTCTTCGCCGCGCCTCAAGCGTTTTTTTGAAGTCTATGCCCGCGGCGTCAACGCCTACCTGTTCCGATACCGCGACAAGCTGCCGGCGGACCTCGCCGCCACCGGCTACAAACCTGAATACTGGAAACCGGAAGACTCGGCGCTGATTTTCTGCCTGTTGAATTTCAGCCAATCGGCCAACCTGCCGGAAGAAATTGCCTCGCTGATGCTGGCGCAGACAGTGACCGCCGACAAACTGCCGTGGCTGACGCCCTCCGCGCCCGATGAAAAACTGCCGGTGGCCGAAGCCGAAAAACTTCAGGGTATCAAGCTCAACGGGCAGATCCCGGGCCTGGCTGACATCAGCAAAGCCACCGCCCAACTGTCCGATCTGAACCTGCTGGGCGGCACTTCATCGAACAACTGGGCGATCGCCCCGCAACGCAGCCGTAGCGGTAAGAGCCTGCTGGCCAGCGACAGCCATGGATCCCTGGGCGTGCCGTCGTTGTACACCTACGTACAGATTCGCGCGCCGAAGTACCAGGCGTCCGGCATGACCATCGCCGGATTGCCGATGGTATTGAGTGGTTACAACGGCAAGGTGGCCTGGAGCATGACCTCGGTCATGGGCGATAACCAGGACCTGTTCCTGGAAAAAATCAAACGCCAGGGCAATAGTCTTTCCTACGACGTCGGCGGCAAATGGCAGCCGGTGATCGTGCGCAACGAGAGCTATTTCGTCAAAGGCCAGCGGTCGATTCGCGAAGCGGTGTACGAAACTCGCCATGGCCCGCTGCTCAACAGTGCTCAAGGCACCGCGCTGGCCAACGGCTTCGGCCTGGCCTTGCAGACGCCGAACTTCACCGACGACAAGACCCTGGACGCCTTCTTCGACCTGTCCCGGGCGCAGAACGTCGAAAAAGCCTCGGATGCCAGCCGCGAAATTCGCGCTATTGCCCTGAACCTGGTCTTTGCCGACGCGCGCAATATTGGCTGGCAAGTGACCGGTCGCTACCCGAACCGTCGCGAGGGCGAAGGCCTGCTGCCCTCCCCGGGCTGGGAAGGCCGTTACGATTGGGATGGTTACGCCGACCCGATGCTGCACCCCTACGACCAGGACCCGGCCCAGGGCTGGCTCGGCACCGCCAACCAGCGGGTCATTCCCCATGGCTACGGCATGCAGCTGTCCAATTCCTGGTCGGCACCGGAACGTGGCGAGCGCATGGCCGAGCTGGCCGGTGCGGGCAAACACGACACCCGCAGCCTGATCGCCATGCAATACGATCAGACCACCACCTTCGCCGCCAAGTTGAAAAAAACCTTCCAGGCACCCGGCATGGCCCAACCGCTCAAGCAAGCCATCGAAGCGCTGCCGGAGGCCGATCGCGGCAAGGCGCGCGAGGCTTACACCCGCTTGATGGCGTTCGACGGCAAACTCAGCCCGGGCTCCGCCGACGCGGCAATCTACGAACTGTTCCTCCAGGAAAGCACCCGGCAGACCTTCCTCGACGAACTGGGCCCGGACACCGGCCCGGCGTGGAAAGCCTTTATCGCCAACGGCAAGTTGTCCTACGCCGCCCAGGCCGATCACCTGCTGGGCCGCGAGGACAGTCCATTCTGGGATGACGTTCGCACGCCGCAGAAAGAAGACAAACCGGCGATTCTCGCTCGCAGTCTCGCGGCGGCTATCAGCGCCGGCGACAGTCAGTTGGGGGGCGATCGCAAAGCCTGGCAGTGGGGCAAATTGCACCGCTACGAATGGAAGAACGCTCGCGGCCAGACCGTGCGCGGTCCGCTGCCGGCTGGAGGCGATCACACCACCCTCAACACGGCGGCGTTCACCTGGGGCCAGGAGTTCAACACCACCCTGGCGCCGGCCGTGCGCCTGATCGTCGACTTCGCCCAGGCTGAACCACTGATGGGGCAGAACAGCACAGGCCAGTCCGGCAACCCGGCGAGTGCGAACTACCTGGACAGCATCGATCCGTGGCTCAAGGGCCAGTACATGAGCTTGCCGATGCAGCCGCAGAACTTTGACAAGGTGTATGGGAGCAAACGGTTGACCCTGACGCCGGGTAAATAAGCGTCACCACCAATCTAATGTGGGAGCAAGCCCGCTCCCACAGTTGACTGTCGTTTGTCCTGCGAATCCCGATAGAACTTCTCGCCTCGCGCCAACCTCATAGCTAACACCCCCCCCATTTTTGGTAACAAACATGGACCTTGTTATCGCCCGCCCCGAAGGTCTGTACTGCCCCGCCGGGGATTTCTACATCGACCCCTGGCGCCCGGTCGAACGGGCGGTCATCACCCACGCCCACGGCGACCATGCCAAAGGCGGCAACCAGCACTATCTGGCGGCGGCTCCCGGCGAAGGCATCCTGCGCTCGCGCCTGGGGATGGACATCAATCTGCAAACCCTGCCTTACGACCTGCCCCTGACTCACCACGGCGTGACCCTGAGCTTTCATCCCGCAGGGCATGTGCTCGGTTCGGCCCAGGTGCGACTGGAATATGGCGGCGAAGTCTGGGTCGCCTCGGGGGATTACAAGATCGAGCCTGACGGCACCTGCGCACCGTTCGAACCCGTACGCTGCGACACCTTCATCACCGAATCGACCTTCGGCCTGCCGATTTATCGCTGGCAGCCCCAGGCGCAGGTGTTTGCCGAGATCAATCAGTGGTGGCAAGCCAACGCCGCCGCCGACAAGGCCAGCGTGCTGTTCTGTTACTCCTTCGGCAAAGCTCAGCGCATTCTCCACGGTATCGACGCCAGCCTTGGCCCCATCCTGGTGCACGGTGCGGTAGAGCCATTGAACCGTGTGTATCGCGACAGTGGTGTTTATCTGCCACCCACGATTTACGCCGGCGAGGTGAAAAAGAGCGACCCCATGATGCGCAAGGCGTTGGTGCTGGCCCCGCCTTCGGCAGGCGGCAGCACCTGGATGCGACGCTTCGGTGACTACAGTGACGGCTTTGCCAGCGGTTGGATGCGCTTGCGCGGCACTCGCCGGCGCCGCGGCGTGGACCGCGGCTTTGTCTTGTCCGACCACGCCGACTGGCCGGGGCTGCTGTGGGCCATCAAGCAAACCGGTGCCGAACGGGTCATGGTCACCCACGGCTCGGTCGGGGTATTGGTGCGCCACCTGTGCGAGCTGGGACTCGATGCGCAAAGTTTCAATACCGAGTACGGCGACGATGAGGAAGAAAGCCCGGTAACAGAGGAGCCAGAAAATGCCGAGGTACTGACATGAAGGCCTTCGCCCAGTTGTACGCCGAGCTGGACGCCACGACATCGAGTAACGCCAAACTGGCGGCGATGCAACATTACTTCGCCGAGGCTGCCCCCGAAGATGCAGCCTGGGCGGTTTATTTTTTGTCCGGTGGGCGCCCCAGGCAACTGGTGCCGGTGCGCATCCTGCGCGAAGTGGCGGTGGCATTTTCCGGCCTGTCGCCATGGCTGTTCGAGGAGAGTTATCAAGCCGTCGGCGATCTGGCGGAAACCATCTCGCTGGTCCTGCCAGAAACATCCCACAGTTCCACCGACGGGTTGGCAGTCTGGATCGAAGACAAGTTGCTGCCATTGCGTGGCGAGCCACCGCAAGTGCTCGCCGAACAGCTTCCCGGGCTTTGGTCGCAACTGGATCGCCCCAGCCTGATGCTCTGCATCAAACTGATCACTGGCAGTTTCCGGGTCGGCGTCTCCAAGCTGCTGGTGACCCGCGCGCTGGCCTCCATGGCGCACCTCGATAGCAAACGCGTGGCGCAGCGGCTGGTGGGCTATACCGATCTGTCCAACCGTCCGAGCGCGGCCAGTTACTTGAAGCTGATCGCCGCCGAATCGTCCGACGAGCATGCGCAACGGGGCGGCCAGCCCTATCCGTTTTTTCTGGCCCATGCGCTATCGCAGCCGGTCGAACAGTTCGAAGCCCTGCTCGGCCCCGCCAGCCACTGGCAGGTGGAATGGAAATGGGACGGCATCCGTGCCCAAGTGGTCAAGCGCGACGGCCGACTCTGGATCTGGTCCCGCGGTGAAGAACTGGTCACCGAGCGCTTTCCCGAACTCGAGAGCCTGGTTCACTGCCTGCCTGATGGCACCGTGATCGACGGCGAGCTCGTTGCCTGGAAAACCGCGCGACCGGACACCGAGGATGCCTTCGATCCACACGTGCCAACCGCACCCGCGGTGCAACCGTTCGCCCTGCTGCAACAGCGGATCGGTCGCAAGACCCTTGGCAAGAAAATCCTCGACGAGGTACCGGTGGTCGTTCTCGCCTACGACTTGCTGGAATGGCAAGGCGAAGATTGGCGCAATCGGCCTCAGATGGCACGTCGCACTCAGCTGGAACAGGTGATCAGCGCCTCCGCCAGCCCCGTCCTGCTGCCCTCGCCCGTGCTCATCGGCGAAGACTGGTTCGACCTCGCCCGGCAACGGGAAGCCTCCCGGAGCCTCGGTGTCGAGGGCATGATGCTCAAGGCCCGGGATGCGCTGTATGGCGTCGGTCGAACCAAGGACATGGGCGTCTGGTGGAAATGGAAAGTCGACCCGTTCAGCGTCGATGCCGTGCTGATATACGCCCAACGCGGCCATGGCCGCCGCGCCAGTCTCTACAGCGATTACACCTTCGCCGTCTGGGATGGCCCGGCCGATGCCAGCGAACGTACGCTGGTGCCGTTCGCCAAGGCGTATTCGGGACTGACGGATGAAGAAATGCGCCAGGTAGACAGTATTGTGCGCAAGACCACGGTGGAGAAATTCGGACCGGTGAGCAGCGTGAAACCGAGCCTGGTGTTTGAGCTGGGATTTGAAGGGATCGCCTTGTCCAAGCGTCATAAAAGTGGCATTGCCGTGCGGTTTCCGCGGATGTTGCGGTGGCGGCAGGACAAAACCGTCGAAGAAGCGGACCACCTCGGCACCCTGCAGGATCTACTGAGTTGACGCGGTCCCCTGTAGGAGCTGGCTTGCCAGCGAAGCACTTGAAAGCACCGCGTTAATCCAGCAAGAACCTGTCATCGTTAACGATCTTCGCTGGCAAGCCAGCTCCTACGAAGAGCAAGCCATGAACACCCTTGGTGCAGTCTTTTCCCAACGCCCATTTCCATGCATAAACCCCTCCCCTTCATTTCTTGAACTACCTTTTAAACGCTTGTTCGGGACTCTGGTTCGGAAATTGCTACTTCCATGGGGTCTTACGCTTACCAGTAACAATAATTCTGCGCCACAAGCGCTCATATTGGTTTTTAGGGATTAAAGAATGAAAAAAGCATTGCTGACCCTTTCTGCACTGGCGTTGTGCGTGGCAGCTGGCTCCGCGCTGGCCAAGGAATACAAGGAATTGCGTTTTGGCGTCGACCCTTCCTATGCCCCGTTTGAATCGAAAGCGGCCAACGGTAGCCTGGTGGGCTTCGACATCGATCTGGGGAACGCGATCTGCGCCGAGTTGAAGGTCAAGTGCAAATGGGTCGAAAGCGATTTCGACGGCATGATTCCTGGCCTGAAGGCCAATAAATTCGACGGCGTGATCTCGTCGATGACCGTCACACCCGCTCGCGAAAAAGTCATCGACTTCTCCGATGAGCTGTTCTCCGGCCCAACCGCCTATGTGTTCAAGAAAGGTTCCGGCCTGAGCGAAGATGTCGCCTCGTTGAAGGGCAAGACCGTAGGCTACGAGCAAGGCACCATTCAGGAAGCCTACGCCAAGGCCGTGCTGGACAAGGCCGGGGTGAAAACCCAGGCCTATCAGAACCAGGACCAGGTGTATTCCGACCTGATGTCTGGCCGCCTCGACGGGGCGATCCAGGACATGCTGCAAGCCGAACTGGGCTTCCTGAAGTCGCCAAAAGGCAGCGATTACGAAGTCAGCAAACCGGTCGACAGCGAATTGCTGCCGTCCAAGACAGCGATCGGTATCTCTAAAGGTAACAAAGACCTCCACGCACTTTTGAATAAAGGTATCAAAGCGTTACACGACGATGGCACCTACGCCACCATTCAAAAGAAACACTTCGGCGACCTGAATCTGCACAGCGGCAACTAATGCCCGGCGCCCATCTCGCGATGGGCGCTTTTTTCATCCGATCAGGTTGCTGATTTATGTTCGAAAACCTCCTGCAAAACCTGGGGCTCTCAGCCTTCAGCCTCAAGGGCTTCGGCCCGCTGCTGATGGAAGGCACCTGGATGACCATCAAGTTATCGGTGTTGTCGCTGTTGGTGGCCGTGTTGCTCGGCTTGCTCGGTGCCAGTGCCAAGCTGTCAAAAGTCAAACTGGTGCGGATCCCGGCCCAGCTCTACACCACGCTGATCCGCGGCGTACCGGACCTGGTGCTGATGCTGTTGATCTTCTACAGCCTGCAAACCTGGTTGACGACCTTTACCGATTTCATGGAATGGGAATACATCGAGATCAACCCGTTCAGCGCCGGGGTCATCACCCTGGGCTTCATCTATGGTGCGTATTTCACTGAAACCTTCCGTGGCGCGATCCTCGCGGTTCCACGGGGCCAGGTCGAAGCCGCCACCGCCTATGGCCTAAAACGCGGCCAGCGTTTCCGAATCGTGGTGTTCCCGCAAATGATGCGCTTCGCCCTGCCCGGGATCGGTAACAACTGGATGGTGATGCTCAAGGCTACCGCGCTGGTCTCGATCATCGGCCTGGCCGATCTGGTCAAGGCGGCCCAGGACGCCGGCAAAAGCACTTATCAACTGTTTTACTTCCTGGTGCTTGCCGCGCTGATTTACCTGCTGATCACCAGCGCCTCCAATTTTGTCCTGCGCTGGCTTGAACGCCGATACGCCGCCGGTTCCCGGGAGGCCGTACGATGATCGAACTCTTGCAGGAATACTGGCGACCTTTTCTCTACACCGACGGCTACAACATCACCGGCCTGGCCATGACCCTGTGGCTGCTCAGCGCCTCGATCTTCATCGGTTTCCTGGTGTCGATCCCGTTGTCCATCGCCCGGGTTTCACCCAACGCCTGGATTCGCTGGCCGGTGCAGTTCTACACCTACCTGTTCCGCGGTACGCCGTTGTATATCCAGCTGCTGATCTGCTACACCGGTATCTACAGCCTGGCCGCCGTGCGTGCCCAGCCCGTGCTCGATGCGTTCTTTCGCGATGCCATGAACTGCACGATCCTGGCGTTCGCCCTGAACACCTGCGCCTACACCACGGAGATTTTTGCCGGGGCGATTCGCAGCATGGCCCATGGTGAAGTCGAAGCGGCCAAGGCTTACGGACTGACGGGCTGGAAGCTGTATGCCTACGTGATCATGCCGTCGGCCCTGCGTCGCTCGTTGCCTTATTACAGCAACGAAGTGATTCTGATGCTGCACTCGACCACCGTGGCGTTCACCGCGACCATCCCGGATGTCCTGAAAGTCGCGCGGGACGCCAACTCGGCGACCTTCCTGACCTTCCAGTCGTTCGGCATCGCCGCGCTGATCTACCTGACCGTTACCTTTGCGCTGGTCGGCCTGTTTCGCCTCGCCGAACGCCGGTGGCTGGCATTCCTCGGGCCGACCCACTAGGACCCGCTTTCAGAAATAAAGAGACGAACATGCGCCACCAGATTCATGACCTGCTGGCCCCTCTGCCGGGGACCGCACGACAGATTCACAGCTTCCACTTCGGCCCGCCGTCGGCCAAGGGCAAGATCTACATCCAGTCATCCCTGCACGCCGACGAAATGCCCGGCATGCTGGTGGCCTGGCACCTCAAGCAGCGTCTGGCAGAACTTGAGGCCGCCGGGCGCCTGCGCAGCGAAATCGTGCTGGTGCCGGTGGCCAATCCGGTCGGACTGGAACAGGTACTGATGGATGTCCCCTTGGGCCGCTACGACCTGGAGAGCGGGCAGAACTTCAACCGCTGGTTCGTCGATTTGAGCGAAGAAGTCGGCAATGCGATCGAAGGCCAGCTCGGCGACGATCCGCAGCGCAACCTCGAACTGATCCGCGCCAGCCTGCGTGACGCACTGGCGCGCCAGAGCGCCACCACCCAACTGCAGTCCCAGCGCCTGATCCTGCAACGGCTGGCCTGCGATGCCGACATGGTGCTGGACCTGCATTGCGATTTCGAAGCGGTCGCCCACCTCTACACCACGCCCGAAGCCTGGTCGCAGGTCGAGCCATTGGCCCGTTACATCGGTGCCGAAGCCTGCCTGCTGGCCACCGATTCTGGCGGCCAGTCGTTCGATGAATGCTTCACCCTGCTCTGGTGGCAGCTCCAGGAACGCTTTGGCGAACACTTCGACATTCCCCAGGGGAGTTTTTCGGTCACCGTCGAACTGCGCGGCCAGGGCGACGTCAATCACCCGCTGGCCAGCCTCGACTGCCAGGCACTGATCGACTACCTGACCCACTACGGCGCGATTGCCGGCGAACCGGCGCCTCTGCCTGCCCTGCCCTACCCGGCCACGCCGCTGGCGGGTGTGGAACCGGTGGCAACCCCGGTCGGCGGACTGCTGGTGTTCACGGCGTTGCCGGGGCAGTACCTGGAAGCCGGGCAACTGATCGCCGAAATCATCGACCCGATCAATGATCGCGTCACCCCCGTTCATTGCACCGCCGCCGGGTTGATGTACGCCCGTTCGCTGCGACGCATGGCCACTGCCGGGATGGTGATCGCGCACGTCGCGGGCATCGAAGCCTATCGCAGCGGCTATCTTCTTTCGCCTTGAGGATGCATGCCCCATGTACAAACTGACCATCGAAGGTCTGCACAAGAGCTATGGCGACCATCATGTGCTCAAAGGCGTTTCGCTCAAGGCCAATACCGGCGACGTCATCAGCCTGATCGGCGCCAGTGGCTCGGGCAAAAGCACGTTTCTGCGTTGTATCAATTTTCTTGAACAACCCAACGAAGGCACCATGAGCCTCGATGGCCAGAACATCCGCATGGTCAAGGACCGCCACGGCATCCATGTCGCCGACGCCGATGAACTGCAGCGGATCCGCACCCGCCTGGCCATGGTGTTCCAGCATTTCAACCTGTGGAGCCACATGACGGTGCTGGAGAACATCACCATGGCACCTCGCCGGGTGCTGGGTTGCGACAAGAAAGAAGCCGAGGACCGCGCCCGATGCTATCTGGACAAAGTCGGCCTGGCGGCGCGGGTGGCCGATCAATACCCGGCGTTCCTGTCCGGCGGTCAGCAGCAGCGTGTCGCCATTGCCCGCGCACTGGCCATGGAGCCGGAAGTCATGCTGTTCGACGAACCGACCTCGGCGCTCGATCCGGAACTGGTCGGTGAAGTGCTCAAGGTGATCCAGGGCCTGGCCGAAGAAGGCCGGACCATGATCATGGTCACCCACGAAATGAGCTTCGCCCGCAAGGTATCGAGCCAGGTGCTGTTTCTGCACCAGGGGCTGGTCGAGGAGGAAGGCGCGCCGGACGAGGTTCTGGGCAACCCGAAAAGTGAACGACTGAAGCAATTCCTCAGCGGCAACCTGAAATAGAATACGCCCCTTGTAGGAGCCCGGCTTGCCGGCGAAGGCGATCTCTGTAGGAGCCAGGCTTGCCGGCGAAGGCGATCTCAAGGACGCCTTCGCCGGCAAGCCGGGCTCCTACAGGACCGCGTTGTGTCATTAAACCTTTCGCATGCCGCCGTGGTCACTGAAGGAAGACTTCCAGAGCGTACACCGCCGGCATGGGAACCTCCCCCGACTTCGCAAGACACTGGTTCACCGCTCGCGGCTGGAAGCCGTTCGTCTTTCAGAAACAGGTGTGGGCAGCGATAAAAAACGGACAGTCCGGTTTGCTGCATGCCAGCACCGGTGCCGGTAAAACCTATGCCGTGTGGTTTGGCGCGCTTGATCGCTTCGCCCGCGCCGCCCCTGCCGTTGATAAACCGCGCAAACGCAAGCCGGTCGCCGAGCCGTTGACGGTGCTGTGGATAACCCCCATGCGCGCCCTCGCCGCTGATACCGCCCGCGCCCTGGAAGCGCCATTGCACGACTTGCAGATCCCGTGGAGCATCGGCCTGCGCACCGGCGATACCAGCAGCAGCGAACGCGCCCGGCAGAGCCGGCGCCTGCCCTCGGCACTGATTACCACCCCCGAAAGCCTGACCCTGATGCTGGCCCGCGCCGATGCGTTCACAGCGCTGTCGACCTTGCGCATGGTGGTGGTCGACGAGTGGCACGAATTGCTCGGCAACAAGCGCGGCGTGCAACTGCAATTGGCCCTCGCTCGCCTGCGCCGCTGGCACCCCGGGTTGATCGTCTGGGGCATTTCCGCAACGCTGGGTAATCAGGCCCACGCCGAACAGGTATTAATCCCACAGGGCGGTGGCATCAGCGTGCAGGGGCAAACGTCCAAGGCACTGCGGGTCGACACGTTGCTGCCGCCCGCCCTCGAGCGCTTTCCATGGGCTGGCCACATTGGCTTGAAAATGTTGCCAGCGGTGGTTGCCGAGCTCGAATCCAGCCCCAACAGCCTGGTATTCACCAACACCCGTGCGCAATCGGAAATCTGGTTCCTGGCGCTGCTCGAGGCCCGCCCGGACTGGGCCGGCCTGATCGCCCTGCATCACAGCTCGTTGTCCAGGGATACCCGCGACTGGGTCGAACGAGCGCTCAAGGACGGTCAGCTCAAAGCCGTGGTCTGCACCTCGAGCCTGGACCTGGGCGTGGACTTCCTGCCAGTCGAGCGGGTCCTGCAAATCGGCTCGGCCAAAGGCGTGGCGCGGTTGATGCAGCGTGCAGGGCGTTCCGGCCACGCGCCGGGTCGGGTTTCGCGGGTGACGCTGGTGCCGACTCACAGCCTGGAATTGATCGAAGCCGCCGCGGCACAGGACGCCGTGGCGCAACGCCGGATCGAACCCCGCGAATCGCCGCACAAGCCTTTGGATGTACTGGTTCAACACTTGGTGAGCATGGCCTTGGGCGGCGGTTTTCTGCCCGATGAGTTGTATGAAGAAGTGCGCGGAGCCTGGGCTTATCGTGACCTAACACCGGAGGATTGGACCTGGGCCCTGGCTTTCGTACGCCATGGCGGGCTTTCTCTGACAGCCTATCCGGACTATCGCCGGGTCGAACCTGATGAATACGGTGTCTGGCGCGTGCCGGATGCGCGATTGGCCCGACAGCATCGCATGGGCATCGGCACGATCGTCAGCGACGCGAGCATTCAGTTGAAGTTCTGGAGCAAAGGTGGCGGCGGCAAGCAGTTGGGCAGTGTCGAAGAAGGTTTTATCGCAAGGCTCAGGCCCGGCGACGGTTTTCTGTTTGCCGGACGCTTGCTGGAGTTGGTCCGGGTGGAAAACATGACGGCTTATGTCAAACGCAGCGCCACGAAAAAAGCCGCAGTGCCGCGCTGGAATGGCGGCCGAATGCCACTGTCCAACGAGTTGGCGCACGCCGTGGTAGCGCGTTTCAGTGCCGCGGACCAAGGCACCTTTATCGGCCCGGAAATGCAGGCACTGCGCCCGTTATTAGCGGTACAGAAACGCTGGTCCGGATTGCCTACCGAGACCTGCCTGCTGGCCGAGGTACTGAAATCCCGCGAAGGCTGGCATCTTTTCCTCTACCCCTTTGCCGGACGCCAGGTGCATTTGGGCCTGGCGAGCCTGCTGGCATGGCGGGTCAGTCAACGGCTGGCTGTCACCTTTTCCATCGCGGTCAACGACTATGGCCTGGAACTGCTCAGCGCCACCTGCGTCGATTGGTCGACGCATCTGGATCCGCAACTGTTGAGCCCTGACGCTTTGTTGAAGGATGTCCTCGCCAGCCTGAATGCCGGTGAACTGGCGTTGCGCCGTTTTCGGGAAATCGCACGCATCGCCGGGCTGGTGTTCGCCGGCTACCCCGGCGCGCCGAAAAGCACGCGTCAGGTTCAGGCTTCAAGCGGTCTGTTCTTTGAAGTGTTCAAGCAATACGACGCGGGGAATCTGCTGCTGGCTCAGGCCGGGGAGGAAGTCCTGCGCGAGGAACTGGATATTCATCGCCTGGAACAGACCCTGGCGCGGCTCAATCGCCTGCAATTGGACCTGCATTCTGTCAAACGCCCTACCCCCCTCGGGTTTCCGCTGCTGGTGGAGCGGATGCGCGAAAGCATGAGCTCGGAAAAACTCGCCGACCGCATCAGACGCATGGTCAGCGATCTCGAGAAAACCGCCGAAACCGGGAAAGCCTGATGAGTACACCCTATCCGGTCCGTTTGGCGGGTGAAGAACTCTGGCTGCTGCCTGAAAAGGCGATCTATTGGCCAGCGCAACAGGCCTTGCTGATCGCCGATGTACATTTCGGCAAGGCCGCCGCTTATCGCAGCCTCGGGCAACCGGTGCCGCAGGGCACCACCGCCAGCAATATCACCGTATTGAACAGGTTACTGGCAGCGCTGCCCTGCCGGCAGCTGATTTTTCTCGGGGATTTCCTGCACGGTCCCGGCTCCCACGCGAAAGCCACGCTGAGCGCTTTAGCCGAGTGGCGAGCGCTGCACCGCGACCTGCCCATGACGCTGATCCGCGGCAACCATGACAAGCGCGCCGGCGACCCGCCCGCCTCGCTGAATATTCGAGTGGTGCCCGAGCCTTTGCTGCTGGGACCGTTCGCCTTGCAGCATGAGCCGACCCCTCATGGGAGCCGGCACGTACTGGCCGGGCATGTACACCCCGTCTACCGATTGAACGGTCGCGGTCGGCAAAGCTTGCGCCTGGCCTGCTTCAGGCTCGGCGACGAGATCACCCTGCTACCTGCCTTCGGCGCGTTTACCGGCGGTTATCAGGTACAGCAGGATGACAATTGCAGGATATTCGTCATTGGCGACAACGAAATATGGCCCCTGTGATCAGACAACAGGCGCGGGTGGCGGCTCATCCGGCAGGGTGGGCTCTCCCGGTTCCGTAGGTTGTTCGTTGGGGGTATCGGGATCGGGCTGACCGGGGATGCCCCCCGCCATGATTGGCGGGTGCGCCAACAAGGACCAGGCCAGGACGCCGACCTGATTGGGCTCAAGCCTTGCCAGTTCGGCACTTATTCGCGGATCGATCTTCATGGGACACTCCTGAGCAATGGCCTCGTCCGCTGTACGCGAACCGGGCAGTACACCCAATAGAGTGTCTACCCGCCCAGGAATTCCCACCGGCTGCCCGATGAAATGGATCAGGTGCGTGGCAAAGTGACGCCGCGTTGCCCCTGATACTTGCCGCCACGGTCCTTGTAGGAGACTTCGCACTCTTCGTCGGATTCGAAAAACAGCATCTGCGCCACGCCTTCATTGGCGTAGATTTTCGCCGGCAGCGTGGTGGTGTTGGAAAATTCCAGGGTCACATGGCCTTCCCACTCAGGCTCGAGCGGCGTCACGTTGACGATAATGCCGCAACGGGCGTAGGTGCTTTTACCCAGGCAGATGGTCAGCACGTTGCGGGGAATGCGGAAGAATTCCACGGTGCGCGCCAGGGCGAAAGAGTTCGGCGGGATGATGCACACGTCGCTCTTGACGTCGACGAAGCTCTTCTCGTCGAAGTTCTTCGGATCGACGGTCGCCGAATTGATGTTGGTGAACACTTTGAATTCATCGGCGCAACGCACGTCGTAGCCGTAGCTCGACACACCGTAGGAAATCACGCGTTCGGCGGCTTCACCACGCACCTGGCGTTCAACGAAAGGTTCGATCATGCCGTGCTCTTGCGCCATGCGGCGAATCCACTTGTCCGATTTGATGCTCATGGCGGGTGTCCTGAATAGCGAGGTGGAAAAATTCTGTCCGGCATCTTACCGGGCGCGCCGCCGGGATCAAAGTCCGAGGCAATATTCTCGGCGCCAACCCCCTTTATTTACGGACCTTCACCACAGAACAGTGGACCGTCAGTCACGAAAACAGAGAAACCTTCGCAAGAAACATTGGCACGTTCCGGAAAAAGGGTTAAGGTGGCGCCACTGTGCTGCTTGTGTCACTGAGAATCTCTACACGATATGTTGAATTTCGATCCAACCATCTACAAGAATT
>Ga0247818_10000798_pt1 | contig 19826 bp, 16 predicted proteins | sample 13C_Glucose_Day1_FD_192424 | JGI IMG/M metagenome (GOLD analysis project Ga0247818, IMG submission 192424) | Soil microbial communities from agricultural site in Penn Yan, New York, United States - 13C_Glucose_Day1 | ecosystem: Environmental > Terrestrial > Soil > Agricultural land | place... | reverse complement strand
CCTCTCGATGGTCTGAAAAAGATGCTGGATAATAAAGCATGACCCGCTTGACGGCTAGCGCCGTCGGAGACCCTTGCAATGCCTGACCAAGATGTACGTTTGCAACACCTGACAGTTTGGCTCGATGAGCAACTGCCGATCCTCTTTGCAGAACAAGGCTGGGGATCCGTACCCCCGGCCACCTTGACCGCAGCCAGTAGCGACGCGAGTTTCCGTCGCTACTTTCGCTGGGAAGGCGAGGGCAGGAGCTTTGTCGTGATGGACGCTCCACCGCCCCGGGAAAACTGTAAACCCTTCGTGGATATTGCTTTCCTGTTGGCCAAATCCGGAATAAATGTGCCGAAAATCTATGCCGAAGACCTCGAACGTGGATTTCTGTTGCTCAATGACTTGGGCAACAAGACTTACCTGGACGTGATTGACAGCGAAAATGCCGACGATTTGTTCCAGGACGCCGTGCAAGCGCTGCTGGCTTTTCAGCAGTTGCCGATGGTCGCACCGCTGCCGAGTTATGACGTAGCCTTGTTGCGACGCGAGCTGGAATTGTTTCCAGAATGGTACGTGAAGTGCGAGTTGGGCATTGAGTTCGACCCCGCTCAACAGATGCTCTGGCAGCAAGTCAGCGAGTTGCTGATCGAAAGCGCGCTGGCCCAGCCCAAGGTTCTGGTGCACCGCGATTACATGCCGCGCAACCTGATGCTTAGCGAGCCAAATCCGGGTGTGCTGGATTTCCAGGACGCGGTCTATGGCCCGGTGACTTACGACGTGACCTGTTTGTTCAAGGATGCATTCCTCAGTTGGCCCGAGGAGCGTGTACGCGCTTGGCTGGAAGAATACTGGCAACAGGCGGGCGCGCTGGGGATCCCGGTTCAGCCGGACTTCGAGGATTTTCTGCGCGCCAGTGACCTGATGGGCGTGCAGCGTCACTTGAAAGTGATCGGTATCTTCGCCCGGATCTGCCATCGTGACGGCAAGCCGCGTTATCTGGAAGATGTGCCGCGCTTCTTTGCTTATATAGAGGCCGTGGTCGCGCGCCGTCCCGAACTGGCTGAGCTGGGTGTATTGCTGGCCAGTCTGCGCGCTGGAGCGAATGCATGAAGGCGATGATTCTGGCGGCAGGCAAAGGCGAGCGCATGCGCCCGTTGACCCTGACCACGCCAAAGCCGCTGGTTCGTGCCGGCGGGGTGCCGCTGATCGAGTATCACCTGCGCGCGCTCGCCGCAGCCGGTTTTACCGAGATCGTGATCAATCACGCCTGGCTCGGCCAGCAGATTGAAGATTATCTGGGCGACGGCTCGCAGTATGGCGTGAGTATTCAGTATTCGCCGGAAGGTGAGCCACTCGAAACCGGCGGCGGAATCTTGCGCGCATTGCCGTTGTTGGGGAGCGAAGCCTTTTTGGTAGTCAATGGTGACATCTGGACCGATTACGACTTCAGCGTGTTGCATCGGCCTATTGCCGGGCTGGCTCATCTGGTGCTGGCAGACAACCCGGCCCATCACCCGGTCGGGGACTTCAATTTGATCGACGGACAGGTGCGTGACGGTCAGCCAGGCTCTGCCACCCTGACCTACAGCGGCATCGCGGTGTTGCACCCGCTGCTGTTCGCCGGTTGCGTGGCAGGGGCCTTCAAGCTTGCGCCGCTGCTGCGCACCGCCATGGCAGACGGGCAAGTGACTGGCGAGCACCTGAACGGGGTCTGGGTGGATGTCGGTACCCACGAGCGTCTGGCCGAAGTGGACACTCTGATAGAAGCGAGACGCTGACATGCTGTGGCCAGGGACTCTGATTGGAGCCGGAGTGGGCTATGCCATTGCCAACATTCCGGGGGCCATGCTCGGCGCATTGTTGGGGCAGGCGCTGGATCGGCGCCTGCAACTGCACAGCTGGGCAGACGTGCGAGAAAAACTCGGTGGTCGTCCGGCGCTACGCAACGATGAACTGTTGTTCGTGTTACTGGGACGGCTGGCCAAGTGCGATGGGCAAGTAGTCAATGGTCACATCCAGCAGGCGCGCCAGGAGATGCGCTCGCTGGACTTGAGCGAATCGGCCCAGCGCCGTGCAATAGCAGCGTTCAATCGCGGCAAGTCGGGGCATGACTCGTTGCGCGGTTATATGCGTCGCTTGAGTGCCCAGCCCCATGCAGCCGAAGGCGTCTTGCGCGCCTGTTGGCGGATGATCTGGGCCGATGGCCGCGCCGGTGTCGCTGAGCTTGAGCTGGTCGCCCAGTGGGGTAAATGGCTGGGCTGGACGCAACAACAGGTGCAGGCGCTGGCGACCGATTATGAGCCGCAGAAACGTCCGTTGGTCAGCAGTGCCGTGACTTACCAGGAGGCTTTGCGACTATTGGGGGTGTCCGCCACCAGCGAGCCGGCGCAGATCAAGCGCGCTTATCGACGCCTGCTCAGCCGTCATCACCCGGACAAGATCGCCGGCAGTGGGGCGACGGCGATGCAGGTGCGTGAGGCTACGGACAAAACTCGTGAGTTGCATAACGCCTATACCTTGATTCGTGAGCGGCGGGATTTTCGGTAGGGCAACAGAGTTGTGTTGTCTCTGATGCCGCCTTCGTCGGAACGCCGCCCGGACCAAGCCCGCTCACATTTGATCCCGGTTGTACAGAAACTTTATGTCCACTGAAGATCAAATGTGGGAGCGGGCTTGGTCCGGGCGGCGTTCCGACGAAGGGGGCGACTCGGTCTATCGGACTTCCTTAGGCTCAGCACTCAACCACCCCCGAACCCGACGAACCAGCTGCTCCTGCTCGGCCTTGCTGTTACCCGGCAGCGACTTGAGCGATACCTGGCTGAAACCCGAAGCCTTCAAGCGTTTACTCGCCTGCAATCGTTCCAGCGCCGCGTTGCGATCCACCGGCTTGTCCCGATAGAAAATGTCTGCTGTAGGCAGCTTCAATGTCGGTGCAAGTTCAGCCAGTCCGGGTTTCGCGCTAACCGGCGTGCGGGCGGCGACCATCACCAGTTTTTCAACCTGTGGGGGCTGTCTTTCACTCAGGTAACGCGCGGCCCAGTAAGCCCCCGTGCCATGTCCCAACACGACAATGCTGCGGGCGCTTTGCTGTTCGGCGTAGGCAATGGCCGCGTCTATGCGGGCGAAAATTCGTTCGGCGTCGGCCCCGATCTGTTCCTCGCGGGTCTCGACGACCGCCTTGTCCGCGATCTCCGCTTCGCCGCTGACGGCCTGCTCGATGGGCGCGGAGGTGGTGGCATCCTTGCTGCCGGTCTCGGGCGCCTTGAGCGTTGGCGGCATTTCAGCAATGCGTGGCGCAATGGCGTCGCTTTGCGGGTCCGGCAAGGTGATACTCAGGCTGCTCCACTCGGCATCCGGCAATGTGCGCCGCAATGGAGCGATTGCTTGCGGCCAGTCAACGGTTTCGCCAGCGCCCGGGACGATAATCACCGCGCCTTTGGGGCTGGCGGTATTGGCCGGTTTCCACAGGGCCAGAAAGGTATCGGCACCGGCTTGCAGTTGTTGCTGTTCCTGGGCCGGGATCTGTCGTTCAAGGGCGGCCGCGTCTTCCTGACTTCGCTCAAGCAACGGCGGGCGCTCAAGCGGCTTTTCTTGCGTGGTGTTCGTTGCGGCACTGGAAGCCGGGTCGGCCGCCTCGACGGAAAAGGCGCAAGGCAGGATCAGCGACAGGCACAATACTGGCAGCGCCAGGCGGTAGACAGGAAGCATCGGATAGTCCAGGCCAGAAGTGATTCCGGCAGCCTAATGGGTGGGTCAGTATTTGTCAGTGTGTGAGACTTCAATGATGCGTTTTCGTTGCCTTTGGGTTATCGGCTGTTTGTGGTTCCCCTTGATGAGCTGGGCGGCGTCCGCACCTCCAGCGCATGTCACACCATTGTCCGCGGACCAGCAGCAATGGCTGGCCCAGCATCGCGAGTTGCGGGTCGGACTGGTGCTGCAGGTGCCCTATGCCCAATACGATCGCCGCTTGCAGCGTTTGTCGGGCGTTAACGTCGAGCTGATGCAGCGGCTGGCCAAGTCCCTCAAGGTCGAGCTGAGCTGGCGTCACTTTCCCGACCTTGCGCAGCTGGAAGCCGCTGCGCGTGAAGGTGCAATCGATATCGCTCCCGGGCTGAGCCAGACTCCCGCCGGTCTGCGCCTGTGGCAGTTTTCCGATCCGTACATGCGGGTCCCGCAACTGGTGGTCAGTGACCAGAAAAGCACCGGCACAGTGGAGCTGGAAAAACTCGACAGCCAGACCCGCGTCGCCGTGCGCATGCCCAGCGCCACGGCCGATTACCTGCGCGGCAATTACCCGCATTTGAACCTCCAGGGCGTACCGATCGAGCGCCAGGCACTGCAACTGTTGACGAGTCAGCAAGCCAGTTACGCAGTGGTCGATGAAGCCCAGCTGGGACGCCTCTCCGTCGAGCCGGAGTTCGCCGCACTGGTCGTGGTCGGTGACATTGGCCTGCCGCAACTGCTGCGGGTGGCCACGCGCCGGGACTGGCCGGAGCTGGCGGGTATCGTCGAAAGCGCATTGCGGGCGATCCCGGCCAAGGACCTGGAGCAGTTGCACAGTCAATGGCTGCAACCCAAGTACCCGCGGCTGACCGAATCACCGGGTTTCTGGCAAAACCTTTCCCTGTTGTTGGCAGTGTTGATGCTGAGCAGCATGGCTATCGTCTTTTGGCAGCGTCGGCAGCAGCACAGCCTGGAGCAAAGGTTATTGGCCGCGCGGGAAGACATTGCCCTGCGCGCCGCCAGCGAAGAAGCCTTGCGCCTGACTCAGTTTTCCATCGACCAGAGCACCGTCGGCATTCTCTGGGTCAACTGGGACAGCCATGTGCGTTACGCCAACCGCGCAGCCGAGACCATGTTGGGCTATCCGGCAGGGGGGGTCATTGACAGACCGTTGATCGATTTTGAGCCGGATCTGCACATGGACCGTTGGTTGAACCTGTGGAAGCGGGCCCGGGCCAGCGAGGAGGGCCCACAGAGTTTCGAGACCAACTGTGTGCGCGCCGATGGCAGCATTCTGCCGGCGGATGTTTCGTTGAGCTTCCTGCGTTTCCGCGACGGCGAATACCTGGTGGTTTACCTCAACGATGTCACCGAACGCCGCCGTGCCCTGGCTGCGCTGCAAGAAAGCGAAGCGCGACTGCAAGGGATCGCCGCCAATGTTCCGGGACTGGTCTTCCGCCTGGAGCGTGCGCCGGTCACCGGGCAGATCGACTTTGCCTACATAAGTGAAGGCAGCGAGAGCCTGGTGGGTTACTCGCCTGCCACCCTGGCTCATCGTGACAAAGGCCTGCGCAGTCTGGTGCATCCGGACGACAAGGCCAGCTATCACCTGACTCAGGACCGTGCGCTGGACACCGACAGCGACTGGTCGTGGCAGGGGCGGATTCTCACCCGTTCAGGCGAGCAGCGCTGGGCCGAGATCAAAGCCATTACCCGGCGGCTCGAAGACGGTGCCTACGTCTGGGACGGCATTGTCTGGGACATCAGCGAGAGCAAACGTATCGAGCTGGAACTGGCCAGCTCCCGGGGGCAATTGCGCGAGTTGTCCGCTCACCTGGAGAGTGTGCGGGAGGAGGAAAAAGCCCGCATCGCCCGGGAGGTTCATGACGAGCTGGGTCAGATGTTGACCGTGTTGAAGCTGGAAACCTCCATGTGCGAATTGGCCTACGCCCAGCTCGATCCCGGTCTGAACGAACGCTTGAACAGCATGAAGCGCTTGATTGCTCAGCTGTTCCAGCTGGTGCGTGATGTGGCGACGGCGCTGCGCCCACCGATTCTCGATGCCGGGATTGCCTCGGCCATCGAATGGCAGGCCCGCCGCTTCGAGGCACGTACACAGATTCCGTGCCTGGTGCAGGTGCCGGACAATCTGCCATTGCTCAGTGATGCCAAGGCGATTGGCTTGTTCCGGATCCTTCAGGAGGCACTGACCAATGTCATGCGCCATGCCCAGGCGCATACTGTTGAATTGACATTGGCGCTGGAGGGCGACGAGTTGTGCCTGACGGTCAGTGACGATGGCGTAGGATTTGTCCCCTCTGTCGGCAGGTCGACATCCTTTGGTGTGGTCGGCATGCGCGAGCGGGTGTTGATCATGGGGGGTGAGTTGTCGCTTGAAAGTGAGCCGGGGGAGGGCACGATCTTGAGTGTGCGTGTGCCGGTGGGTGAGGCCTGAAGATAATGGTGCTTGTGGTGACGTCTTCGCGAGCAAGCCCGCTCCCACAGTGATTTGGGCAAGTGCACAAATCTATGGAACACCGACGTCCCCTGTGGGAGCGGGCTTGCCCGCGATAGATCTTGAATCTGGAGAAGAACATGATTCGTGTACTGGTAGCCGAAGACCACACCATCGTCCGCGAAGGCATCAAGCAGTTGATCGGCCTGGCCAAGGACCTTCTGGTGGTAGGGGAGGCGAGCAATGGCGAGCAGTTGCTCGACACCTTGCGTCATGTTCCTTGCGAAGTGGTGTTGCTGGATATCTCCATGCCTGGGGTCAATGGCCTGGAAGCCATTCCGCGGATTCGCGCGTTGAACAATCCGCCGGCGATTCTGGTGTTGTCGATGCACGACGAAGCGCAAATGGCCGCCCGTGCATTGAAGGTCGGTGCCGCCGGTTACGCCACCAAGGACAGCGATCCTGCGCTGCTCCTTACCGCGATCCGCAAAGTCGCGGCGGGGGGGCGCTATATTGATCCGGACCTGGCCGATCGCATGGTCTTCGAAGTCGGGCTTACCGATTCGCGGCCGCTGCATTCGTTGCTGTCGGAGCGAGAATTTTCGGTGTTCGAACGCCTCGCACAAGGCGCCAACGTCAACGACATCGCCCAGCAACTGGCCTTGAGCAGCAAGACCATCAGCACCCACAAGGCGCGGCTGATGCAGAAACTCAACATCACCTCCCTGGCCGAACTGGTGAAGTACGCGATGGAGCACAAGCTCCTCTGAATGTGTACGCGGTCCTCTGTAGGAGCCGGCTTGCCGGCGAAGGCGTCTTCGAATCTTGCACCAGGCTCAAGGGCGCCTTCGCCGGCAAGCCGGCTCCTACAAGGGACCGCATAGGCATGTCCATTTACGACATGTCCGCAAAACCGTCTTTGCCTGCCCGTGCGGCTTGCAGCGCATCGCTTGTCGCTATCGATCATCGACATACTCATCCCCGCCATCCTTGTAGGGCAATCCCTACCCCCAACCTTCCATCCGGCTGAGGCCATTCTCTCCTGCGCCCCGATTTGCGTGGCCACCAGCGTCCACTAGGCTTAGTCCACAGCAGTCATCAACAACAAAGGTGTGGGTATGAGCCAGGTCGATTCAAGCGCAGGGGCCAGCGACATTCTGGTCAGCTTTCGTGGAGTGCAAAAGAGCTACGACGGCGAGAACCTGATCGTCAAAGACCTCAACCTGGATATTCGCAAAGGCGAATTCCTCACCTTGCTCGGGCCGTCCGGCTCCGGCAAGACCACCAGCCTGATGATGCTCGCCGGTTTCGAAACACCGACGGCAGGTGAAATCCTCCTCGCCGGGCGTTCCATCAACAATGTGCCGCCGCACAAGCGCGACATCGGCATGGTGTTCCAGAACTATGCGTTGTTCCCGCACATGACGGTTGCCGAGAACCTGGCGTTCCCGCTCACCGTTCGCGGCTTGAACAAGAGTGACGTCAGCGACCGGGTCAAACGGGTCTTGAGCATGGTTCAGCTCGACATGTTCGCCCAGCGTTATCCGGCGCAACTGTCCGGTGGTCAGCAACAGCGTGTGGCCCTGGCCCGTGCCTTGGTGTTCGAACCGCAACTGGTGCTGATGGACGAACCCCTCGGCGCGCTGGACAAACAACTGCGCGAACACATGCAGATGGAAATCAAACACCTGCACCAGCGCCTCGGCGTGACGGTGGTCTACGTGACCCACGACCAGGGTGAAGCCCTGACCATGTCCGACCGTGTGGCGGTGTTCCACCAGGGCGAAATCCAGCAGATCGCGCCGCCGCGCTCCCTTTATGAAGAACCGAAAAACACCTTCGTCGCCAACTTCATCGGCGAGAACAACCGTCTCAATGGCCGCTTGCACAGCCACACCGGCGACCGCTGCGTCGTCGAGCTCGGTCGTGGTGAAAAGGTTGAAGCCCTGGCGGTCAATGTCGGCAAGACTGGCGAGCCCGTCACGCTGTCGATTCGTCCGGAGCGCGTGAGCCTCAATGGTTCGAGCGAATCCTGCGTCAATCGCTTCTCGGGAAGGGTGGCGGAATTCATCTATCTGGGCGACCACGTGCGGGTTCGCCTGGAAGTCTGCGGCAAGACCGACTTCTTCGTGAAACAACCGATTGCCGAGCTTGATCCCGAGCTGGCGGTTGGCGACGTGGTACCGCTTGGCTGGCAGGTCGAACACGTTCGCGCGCTCGACCCGCTTCTAGAGGCGCATTGATCGCCCCCTGCTTCAACAACACCAACCCTGCACGTGGAGAGAACAATAAATGTTGAGATCCCTGAAATTCACCGCTTTGGTCATGGGCATGATCGGTGCGACACACGCGATGGCGGCGGGCCCGGACCTGACCGTGGTGTCCTTTGGCGGGGCGAACAAGGCGGCTCAGGTCAAAGCCTTCTACGCACCGTGGGAAGCGGCAGGCAACGGCAAGATCGTGGCGGGCGAGTACAACGGCGAGATGGCCAAGGTCAAGGCCATGGTCGACACCAAGAGCGTGTCCTGGGACCTGGTGGAAGTTGAATCGCCGGAATTGTCCCGTGGTTGCGACGAAGACATGTTCGAGCAACTCGATCCCGCGCTGTTCGGCAAGAATGAAGACTACGTCAAAGGCGCTATCCAGCCGTGCGGCGTGGGCTTCTTCGTGTGGTCGACCGTATTGGCCTACAACGCCGACAAGCTGAAGTCCGCACCGACCAGCTGGGTGGATTTCTGGGACACCAAGAAATTCCCGGGTAAACGCGGCCTGCGCAAAGGCGCCAAGTACACCCTGGAATTCGCGCTGATGGCCGACGGCGTTGCGCCGAAAGACGTCTACAAAGTGCTGGCCGGCAAGGATGGCCAGGATCGCGCGTTCAAAAAGCTTGATGAGCTCAAGCCAAGCATCCAGTGGTGGGAAGCCGGCGCACAACCGCCGCAATACCTCGCTTCCGGTGACGTGGTCATGAGCTCGGCCTACAACGGCCGGATCGCTGCCGTGCAGAAAGAAAGCAACCTGAAAGTGGTGTGGAACGGCGGTATCTACGACTTCGACGCATGGGCCATTCCGAAAGGCCTGGACAAGGCACGTGCTGAAGCGGCGAAGAAATTCATCGCGTTCTCGGTGCAGCCGCAACAGCAGAAAACCTATTCGGAAAACATCGCTTACGGCCCGGCCAACGTTCAAGCCGTCCCGCTGCTGGCCAAGGATATCCTGAAGGACATGCCGACCACCCCGGAAAACATCGCCAACCAGGTGCAGATCGACGTCAGCTTCTGGGCTGACAACGGTGAGCAACTGGAGCAGCGCTTCAATTCCTGGGCAGCAAAATAAGACCACCCCGTGGGCTTGCCTCCTTGTAGGAGCGAGGCTTGCCCGCGAAGGCGTCGGCACATTCAACATCGATGTTACTGACACACCGTCTTCGCGGGCAAGCCTCGCTCCTACAGGTGTGATGTGTAGTTATCAAGAACAGAGGTGGCCTTGCGGTCACGGAATGCCACCTCTGTAACGATCAAAGATTTCCGGAGTACGCCATGGCCACCGCCATTCCCCTGAACGCGGGCACAGACCCCACCTTGAAGCAGCGGCTCAAGCATGCCGAGCGGATCAATCGCTGGAAGGCCCAGGCCTTGATCGCGCCGCTGGTGCTGTTTCTGCTGCTGGTGTTCCTGGTGCCGATCGTGGCGCTGCTCTACAAAAGCGTCGGTAACCCGGAAGTGGTCGGCGGCATGCCACGCACCGTGGCAGCCATCGCCAGTTGGGACGGCCGCGGCCTGCCCGCTGAGCCGGTGTACAAGGCGGCCAGCCAAGACTTGGCAGAAGCCCGCAAGAATCAGACCTTGGGCGACCTGTCCAAGCGCTTGAACATGGAGTTGGCCGGCTATCGCAGCCTGCTGACCAAAACCGCACGCGCCTTGCCGTTCGCCGCCGAACCGGCCTCTTATAAAGAAGCGCTGGAAAATCTCGACGAGCGCTGGGGCGACCCGGCCTACTGGCAAGCCGTACGCCGCAACACCAGCAGCATTACGCCGTACTACCTGCTGGCGGCGGTGGACCACCGGATCGACGACCTCGGCGAAATCGCCCCCGCCACGCCCGACCAGGCCATCTATCTCGATATCTTCGCCCGGACCTTCTGGATGGGCCTGATCATCACCGTGATCTGCCTGGTGCTGGCTTATCCATTGGCCTATCTGCTGGCGAACCTGCCATCGCGGCAAAGCAACCTGCTGATGATTCTGGTCCTGCTACCGTTCTGGACCTCGATTCTGGTGCGGGTCGCCGCGTGGATCGTGCTGCTGCAATCGGGTGGCCTGATCAACAGCGGCCTGATGGCCATGGGCATCATCGATAAGCCGCTGGAGCTGGTGTTCAACCGTACCGGGGTCTACATCTCGATGGTGCACATCCTGCTGCCATTCATGATCCTGCCGATCTACAGCGTGATGAAGGGCATCTCGCCGACTTATATGCGCGCCGCGATTTCCCTGGGTTGCCACCCGTTCGCCAGCTTCTGGCGGGTGTACTTCCCGCAGACCTATGCCGGTGTCGGCGCCGGTTGCCTGTTGGTGTTCATCCTCGCCATCGGCTACTACATCACCCCGGCCTTGCTGGGCAGTCCCAACGACCAGATGGTCAGTTACTTCGTCGCCTTCTACACCAACACCAGCATCAACTGGGGCATGGCAACCGCGCTCGGTGGGCTGCTGCTGTTGGCGACCGTGGTGCTGTATCTGATTTACAACTGGCTGGTGGGCGCCAGTCGCCTGCGCCTGAGCTAAGGGGAGAACGAAATGCTGAGTCCTTATATGTCGCCCATCGAGAGGGCATGGTTCTACAGCTTGCGGATTCTCTGCGGCTTGATCCTGTTGTTCCTGATTTTGCCGGTGTTGGTGATCATTCCACTGTCGTTCAACTCAGGGAGTTTCCTGGTGTACCCGCTGCAAGGCTTCTCGCTGCAGTGGTATCACGACTTCTTCGCGTCGGCGGAATGGATGCGGGCGCTGAAGAACAGCATCATCGTCGCCCCGGCCGCCACAGTGCTGGCGATGATCTTCGGTACGCTGGCAGCGATAGGCCTGACTCGGGGCGACTTTCCCGGCAAGCCGTTGGTGATGGCCCTGGTGATTTCGCCAATGGTGGTGCCTGTGGTGATCATCGGTGTCGCCAGCTATTTGTTTTTTGCGCCGTTGGGTCTGGGCAATAGCTTCTTCTCATTGATCGTGGTGCATGCGGTGTTGGGTGTGCCGTTTGTGATCATCACGGTGTCGGCGACCTTGCAGGGGTTCAACTACAACCTGGTGCGGGCGGCTGCAAGTCTGGGGGCTTCGCCGCTGACGGCGTTTCGGCGGGTGACCTTGCCGTTGATCGCGCCGGGTGTAATCTCGGGGGCGTTGTTCGCTTTCGCCACCTCGTTTGATGAAGTGGTGGTGACGCTGTTCCTCGCCGGCCCTGAGCAAGCGACCTTGCCACGGCAGATGTTCAGCGGTATCCGCGAAAACCTCAGCCCGACCATTGCTGCCGCAGCGACGCTGCTGATTGCCTTCTCGGTGATCCTGCTGCTGACCCTCGAGTGGCTGCGTGGTCGTAGCGAGAAATTGCGCACAGCCCAGGTCTGACATCGGTTTGTCGCCGACCTCCTGTAGGAACCGGCTTGCTGGCGAATGGCACAACGCGGTTCACCTGACACACCGCGTTATGCCATTCGCCAGCAAGCCGGCTCCTACAAGGGGCAATGCGCAAATCGAGCGCTGTCGATATCGAGAAGATCTGCCGGGCGGCCTGCTGATTATCGCGTCACGGTGCGCGCTTCAAAGCATGAGGTATACAATGCGCGCCATCGTGATTACTGCTCAGTAAAAGGTGCGTCATGCAGCCCTTCGTCATTGCTCCGTCCATTCTCTCCGCCGATTTCGCCCGCCTGGGTGAGGAAGTGGACAACGTCCTGGCCGCCGGCGCCGACTTCGTACACTTCGATGTCATGGACAATCATTACGTGCCGAACCTGACCATCGGTCCGATGGTCTGCGCCGCGCTGCGCAAGTACGGCGTGACTGCGCCGATCGATGCGCACCTGATGGTCAGCCCGGTGGACCGCATCGTTGGCGACTTCATCGAGGCTGGCGCGACTTACATCACCTTCCACCCGGAAGCCACGCAACACGTCGACCGCTCCCTGCAATTGATCCGCGAAGGCGGCTGCAAGTCGGGCCTTGTGTTCAATCCGGCGACACCGCTGGACGTGCTCAAGTACGTGATGGACAAGGTCGACATGATCTTGCTGATGAGCGTCAACCCGGGCTTCGGCGGGCAGAAGTTCATTCCTGGCACCCTCGACAAGCTGCGTGAAGCGCGGGCACTGATCGATGCCTCCGGTCGTGACATCCGCCTGGAAATCGACGGCGGCGTGAACGTGAACAACATTCGCGAAATTGCCGCCGCTGGCGCCGACACCTTCGTCGCCGGCTCCGCGATCTTCAATGCACCGAACTACCAAGAGGTGATTGAAAAGATGCGTTCCGAACTGGCGCTGACCCGTCCATGAGTGGCTTTGAGCAGCTGTTCCCGGGAGCTTTGCCGCGGTTGGTGATGTTCGATCTGGATGGCACGCTGGTCGATTCGGTCCCCGACCTCGCGGCGGCTGTGGATAACATGCTGCTCAAGCTTGGCCGCGCACCTGTCGGGATCGAGTCGGTGCGCGACTGGGTCGGCAACGGCGTGCACATGCTGGTGCGTCGGGCCCTGGCCAACCATATCGATGGCGAGAACGTCGATGAGGTCGAAGCCGAGCGTGCACTGGAGCTGTTCAACGGTTTTTACGAGGATGGACACGAATTGACCGTGGTCTATCCCGGCGTGCGCGGTACCCTGAAGTGGCTGCATAAGCAGGGGGTCGAGATGGCGTTGATCACCAACAAACCGGAGCGTTTCGTCGCGCCGCTGCTGGATCAGATGAAGATCGGCCGCTACTTCCGCTGGATCATCGGCGGCGATACCTTGCCAAAGAAGAAGCCTGATCCGGCGGCACTGTTCTTTGTGATGAAAATGGCCAATATCCCCGCTTCGCAATCCTTGTTCGTCGGTGATTCGCGCAGCGATGTGCTGGCGGCGAAAGCGGCGGGCGTCAAATGCGTAGCGCTCAGTTATGGCTACAACCATGGCCGGCCGATTGCGGAAGAATCCCCGGCACTGGTGATCGACGATCTGCGCAAATTAATTCCCGGTTGCCTGGATCTGGCCGCTGGGATAACGTTGCCCGACGCTGTTCAATCTCCTGCCGGAAATCCCATCGTGGTAGTCACTCGCAAACTCTGGATGAAAGTCATCAAGGCCCTGGCCCGCTGGCGTTGGCGCGCCTGACTTGTTCCTGGCCGGCATCCCGGCGCGTTTGCATACCTGACTGTTAGACCCTCAAGCCACGAGGCTACTCCATGATCCGCGAAGAATTCCTGCGTTTGGCCGCTGCCGGCTACAACCGCATCCCGCTTGCCTGCGAAACCCTGGCCGACTTCGATACTCCGCTGTCGATCTACCTGAAACTGGCCGATGAGCCCAACTCCTACCTGCTCGAGTCGGTGCAGGGCGGCGAAAAATGGGGCCGCTATTCGATCATCGGGTTGCCGTGCCGCACCGTGCTGCGGGTTCACGATCATCACATCAGCGTGACCCACGATGGCGTCGAGATCGAAAGCCATGAGACTGAAGACCCGCTGACCTTCGTCGAAGAATTCAAGGCTCGTTACAACGTGCCGACCATCCCCGGCCTGCCGCGTTTCAATGGCGGCCTGGTGGGATACTTCGGGTACGACTGCGTACGTTATGTCGAGAAGCGTCTGGGCAAATGCCCGAACCCGGATCCACTGGGCGTGCCGGATATTTTGCTGATGGTCTCGGACGCGGTGGTGGTGTTCGACAACCTCGCCGGCAAGATGCACGCGATTGTCCTGGCCGATCCGTCGCAGGAAGATGCTTTCGAACAAGGCCAGGCACGTCTTGAAGCGCTGCTGGAAAAACTCCGTCAGCCGATCACCCCGCGTCGCGGCCTGGACTTCAGCAAGCAGCAGTCTGCCGATCCGGTATTCCGCTCAAGCTTCACCCAGAACGATTACGAAAAAGCCGTCGACACCATCAAGGAATACATTTTGGCGGGGGACTGCATGCAGGTCGTGCCGTCCCAACGCATGTCGATCGACTTCAAGGCTGCGCCGATCGATCTGTACCGGGCGCTGCGCTGCTTCAACCCGACACCCTACATGTACTTCTTCAACTTCGGCGACTTCCACGTCGTCGGCAGTTCGCCGGAAGTGCTGGTACGGGTCGAAGACAACCTGATCACTGTACGCCCGATTGCCGGCACCCGTCCGCGGGGCGCCAATGAAGAGGCCGATGTTGCGTTGGAAAAAGACTTGTTGTCCGACGATAAGGAAATCGCCGAACATTTGATGCTGATCGACCTGGGCCGTAACGATACCGGTCGCGTTTCGGAAATCGGCTCGGTGAAACTCACCGAAAAGATGGTGATCGAGCGTTACTCCAACGTCATGCACATCGTGTCCAACGTCACCGGGCAACTGACGGCCGGGCTGACGGCGATGGATGCGCTGCGGGCGATACTGCCGGCCGGTACCCTGTCCGGGGCACCGAAGATTCGCGCGATGGAAATCATCGACGAGCTGGAACCGGTCAAGCGCGGCGTGTATGGTGGAGCGGTCGGTTACTACGCCTGGAACGGCAACATGGACACCGCTATCGCGATCCGCACCGCAGTGATCAAGAACGGCGAGCTGCACGTGCAGGCCGGTGGCGGCATTGTCGCCGACTCGGTGCCGGCGCTGGAATGGGAAGAAACCCTGAACAAACGTCGCGCGATGTTCCGTGCGGTAGCCCTGGCTGAGCAAACTCCGGACGCCTGAATTCCAACAAGGGCCTCAGCACCATAAAAAACGCGGCGCCTGTGAGGGGGCCGCGTTTTTTTGTGCTTGCTATGTATTGGATCAGAAATCCAATACAACCCCAACGTTGAGCCCTTGCTGGGTAAAGTCATCTGACTTGCGGAAGGTGTAACCGCCACGCAACGCCAGATCGGCCGTCAATTTGTGGCTGACCCCCAGGCTCACGCGATTCAAATGACTCTGAGGTGTGTAACCGTCGAGCTCGAAGTCCAGCGACGGCAGGCTATTGAGGGCGATATTCACTTTCTGAGTGTCATCCTCGTATTCGCGCTCCAAGGCATATTCGCCGAACACTTGAGTCTGCGGGGTAATCTGGTATTTGCCTTGGAGACCGGCACCCAGGCGTTTCGAGTCGCGTTTCTGGTCATCAAAGGTCAACGCCGTGGAACGATTGCCGTTTTCCGAATAACCGTCGACTTCCACTTTCGCGTAATCGGCGCTGATGAACGGCGACAAGTGCCATTCGCTGCCCGGTTGCGCAATATCGTAGCCGAGGCGAGTGCTGAAGGCCCAAAGATGGCCGTCGGTATCGCCTTTTTCCGCCCTTTCGCTGGCACCCAGGTCGAATTTGCGTTTGAGATTGTCGTAATCCAGCTTGCCACCGGTCAACGCGGCATCGGCCCACCAGCGATTCTGCTGGAACTGGGCGAAGGCGGTGGCCAGGTAGCTGTTGAGCTTGTAGTCCGAATCATTGCTGCCAGCTTCAAGATTCTGCCGATAAAAGCCTGCCGCCACACCGACTCGCCAGGCTTCATTGAGGCGATAGCTGCCGCCAATATTCAGGTTGTTTCCGCTGCCATCGGCACTGGCACCGCTACTTTGACCATCGATATCCAGATGCTGGCCGCCGCCCGCGACAATCGCTCGCCATTGGCCGACGGCCTGCCAGTTCTCCCAGTCCGATTGCCATTGGCTGCGCAGTTCATCCTGGTGCGCACGTAGAGAAGCGTGGGCCATTTCCGGCAACAGCGTCAGTTCCCACGGTGCTGCCAGCAGGGAATAGGCGTAATCGGAAATCAGCTTCTGCCCTGTTTCGGTCGGGTGAACGCCATCGTTGTAGATCAGCTTGCTCGGGTCCGGCGTGGCACTGTTGATGCCATAGGCAGTGTTTTCAACGCAGCCATTGCCGCTGAAACAGGTGGCAACCAGGTTCTGGTCGGTGGCCAGTCCGAATGGTGACGGATCGGCGACCGCTTCCTGCAACAGCAATGGAACGTTCAGCGGGATGACCTCGGCGTCGATGCCCCCGAGTCGCGTCACCAGGCGCTGATTGAAGAGACTGCTCAGTAGCGAGATGCCGGGCTGTGCAGGACTGCCGTTGAGGGCGGGCGTCAAACCCAGGTCGGGCAACAGCCAGACCATGATGTACCGGGCGCCGGCGGTTTGCAGAACCTGGGCGCTGTCTGCCAGTCGATCTGCCGCGGCGCCGGCCTGAGCCGGGGTTAGCACCTGACCCTGGAGGAAATCGTTACCGCCACCGGAGAGGAAATACAGCGCATTCGGGTCGGCGCGCAGGTTGTTGGTGGCCAGGTAGCCAGGACGGGTGCGTTCGCCCGTGGCGGATACATCGGTAATCGAATCGAGGATCTGGTCGGTGCGATAGCCACCCACGGCCCAGTTATTGCCGTCAGGCAGGCCTTCGCCGGCGCGCGCAGCCGAGGTCGAAGCAGCCGTCTGATCCGGGGAAAAACCGAGTCTTCCTCCCAATAGTTGTGTCGAGTTGGCGGAGTAGGCCTCGCCGCTGCCATCGAAGTAGGCCGGGCCGGTGCGATTGGTATAGCGCTGGGTTGCGCCGGCCGGGCCGCCGGTATCGGTAAATTGCCCGGCATCACTGAGGCTGTCGCCGAAGACGATGAAGTTCGAGTAAGGGTTGGGCGCCGCTATCGCCTGGGTACAGGCCATGGCAAGCAAGCAGACTGCAAGGGGTGCCGCCAGTGTCGGTTTGATCATGAGCAAATCCGTTTGTTTATTGTTTTAGTGAACGAAACGTCAGTGCCAAAAACTATAGAGACTGTTGCCATTCGGCGCGAACCCTCGATTGTTTCACCGCGCTTCGATCGCCCCATATTGCACGCTCTGCCCAGCTAAGTTACTGTGCCAATACGTATAAATGAGACCTTCCCCGTGTTGATCGTCAGCAAACTCCTGGATCAAGTCATCAAGGCACACGCCCGTTGGCGTTGGCGCGCCTGAATCCTTCTGCCGGCCTGGCCGGATCTTTACCGCTTCACCTTCTTTTACCCGCAAGACAAACCGCTTTGCTGCGCGATACAGCGGCAGACAAAGTGCAGGACGCTGCGGGCAAGTCCTTCGAAGGCTGAATTAAAGTCAGTGAATTCAAGAGGTTCCTAACGCCATGTTGCTGATGATCGATAACTACGACTCTTTTACCTACAACGTTGTGCAGTACCTGGGTGAGCTCGGCTCCCAGGTCAAAGTCGTGCGCAACGATGAACTCACCATTGCCCAGATCGAAGCCCTCAACCCGGAGCGGATCGTCGTCTCACCCGGTCCTTGCACCCCGACTGAAGCCGGCATCTCGATCGAAGCGATCAAGCATTTCGCCGGCAAACTGCCGATTCTGGGTGTTTGCCTGGGCCATCAATCCATCGGTCAGGCGTTTGGCGGGGATGTGGTCCGTGCCCGTCATGTCATGCACGGCAAGACCAGCCCGGTGTTCCACGAGGACAAGGGCGTTTTCGAAGGCTTGAATCATCCACTGACGGTCACCCGCTATCACTCGTTGATCGTCAAGCGCGAAACCCTGCCGGACTGCCTCGAGCTGACTGCCTGGACCCAGCTTGAAGACGGCTCGGTGGACGAAATCATGGGCCTGCGCCATAAGACATTGAACATTGAAGGCGTGCAGTTCCACCCTGAGTCGATCCTGACCGAACAGGGCCACGAGCTGCTTGCCAACTTCCTCAAACAAACCGGCGGCACGCGCTAAGGACTTTTAATGAATATCAAGACAGCCCTGAGCCGTATCGTCGACCAGCTCGACCTCAGCACCGACGAAATGCGCGACGTAATGCGCGAAATCATGACCGGGCAGTGCACCGACGCGCAGATCGGCGCGTTCATGATGGCCATGCGCATGAAGAGCGAAAGCATCGATGAGATCGTGGGAGCGGTGTCGGTCATGCGCGAGCTGGCGGACAAGGTCGAACTCAAGACGCTGGATGGCGTCGTCGACGTCGTCGGCACCGGCGGTGACGGTGCAAACATCTTCAACGTATCCACCGCCTCTTCGTTTGTCGTCGCAGCAGCCGGTTGCACCGTGGCGAAGCACGGTAACCGTGCGGTCTCGGGCAAAAGCGGCAGTGCCGATTTGTTAGAGGCAGCGGGCATTTACCTGAACCTGACGCCGGTTCAAGTGGCACGCTGCATCGATAATGTCGGCATCGGATTCATGTTTGCCCAGACCCACCACAGTGCCATGAAGCATGCTGCCGGCCCGCGCCGGGAGTTGGGCTTGCGTACCTTGTTCAACATGCTCGGTCCGCTGACAAATCCGGCCGGGGTGAAACATCAGGTGGTGGGCGTGTTCAATCAGGCGTTGTGCCGGCCATTGGCCGAGGTTTTGCAGCGTCTGGGCAGCAAGCATGTGCTGGTGGTGCATTCCCAGGACGGTCTGGACGAATTCAGTCTGGCGGCCCCCACCTATGTGGCTGATCTGAAAAACGACGAAATAACAGAATACTGGGTACAGCCGGAAGACCTCGGTATAAAGAGCCAGAGCTTGTTTGGCCTGGTGGTTGAAAGTCCGGCCCAGTCACTTGAACTGATTCGCGATGCCCTTGGCAAGCGCAAGACCGAAAACGGTCAGAAAGCCGCCGAGATGATCGTGCTCAATGCGGGTGCCGCGCTGTATGCCGCCGACCTGGCCAGCACTTTAAAAGAGGGCGTTGCCCTGGCGCACGATGCGCTGCACACCGGTCTTGCTCGGGAAAAACTCGAGGAGTTGGGTGCGTTTACCGCGGTATTCAAGGTGGAGAATGAGGGATGAGTGTGCCGACGGTTCTGGAAAACATTCTGGCCCGCAAAGTCGAGGAAGTCGCCGAGCGCAGTGCACGTGTGAGCCTTGCCGAGCTGGAAAGCCTGGCCAAGGTGGCCGATGCACCCCGTGGGTTTGCCAAGGCATTGATCGACCAGGCCAAGCTCAAGCAGCCTGCAGTCATTGCTGAAATCAAGAAAGCCTCGCCGAGCAAAGGCGTGATCCGCGAGAACTTCATTCCCGCCGACATCGCCATCAGCTACGAACGGGGCGGGGCGACCTGCTTGTCGGTGCTCACCGATATCGATTACTTCCAGGGTGCCGATGCGTATCTGCAGCAGGCGCGTGCGGCGTGCAAACTGCCGGTGATCCGCAAGGATTTCATGATCGATCCCTATCAGATCGTCGAAGCCCGTGCCTTGGGCGCTGACTGCGTGCTGTTGATCGTATCCGCATTGGATGACGTGAAAATGGCCGAGCTGGCGGCCGTGGCCAAAAGCGTCGGCCTCGATGTGCTGGTGGAAGTCCATGATGGCGACGAGCTGGAACGGGCGTTGAAGACGCTTGATACTCCGCTGGTCGGCGTCAACAACCGCAACCTGCACACCTTCGACGTCAATCTGGAAACCACGCTTGACCTGTTGCCGCGTATACCCCGTGATCGATTGGTGATTACCGAAAGCGGCATTCTCAATCGAGCCGATGT
>Ga0247818_10000797_pt1 | contig 19849 bp, 22 predicted proteins | sample 13C_Glucose_Day1_FD_192424 | JGI IMG/M metagenome (GOLD analysis project Ga0247818, IMG submission 192424) | Soil microbial communities from agricultural site in Penn Yan, New York, United States - 13C_Glucose_Day1 | ecosystem: Environmental > Terrestrial > Soil > Agricultural land | place... | reverse complement strand
GGCTCGGCCTCGGCTGGGCCGGGGCCTCGTTCCAGGGTGCCAGCCGCTGGCGGGAAAGTGTGCTGCTGAACATCCGTGGCTTGAGCGAGATCGTTTTTCTCAACCTGCTGCTGCAACAGCAACTCATAAGCCCGCCGCTGTACTTTGCCCTGATGCTGATGGGCCTGATCGCTACACTGCTGCCAGCCCTGACCGGCATGCACCGAATCCCCCTGAAAGCCGCTGTCCCCGCAAGGAGCCCCCATGCCAACCATTGAGATGGAATGCCGCCAGGTCGTGATCATCGGCGCCGGTCCTTCCGGCGCCATCGCCGCGGCATTGCTCAAGCGCAAGGGACACGATGTGCTGGTGATCGAGCGGCAGCATTTTCCACGGTTTTCCATCGGTGAAAGCCTGTTGGCCCATTGCCTGGATTTCGTCGAAGAAGCGGGCATGCTCGACGCCGTCAACGCCGCCGGCTTCCAGCTGAAAACCGGTGCCGCGTTTGCCTGGGGCGAGCGCTACAGCGCCTTCGATTTCGGCGAGACGTTCAGCCACGGCAAATCGACGACGTTTCAGGTCCAGCGCGCCGATTTCGATAAGCTGCTGGCCGATCAGGCCGCGCTGCAAGGCGTGGAGATCCGCTATGGCGAAACCATCGTCAGTGTCGACATTGCCCCGGGAAAACCGCAGCTCGGCATACGCCGCGAAGACGGTAGCGAGTACCGCGTGGAGGCAGATTTCCTGCTCGATGCCAGTGGATACGGCCGCGTGCTGCCGCGCTTGCTCGACCTCGAGGCGCCGTCGAACTTCCCGGTGCGCCAGGCCGTGTTCACTCACGTCGAAGACCGTATCGACCTCCCGGCCTTCGACCGCAGCAAGATCCTGGTGACCACTCATCCGACCCAGCGCGACGTGTGGTTCTGGACCATCCCGTTCAGCAACGGGCGCTGCTCGGTCGGCGTGGTCGCCGCAGAGGAGCGTTTCGCAGGCCGCAGCGACAATCTGGACGAGTGCCTGCGCGGCTTTATCGCCGAGACGCCAAGCCTGGCCCGCGTGTTGCAAAATGCGCAGTGGGACACCGAGGCCCGAACCATCGGCGGTTACTCGGCCAACGTCAAAACCCTGCACGGCCCGGGCTTCGCGCTGCTGGGCAATGCCGCGGAATTCCTCGACCCGGTGTTTTCCTCCGGCGTGACCATCGCCATGCGTTCGGCGAGCATGGCCGCTGGGGTATTGCACCGTCAGCTGCAAGGCGAGGCCGTCGACTGGCAAACCGAGTTCGCCGAACCGCTCAAGCGCGGCGTCGACACGTTCCGCTGCTATGTCGAAGGCTGGTACGCGGGGACATTCCAGGACGTGATTTTCCATGAGAGCAGTTCACCGGAAATCCGCGGGATGATCAGTTCCATTCTTGCCGGTTATGCCTGGGACCGACGCAATCCGTTCGTCAGCGAAGCCAGGCGCCGGTTGAAGGCGATTTCGGAGTTCTGTGCAAGGGATGCGTCATGAACTACTTGAGCGACAACTACGTCGAAGAAACCCGTTTCGGTTTGTGGTTCCTGCGCAGCCAGATCTGGCAACACTATGTGCTGCGGTTGGCGATCAACGACTTGCACAACCTGTTCAGCGAAGCGCTGCCTGTCAGCCCGGTGCTGCTGGATGCCGGTTGCGGCCAGGGCAAGTCATTCCCGCTGCTGCGCCAGGCCTTTGCGCCCGGTCGTCTGATTGGCGTCGATGCTGATCCACAAAGCCTGATCCAGAGCCGCGAAGAAGCGGCCCGCCAGGGCATGGAAGTGGAGTTGATCGGCGGCGACTGCGCCAGCCTGAACCTGCCGGACGCCAGTATCGACCTGCTGTTCTGTCACCAGACCTTCCATCACCTGGTGGAGCAGGAACAGGCACTGGCCGAGTTCTACCGCGTACTCAAACCCGGCGGTTATCTGCTGTTCGCCGAATCCACCGAGGCTTACATTGATACCTGGGTGATCCGCTGGTTGTTTCGCCACCCCATGCACGTGCAGAAAAGCGCTGCGCAGTACCTGCAAATGATTCGCCGGCAAGGTTTCGAATTTACCGCGCAAAACGTGTCTTATCCGTACCTGTGGTGGAGTCGCGCCAAGGATTTCGGCCTGCTCGAATACTTGGGTGTGTGCAAGCCAAAACCCTTTGGCCAACGGGAAGAAACCCTGGTCAATGTGGTGGCGCGCAAACCTTTTGAAGGAACTGTGTGATGTTCATTGCCAACCGCTCGAAGCACAAAACCTGTGGGAGCGGGCTTGCTCGCGAAAGCGGTGGGTCAGCCGACATCAGTGTTGAAAGTACTGCCGTCTTCGCGAGCAAGTCGAATCGTCGCACCGCCGCTCCCACATGGATCGCAGGCATCTTACTGCTCACTGCAGCCCTGCTGTTGAGCGCCTGCGCCGGCCGGGCGCCACTGCCCGAGCACAATCCGGATCTGCCGTTGCCGCTGCAACTGCACATCCAGCTCTTGCAGCCCGACGACCGCCAGGACTGGGTGCTGGTGATCCAGCGTGAAGAGACGGGTATTCGCTGGTCGATGATGGACCTGTTGGGCATTCCCCAGGCCCGCCAGAAATTGATCGATAAAACCTGGGAGTCCGATGGTTTCCTGCCGCCCAATCCGCAAGCCCGGGAACTGTTCGCGGCGCTGCTGTTTGCGCTGACGCCGCAAGAAGAACTGGCGGCCAACTATCCCGGTGCCTGGCAGTACGGCAGACAACGGTCCCTGCCCGAGCGCTGGGACATTCGCTACGCACAACCGCAGAATTTTGAATTGAAGCTACCGCATGGTCCGAGCTATCAAGTCACGCCCCTGAGCGGTGAAACGCCATGACGGCTTACCTCAATGCCCTAGGATTGGTCTGCGCGCTGGGCCGTGACAGGCAGGAAGTCGCCCGCAACCTGTTTGCCGGCGACTGCGGCGGCATGCGCGAACAAACCGGGTGGGTGCCGCAACGCACGCTGCCGGTCGGTGCGGTCCTGGGCAAACTGGCAAGCATTCCGGCCGACATGTCGCGCCATCACAGTCGCAACAATCAGTTGTTGCTGGAGGCCACGTTGCAAATCCGCGCGGACATCGACAGCGCGATCCAGACCTACGGCCGCGACCGCATCGGTGTCGTGCTGGGCACCAGCACCTCGGGTATCGACGAGGCCAGCCAGGGAATGGCGCATTACCTGCGTGAAAAGCAGTTCCCTGCCGAGTACGACTATCAGCAACAGGAACTCGGGGCGCCGGCGAACTTCCTCGCCGAGTGGCTGCAATTGAGCGGGCCGACCTATGTCATTTCCACGGCCTGCACCTCCAGCGCCCGGGCCTTGATGAGCGCCCAGCGCCTGTTGGACCTTGGCATGTGCGACGCGGTGCTGTGTGGCGGTGTCGACACCTTGTGCAAGCTGACACTCAACGGTTTCTCGGCGCTCGAAGCGGTCTCGGAACAACGCTGCAATCCGTTTTCGGTGAACCGCAATGGCATCAACATTGGCGAAGCCGCGGTGCTGTTCCTGATGACCAGACGTACAGCCGACAGCCAGGCGATTGCCTTGCTCGGCAGCGGCGCCAGTTCCGATGCGCATCACATCTCCGCCCCGGAACCGACTGGTCGTGGCGCCCTGCAAGCGATGCGCAAAGCCCTGGGCCGCGCCAACCTGCAACCGGAGCAGATCGCTTATCTGAACCTTCACGGCACCGCCACCCAGCACAACGACGCCATGGAAAGCCAGGCCGTGGCGACCCTGTTCCCGGCTGGCGTACCCTGTTCATCGAGCAAACCCATGACCGGTCACACCCTCGGTGCCGCCGGGGCGCTGGAAGCGGCGTTCTGCTGGTTGAGCCTGAGCCCGGACAATCGCGAGCATGCCCTGCCGCCTCACGTCTGGGACGGACAGCCCGATCCCGAATTGCCGCCGCTGCAATGGGTGACCCCGGCCACTCGCCTGACGTCCATTGCACCCCGCTATCTGATGAGCAATTCCTTTGCCTTCGGTGGCAACAACGTCAGCCTGATTATCGGAGACGCCCCATGATTGACTGGCCGATCGCCGAACTGCTGCCCCACGCGGGTGACATGATTCTTATCGATCAGATCCTGGCGTTCGATGAAGAGCAGATTCACACGCGCCTGACCGTCAAGCCCGATGGCCTGTTCAATCTCCCCGACGGCAGCCTGCCGGCCTGGGTCGGCATCGAACTGATGGCCCAGAGCGTGGCCGCCTTCGCCGGTTGCCATGCGCGCCAGCGCGGTGATGAGGTGGAATTGGGCTTCCTGCTCGGCAGCCGAAAATTCGAATGCAACGTCGAAAGTTTTCCGGCCGGCACCGAGTTGACCATCCACGGCATTCGCTCCCTGGAAGACGATAACGGCATGGGCGTGTTCGAATGCCACATCAACGCCCCCGGCATTCACGTTACCGCCCGTCTGAATGTGTTCCGCCCACCCCAGGCCGCTCAATATCTCCATGAACCCGAAGGAGTCCAGTGATGACTGAATCCGTACTGGTCACCGGTTCCAGCCGTGGCATCGGCCGCGCCATCGCCTTGCGCCTGGCCCAGGCCGGGCACGACATCGTGTTGCATTGCCGCAGCGGCCTGGCCGACGCCGAAGCCGTCAAGGCCGAAGTCGAGGCCCTGGGCCGTCGTGCGCGCATCCTGCAGTTCGACGTGTCCGACCGCGCCCGTTGCAAGGAAGTTCTCGAAGCCGACGTGGAAACCCACGGTGCCTATTACGGTGTGGTGCTTAATGCCGGGCTGACCCGAGACGGTGCCTTTCCGGCCCTGAGCGAGGAGGATTGGGATGTGGTGATGCGCACCAACCTCGACGGTTTCTACAATGTGCTGCACCCGGTGATGATGCCGATGATCCGTCGTCGCGCCGCCGGGCGGATTGTCTGCATCACTTCGGTGTCGGGGCTGATCGGCAACCGTGGCCAGGTCAACTACAGTGCCTCCAAGGCCGGGTTGATCGGCGCGGCCAAGGCATTGGCGATCGAGCTGGGCAAGCGCAAAATCACCGTTAACTGTGTCGCACCCGGCCTGATCGACACAGCCATGCTCGACGAGAACGTGCCGGTGGAAGAACTGATGAAAATGATCCCCGCACAACGCATGGGCACCCCTGAAGAGGTGGCCGGCGCGGTGAATTTCCTGATGTCGGCGGAAGCCTCGTACATCACCCGGCAGGTTCTGGCCGTCAACGGAGGCCTGTGCTGATGAAGCGCGTCGTCGTCACCGGCATGGCCGGCATCACCTCACTGGGCAGCGACTGGGACACCATCGCCGGCAACTTCGCGGCCAACCGCAGCGGCATCCGCCGGATGGACGAGTGGGATCGTTTTACCGAGCTCAACACGCGTCTGGCTGGCCCCATCGATGACTTCAAGGTGCCGAGCCACTGGACCCGCAAGCAACTGCGCAGCATGGGCCGGGTCTCGCGGCTTGCCGTGGGTGCGGCGGAGATGGCGCTGGCCGACGCCGGCCTGCTGGGCGACGAATCGATCAAGGACGGGCGCATGGGCGTCGCCTGCGGCTCCTCCACCGGCAGCACCGACGAGATCAAGGCGTTCGGCAACATGCTGCTCAACTCAGTGGCCGAAGGCCTGAACGCCAACTCCTACGTGCGGATGATGCCGCACACCACCGCGGCCAATATCAGCATCTTCTTCGGCCTCACCGGTCGCCTGATTCCCACCTCCAGCGCCTGCACCAGCGGCAGCCAGGGCATCGGCTATGCCTACGAGGCGATCAAGTTCGGGCGCCTGCCGCTGATGCTCGCTGGCGGTGCCGAGGAACTGTGCCCGACCGAAGCCATGGTCTTCGACGCGCTCTACGCCACCAGCCTGAAGAACGACACCCCACAACGCAGCCCGCGCCCCTACGACACCGCACGCGACGGCCTGGTGATCGGCGAAGGCGGCGGCATGCTGGTGCTCGAGGAACTGGAACACGCCCTGGCCCGTGGCGCACACATCCATGCCGAGATCGTCGGTTTCGGCAGCAACGCCGACGGCCAGCACACCACCCGTCCGGAACAAATCACCATGCGCCGCGCCATGGAACTGGCCCTGGAAGACGCCGGGCTGAAACCTTCGGACATCGGCTACGTCAACGGCCACGGCACCGCGACCGAACAGGGCGACATCGCCGAAACCCTGGCCACCAGCAGCCTGTTCGGCGAGCACATGCCGATCAGCTCGCAGAAAAGCTTCCTCGGCCACACCCTCGGCGCCTGCGGTGCGCTGGAGTCCTGGTTCAGCATTGAAATGATGAACCGCGACCTGTACGCCCACACCTTCAACCTCGACGAAGTCGACCCGCACTGCGGCAAGCTCGATTACCTGCGCGGCGAGTTTCGGCAGATGAGCAACCAGTACGTGATGAACAACAACTTTGCGTTTGGCGGAGTGAATACGTCGCTGATTTTCAAGCGCTGGCTGTAACCTAAAATATTTCCCCTGTAGGAGCGAGCCTGCTCGCGAAAAACGTCCGGGCACCGCGTTCATTCAGGCTGCCCGCGTTATCGTTGACGTCCATCGCGAGCAGGCTCGCTCCTACAAGGATTCTCGCCTCCCCGGACGATCACGGTGGATCAAGGTTATCCAACACCCGATTCACCGCCAGCTCCCCCAACATGATCGACTGCTGAATCCCCAACATTGTATTGCTCTGCGCTCCGTTCAGACTCCTCGCAAAATCACTCGCCATGACATTGGCTGATGCCAGCGACACGCAGGCGTATTCCAGCAGGGTGTGGTTGTCGATATCGGGGGCGATGAGGAAGAGGGTACTCGGTTGGCGTGGCGCGTCCGGATCGGTGTCCGGTGACTTTGGCGTATTGGTCATGATTCAGCGTCCTGAAAGTGGCGGCCACACCGAATCACGACGGATCAAAAGGGTGGCAGCTGTACGCAGGTTAGCAGACCGGACGAAGCGCAAACCGGCGCGCCCGAAGGCGCCCTGCGCACAGCTACCGTCAAGGGCAGGTATGGACATACCTGCCTATCAGGAGCGCAAATGCGCTTTACTTCGATACGGGCTGCTAAACCCGATCACTGACCATCAGTGACGCGAATCAAGTTAGCGATAGCCCTCAAAGCGCACAAGCCGGCGGATTCTGGAGTAGTTGTAGGCAGCGCCGCAAGGCGCTGTAGCCTCTCCGGGACTGTTCAGAAATGTCCCACAAACAGTGGTAAAGCTTCTGATCCTCTGTAGGAGCGAGCTCGCTCGCGATGGTCGTTAACGATGACGCGTGTTTCCTGGATGCACGCGGCGCTCTTTAGTCCATCGCGAGCAGGCTCGCTCCTACATTGCGAATGACAGCGCAACCGTTAACCTTCAAACCCGCATTGCGGCAAACTCGGCTACCTGTGCGGAGAGTTTCGGCGCTGGCCGTAACAAGGCAATTAAAAGAAATATCTACGAGCAATAAATCGCCACAAACAATGCCCCGCAAAGAAATGACACATTCGGAAACCGGAGCACGTCATTTCGGAAACGCCCCACAATCAGAATTTTAGTTTCGCGTTAGAGTCATGACCTTCTGCGATATCTCGGAACACCCACCACAATGGTAACGATCAATACAAGCAATCCGGCGTTGTACATCACGACATTGGTACTCTCCAGTGTGACGAGCTATTACATAGTATTTTCAAATTACACCGATGGTATCTACCCGACCAACCAGGACTCGATAGCGATTCCATTTGTTGCTACTACCGGGTTACTGGCGATGCTTTTACTGTTATCCCTAAGCCAATACCCCCTGTACAGGCAGCTGAAATCCGGAAAACCACCAAGCTTGATTGCAACTTCATTCGCACTCTTTTCAACGACAATTTCATCCTTGCTGCTTATCGAAAGCACAAATTACTGGTTCAGTCCAAATCACTTCACCCTATCCACGCTGTACTTCATCACGCTCTCGACCTATCTATTCCATCAATTCAAATTGTACAAAAGGCTCGTCTCGCCGATAAAGCAAGGCTCCCAAAGAGGCTAATCCGGTTGATAGAGCATTCATCAGCGTTTTTACGCCAGGGGCTCAACCTTACGCGTCAGCAACTCGACAAACGCCCGCGCCATCGGCGACTTCTGATCCTTGCGCTGCACCAGCCACACCGCCGACACCGCCGCCGGATCGAGCAAGGGCCGATAGACCACGCCATCAATGCGCATCCGCTGATAAGACGCCGGCAGCACCGACACACCAAGCCCCGCCGCCACCAGCCCGATGATGGTCATCGCCTCGCCGGCCTCCTGGGCGAAGTGCGGGCTGAAGCCGGAGTCCCGGGCCAGGCTGAGCAGTTGCGCATACAGGCCACTGCCGTAGCTGCGCGGAAAAAACACAAAGGGCTCAAGCGCCAGGGCTGACAGGAACAAGCCCTCCTCACTGCCCTCTACCAAGGGGTGCTTGGAACTGAGCACCGCGACCAGTGGCTCGCGCATCAGTTCGACCACGTTGAGGCAATCCGGCAGCCCGAGCGGGCGCATGATCCCGACTTCAATCGACTCGTCCACCAGCGCATCGGCCACCTGGGTGCTGCTCATTTCCCGCAGGTTCAGGTGCACTGCGGGGAAGCGCTGGCGGAAAGAGAAAATCGCCTGGGGAATGGTCGAGTTGAAGGGTGCCGACGAGGTGAAGCCGATTTTCAGCTCACCCAACTCGCCCAGTTGCGCCCGTCGCGCGACATCTGCCGCTTTGTCGACCTGCGCCAGCACCAGCCGCGCCTCTTCCAGAAACAGCCGACCGGCCTCGCTCAGCTCGACCCGACGATTGGTACGTTCGAACAACCGGGCGCCGACTTCCTGTTCCAGCGCCTGAATTTGCTGGCTCAGCGGTGGCTGGGAGATACCCAGCACTTGTGCGGCGCGGCCGAAATGCAGTTCTTCGGCGACGGCGATGAAGTAGCGCAGATGACGCAATTCCATGGAAACCCAATTAGGTCGTAAAAGCTATCAAACAGGTCGAACAATATATTGGATTGAATCATTAGCCAGCTATATGCTTTTTTCACTGCCTGACCGGCTGCGCCCTCCGAGGTCCAACGTGAAAACTGCTGTCGCCCCACTCGCCCATGAAGTTTCACCTTCAGTGCCGGACGCTATCGCCGCTGAGCTGGCGGAGATCTACATCGAAAAAGGCACCCCGGCCTTCATGCGCACGGTGCTGGCGTTGTTCTGCGGCGGTTTTGCGACTTTCGCCCTGCTCTACTGCGTGCAGCCGATGATGCCGCTGCTGTCCGACGAGTATTCCATCAACGCGGCGCAAAGCAGCCTGATCCTGTCTATCGCCACCGGCATGCTTGCCATCGGCCTGCTGATCACTGGCCCGATTTCCGACCGTATCGGACGTAAACCGGTGATGGTGGCAGCTCTGTTCGCCGCTGCGCTGTGCACCATGGCCAGTGCGATGATGCCGAGCTGGCACGGTGTGCTGCTGATGCGTGCGCTGATCGGATTGTCGTTGAGCGGTCTGGCGGCTGTCGCCATGACCTACCTGAGCGAAGAGATCCACCCACAGCACATCGGCCTTGCCATGGGTTTGTACATCGGTGGCAACGCGATTGGCGGGATGAGCGGACGCTTGATCACCGGGGTATTGATCGACTTCGTCAGCTGGCACACGGCGATGCTGGTGATCGGTGGCCTGGCGCTGATTGCCGCGGCGGTGTTCTGGAAAATCCTCCCCGAATCGCGCAACTTCCGCGCCCGCTCGCTGCACCCGCGCAGCCTGCTCGACGGTTTCACCATGCACTTTCGCGACGCCGGCCTGCCGCTGCTGTTTCTAGAAGCCTTTGTGCTGATGGGCGCGTTCGTCACGCTGTTCAACTACATCGGCTACCGCCTGCTGGCCGCGCCGTACCACATGGAACAGGCCTTCGTCGGGTTGCTGTCGGTGGTGTACCTGTCGGGCATCTACAGCTCGGCGAAAATCGGCTCGCTGGCCGACAGACTCGGCCGCCGCAAAGTGCTCTGGAGCACCATCGCGCTGATGATCGGTGGTCTCGCCCTGACGATGTTTACGCCATTGCCGCTGGTGATCATCGGCATGCTGATCTTTACCTTCGGCTTCTTCGGCGCCCACTCGGTGGCCAGCAGCTGGATCGGTCGCCGCGCCACCAGGGCCAAGGGGCAAGCATCGTCCTTGTACCTGTTCAGCTACTACGCCGGGGGAAGCATCGCCGGTACGGTGGGTGGCGTGTTCTGGCACCTGGGCGGCTGGAACGGGATCGGGTTGTTCATCGGCACGCTGCTGGTGATTGCGCTGCTGATCGCGTTGAAGCTGGCGAAGTTACCGTTGTTGCCGCAGAACACCTCGGCTACTTGAGCACCACCCGCGCCTCCAGGGCATCGTCACGCTTCTCCAGCGTCAGGGTTTGTAGCGCGACGCCATCGCGCTCGATCCCATCGAGCCACTGCATCAAGGGTTGCGCGTTGCCATTGAGGGTCACGCGAAGCAGATCGATTTCACTCTCCATCTGACGGATTTCCAACCCCGCCGCCGTAGCGCTTTCGCTGATGCGCAGCGATAGCGGTTTTTCGCTGTCGACGGGGACATGGCTGCGCGGTAACGCCCGCTGCAGTTGCGCGGCCAGCCCTGCCTGCTGTTGATACTGTCGCTCGACTGTTTCCAGCCGCTGCCGGGTCGGTTGCCAGATCAGGCTGAAAGCCACAACCGCCAACAAAAAAGCCCCCGATACCTGCAGCAGCCGCTGTTCGCGCACGGAAATGCGCCGCCATGCCTGCTTCATGCCTCGTCCTCCACGGTGAGGGTGGCGTGCACCCGGTCAGCGGCTTTGTTCGCGCTGTCGAGCCGGACGGGCGTGCCTTGTTGTCGCCCGCGTTCCCGCAACTGCTCCAGCTCGGTAAAGCCGCTGGAGGTCAGCTGGATTTTCCAGCCTTCGCCTGCTCGAAACTCGATGCGCTGGACCTCGACCGGGCTAGCGCCAATCACCTGCTCAATCAACCGGACCAGCCCGGCAATGCGGGTGTTTTGCGATTCGACAGGCTGGCTTTGCAGGGCCTTGAGTTGCGCGGCCATGTCGACGATGCGGCTCTGTTCAGGGTAGAGCGCCTTGAATCGCAGTTCATTCTGGATTGCGAGGCGGCTGGCTTCGCTGTCAAGTAAGCGGATCCGCGTTTCGCTGGCACCCCAGGTCAACAGCGCCAGCATCAACAACGCCCACCCGCCGGCACGCCAGGGCAGACGCTTGCCCTGTGGGGCGAATGCGCCTTGCAGCAGGTTGATGGCCCGGGTCGGGCGCTGAGTCAGGCATTGGTCGATGACGGCGGGGGACTCACGCTCATCCAGCCATTGCATGTCGTTGGGCAATGACGGAGTGAGCAGCGTCAGGTCGTCTTGCGACATCGCCAGGCGCGCCGACAGGCCTGCACCCAACAACCAGCGCCCGAACCACCAGGCGCCGCACGGCTGATCGCCGGACAACAGATCGGCATCGACGAACACCCCGCGCACCTCAATACCCGCCTCGCGCAGCAAGTCGAGCACGGTGGCCAACCGTTCGCGACCAATGACCATGACCGGGTAGCAGCCGTCACTATCACGAGCGCCAACGCTCAGATGCACAACTTCCAGCGCTTCACTCAGTTGATCTTCCACGGCGTAAGCCATGGCCTGGGCTTCGGGCCTGCGTCGCGAAGGCCATGGCTCGCTGCGAACCCAACTGCACAGTTCCATGGGCAGCAGCACATCGACCGCCTGCCCCTGCAATGCCGAGGCCGCCTGATTCAGTGGCATCGGCTGACGTTGACAGGTTGGCGACCACAGGACGCAGGGCCAGAGGCCGGATGGCGCGTCCTGCCCCTCGGCGGTCAGGTAAAGCCAAGTGTTCATCGCGGTCTCTCGTGGCTACTCATGGGAAGAAAACGTCGTTGCAGCACCGTCAGCTGTCGAGCCTTGGGGTCGTGCCCGACATCCGTGGCCAGGCGCAGTTCGCGCCCGTCCCGGGTCACCTGCACCCTTATCCGATACCAGCGGCTTTGGGTACCAAGTCCGTGATTGCTCAGGCCCTGCCCGGAGAGCAGCGGGTCCTGGGTAAACGCCTGGACGCTCGCCCAGGGCGTGGTTGCCGCCTGATGCGCCAGCGCATCGGCGGTCGCGGCGTCCACCTCGCCGAGTGTTCTCAACAGCAGCGCCGGCGCAGTGTTGATGTTCAAGGCGGTTTCGGTGGGCAGCAGTGCCACCCAGGGCTCCAGCCGCTGCAGCAGGCGAGCGTCAATGCCAGGCAGCAAGCGCAGCTGGCTCAGTTCCTCCAGCGGTCCCACCTGGCTCAGTTGCAGAGGAGGCAGTTCGAGCAGTTCGAGCAGACGCGCCCAACGGTTGAGGGTGACCTGATCCACCTGCCCCTGGCGTAACAACGCATTGAGATTGAAGCGCCCGGCGAGATCATCGATATCGATTCGGATCTGCGCATCTTCAACGTCGAAACCTGGCGCCATGGCCGTCCAGCCTTGAAACCGCTCGACGGGTTTTTCCGCGTCCTGTAACGCGTCGCGCAACAGCAACAACGCCCAGGTTTCCCCGTCCGATGCGAGCTGCCGCAGCTGCATCTGCAGCAACTGTTGCCCACTGCTTTGCAGCGAAAGGTGATGGCTGCGCAACAAGCCGCCGGTGATCAGCAGCGCCAGGCTCATGACCAGCAATACACTGATCAACGCAATGCCGCGTTGGCGCCCGTTCATGGCAATGCACCCGGCATTGGCAACACCCGACGAATCGATTTGAAGCGCCCGGCCGAGATTTGCACCTCCAGCGCCATGAGCGCCTTCGTATCCTGCCCGGCCGACCAATGAGCGACCCAGCCGGACTGGCTGTCGAACAAACGCCAGCGCAACTCACGAACGCCTTCGAGCAGTCTTTGCCGTTGCACGAACTCCGTACCTTCGCCCTGGCTTTCGCGCCACAGCACGCTGCCTTCGAGTCGATAGGTCAGTATCTGGCGCTCACTGCGCGGTTGGTCCAGAGGATTGCGCCAGTGACTGCGCTGGAACTGAAAAAGCGGCGGTGCGAGCACCATCGGCTGCGCAGCGACGTGCAGCAGATCCCGCTCGATCACCGCCATCGCTCGTTGCAGGTTCCTCAGCTCTCGCTCGTGGGCCGCCGTGCCCTGTTGCACTCGCAGCACGCTATCGAACAAGCCCCAACTGGCCAGCCCCAGCACGGCGAAGATGGCCATGGCGATGACCAGCTCCAGCAAGGTGAACCCACACTGCCTACTCATGGCTCGCGGGTATCCAGCCACTGGCACGATACAACGCGTGCGCACTGTTCGCCGGGCTGACCTGAATGTCGACCTGGAGTAAACGCAGATCGCGGGTGACGCTGATGTGCTGTTGCAGCACCCAGTCGCGCTGATCCATGGACACGACCTGTTGTTGCTGGCCGGCCGTCAGGCCGGATTGCAGGCGTAGCTCGTTCAACCGGTTATCCGCCAGCCACGCCGCGAACAGCCGTGTCTCGACGGCGTTGCGCTGTTTCACCGCATATTGACTGGCCGACAGCACGGCTGCCGCCAGTGTCGCGAAGACCGCCAGGGCCACCATGATTTCCAGCAGCGTGAAGCCTCCCATGGACGACAAGGATGACCGGCTAGCCATCGATCGCCACCTCGCCGATGCCATCGCCGGACAGGCTCAACCAGGTCCTGTTGCCGGACTCGAATGTCAGCGTGAAGGCACTGGTTTCATCGTTGCTGAGCAACAGCAACTGCGGCGGTCCTTCTTCGGCGTCCAGCCCTACCGCATAGCCGTCCTGCTGCAAACGTACTCGCACGCTCAGGGGCCAGTCAGTCAGTTCCTTCACCGGCTCCCACCCACGAACTCCCAGATGCATCAGCCGGTAGCCACGGGCACTCAGCCGCAAGCCATACTCCTGGCCCTCGAACACCGCACGCTCACGCAACTGATGAATCACCTGAACCATCGCTTCGGCTTCCTGCCTGACCTCGCGCGCGGGACTGCCCCCACCGACAAAGCTCACCATGCCCAGCAAGACGCCAACCACGACAATCACGATCATCAGTTCCAATAACGTAAACCCCCGACAGCGGTAACCCACGGATCAATGGCCCCAATTGCCGATTTCGGCGGCAAACCCTTCGCCGCCCGCTACGCCATCGGCGCCCAGGGAATACAGGTCGTAAGTGCCGTCTACCGACCGTACACCCGGGTTGAGGTACTGATAAGGCGTGTTCCACGGGTCGACCGGCATGCTCTTGAGGTAGCCCTGAGGGTTCCAGCCACGCGCCACGGGCAGTCCGGAGGGGCGCTTGACCAGCGCTTCCAGGCCTTGCTGGGTCGATGGGTAATGGGCGTTGTCGAGGCGATACATTTCCAGGGCTGTGGCGATGGCCTGAATATCGATTCTGGCGGCAGTGACCTTGGCTTGATCGGGGCGACTCATGAACTGTGGCACCACGATAGCCCCCAGCACGCCGATGATGACTACCACCACCATGATTTCGATCAGGGTAAAACCGCGTTGCGCGCGGGAAAGGTTTTTGCGGACAGGTTGCATGGATCAATTCACCAATTGGTTGAGGCTGAGAATCGGGAGCAGGATGGCCATGACGATCAGCAGCACGACGCCGCCCATCAACACCAGCATGGCCGGCTCGAAGAGGCCCACCACCAGCGCAATGCGCGCGGCGAGGCTGTTTTCCTGTTGTTCGGCGGCCCGGGCCAGCATGCGGTCGAGTTCGCCGGCACGTTCGCCGCTGGCGATCATGTGCAGCATCATCGGCGGGATGTCACCGCTCAGCTCCAGGCCACGGGTGAGCGTTGCGCCTTCGCGGACCGAGCGGGCGACATCGACCATCCGCGCGCGGATGGTCAGGTTGCCGATGACCGCGGCAGCAATTTCCAGGGCGTCCACCAACGGCACGGCACTTTTGCCGAGGATTGCCAGGGTGCTGGCAAACCGTGCGGCTTCCATGGCACGCAGCACTTCACCGAGGACTGGCGCATTCAGCACCCAACGATGCCAGCGCAGGCGCCACTGCGGCTGCTGCCAGCTCCAGCGCCACAGGCCGAACAGCGTCGCCAGCACGCTCATCAACAACAGGAAATGGTTGCGCAGGCCGTTGCTCACGCCAATCAGCGCCCGGGTCAGCCAGGGCAACGGCTGTCCGCTGTCGACGAAGATCTTCACCACATCCGGTACCACATAACCAAGCAGAAAACCGACGATTGCCAGGCTGGCCAACATCAGGATCAACGGGTACACCAGGGCCATCTGGATCTTTTGCCGCGAGGCCTGGCGGGCCTGGGTGTAGGCCGCCAGTTGCTCCAGCACATGGCCCAGATGCCCCGAGCGTTCCCCGGCGGCCACGGTGGCGCGAAACAACTCGGGGAAGGCCCTGGGAAACTGCCCCAATGCCGAGGCCAGTGCGTGGCCTTCCATCACCCGGCTCCTGACCGCCCAGAGCAAGCTCGCAACCTTGCGCTTCGAGCTCTGCTTCGCCACCGCATCGAGCGCTTCCTCCAGGGGCAGTCCGGCCTGAACCAGCGTTGACAGTTGCAACGTCAACAACGCCAGATCAGCAGCACTCAGGCGTCCACCTCGCGACTGCTGACCCGCACCGCCGCCCCTGACCTCGGTCAAGACACGCGGCCACAAACCACGTTCACGCAACAACTGTCGCCCATGGCGGGGCCCATCGGCCTCCAGCCGTCCCTTGCAGGATCGTCCCTGGGCATCGCGGGCGCGGTAGTCGAAGGTCGGCACCGGTCAGTTCTCCTGGGTCACACGCAGCAACTCATCGAGACTGGTCAATCCTTCCAGCACCCGCTGGCGCCCGTCCTGGAACAGGCTGCGCGAGACCTTGCGCGTTTCGTCGACGAGGATTTGCTCGCTGGCGCCCTGATGGATCAACGCCGAGACGGCGGGTGTGACGCTGATCAGTTCATAAATCCCGATGCGTCCGCGTTAACCGTGCTGGCACTGTTCACAGCCCGAGGCCTTGAACAGGGTGTGCGGCGTGCTCGTGTCGAGCCCAAGACGCTGGCAGGCCGCCGCATCGGCGAGGTACGAAACCTTGCAATGGGGGCACAAGGTGCGCAACAGACGCTGGGCCAGAACGCCCACCAGCGAGGACGCCAGCAGATAGGCATCGACGCCCATGTCTACCAGCCGCGTGACCGCGCCGGCCGCGCTGTTGGTGTGCAAGGTCGAGAGCACCAGATGCCCGGTCAAGGACGCCTGGACAGCGATTTCGGCTGTTTCGCGGTCACGGATTTCGCCAACCATCACCACGTCCGGGTCCTGGCGCAAGATCGCCCGCAGGCCCCGGGCGAAGGTCATGTCGACCTTCGGATTGACCGGCATCTGGCCGACACCCGGCAGGTGGTATTCGATCGGGTCTTCGACCGTCAGGATGTTGCGGGTCTGGTCGTTCAGGCTGCTCAGGGCGGCGTACAGGCTGGTGGTCTTGCCGGAACCGGTCGGCCCGGTCACCAGCACAATACCGTGGGGCTTGCCCAACAGATGGCGCAGGGCCGCGAGGATATCGTCCGGCATGCCCAGCCGGTGCAGATCCAGGCGCCCGGCCTGCTTGTCGAGCAAACGCAGTACCACCCGTTCGCCGTGGGCCGAAGGCAGCGTCGAGACCCGCACATCGACTTCATGCCCGGCCAGGCGCAAGGCCATTCGCCCATCCTGGGGTACGCGTTTTTCCGCGATGTCCAGGCGCGCCATGACCTTGATCCGCGACACCAGCAGTGTCGCCAGTTCGCGCTTGGGCCTGAGCATTTCACGCAGTTGGCCATCCACCCGCATACGCACCGACAGGTACTGTTCGAAGGTTTCCAGGTGCACATCCGAGGCATGCTCACGCACCGCTTCACCGAGCAGCGCGTTGATCAGGCGAATGATCGGCGCGTCGCCCTGTTGCTCCAGCAGGTCGGCGGTTTGCGGAACCTGATCGACCAGGCTGAGCAAGTCCAGTTCTTCGTCCAGCCCTTGGGCAACTTGCTCCACCGCACTGCGCCCCTCGCGATAGGCCGCCGCCAGGCGCGAGGCGTACTCATCGGCCCCGACGATTTGAAATGGCAACGCCCGTCCGCACACCCGGCGCGCTTCCGCCAATGCGGTGAGCGGCGCATCACTACGCAGGGCAAGGCGCAGGGCGTCGCCGTCATGCTCCAGCAACACGCCAAAACGCCGGGCGAAGCCGAAGGGCAATTGCTCGCAGAGTTCGCTCATGGATTCACTGCGCCTTGCCGCGCAAATCGAATATTGGCGCGTCGGTGGCCGGTTCGAACAACCCGCGCGCCTCGGATGGCAGCAACAACGAGTTGTTTTCCCCTGCCCCTGATTTGCTCAAGTCACGCAGCGCGTTGTAACGCTGCTGGCTGACCTGGGACAGGTCTTCCTTGCTGCGCACGATGGTCGGGCGCAAGAACACCATCAGGTTGCTTTTGGTCTGGGTGTCGCGGCTCCAGCGGAAGATCGCGCCGAGGTAGGGAATGTCCCGCAACAGCGGCACGCCGCTTTTCTGGGTACGCACGCTGTCCCTGATCAGGCCGCCGATCACGATGATTTCGCCATCGTCGGCGAGGATGGTGCTCTTGAGCGCTCGCTTGTTGGTGATCAGGTCCGAGGAATCAATGCCCGACACCGAAGGCGCGATGTCCGACACCTCCTGCTCGACCTCCAGGCGTAACGTCGAGCCTTCGTTGATGTAAGGCTTGATCTTCAGGCTGATGCCGACGTCCTTGCGCTCGACGGTGGTGAACGGATTCTCCGCGCCGTTGCTGTTGGTGGCATAGGAGCCGGTCTTGAACGGCACGTTTTGGCCGACGATGATTTCGGCTTCCTGATTGTCCAGGGTCAACAGGCTTGGCGTGGACAGCAGGTTGCTGTGGGTGTTGCTGGCCAGGGCCGAAACCAGCGCACCGAAGCGGTCGCCGCCCAGTTGCAGGATCGCCCCTTCCGGCGCCGATCTTTTCTCGTCGAACTTCAGCCCGCCGATGATCGGAATGTCGGTGCCGGGAAAGTTGATGAAGCCCTTGGCGTCACCCGTGTTGAGGTTCCACTGCACGCCGACGGCCTCGGCGATGTCGCCGGAGATTTCGACGATGGCGGCATGGATCAACACCTGGGCCCGTGGCTGGTCCAGCTGACGCACGATGTTTTCGATGGTCCGCACCTGCGCGGGTTCGGCGATCAGCACCAGCGCGTTCTGGCTTTCGTCGGCCTTGATCATGAAGCTTGCACCGCCAGACGTGTCCTTGGCGCTGCCGACGACGGAAGTCTGCTTTCTGCCCTGCCCCATCGACTCCAGAATCTCGGCCAACTGCTTGGCATCGCTGTGACGCAGGCGAATCACCCGGGCATTGTCGAGGGTCGTGGTGGCCGGCGTATCGAGACCTCGGGCCAGCTCGATCAAGCGCTGGCGGACGACCGGCGGACCGATGAAAATCAGGCGATTGGTCCTGGTGTCGGCCAGCACCTGTATGGCTGACTCGGCATTGCGCTTGCCCATGGTGGCCTCGATTACCGGCGCGACATCGCCCGCCTGGGCATGCTTGAGCTGAACCACCGCATGCAGGTTGTTCTGACCGGAATCCAGCTCACGGATCACCCGGGCGATGCGCTTAACATTGGCAGCCGTATCGGTCAGTACCAACGCGTTGGCCGACACCGAGGGGCCAACATAACCATTGGCAGAGACCAATGGCCGCACCAACCCGGCAATATCGGTGGCGCTACCGGTGTTCAAGCCGATGACTTCGGTTACGAACTGCGACGCCGTGGTGGTTTTTACCGTGCCCTGGCCGGCCCGTGTCCTGGCCTCGGCAACCGGGGTGATGAGAATCCGGTCGCCCTCATCGATCACTGTGAAGTTATGGGCATCGAGCACCGAATAGAACAACCGGCGCACCCCTTCACGATCGAGGGCCTGCCGGGACATGACGGTGATTCGACCGGAGACTTTGGGGTCCAGTACCACGGTGGTCCCCAGAATGTTGGAGATCTCTTCGACGATGTCGCGCAGCTCTGCGTTGTTCATCGCCAGTTGCCATTTTTCTTCCTCGGCCTGAAGTGTGCCGTGGGAAAGCGTTAGCGCCATGGCGACGAAAAAAAGCACCGGTCGCAGTGCTTGTGCACCGAGAAAGCTATTCATGAAGTTGATCACTCTGTCGGCCCGGCAAGCGGGCTAAAAAAACGCGGAGAAACGTTCGGCACTTGCGGCTTGCCGTGGGGGGCGAGCCGTTGCAGGAAACCCGTGACGGGAGGCTGGAGCGTCAACAATGCCTCTCGGCCCTTGCTCCACAACACCGCGTGATCGGGCTCAACGCGACGCAAGATGCTGCCACCGGGCAAGCGCTCGCCGACCTGGTAGATGCGCGCGCCTTGCGAGTCTGCCAGCAACACCCGGGACAAGCCGTGAGTGACGACGAAGCTTGCCTTCAAGGTCAGCGGTTCCGCGCTCGGCAGCAATTCGGCACCCGTCGTCAGACCGAGCACCGTTGCAACCGCCGTTGCGTCGAGCGCTTGACGGGGTACGGGAGCGGTTCGCGAGGTTTCGACCGGTGCTGGCAGCACCAACTGTTCGCGATAGCGCCACTCCTGCCAGCCCAGGAACGCCCCATAGGCCAGCGGCACAACCAGCAGGCTCGCCTTGCTCAAAAGCAAGGCAAGTCCGGTCAAGCGTTCGCGCGAAAACATCACCATGGCCTCACTCAAGTCGCCCGGACCCAGGCTTGCCACACAGGCGCAAAGACATCCGTCGCAGCACCCGGTGGTTGCAGGCCTCATGCACGATGACGGCGCCGATGTGCGCGACCAGCAGCAGCGACAGCACCACACATACCCACGTGTGAACC
>Ga0247818_10000795_pt1 | contig 19855 bp, 14 predicted proteins | sample 13C_Glucose_Day1_FD_192424 | JGI IMG/M metagenome (GOLD analysis project Ga0247818, IMG submission 192424) | Soil microbial communities from agricultural site in Penn Yan, New York, United States - 13C_Glucose_Day1 | ecosystem: Environmental > Terrestrial > Soil > Agricultural land | place... | reverse complement strand
CAAGATCAAGATCAAGATCAAGATCAAGATCAAGATCAAGATCAAGATCAAGATCAAGATCAAGATCAAGATCAAGATCAAGATCAAGATCAAGATCAAGATCAAGATCAAGATCAAGATCAAGATCAAGATCAAAAGATCGCAGCCTTCGGCAGCTCCTACACAGGTCGAGTGTCAGCTCGCCGAGAGCTCTTGATCTTGCCGTGCCGGCCCCATCGGCAGGCTGAGTGGAGGGGTTTATCCGGGGGGAGGAGCGCAGCGACGTTTGGCGCAGCCAAACACATCGAGAGGAGGTGCAGCGAAGCCAACCGGAGGCGATGCCCCCGGATGAACCCCGTAACGAAGGAACCCGAGCCAAGGCGAGAGCCGAACGCCGGGGCAAGCCTTTTTGGTTACTTTTGAGGCGTTTGTCAAAAGTGACCCGCCGTAAGGGCGGAACCCAAAGCAGCCGTTACCGCAGCAACGGATATGTCCCCATCAATCAAAGCCCCCCATCACCCCTTGTCAGCCTTCCCCGCCGCCGCCGCAAACTTCGCCAACCGCACATCCAGATGCCGCGGCCGCCGCCCATGATCCTCAGCCCGCTCCTTGCGCCGAATCGCATTACGCACCATCAACGACCCCAGATACCGAATCGGCTCCGGCGGAAAATACCCCAGCGGCCCGTTCACCAATGGCGAACGGGTCCAGGGGTTATCGAGCCCTTGCACCAACGAGGCAAGAATCTGCCCGCCCATGTGACACGGCCCGACGCCACTGCCGGAATAACCAAAACCATAAAACACATTGCCACTGGCACTCATCTGCCCAAAAAACGGCAACCCGGTGACCGAGCGATCCGACGGCCCATTCCAGGTCGCATCCACCTTGACCTCGGCAAACGCCGGAAAAAACTCCCCAAGGCTGCGCTTGAGCAAATCAGCATAGGGCGATGGCTGATCGAACACCGGCAACATCCGCCCACCAAACGCAAACGTGTTGCCACCCTTGCCAAGCATGATCCGGCCGTCCGGCGTGTTGTGGTAGTAGTGCACGAAAATCCGCGAATCAAGCACCGTAACGCCGCTGGTCAAACCGATCTCCTGCAGCAGATCCGGGCGTGGTTCGGTGATCAGCATGTCGCTGGAGACAATCGCCACGCTGCGTTCGAACTGCGGAAAAGCGCGGGCCATCCACGCGTTCATCGCCAGTACCACGCGGTCGGCAATCACGCAGCCGCCAGCGGTGTGAATGCGCGCCGGACGGCCCTCCTCCAGGCCGGTCATCGCAGTGTTCTCGTGGATCTTCACGCCCAGTTGCAACGCCACCCGACGCAAGCCGCGTACCAGTTTGCCCGGTTGCACACTGGCCGCTGCCGGCGAAAACCAGCCCTCCAGATGCTTGCTGGAACCGGCCATGCGTTGCACATCGGCCACCGGACGCTGGCTGAAGGAGTTGATGCCGTTGCGCTCCAGTGCAGCGATCACGGCGTCGGTCGAACCGACCTGCGCCTTGTTGGTGGCGGTGTACAACGTGCCGTCGAGGCGGTAATCGGCATCGACGCCGTACTGTTCGCAGAACGCGCCGATGGCGTGAATGCTGCGCTCGGATTCCTTGACCAGACGCACCGCCTCCTCGACGCCGAACAGCCGCTCGAGGGTGAAATACTTGGCTGACCACGACAACGCGCAACCACCGTTGCGCCCACTGGCGCCGGCGCCGCAGATGTCGGCTTCGATCAGCAGCACATCGAGTTCCGGGTTCTGCTGCTTGAGCATGATCGCCGTCCACAATCCGGTGTAGCCGCCGCCGACGATGCACACGTCGGTGCGTACTTCGCCTTGCAGCGGCGCGCACATCGGGGATGGGTCGGCCTGCAAGGCCTGCTCGAGCCAAAACGGTCGCATGGAATTCTCCAGTCAGATGGCCACGACACAGCCTGCCGCGAACGCCGCAGCAGGCCACGGGGCAAGGGTTTTCAGTTACGCAGGGGTTTGATGGTCAGCGGGCAATTGGGAATGGACGCGCGCGGTTCCATGACCCCGACCGGGCGGCTGTTCCAGTGCGGAATCAGCACCAGCGCCGAGAACAATGCGCAGCCGGCGAAGACGATGAACACCGTCACCGAATCGAAGTAACCCGGCAGCAATCCGCCGAGCACCGCGCCGACCGAGCCGCAGCCGTTGACGAAACCGGCCGCCGTGGCACCGGCCTTGGCCTTGCCGAAGTCGATCGCCGCCGCGCCGCTGATCATCGAGTCCGGCCCGTACAGGGTCAGGCCCATGACAAACAGCAGCGCCACCACCAGCATCACGCTGCCGGTGTGCAACGCGCCCATGAACAGCGCCAGGGTCACGGTCAGCGCCAGCAGACTGAGGACGCAGGCCGGCATGCGCCGGGCGCCGAACAGTTTGTCCGAGGCCATGCCGATCATGATCGGCCCGAGCAGACCGGCCAGTTCGAACGAGGTGGGAATGATCGCCGCGCCAACCTTGCCGACACTTGGCATCTGCTCGAAGACGATCACCGGGCCCCACAACAGAATCGCGTAACGCGCCGGTTTCAACATGAAGTACGCCAGGCCCAGCACCAGCACCGTGCGGTTGCGCAGGATTTCCTTCAACGGCTCCCAGACGCTGAGTTTGCTGTTGGCTTCGGTTTCTTCAGCGCTCAGCTCCGGCTCCGGCTCCACCGCTGGCAGGCCGACGTCTTCGGGTTTGTTGCGCTGAAAAATGAAGAACAATACCGCCACCACCGCGACCACTGCCGCGCTGGAAATGAACGCCGCGTGCCAGGTGCCCATCAGCGTATACGCCCACCAGCCGGCGAACGGCGAGGCCACCAGACCGCCAAACGCATAGCAGGAGCTCCACAGACCGAGCACGCGCCCACGCTGTTCGGCGGGGAAGAAACTGCCGAGGTTCTTGCACAATCCCGACCAGCCGGTGGACTGCGCCAGCCCCTGGATCAGCATGCAAGTGGCGAAGATCGGCAAGGTGGCAAAACTGCCCATCACCAATGCCGCGCCAGCGGAAATCAGCAGCCCGCCAAGCACCACGACCCTTGGGCCGAAACGGTCGGCAAGCATGCCCCAGGTGAATTGGCCGATGGCGTAGGCCGCCAGATAGATCGCATCGAGGTTGGCCATGGCCATCTTGTCGAGCATGAAGGTCGGGTCTTCGGCGATGCCCAGTTTGGCCACCGAAAACGCTTTGCGGGTGAAATAGAAAGCGGCGTACGCGAGCCAGGTGACAGCGAAAATCTGCATGCGCCAACGCGCAATGGTGCCGATGTGCTTGTTCATTGTGGTTCTGACCTCAGGGTGTGAGTGTGCCGGCAGAATCGTTAAGTAAACGCCTGTGTTTTTTATTGTTGAGCACTGCGCCAGCGCCCCATCCCTGATGGCGATAGCGGTCAGATGAGTCCTGTTGTTGCACGCACAGGCTCATCGCCAACGCTGCTGTCCGAGCGGACAGTCAACGCTGGCGTGAGCGGATCAAAGCAATTACTGTTTAATAAATAAAATCGATTTATCGTATTTCACACATAAGCTCAGCTTGTTACTGGAGGCTGCATGTCGGTGTCTCACGCCCAACTCAAAGCCTTCCACGCCGTGGCCGTCCATGGAAGCTTTACCAAAGCCGCCGAACGGCTTTTTCTCACGCAACCGGCGATTTCCGACCAGGTGCGCAAGCTCGAGGAACGCTTCGGCGTCTTGCTGTTTCATCGCAACAAGCGTTCGGTGCGCCTGACCGATCTCGGTGAGCGCCTGCTGGCGATCACCCAACGGCTGTTTGTGATTGAAGCTGAAGCACAGGAGCTGCTGCAGGAATCCCAGGCATTGCAGACCGGCAGCCTGATTCTGGCAGTGGATGCGCCGGTGCACGTGCTGCCGCAGATCGCGCGGTTCTGCGAACGGTATCCGGGGATCAGCGTGAAGATCGAAACCGGCAACACCGATGAATCGCTGTTTCGGCTGTTCAACTATCAGGCCGATCTGGCGCTGCTCGGGCGCGATGTCAGCGATGAACGCCTGCTGTGTGTGCCGCTGCGTAACGACCCGATGGTGGCGTTCGTTTCGCGCAATCATCCGTGGGCAGAGCGCGAGTCTATCTGCCTGGCCGATCTGGATGACACGCCGCTGGTGCTGCGCGAACACGGCTCGGTGACCCGGCAGACCCTGGAAGAAGAAATGGCCCGCGCCGGCTTCCGCATTCGTCCGGCGATTCAGGTCGAGGGCCGGGAAGCGGCGCGTGAGGCAGTGGTGGTGGGGATTGGTGTGGGGGTGGTATCGGCGGCGGAGTTTGGTGCGGATTCGCGGGTGTGTGCGTTGCCGATTACCGATTGCACCCGGCGCTTGACCGAGACGCTGGTGTGCTTGCGTGAGCAGAGTTCGCGGCGGGTGGTGGCGACTTTCCTCGACATGGTGCGCGAGAGCCTGACCTGACCACCCCTGTAGGAGCTGCCGCAGACTGCGATCTTTTGATTTTGCTTTTAAACAAGATCAAAAGATCGCAGCCTGCGGCAGCTCCTACAGGGGGATATGGGCATGGCGCAATACCTGTGGGAGCGAGCCTGCTCGCGAAGGGCCATAACTCGGTGTATCAGGCCGGCGCCTGAGCGAAGAACGCCTGAATCAGGCGCAACTCCCGCCGCCGCTCCATACAGCCGATCATGTGCCGATTGACCAGCCCGTCCCCGGCAATCGGAATCGCCACCACTCGCGGGTCATGGCTGACCTCCACCGACGACACCACGCCCACCCCCAGCTCCGCTGCCACCGCTTCGGTCACCGCCTCGCGGCTGTCCAGTTCCAGCAACACTCGCGGATTGACTGCCGCCTGCGCACACGCCTGATCAAAGGTACGGCGGGTGATCGAACTCGGCTCGCGCAACACCATGATCACCTGATCCAGCTCCTTGAGCTTCACTTCGCCGGCACGCTGCGCCCACGCATGCCCGGCCGGCACCAGCGCGCAGATCCGCGATTCGCTCAAAGCTTGCAGATGCAAGCCCTTGCGCGGTTCGACTTCGGTCAGCACTGCCACGTCCGCATGCTCGGACAACAGCGCCGCCAGGGTTTCCTGCGCATTGCCCAGACGCAGGTTCACCGTGATCCCGGGATAGCGCGCGCGCAGGCTGGCGAGCATCGGCATGACCATGTGCGGGCCGTCCGCCGCCACTTCCAGACGTCCGGTCAGCAGCTGACGGTTGGCCTCGAGCAGGGTCTGCGCCTCTTCGGCCAGACCGAACATGGCACGGGTAATCGCCGCCAGTTTGGTGCCCTCCTCGGTCAGTTCCACCCGTCGCGCGGTACGCCGCAGCAAGGTGATCTGGTAATGCTCCTCCAGCGCCTTGATGTGTCCGGTGACCGCCGGCTGGCTGATGAACAGGCGTGCGGCGGCGCGGGTGAAGCTGCCTTCACGGGCCACGGCATCGAAGGCGCGCAGCTGGAACAGATTCATGGATAACCCTCGCTGATGGTTGGCATAACAACAAACAATTTGATTGATGCAACGGCGAATTGCAACGTATGCCCCGTAGCTTCATCCCCCAGCGCTTCCCGAGGACACACGAATGAGTATCGCCGAACCCATCCTGCTCACTCCCGGCCCGTTGACCACTTCAGCCCGCACCCGCCAGGCGATGATGATCGACTGGGGGTCATGGGATGACCGCTTCAACCAACTGACCGCCAGCCTTTGCGAGCAATTGCTGGCGATCCTCAATGGCGCCGCCACTCACCACTGCGTGCCGTTGCAGGGCAGCGGCACTTTCGCTGTCGAAGCCGCCATCGGCACCTTGGTGCCACGCGACGGCAAAATCCTCGTGCTGATCAACGGTGCCTATGGCAAGCGTCTGGCGAAGATCTGTGAAGTGCTCGGCCGCTCGTTCAGCACCTTCGAAACCGCCGAAGACGAGCCAACCACCGCTGCCGACGTCGACCGCCTGCTGCGCGCCGATGGTGACATCACCCATGTCGCGCTGATCCACTGCGAAACCAGCACCGGCATCCTCAACCCGTTGCCAGAGATTGCCGATGTTGTTGCGCAACACGGCAAGCGCCTGATCATCGACGCCATGAGCTCGTTTGGCGCATTGCCGGTGGACGCGCAAAAGGTGCCGTTCGATGCGTTGATCGCTGCCTCGGGCAAGTGCCTGGAAGGCGTGCCGGGGATGGGTTTCGTCTTCGCTCGCAAGGAATCGCTGGCTGCAGCCGCCGGCAACTCGCACTCGCTGGCGATGGACCTTTACGACCAGTACACCTACATGCAGAAGACCGGCCAGTGGCGCTTCACCCCGCCAACTCACGTGGTCGCGGCGCTGCACGAAGCGTTGCTGCAGTACAACGAAGAAGGGGGTCTGCCGGCGCGGCACGCTCGCTACGCCGCCAACTGTCAGGCGCTGATGGAAGAGATGGGCAAACTCGGCCTGCGCAGCTTTCTGCCGGCGGCGATCCAGGCCCCGATCATCGCCACCTTCCACGCCCCGCAAGACCCGCGCTACCAGTTCAAGGACTTCTATGAACGGGTCAAGGCCAAGGGCTACATCCTCTACCCCGGCAAACTGACCCAGGTCGAAACCTTCCGCGTCGGCTGCATCGGCCACGTCAGCCCGGACCAAATGCGCCAGGCCGTGGCGGCAGTGGGAGAAGTGCTGCGGGAGATGGAAGTCTTAGAGATCTGACCCACACCAAAAATCCTTTTGTAGGAGTGAGCCTGCTCGCGATTGCGTTTCAGGATTCACCGACGATGGCGACTGATACACCGCTATCGCGAGCAGGCTCACTCCTACAGTTTGAATCGCATTCCAATACAGGATTCTGACCAACATGAACTACGTAAACCCAAGCAAACTGCAAGCCGCGATCCTCGACTGGGCCGGCACCGTGGTCGATTTCGGCTCGTTCGCGCCAACGCAGATCTTCGTTGAAGCGTTCGCCGAATTCGACGTTCAGGTGTCCATCGAAGAAGCCCGTGGCCCGATGGGCATGGGCAAGTGGGATCACATCCGCACGCTGTGCGATCAGCCGCAGGTCGCCGAGCGTTATCGCAAAGCGTTCGGCCGCACCCCGACCGACGATGACGTGACCGCGATCTACAACCGCTTCATGCCGCTGCAGATCGAGAAGATCGCCGAGCACTCGGCGCTGATTCCCGGCGCACTGGAAACCATCGCCAATCTGCGCCAGCAAGGAATCAAGATCGGTTCCTGCTCCGGCTACCCGAAACAGGTGATGGACAAGGTCGTGGCGCTGGCCGCCAGCAACGGCTACGTTGCCGACCACGTGGTTGCCACCGACGAAGTGCCGAACGGTCGGCCATGGCCGGCTCAGGCCCTGGCCAACGTGATCGCCCTGGGCATCGACGACGTCGGCGCCTGCGTGAAGATCGACGACACCGTGCCGGGCATCCTAGAAGGCCGTCGCGCCGGGATGTGGACCGTGGCGCTGATCTGCTCGGGCAACGCGCTGGGCCTGGACTACGCCGGTTACCGGGCGCTGGGCAGCGACGAACTGGCCAGTGAACGCAAACGCATCCACGCGCTGTTCGCCGATTCGCGCCCGCACTACATGATCGACACCATCAGCGACCTGCCGGAAGTGATTGCCGACATCAACAAGCGTCTGGCCAACGGTGAGATGCCGCAATCGAGCTGATCGCGGCTATTCGTCAGAAAGACAAAAACGCCAGGGTCTTCGCGACGCTGGCGTTTTTTTTGGTTAAAGCCCTGACTCAACGCAGTGAAACTCCGATCAGCCTCAGGCAAATCCGCCAAAGCGGATTACAGTTAAAGCATGCCGTCGCACAAGAACGGCACGTGGCGACCCTGATCTGTGAGGAAACACCGTATGCCGTGGACAAGTTCCGAATCACGCTACAGCACCGTGTCCGTGCTGCTGCACTGGCTGATGCTGGTGCTGTTGATCCTGGTGTATGCCAGCATGGAGTTGCGCGGGATTTTTCCCAAGGGCAGTGGCGGCCGCTCGCTGATTCGCGAAGTGCATTACATGCTGGGCCTGACCGTGTTCGTGCTGGTGTGGTTTCGCCTGGTAGCACGCAGCATTGGCCCGGCACCGAAAATCTTCCCGGCCTCCCCGCAATGGCAAACCCTGCTGGCGCGGGTGATGCACTGGCTGTTGTATCTGTTCATGATCAGCATGCCGATCCTCGGCTGGCTGATCACCAGTGCCGAGGGGCATCAGGTGATGTTCTACGGTTTCGATCTGCCGTTACTGGTTCATGAAGACAAGGCATTCGCCAAGCAGGTGGAGCACTGGCACGTGTTGATCGGCAACATCGGCTACTGGCTGATCGGCGTGCATGCGCTGGCGGGGCTTTATCACCATTATGTGGTGGGCGATAACACCTTGTTGCGGATGATGCCCAAGCGCGGTTGAACTTCGCCTCGGTGATATTCCCCTGTGACGAGGGAGCTTGCTCCCGCTGGGCTGCGCAGCAGTCCTGAATGCAGAGAATGTGGTCTGTCAGGCAGGCCATATTTGCTGGATCAACGACGGCTGCGCCGCCGAGCGGGAGCATGCTCCCTCGCCACGGAAGTTCAACTGTAGGAGATGAATCCGCGGCGCCCCTGCAAACCGCCGGTATGCACAAAGATCAGCCGGGGTCCTGATTCAAATCCGCCCGCTTCAACCTGCTCCTTGAGCGCCAACAACGCCTTGCCGGTATACAGCGGCTCCAACGGAACGCCGCTACCGCGCTCAGTGCTCTCGATGAACTCAAGCAACACCGGATCAACCTTGGCGAAACCACCCCGGCACGCGTCGAACAACGCGTAGTCCGCCACAGCAAGACCCGACTCCCGAACAATCGCCTCCACCTGCGGTGCCACGCCATGATCCTCGGGCACCGCCAGCGCGCCGTACACCGGACGCTCTCCCGCTTCGGCAAGCACCAGCCCTGCCAGGGTCGTCCCGGTGCCGCACGCCAGCCACCAGCCGTGGTAATCGCTCCAGCCCAGCGTGCTCAGTTGTGAACTCACCTGTTGCTTGAGCGCTTTGCAGCCTAGCGCACCGGCCAATCCGCCACCGCCCTCCGGCACTGCGTGCAGATTCGGGTACTGTGCCCGCCAAGGCTCCCAGAACCCGGGCTCATGCCGCGCCCGATAGCCGCCGTAACCGAGCCAGTGCAGTTGCATGCCGAACGCCTGCAGATCGGTAACCGTGGGCGTTTGCTGTGGATGGCCACGCAACAGCCCAACGGTTTCGAAGCCCAGACGCTTGCCCGCCGCCGCGAGTGCATGCAAATGATTGGAATGCGCGCCACCGAGGCTGATGACGCCCTGCGCGCCGGCGCGGTCGGCGGCCTTGAGGTGTTCGGTGAGTTTGAACCATTTGTTGCCGCTGATCAGCGGATCAATCTGATCCAGACGCAGGATCGCGACCTCGATTCCGGCGCGGGTGAGCCAGTCGAGTTGAAGCAATTCGAGGGGGGCCTGGGGCAGCCAGTCAGAGGGAAAAAGCATCAGCGTCGCAGCATCAGAAAAAACCAATACTAACAGCACCCAAAAAACCTGTAGGAGCTGCCGCAGGCTGCGATCTTTTGATCTTGGTCTTTAAAGGCAAAGTCAAAAGATCGCGGCCTGCGGCAGCTCCTGCACAGGGCTTACAGTTCAGCCGCCAGACGCGATCCCTGATTGATCGCGCGCTTGGCATCCAGCTCAGCCGCGACATCGGCGCCACCGATCAGGTGTACGTTCTGCCCCGCCGCGACCAGACCGTCCTGCAGCTCACGCAGCGGATCCTGCCCGGCGCAGATCACGATGTTGTCCACCGCCAGCACTTGCGGCTCGCCGGTTTCGCCGATGCGGATGTGCAGGCCTTCGTCGTCGATTTTCAGGTATTCAACGCTGTTGAGCATCTGTACCTGCTTGTTCTTCAGACCGGTGCGGTGAATCCAGCCAGTGGTCTTGCCCAGGCCATCACCGACCTTGGTTTTCTTGCGCTGCAACAGGAACACTTCGCGAGCCGGTGCGTGCGGCGCGGCTTTGATCCCGGCCACACCCCCACGGGCTTCCAGGTTCGTGTCGATGCCCCACTCTTTCCAGAACGCGGTGCGATCCAGACTGGTGGCCACGCCTTGGTGCACGAGGAACTCGGAGACGTCGAAACCGATACCGCCCGCGCCAATCACCGCGACACGCTTACCTACGGGTTTGCGCTCGAGGATCACGTCCAGGTAGCTCAACACCTTGGCATTTTCCACACCCGGAATCGCCGGCACGCGCGGCGCGATACCGGTGGCGAGGATGATTTCGTCGTAACCGCCTTCGACCAGTTTCGCCACGTCGACGCGGGTGTTCAGGCACACCTCGACATTCGTGGTCTGCAGCTTGCGCTTGAAGTAGCGCAGGGTTTCGAAGAATTCTTCCTTGCCCGGCACACGCTTGGCGATGTTGAACTGGCCACCGATTTCGCTGGCCGAATCGAACAGGGTCACCTGATGACCGCGCTCGGCGGCCACGGTCGCGGCGGACAGACCGGCAGGACCGGCACCGACCACAGCGATTTTCTTGATCTGCTGCACCGGCAAATAGTTGAGCTCGGTTTCATGGCAGGCACGCGGGTTGACCAGGCAACTGGTGAGCTTGCCGCCGAAGGTGTGATCGAGGCACGCCTGGTTGCAACCGATACAGGTGTTGATTTCGTCGGCGCGGCCTTCAGCGGCCTTGTTGACGAACTCCGGATCGGCGAGGAACGGCCGCGCCATCGAGACCATGTCGGCATCGCCTTCGGCGAGAATCTGCTCGGCGATTTCCGGGGTGTTGATGCGGTTGGTGGTGATCAGCGGGATGTTCACCGAACCACGCAGCTTGGCGGTGACCTTGCTGAACGCCGCACGCGGCACCTTGGTGGCGATGGTCGGAATCCGTGCTTCGTGCCAGCCGATACCGGTGTTGATGATCGTCGCGCCGGCCTGCTCGATGGCTTTGGCCAGGGTCACAATCTCTTCCCAACTGCTGCCGCCCTCGACCAGATCGAGCATCGACAGACGGAAAATGATGATGAAGTTCGGGCCGACTGCTTCGCGTACGCGGCGAACGATTTCCACCGGCAGGCGCATGCGGTTTTCGTAACTGCCGCCCCAGCGGTCGGTACGGTGATTGGTGTGCGCGGCGAGGAACTGGTTAATGAAATAACCTTCCGAGCCCATGATTTCCACGCCGTCGTACTCGGCGCTCTGCGCCAGTACCGAGCAGGTGACGAAATCGCTGATCTGTTTCTCGATGCCTTCCTCGTCCAGCTCTTTGGGCTTGAACGGGTTGATCGGCGCCTGAATCGCGCTTGGCGCCACCTGTTTCGGGCTGTAGGCATAACGCCCGGCGTGGAGGATCTGCTTGCAGATCTTGCCGCCCGCCTCGTGCACTGCGCGAGTGACGATGCGGTGCTTGAGGGCTTCTTCCTCGGTGGTCAGCTTGGCTGCGCCGGAGTACACGCCGCCCTCGTCGTTCGGGCCGATACCGCCGGTGACCATCAGGCCGACGCCGCCACGGGCACGCTCGGCAAAGTACGCCGCCATGCGTTCGAAGCCGCCCGGCTTCTCTTCAAGGCCAGTGTGCATCGAGCCCATCAGGGTGCGGTTGCGCAGCGTGGTGAATCCCAGGTCCAGCGGGGCCAACAGGTGCGGGTAATGAGCGGCGGTCATCGGTAACTCCACAACGTGCGATCACGGAAATTGCGGGAGCTCTGCGTCCCCCGTCAGTCATGTTCGACAGACTAAGAGTCGCACTGCTGTCACTCAATGACCGAAACTGACAACTTATTGATCCAAATGTGCAGCGCCCCTTGGCAAGCGCGGGCATGCGCCCTACCCTAGTCCCCACACCCTGTACCCGGTTGTTGTTGGTTTTCATGCGCAAACTTTTGTATCTGTTTTTCTCCATGGCCATCGTTGCCGCCCTGACCACCTACGCCATGTGGGCGGCGGACCGGCCGGCGGGGCATTACCTGTCGGACCTGCGCATCAAACTGGCGGTCGATCAGGGCACGCCCGCCGACCGTGGCAATCTGCTGGGCATCCAGCCGGAACTGTTTCCGACCGACTACCAAAGCCCGGAGCGCCTGCACCGCAAACTCGCGGCCTATCTGCAGCAGGCACAGGATCAGGGGCTGCTGAACGAAAAAACCGTAGTGGTGCTGCCCGAGCATGTCGGTACCTGGCTGATGATCAGTGGCGAGAAAGACGAGCTCTACCAGGCGCCGACCCTGGTCGAAGCGATGAATTGGCTGGCGGCGAGCAATCCGTTGCTGTTCGCCCGCGCCTGGCTCACTGCCAAGGGCGAAAATCGCCTCGACGACGCGCACCTGCGGATGAAGTCCAAAGCCATGGCCAAGGATTACCAGGCGCTATTCGGTGGTCTGGCCAAGGAATTCCACGTGACACTGGTAGCCGGTTCCATCGTCCTGCCCGAACCGAGCATTCGTGATGGCCAACTCAAACCTGGCAACGGCGCGCTGTTCAACAGCAGCGTGGTATTCGGTCGTGATGGCGTGCCGCTGGGCCAGCCTCAGCGGCAGATGCACCCGATCTTCGAACAACGTGACGTGATCGAAAGCGAGGACGAGCACGCGATCAACGTGGTCGAGACCCCGGCCGGGCGTCTGGGTGTGCTGATCGGCAGCGACAGCTGGTACCCGGACAACTATCGCCGACTCGACGAGCAAGGCGCGCAACTGGTGGCGGTGCCGGCCTTCGTCGTCGGCCACGGTGCGTGGGATCAGCCGTGGGCCGGTTACAAGGGTTCGAGTACACCGGGGTCGGTCAGCCTCAAGCCCGGAGAAATCAGTGAAGGTCAGGCCTGGCATCGCCTGACGCTCACCGCACAGCCACCGAGCAGCCGTGCGATCGCCGGAATGAGCGTGTTCCTGCGCGGGCAGTTCTGGGACAAGCCCGGCTCGGGGCAAAGCTTTCTCAGCAGCAACGGCCAGCAATTCGCCAATGGCGAAGCCCGTGGCGCGCGTCTGCTGAACATCTGGTTGTAAGCCATGAAGCCGCTGCCGATGCGCCTGGGGGATCTGTCGGTAGGTTTCGTTCACAGCCTGGCCGATGCGGTGCTCAGCCATGGCGCCGATCCGCAAGCGTTGCTTGAACAATACGGCCTGGATGCCGCGCGACTGGCCGAGGCCGGCGCGCGGCTGTCGATTCCGCGCTACATGCGTCTGGGGCACAGCGCGATTCAGTTGACCGGCGATCCGGCGCTGGGCCTGCGCATGGGCCAGCTCAGCCGCTTGAGTCAGGCGGGGCTCGCCGGGGTCACCGCCGCACAAGCACCGACCGTGCGCGAGGCCGCCCGCTGCCTGATTCGCTTCGAGCCGCTGTACGGCTCCAACTATCGCGGGCAATCGAGCTTTCACGAGGATACCCATGGCGCCTGGCTGCGCTTCTATTCGATCAGCCCGTACAACGCCTATAACCGTTTTGTGGTGGATTCGATCATCGCCGGCTGGCTGCATCAGCTGTCCAGCGTCGGTCGCGAGCCCCTGCGGGCCGAGCGCATCGAAATCGAATTTGACGCGCCGGACTATCGCGACGCCTACAGCGTACTGGGCGACTGCCCGATCCAGTTCGGCGCCGAACGCAATCAACTGCGCTTAAGCCTCACCAGCCTCGCCCGACGCAACCCGGAACATTGTCCGAGTACCTGGAAACACTTGCTCGCGTTGTGTGAACGGGAACTGGAGCAATTGACCCGCACCCGCAGCCTGCGAGAACGCATCACTCAGCTGCTGGGGCCGTTGCTCAATGGTGGCCGGGAACCCGACCTGGAAGAAGTGGCGGCGCGCCTGAAGCTGCCGACCTGGACCTTGCGCCGCAAACTGGCCGAGGAAGGCACGCAGTTTCGCGCGATCCTCAACGACACGCGCCGTGATCTGGCGATGACCTACATCCGCGACACCGAACTGGCGTTCGGCGAAATCGCCTATCTGCTGGGTTTTGCTTCAGCCGAGGCGTTTCAGCGCGCCTTCAAGCGCTGGAGCGGTCAGACCCCCGGCGAGTTTCGCCGCAGTCACCGCAAAACGGCATAAAAGCTACAAGCTGCAAGCAAGCGCTTATAGCTCGGTGGCGTCTTCGGCAGGCTCTGGCTGATCCAGTTCATACGCCTGGTATTCGAGCAGTTCTTCTTGATAGTCATCCATCGTGTCATCCCCCTACTGCCCGCTTGAAAAATAGCCCGGTCAAATGACCAGTGCCTCGAGCCTATCGTGCCCGTATGAAGGAAAAGTGACATCCAGCCTTCATGAATAAAACGTAGCAGGTGGTCAGGAATTTATCGCGGGAATTTTGTCAGGGGAATGTAACGAGATTTCACGCATCGCAGAAACAACAGTGGGAGCAGACTTGCTCCCACAGGGTTTCGCACCGGGCTTACTGCATTGCCGGAATCGGCTCGGACGGTGGCGGAATATTGGTCGGGTTGGCCGGCGGCGTGATCGTTTCGCTGGCGGGTGCTGGTTCAGCACTCGGTGCCGGGGTGATCGGCGCAGACTCCGCAGGCGGCACCACGGGTTCGGAACCCGTTGGCGTCGGTGCAACCGGAGCCGGCGCCGGGGTCGCTGCCGGGGCTGCCGGCGTCGTGGTCTGGGCTGGTTCGACAATCCCGGCTGGCGGCGGCGCAGGCGTTGCCTCTACCGCCGGGGCAGGTGTTGCCGGCGCTACAGCGGCAGGCTTGGGCTCCGGCACACCCAGATCGGTCTTGGGTTTTTCTTCGATGTGCGCGGCTTTCTTCGCATCGGCTGGCAGGAACAACTCAACCAGGGTGAAGAAACGCTCGTAGAACTTCTGCGAGGTCACGGTCTCACTGGCCACCTTGACCATCGAATCATCGGAGGAGCCGATCGGCATCGACACCGAACCCAACACACCAACCCCGAGGCTGGCGGAGTTGTTGGTCTTCTTCAGCGCATAGCGATCCTGCAAGGCATTGGCGAACACCGTGGCATGGTGCTTGGAGCTGCCGTCTTCGGTACACACCACATTGAAGCTGATCTCCATGTGGGTTTCACCGGTTTGCTGGAAGCTTTTGTGGCCACTGATCAGTTTCGGGTCACTGCTGGTGATGATGTAGCCCTGGCTGAGCAACGCACGACGGGCCGCCTCGCAACTCGCGGTGTCAGCCACCGGATAATTGCGCGAGAACGTGCCGGAATCATCGAAGTTCTCATGCTCATAGATCGGCTTGTCCTTCGAACAGCCAGCAACAGCGGTCAACAACAGCGCCAACCCAAAGACACGCATGGGAGTTGAAATCAACATTGAACATCCTGAGGGAAAACAGTCCGGGGCGTATTGTGCAACAGAACTTGGCCCTGCGGCGCATGGATTGTGTCTTAAAGCCGTTACAACCCTACTGACCCTTGTTTGCCGGAAAAAGTCGCAGCGACAAATGATCGATGAAGACGCGCAATTTGGCGGTGGCATGCCGGCTGGAGGGCCATAGCACCCAGAACTGACCGGTGTGTTTCATATGTGCATCCAGCACTCGCTGCAAGCGCCCCTGCGCTATGTCCTCATGGGTCATGAAATCCGGCAGGCAGGCGATACCCATCCCTGCCAGGGTCGCATGATTGACGGCTTCGATGGAGGTGGTGACCAGCCGCGTCGGCAAGCTCGGCTCCGGCGCGCCCTCCTCGCCAATCAATGGCCACGGTTCCAGCTTGCCGGTGGCATGAAAGGTGTGCCGCAAGCAGGCGTGCTCCGCCAGATCGGCGGGAGTTTGCGGTACGCCGCGCTGCTGCAGATACAACGGGCTCGCCACCAGCACCATGTGAAACTCGCCCAAGGGCCGCGCCATCAGCCGTGAATCTCGTGGTTGACCGGTACGAATCACCGCATCGAAGCCCTCCTCGACCACGTCGACCATGCGGTCGGTCAGGTCCAGATCCAGCTCGATCTGCGGGTACAGCGCCATGAACTCATTCATCACCGGCATCACCAGGCCATGCACCTGCGGCAGGCTGATGCGCAGTTTGCCATGGGGTTGCGATGCGGAATCGCAGAGTTCGAACTCGGCGGCTTCCACCTCGGCGAGAATCTTGCGACAGCGTGCGAGAAACAGCGCGCCCTCGCTGGTGAGGGTGATGCTGCGGGTGGTGCGATGAAACAGCCGCACACCCAATCGCGCCTCCAGCCGGGCGATACTTTTGCCCACCGCTGAAGCCGAAACGCCCTGCAGCCGCCCCGCCTCGGTAAAACTGCGGGTCTCGGCGACCTGCACAAACACCGAAATACTGCCCAGACTGTCCATTCCACCCCTCCGATTCACGACATCCATGTCCGATATGTTCGGAACCGTACCCCATTTTTCTCCAATGCGCAGCGCCCTAGCCTATGGCCTTCACCCACTTCGGCACATGGACGCTGACTCATGAACGACGCACAACTGACCTCCTCAGCCCTCACCCAGCCAGTCGACACCCGCGACCGATTACCCCTCGGCGCCTTGCTGGCCCTGGCCACCGCCGGTTTCATCACGGTGTTGACCGAAGCCATGCCCGCCGGCCTGCTGCCACAAATGAGCGCGGGGCTGAATGTCTCCCAGGCACTGATCGGGCAACTGGTTACCCTGTACGCGATTGGCTCGATGCTCGCCGCCATTCCGCTGACCATCGTCACCCGCAGCTGGCGTCGTCGGCCATTGCTGCTGTCAGCCATCGGCGGCTTCGCCATCGCCAATAGCATCACCGCCGTGTCGGAGTGGTACTGGCTGACCCTGATCGCACGTTTGCTCGCCGGGATATTTGCCGGGCTGCTGTGGGCGTTGCTGGCAGGCTACGCCAGCCGCATGGTTGCCCCACACCTGCAAGGCCGCGCGATCACCGTAGCCATGCTCGGCGCACCGCTGGCACTGTCGCTGGGCATTCCGGCGGGAACACTGCTCGGCACACTGGTCGGCTGGCGCCTGAGCTTCGCCATCATGACCGGTCTGACGCTGCTGCTGGTAATCTGGGTGCGCTGGCAAGTGCCGGACTTTGCCGGAGAACGCGCAGGAAAACGCCTGCCTCTGCGTCAGGTCTTCACCCTGCCTGGCGTACGCTCGGTGCTGTTCGTGACCTTGACCTACGTGATCGCCCACAACCTGCTGTACACCTACATCGCACCGTTCCTGCAACCGTCGGGACTGGCCAGCGATATCGACCGAGTGCTGCTGGTGTTCGGCCTCGCCTCAGTGCTGAGCCTGTGGATCGTCGGCAGCCTGATCGATCACTGGCTGCGCGAGCTGATGCTGATCAGCACGCTGCTGTTCATGCTCTCCGCCATCGCCTTGGGCCTGTGGCGAGAATCGGCGACCGTGGTCTACATCGCCGTCGCCGTGTGGGGCCTGGCGTTTGGTGCGATGCCCTCTCTGCTGCAGACTGCCTCGGCGAAAACCGCTGGAGAGGCTGCCGATACGGCGCAGTCCATGCTGGTGACACTGTGGAATGTCGGGATTGCCGGGGGTGGCCTGGCGGGTGGTTTGCTGCTGGGGAGTCTGGGGGTTGGGGGTTTTCCGTGGATTGTTGTGGGGTTGCTGGTTTTGACCTTGAGTGCGGTACTCAGGGCGCGGGGCTATGGGTTTGTGTGATTGGAAGAATGGGATGTTTGTCTGTAAGGGGCTGGGTGGCTAGTCGGCCGTCTTCGCCGGCAGGCCAGCTCCCACAATTGATTTGCGGGCAGTCAGTTAGAGACAGGTCGGCTCGTAGGCCGCCATCGCCGGCAGGCCAGCTCCCACAAGATCAAGATCAAGATCAAGATCAAGAGATCGCAGCCTTCGGCAGCTCCTACACAGGTCGAGTGTCAGCTCGCCGAGAGTTCTTGATCTTGCCGTGCCGGCCCCATCGGCAGGCTGAGTGAAGGGGTTTATCCGGGGGTGGGAGCGCAGCGACCGTTTGGCGAAGCCAAACACATCGAGAGGAGGTGCAGCGAAGCAAACCGTAGGCGATACCCCCGGATGAATCCCGTAACGAAGGAACCCGAGCCACGGCGAGGGCCGAACGCCGGGGCCCAGACCTTTGCTTCCTTTGGGGCGTTTGCCAAAGGGAGTCGCCGTAAGGGCGAAACCGCCAGCCGCAGCACCCGAAGCAACGGATATTCACCCAACCCACAAGAGCATGGTCGGCCCAAAGGCCGCCAAGCCCAAAAAACCAAGCCCCAAAAAAAAGCCCCGACCATAAGGCCGGGGCTTTCCTGTTACCACTCAGTCAAACATCAATACCGCTTGATGTCCGCCTGACTCTCCAACTGCTTGCGGAACGCCGCAAAATCCTGCTGCCCCTCACGCGAAGCCAGGAAACGACGGTACTGCGCCTTCTCTTCATCAGTCGGCGCTACGGCTTCATTCACACCGTCCAGACGTACAATCATCAGACTACCGTCCTGCAAGGTCACGCTGCTGAACGTCGGCTTGCCCTTGGCCGCCGGTTTCGGCATACGGAACAACGCCTGCAGCACAGTCGGATCAACCCCTTCCTGAGCACGAGTCGCCGCCGTCACAACCTTCCAGCTCTGGCCATCAACTGCCTTGTCCAGCGGAGTCTTGCCATCACGCAGACTGGCGATCAACTGGTCAGCCTTGGTCTTGGCCGCAGCGCTGGCATGCTCTTTGGTCAACTGGGCACGGATCGAGGTGTTGACCGCTTCCAGCGGCAGTTGCTCAGGCTTCAGATGCTCCTTGGCACGCAGCACGACCACGGTTTCCGGATCCAGCTCGATGCCGGTGCTGTTGGCGTTTTCTTCCAGCACTTCCTGACTGAATGCAGCCGTCACCACCGCACGGTTGGCCGCGATGCCTTCGCCACCTTCACGGCCGAATGGCTTGGAGGTGTGCACAGTCAGTTTCAGATCTGCCGCAGGCTGGGCCAGGTCAGACGCTTCAAACGCCGAGTCTTCCAATTGCTTGGTGGCCTCGACAAAACGCTGCTCGACCTGTTGAGTCTTCAGCTCACGGGTCAGCTTGTCTTTCAGGCTGGCCAGGGTCGGTACTTCTGGCGCTTCAACACCCAGCAGCTTGATCAGGTGGTAACCGAAATCGGTACGCACCGGCTCGGACACCTGGTCCTTGTTCAACGAGTACAGGGCTTTTTCGAAGGCAGGGTCATAGACGCCAGGACCTGCAAAACCGAGATCACCGCCATTGTTGGCCGAACCCGGATCCTGCGAGAACTCCTTGGCCAGCGCTTCGAATTTCTCGCCCTTGGCCAGACGCGCCTGGACTTCTTCGATCTTCGCCTTGGCCTGAGCGTCGGTGGTCTTGTCGTTGACTTCGATCAGGATATGCGCAGCGCGGCGCTGTTCCGACAGGTTGGCGATCTCTTTCTGATACGCCGCCTGCAGGTCTTCATCCTTGACCGCAACCTGGTCAAAGAACGAGGACTTCTTCAGCTCGACGTAATCGACAACCACCTGCTCAGGGGTCATGAACTCCTTGGCGTGCTCGTCGTAGTAAGCCTTGACCTCATCGTCAGTCAGCTTGACCGCGGCCGGGTCGGCCTTGACGTTCAGCGAAGCGAAGTCGCGGGTCTGCTTTTCCAGACGGGCGAATGCCAGCACTTCGGCGTCGGTGACGAAGCCGCTACCGGCAACACCGGCACGCAACTGGCCGATCAGCATTTCCTGAGCCAGCATCTGGCGGAATTGCATGCGGGTGTAGCCCAGCTGACGGATCACCTGGTCGAAGCGCTCGGAGCTGAACTTGCCGTCCACCTGGAATTCAGGGGTCTGCAGGATCACCTGGTCCAGTGCGCCTTCGGAGAAAGCGAATTTCGATTGTTCTGCGCCTTGCAGCAGCAGCTTGCGATCGATCAGACCCTTGAGGGCCGATTCGCGGAGCATTTTTTCGTCAAGCAAGGAAGCATCGAAGTCCTTGCCCAGCTGTTGCA
>Ga0247818_10000794_pt1 | contig 19882 bp, 13 predicted proteins | sample 13C_Glucose_Day1_FD_192424 | JGI IMG/M metagenome (GOLD analysis project Ga0247818, IMG submission 192424) | Soil microbial communities from agricultural site in Penn Yan, New York, United States - 13C_Glucose_Day1 | ecosystem: Environmental > Terrestrial > Soil > Agricultural land | place... | reverse complement strand
CACCTGGACGTCGAGGTCGAGGTGGTGGCGACGTCGCGACGCGAGCAGGCACACGTCGACAGCCGGTCCTTCCACGACGTCGCCGGCGTCGGCGGGCCCGGTCTCGAAGAGACGGCCGGAGGGCAGCGTGACCCGGAACCGGAAGGGGTGCGCGGGCGCTCCCAGGCCGTGGCTCTCGAAGCCGAACGCGGTGGTGCGTGCCACGAACCCCACGATGTGGGCGACGGTGTCGGTGCGGTCGACGTCGTGGCCGACGGCGTCCGCGACGTCCTGGCCGTGGGCGAAGAGCTCGAGCATCCCGGCGGCGGTCAGGACGGCCGGCGGCAGCGGGTTGACCAGCCAGGGGACGGTCGGGCCCGTCGCAGCGGCGAGGGCGCTCGCCACCCGGTCCCGAGCGTCAACCCACCGGTCCAGCACGTCGGCCGGGTGACCCGCCGAGAACCGTTGCATGCCCTGCTCCACGGCCGCGCCGAAGCCACCGGCGGGCACCCTCGCCATCGCGGCACCGAACCGCTCGGGGTCGGTGCACGAAAGGGCGGCGAGGTCGTAGACGAACGCGAGGTGCGCCACCTGGGCTCGGACGTCCCAGCCCGGCGCGGGTGTCGCCAGCGCCCACTGAGCGTCGGTGAGGCCATGGAGCAACCGGTCGAACGCGGCCGAGTCCTGTCTGAAGGCCGCCAGCACCTCCGCGGTCGTCGGGTTGGCGTGGGTCGTGGTGGTGGTCATCGTGTTCACCTTTTCGTGGGTGTGGATGCGGTGGGGGCGTGCGGCCGCTCGGACTCCTGCAGACGTCGCCGCAGCAGGTCGAACTCGGTGGTGATCGTCGCGAGCACCTGGGTCGAGGCGGCCCGCTCAACTGCCGGCTTGAACAGCGGGACGGAGGTGGTCAGCTCGAAGTCGAACGTCAGGGTGCACCCTTCGCGGACGCGGACCAGGGACACCTGGCCCCGCACCTCGATCGGGGCACCCACAACGTCGACACGGAACTCGCCCGACCTCGCCCCGTCGGAGCCTGGCTCGCGCCACAGCTCGCGCTCGTGGACGACGAGGGTGGGTCGGACCATGGCCTTGATGAACTCGGGCACGTTCCCCGCTGGCATCTCCCGTCGAGTGTGCACGGTGGTCTGGCCCGCGTCGGGGTGGCTGACGGAGGCCTCGCACGACAGGGAGCCGAGAGCGTCGGCCTTGTCCTGCTGGAACTGCGGTGTGCTCATCAGGGCGAACACGTCCTCGGGGGTGGCGGCCAGGGTCGTCGTCTCGGTGAATCGCATGCATCTCCTCGGGCTGGTGCCGTGGTGGTCACGGCTTGGGTGGCGGGGCGCCGTACGTGACGCGGACGCCGCGGGAGCGAAGTCGTTCGACGATGGCCGGCACGGCGCGTTCGGCCAGGGCGGCGATCGTGAACGAGGGGTTGACGGTCAGCGCGGTTGGCACCGCCGAGCCGTCCGTCACGAAGATGCCCTCGTGCCCGCGCAGCTCGTGGGTGTCGTCGAGGGCGGAGGTGGCGGGGTCGTCCCCGATGCGGCACGACGCCAACGGGTGCACGGTGTAGGCACCGACCAGGTCGTTGGTCCACGGCGTCGCCCTGCCCAGCCCGTCCCGCTCGACGATGGACCGCACATCCTCGTCGGCCCGCGCCCACGCTGCCAGGGTGGTCCCGTGTGGCCGGTAGCGCAGGGTGCCCCGACCCAGGAGCTGCTGGGAAAGCCGTACCGAGTTCCCGGTCGGCGGAGGCGGCCCGAAGACGCCCTCGTTGTCGTCCTCGACCATCTGGAAGATGATCAACCAGGACTGCCAGTCCTTCAGCAGCCGCTTCTTGTCCAGCCCGAACCAGCCGGGGCGGGACTGCGGTGCCTGCGCCAGGACGGTGCCCAGGCCAGGGGGGAAGTACAGCTGCTCCAGCGAGTACCGGTGGTACTCGGGCAGGTTCTCGTCGAGGTTGTCCCAGTTGGCGACGACCGGCCCCCGCCCGGACTGGAAGTCGGCGTAGCCGTGCCCATCGCCGCGCTCCAGGCCCAGCACCTCGCGCACCCTCTCGTCGTCCATCACGGCGACGTTGAGGCGCTCGCCGTTGCCCGAGAAGTGACGTCCGACCGCTGACGGAAGGGTGCCGAGGTGCGCCTCAGAGCGTTGCAGGATCACCGGCGTCGCGCCGGCACCGGCCGCGACCACGACGACCTTGGCGCGCAGCGTGCCCCCCGGCTCGAGCACCCGGTAGTCCGTCTCGTCGACCCTCAGGTAGTCGACCAGGTAGTCGCCTCCGTCCCGGCGTACCTGCTGGACCTCGTGCAGGGGGCGGATCTGCGTGCCGTGGGCTACGGCCGCCGGCAGGTAGTTGAGGGTGAGGGACTGCTTGGCGTCGAACCGGCAGCCGGACATCATCCAGTTGCAGTCGACGCACTTGCTGCTGTCGACGGCCGCCGGCAGCGGGTTGGCGGTGCGGCCGGAGTGGTTGCACAGGGCGCCCCACAGTCCCCCGGCGTGGCTGGTGTCGCGCCAGGTCGCGGCCTCGACGTTGAGGGACTGTGCAACCACGTCGTACCAGGGGTCCAACGTCTCACGCCGCACGGAGATCGGCCACAGCCGCCGTCCGGTGCCGCCCTCGCGGTCGAACACGAACCGGGGTGCGCGGGGCATCGCCGCGAAGTAGACGACGCTGCCGCCGCCGACACAGTTGCCACCGAGCACCGACATGCCGTCGCCTGCGGTGAACTCGAAGATCCGTGAGGACGAGGTGCCGAACTTGAGGGAGTGCTCGAAGTCGGGACCGCTCAGCCAAGGGCCCCGTTCGAGGACCACGACGCGGGCGCCGCCAGCGGCGAGGTGGTATGCCGCGATAGAGCCGCCGAAGCCGCTGCCCACCACGACGACGTCCACGTCCTCCGCAGTGCTCACGGGAGGTTGCCGAACTCATCGGTACCGGCCCTGGGGGGCGCCATCGGCCGGCCGTAGGTCGGGCGGGAGGCGCGCCAGAGGCCGTCCTCGTCCGGCGGGCGGAAGCCCAGGTGCAGCAGGCCGGGGTGGCCGCTGCGCATCGCCTCGACGGTGTCGAGGTGGGGGGCGCTGTCGAAGGCCATGTAGGCGAACATGGCCACGAGGAACCACAGCTCGCGTTGTTCGCACGCGGTCGACGTCAGCTCCGCGACGAGCTCTCGACGCTGACGGTAGGGCAGCCGCACGAACGGCGGCAGCGCGTCTTCGGTCTGCTCGTCCTCGCGCACCATGTCGGCGGCGATCCGGTTGAGCTCGTCAGCCATGGCGCCCACCCCCTCGGCGATGCCGGTCGCGGGGTCGGTCAGCACGGCCAGCGCTCCGGCCTCGACGGCCCCGGGGGAGTCGTCGACACCGGCCACCGCGTGGTCCGCCGGGCTCCTCTTGCGACCGGGGAGCACCGTGTCGGCGAAGGCCTCCAACGTCATCTCCTGACCTACTGACAAGGTCGGGTGCGCCACAGTCACGCCGGTCTCCTCCTGCCGTCTGGGGTGTTCGCCCCGGGTTCCCGCGGGATGTATGCCCGGGTTTCGCTCGGGCAGGCTGTCCGCCCTGGTCTGCCCGCAAACGTAGGAGCTGCACGGCATACCGCCATCTCCTGCGTTGCGGTGAGCGCCGTATCGGGCCATCGAGGCGATCCGTTGCGGGCGGCGGCCAGGTGAGCTCCCCTCGAGGCACCCCGGGATGCCACATATGAGGATGTTGGGTGCCTGGCCCGGTGCTGGGATGACCTGACGCACCCCGGGCCGGCGTCGTCTCCAGACCCGGCGTGGGTGCCTACGAGGTCGCACAGAAGGGGAGTTGACCGGTGGATGAACGGATCGCCGTCGTCGGGATGAGTCTTCGGTACCCGGATGCCGAGAACCCCGAAGAGTTCTGGGAGAACATCCTGGCCGGGCGTCGGGGGTTTCGCGAACTGCCCGACGAGCGCATGGACAAGCGCGACTACTGGTCCGCTGACCCGGCGGCGCCGGATCGGTTCTACGCGCGCAAGGCGGCGGTTCTGCGCAACTTCGAGTTCGACCGCGCCCGCTTCCAGGTGAGCGGGTCGACCTACCGCAGTACGGACCTGACCCACTGGCTCGCCCTGACGGTCGCGGATGAGGCATGGCGCGACGCGGGGCTGGGACCGGAGATGGGTGCTCGAACCGGTGTGGTGATCGGCAACTCGCTGACAGGCGAGTTCAGCCGCGCCAACCTGATGCGGCTGCGCTGGCCCTACGTGCGCAGGGTGGTCGGACGGGCACTGACAGGCAAGGGCTGGTCCGTCACCGACGTGGAAACGTTCCTCGGCGACCTGGAGCCCGAGTACAAGGCGCCGTTCCCGGCCATCACCGAGGACACCCTTGCCGGGGGCCTGGCCAACACCATCGCCGGGCGGGTCTGCAACTACTTCGACTTCAGGGGTGGGGGCTACACGGTCGACGGGGCCTGCTCGTCCTCGCTGCTGTCGGTGATCTCGGCGGCGAGGTCGTTGGTCGAGGGCGACATCGACGTCGCGATCGCCGGCGGCGTCGACCTGTCGATCGACCCGTTCGAGGTCATCGGCTTCGCCAAGACCGGCGCACTGGCGACCTCCACCATGAAGATCTACGACCGTGACTCCAACGGCTTCTGGCCCGGCGAGGGCTGCGGGATGGTCGTGCTCATGCGCGAGTCCGATGCCATCGCGGCGGGGCGCACGGTGTACGCCGTCCTCGCCGGGTGGGGCGTCTCGAGTGACGGCCGCGGGGGAATCACCCGCCCCGAGCTCGAGGGGCACCGGGCCGCCATCGAGCGCGCCTACGCGCGTGCCGGCTACCCCGTCTCCTCGGTGTCCTACTTCGAGGGCCACGGGACGGGTACCGCCGTGGGCGACGAGGTCGAGGTCCGGGCGATCAGCGCGGCGCTGGAGCGCGACGGCCGGACCGCGCCCGTCGCGATCGGCAGCGTCAAGGGCAACATCGGTCACACCAAGGCAGCAGCCGGGGTCGCAGGCTTCATCAAGGCGTGCCTGGCCCTGCGGCACGGGGTGATCCCGCCCGCCACGGGCCACGACGTGCCCCACCCGGCGCTCGGGGACTCGCCGCTCACCGTCCCGCTCCAGCCCAGCCCGTTCCCCGACGGCGGACCAGCCCGATGTGGGGTCTCGGCCATGGGGTTCGGTGGCATCAACACCCACGTCACCCTCGAGGCTGCACGGGGCTCGTCCCGGCACACCACAGATCTCGCCCGGTCGAAGGCCGTGGTGTCGGGTCGACAGGACGCCGAGCTCCTTGTCTTCACGGCGCACGACACCACGGCGCTGCTCGAGGTGCTCGAGACCACCAGTCACCGCGTGAGCCGGCTCTCGATGGCCGAGCTCGCCGACCTGTCCGCCGAGCTGGTGGCCGCGGTCGACCCGGGCGCGGCAGTGCGGGCCAGTGTCGTCGCGGCAGACCCCGACCAGGCTGTCGCGCGGCTGGGCATCGTGGCCGACGCCGTCCGGGCAGGTCGGGCGACGGACTTCGGGTCGGGGGTGGCGTACACACCTGAGCCGTCACGCGGGCGGCTCGGGTTCCTCTTCCCCGGCCAGGGATCCGGGACTCGGGAGGGATCGGTCCTCGCGACCCGCTTCCCGGAGGTTTCGTCCCCTGAGGCGCCCGACGTCGACGGCGCCTTCACCGACACCCAGGTCGCCCAGCCGCGCATCGTGGCGCAGTCGGTGCACGCCTTGGCCGTCCTGCGCCACCTCGGGCTGGAGGCCACGGCGGCGACCGGACACAGCCTCGGTGAGGTGACGGCACTGCACTGGGCGGGGGCGCTGGAGGCCGACCAGACCGTCGACCTTGCCGCCCGACGCGGAAGACTGATGGCCGAGCACGGACGGCCCGGGGGCCGGATGGCGGGGCTCACCGCCGACCTGAACACCGCTCGTCGGCTGCTCGTGGGACTCGGCGAGCGCGTGGTGGTGTCCGGACACAACGGCCCACAGCAGACGGTCGTCTCGGGTGACGCGGACGCCGTCGCCGAGGTCGTGGGTCGTGCCCAGGCGGAGGGGGTGGGCGCGACGCTGCTGCCGGTGTCGCACGCCTTCCACTCGCCGCACGTGCTTGCCGCGGCGCAGGCCTTCGCCGACGACCTCCGTGGTGCCACGTTCGGGCCGGTCGGCCGCCGGGTGGTGTCGACCTGCACGGGGCGGCCCCTCACCGACCTGGACGCGGCCGACCACCTCGGCCAGCAGGTGGCCCAGCCCGTCCTGTTCGCCGAGGCCCTCGAACAGCTGGCCGCCGAGGTCGACCTGCTCGTGGAGGTCGGGCCGGGGCAGGTGCTCACCGCCCTGGCCGGCGCGATCGCGCCCGCTACGCCGCGGGTCAGCACCGCGGTCGAGTCGGGGTCGCTGGCTCCACTGCTTGCGGTGCTGGGTGCGGCGTTCGTCGTGCGTGCCTCACCCGACCTCGCCCGGCTGACGGCCGGCCGGGTCGTCCGCACGCTGCCCCGGGACCTGACCTTTCTGGCCAGTCCTTGCGAGTCGGTGCCGGACGAGTTCGCCGGCGGTGCCGTGACCATGGCCAGGGATCTGCCCGTCCCGGTCGTGGCGGCGCGTGACGAGTCGACCCTGGCGGCCCTGATCGACGTCGTGGCCCAACGCACCGAGCTGCCCTCCGCCCAGATCACGGCGGCCACGCACCCGCTGGACGACCTGCACCTCAGCTCGATCACGGTGAGCCAGATCGCCGCCGAGACCGCGGCCCGGCTCGGCCGGGGCGCGCTGCCCGCGGCCACCAACCTCGCCACCGTCACGCTCGGTGAGCTGGCCGAGGCCATCGACGCCGCCGGCTCCAGCGACGGCGTCGCGCGCGAGGAGTATGCCGGGGCAGCGCCCTGGACGCGCCCTTACGCGGTACGGCTGCGCGAGGTCCCCACAGTCGCACCCATCCGGCACGAGCCTGCGCCCTCGGGCGCCGGCTGGCACGTGACCGGTGTCGCGGACGGTCTCCTCACCGACGTCGAGGCGGGCTCCGTCCACGACCTCGCCACGTCGCTCGGCCGGTCCGGTGCGGGCTCGGGAGTGCTGGTCCTCGCCGGCGATCCCAGTGTTGTCGTCGAAGGGACCCTGCGCGAGGCCGCGGTGGAGACCCTCAGGGGAGACCACGAGTTCCTTGTCGTGGTCGACCGCGGGCACGGCGCGGCAGGCTTCGCCAAGTCGTTCGCGCTGGAGCACCCCGACAAGCACGTCGTCGTCATCGAGCTGAGCCGGCCCGTGTCGTCCGACGAGCTCGTCGCCCACGTCTCGCGGGAGACCCGGGGGATGGAGGCCCGACGGTTCGTGGAGGTGCACCTGGACAAGGCCGGCCGCCGCCTCGAACCGGTGCTGGAGCTGCACTCCGGCCTGACCGGGGGTGACCAGGAGCCGACCGAGCTCGGCATCCACGAACCGGGGGACCACAGGCCCCCGATGGCCCCCGGACAGGTCCTGCTGGTCACGGGCGGTGGCAAGGGCATCGTCGCCGAGAGCGCGCTGGCGTGCGCGACCCGGTGGGGGGTGGCCCTCGGCATCGTTGGACGGTCCGACCCGGACCAGGACCCCGAGCTCGCCGCCAACCTCGAGCGGCTGACCCGCGCGGGAATCCGTTGGGCCTACGCCGCGGCAGACCTGGCTCAGCAGGAGCAGTGCGAGCGTGCCGTCACGCAGCTGCGCTCCGACCTCGGAGGGATCGACGGCCTGCTCCACGGGGCCGGACAGAACACGCCGGGCCTGGTCACCGACCTGAGCGACGACGACGTGCGCGCGGTCTTCGCGGTGAAGGTGGAAGGCTTCGAGCACGTCCTCGGGGCTACCGCGCAGGACCCCCTGCGGGTCGTCATCACGTTCGGGAGCATCATCGGCCGGGCCGGTCTCGAGGGGGAGGCGCACTACGCGGCGGCGAACGCCCGGCTGACCGCCCTGACGCAGGAGTACGCGCGTACCCATCCGCAGGTGCGCACCCGCGCCCTCGAGTGGTCGGTCTGGGCCGGGGCCGGAATGGGCGAGAAGCTGGGCGTCCTGGAGCAGCTGCGCGCACGAGGGATCGTCCCGATCCCCCTCCAGGACGGTGTCCGGGCCCTGCTGCGGCTCGTCGAGGACCCCGCCTGCCCCGTGACGGTCGTGGTGGCCGGGCGGATGGGCGCGCTGCCCACCCTGCGCCGCGAGCGCAGCGCCCTCGCGTTGCACCGGTTCCTCGAGCAGCCCCGAGTCCACTACCCCGGAGTCGAGCTCGTCGTCGAGGCCACGCTCAGCCGCGGCAGCGACCGTTACCTCGACGACCACCTCCTGGACGGTGACTACCTCTTCCCGGCCGTCATGGGTATGGAGGCGATGGCCCAGGCGGCGAGCGCCGTCGCCGGACTCGACGGCCCGGTTTCGTTCATGGGCGTGGAGTTCCTGCTCCCCATCGTCGTGCCGTCCGAGGGGGACCTGGTCCTGCGGACCTGTGCGCTGGTCAGGGAGGACGGCGCGGTCGAGGTGGTGGTGCGGACCAGCGCCACGGCTTACGCGCGGGACCACTTCCGCGCGGTGGTGACCCAGGGTGCGGCACCGACTGACGCGTCCTCAGCCCCGGTCCCACCGAGCGTCGCGGTGTCGAGCACCGCCGACGAGCTCTATTCCACCGTGTTCTTCCAGGGCAGCAGGTTCAGACGGGTGATGCGCTACCTCGACATGGGCGCACGTCATGCGCTCGTCGAGGTCGACCCGGTCGACCGCGAGCCCTGGTTCGCCCCGCACCTGCCCGACGGCCTGCTGCTTGCCAGTCCGGGCGCCAGGGACGCCATGATGCACGGCATCCAGTGCTGTGTCCCTGACGCGGTGCTGCTCCCGATGGGCGTGGAGCTGATCCGGTCCGCCGGGTCGTTCGGGTCCGAACCGGTTGTCGTGCACGCACGTGAGGTCCTCCAGTCCGGCGACGAGTACGTCTACGATGTCGAGGTGTTCGACCCGTCCGGAACGGTCGTGGAGCGGTGGACAGGCTTGCGCCTGAAGGCCGTACGCGCCCGGGACCGGCAGAGCTGGAGCGCTCCGCTCATCGGGCCGCACCTCGAGCGGGCGGTCGAGAGGCTGCTCGGCGCCAGCGCGACCGTCGGGCTCGAGTGGGCTCAACAGCGCACGACCGGGGGTCTGGCTGCCCTCAGCAGGGCCCTGCACCGGGACGTGGAGCTGCGGCACGCGCCTGACGGGCGGCCGCTGGTCGACGACGGCCAGGTGTCTCTGGCCCACGTCGGCGGGGTCACGCTCGCCGTCGCCTCCGCCCACCAGGTGGCCTGCGACCTGGAGGCGGCCGCGCCGCGCCCAGCCGCCACCTGGGAGGGCATGCTGGGGGCAACCCTGACGGCGCTCGCCGCGACGGTCGCAGCCGAGACCGCCGATTCGCCCGACGTGAGCGCGACGCGGGTGTGGGGTGCGCTGGAGTGCCTGCGCAAGCTCGGTCGCAGCGACGACCTGCTCACCCTGGACCCAGTACCGGCGGGGGTCGGCCGTGGGTGGCTGGTGTTCTCCGCTGGTGAGGTCAAGGTGTTGAGCCAAGTCTTCGATGTCGTGGGGATGCCGTTCCCCCTCGTCGTGTCGGTCACCGAGACGCTCCGAGGCGCGCTGGCGGCCTGACGGCCTGACGGCGCCGGCCGAGCGGTCACCCACGACGAAGCCCCCGCGGAAGTCCCGCGGGGGCTTCGTCGTGCCCGGGCTCAGAGGTCGGTGGCCGCTTAGAGGTCCTCTTGGGCGACGCCCGTGCGCTGGTATGTCACGCACTCGCCCTCGGCCACGAGGTCGCCGCCGGCCTGCGTGCCCGACCCGGTGTGCCGGGTATGCGCTCGGCCACGTGTCCCGTGCCGGAGGGCCGCCCTACGCCACCTGTCGGGCCGGCACCATGCCGAGCGTCCACCGGCGAGGGGTCTCGTCCTGTCCAGGCTCGAGGACCGTGCGGACCGCCTGGAGGGTGCGCAGGACGATGGCCGTGTTGGGGCGCAGCTCCTCGGCGTCCACGAGGGGCGAACGGTAGAGGCCCGAGTGGCGGCGGTAGTCGCTCGGCGGGACGCCCAGCACCTCCTTGAAGCGGGTGCTGAAGGTGCCCACGCTGGCGTAGCCGACCTGATAGGTGATCTCGGTGAAGCTGAGCTCCGAGGTCAGCAGGAGGTGCTCGGCCATCATGACCCGCAGCTCGGCGAGGAAGCGGCCCGGGGGGAGCCCAGTGCACCGCTGGAAGACCCTGGTGAAGTGGTACTTGCTGAAGAACGCGAGGTTGGCGAGCGCGTCAACGGTGAGCGTCTCCGAGAGGTCGTCCCGCATTGCCTGGGCGGCGCGTAGGACGGCGACGTACTGGTTGTGGTTGACGGGCCCGTCGTGGCGGATGGCCTGGTGCGTGCTGGGCGTGGGGCCGGCGGTAGGGGGCGTGTCGGTCGAGACCGCATGTTCGAGAAGTCGCATGCGTGGACGCTAGGAACAGAACGGCAGAAACCACCGGATTCCCTTTGAACAATGAAACATGCTGACACAAGCCCGAGGTGGGGTGCGCTCACGCGCCGTCGAGGCGGTCTTCCAGCCTGTCCGCGACCTGGATCCAGAACCGCGCGCACTGCCGCACCATCGCGATCGTCTCGCTCAGCTGGTGGCTCGGCACGGCCTGGGAGATGCGGTCTCTGTCCTGAGGCGCCAGGACCAGTGCTCGAAGCCGGGCCAACACCTCGCGGCCGGCCTCGCTGCGACACAGAGCGGGGTCGCGCAACAGCCGGGCGAGCACCACGTTCGGGTCGTGGGGGTTCATCGGTCGGGGCCCGGTGCGGAGCGGCCCGGCCGTCGTGTCGGTGCGGCGCACGGCGGCCACAGCAGGGGTGACGGGGCGACCCGGCCCGGAGGCGACCTCGTCGCTCCCCGTCGGCTCAGGTGGGCTGACGGCGCCTTCGCGCAGCAGCTGGTTGCGGACGTAGTGCGCAGTACCCACTGAGATGCCGGCCTGTCGGGCCACGTCGCGCAGCGACAGGTCCGGTCGGGCCCTCAGGAGCTCGCGGGCCGCCTGCTTGCCCGGCTCAGCCGACAGCGGCCTGACCCGTCCGTCCAGCCCGACCCGACGCAGACTGCGCTCCTGCGGTGTGTTCAACCGCCGAACTTGGGTGGTTGTGCACGCACGCAGCGCGGCCACCGTCCCCGGGGACAGGCCGGCGTCGTAGGCGATTCGCCGGTCCGAGAGGTCCGGTCCGGCCTCGAGCAGCTGGAGCGCCGCGGCCTTGCGGTCGGCCAGGGTGAGCGGCAGCCCGTGGGCGCGGTTGGCCCGGACGGCCATCACGAGCAGGTCCATCCCGTCACCGGAGACGTAGATGACGTCGATGCAGTCGCGCCCGCGGTTCTCCGCGGCGCGGAGCCGATGACGTCCGTCGACGACGGTCAGCGTGGCGCGGTCGACGAGGATCGGGGGCAGGTCGTCGAGGACCTCCATGAGCCGCTGGACGTGCTCCTCGCACAGGCCGTCGACCCTGACCTGCGGCCCGGGGACCAGGTCATGGACGCTGATCCGCTCGGCACCGCTGGACCGCCCGGTCCGGGCAGTGTGGGCGGCGGCCCGGGTGCTCATCGGTGGACCCGCTCCAGGTGCTCCCTGGCGATTCGTCGGACCGTCTCGTAGCCGACGGTGATTCCCTCCGTGCGGCGGGTGGTGTCGACGGCGTCGCGGACGAGCGCGGCCAGCCGTTCCGCTGGAGTGCCGGTGAGGGCCGCGGCGGCTCGTTCGGTGTGCTCGGGCACCATCCCCGCGTCGCACCTGCCCAGCGCGGCGAAGGCCGCGCCCTGGGCGAGGTGGCCGGCCGCGGGGCCCGCCTGCCGGCGCAGGCTCTCGAGGCCGGCGGCCTCGGCCCCTCCGGCAAAGGTGGCGGCCAGCCCGACGCCACTCCACAGGTCGAGCTGCCGGGTGGGAGCGAACCGGCCCACGGCCGCGGCGACTGCCTGTGGCCGGCCACCGTGGATGAACCACAGGGCCCGGCCGATGCCCTGGTCGACGGCGCGCAGGAAGTACTCGGGCTCGCCCTCCCAGGGGTACGGCTTGGGCCGTCGCTGGCGGTGGACGACCTGCTCCGTGTGGAAGTACGCCTGGTCGAACCCGTAGCCGTCCACGGCGAGCCAGGACGCCACCGGGTGGTACCGGTTGCCCTCCATCTGCGGAATGACGCCGCGCCATGCGGGGCGGGGCAGGTGGGACATGGCGAAGCCGATGCCGATGAGGTTGAGCAGCGTGTAGGGGCGGCCGGGGCCGTCCATCAGCGCGTGCGTCCGAGTCGCGCGTCCGGGGACCAGGGCGTCGAGCAGCGTCAGGCCCATGGTGGCGCCCTCGTACGCGAAGCCGCGGTTGTCGTCGTCAACCAGCGCGAGTCGGTGCTCGAGCTCCCAGAGGTCACGGGCAGCCAGTCCCCACTCCAGCCCACACACGACGGCCTGGGGAATGGCCTCGAGCCGCGCCACCGCCTCGCTCGGCTGCACCGGGAAGCCCCGTGCCGCGAACGTCGTGGCCCGCAGGGCCGGTGCCAAGGCACCGGCCCTCACCCAAGCGTGAACTCCCACCCTCAACCTCCCCGGCCCCGTGGGCGTGAACACGTGGAACACGTGTCCTCAACCTGTGTGCCCGAACGGAAGCCATCCGGGGCCAAGTGCAGGCACGAGACGGAAGATAGGCGACCTGTGCAAGCCGAGCATCTTGGAACTTGCGCTGCTCAGCATATGGATCTCAACGCGATCAAACAGTGGACAGCCGTGGCAAACAGTGACAGAAGGCCGTCACCCGGTTTGGCTCGCGGAGCACTTTCGGAGGTGGGCGCGCCTCGGCGCGGTGCCATGCTCGCCGGGCCGAAAGGAGCCCTTCTGTGAACCGACTCAAGCGGATGGCGACACCCGTGGCGGCCCTCGCCGCTGTCGCAGCCCTCGCCGTCCCGTGGTACCGACCGCCCGGCGCGGCAGCGGTGGCAGCAGCCACTGGCGACGTGTCGTTCGCCCGCCGGGTCCTGCCGGCGGCCAACGACAGCACTCGGACCGAGCGGGTGGTGGCTCCCGCGCTGCGTCACATCGGCCCGTGGATCTCCGCGGTCGGTGCCTCCGTGGGCGCGCTCGACCTGCGCCGTCAGGGCTTCGACGCGGACGCCTGCCTGACCGACCCCCGCGACGATGAGGTACACGTGTTCCCCGTGCCGGGGAGCAAGGGCATCGGGTTTGCTCCCTTCACACTGCGCCCGGACGGCCTCCCGATGGACTCGACCATGGCCCCCATCGGGTGCGTGCCGACCGACGTCAACCAAGACGGCTGGACCGATGTGGTCGTGTACTACTGGGGGCGCTCGCCGGTGCTGTTCATCAACGTGAACGGCCGGGGCACTCCGTCGCCCACGATGTTCCGGGCCGAGGAGCTGGTGTCGCCCATGCAGGTCTGGAACACCACGGCACTGAACTTCGCCGACGTCGACGGGGACGGCCTGTTGGACATCCTCGTCGGCAACTACTTCCCGGATGGGGCCAGGGTCCTGGACCCGAAGGCCGCAGACGACGCACGGATGCAGATGCAGCACTCGATGGGTGCTGCCCATAATGCCGGGACGAACCGCTTGTTCCTCGGTGCGCGCGAGGGGGGCAAGCTGGCCTTCACCGACGCCACCACCGCGCTGCCGGACGAGTCGGCACGGTCGTGGACCCTGGCGATCGGGTTCCAGAAGCTGTCCGGTCCAAAGGTGCCCGACGTCTACGTCGCCAACGACTTCGGCCCGGACCAGCTGCTGGTGAACACCTCGACGCCGGGACACGTGCGGCTGACCTCGGTCACCGGCCGAAGGGTGCTCGACACGTCCAAGTCCAAGGTGCTGGGCAACGACTCCTTCAAGGGGATGGGCGTCGCCTTCAGCTACGAGCACAACCAGTACCTGCCGAGGATCTTCGTCAGCAACATCACCAGCCCGTGGGCCCTGCAGGAGTCCAACCTCGCCTTCTACCCCGACGGCGACGGCTCGCAGCTGCTGCGCGGCTCCGTCCCGTACCGCGAGCGCTCCACGCAGGCAGGGATCGCGCACAGCGGATGGTCATGGGACATCAAGCCGGTCGATGTGGACAACTCCGGACGTGACTGGCTGGTCCAGGCCACCGGGTTCCTGCGCGGCCAGCGCGACATGTGGCCACGGCTGCAGGAGATGGCGATGGGCAACGACCAGATCCTCCAGCACCCCGAGGTCTGGGTGACCCTGCGTGAGGGCGACGACCTGTCCGGTCACGAGCCGGACCGGCTGTGGGTGCCCGTGGGGGACCAGTTCGTGGATGCCGGTGCGCGAGCGGGGTTCAGCACCGAGGACGTGACGCGCGGCTTTGCCGTCACCGACTTCGACGACGACGGCAGGCTCGACCTGGTCGCGGCCGAGCAGTGGGGTGACTCGTACTCGTTCCAGAACCAGACTCCGAGCCGCAACCCCTCGCTGACCATCCGACCGGTCCGACCGGCGGCGCACGGTGCCGCGACCCTCTACGGCGCGACCGTGCAGCTGCGCTACGGCGACGAGTACTTCCGCACCGCCCAGCTGTTCCCGGGCAACGGTCACTCCGGCGTCTCGGGGTCGAGCCTGCACTTCGCACTCCCGCCGGCGCCCCGCCGACCCGACCACGTCCTGGCCCTGGTGGCCTGGCCCGAGGGCGGCGCCGTCCACCAACAGACCTTCGACATCGCACTGACGGGGGAACACACCTCCGTGACCCTGGAGGTGAAGCCGTGAGCGTCCTGAGTGAGCCCGTCGTGAGTTCGACCACGCTCGACCCCGGGCCGTCCACGCGGCCGCAGTCGGGCGGCCCGAAGCCGGCGGCTGACCCGCGACGTAAAGCGTTGCTGCGCTTTGCGATATCGATCTCCGTGCTGACCATCGTCGGTCAGGCCCTGCTGGGTTTCGAGCCTGCCCCGATGGTCCCGATCGTGGCGGTGCTGCTCAGCTACACCGTGGCGCTCGCGCTGGAGACCGTCGATGCCTGGGCCCACGGTCGTCGGCCCGAGTACGCCGGGTCGCGTGCTGACCTCGCGTACTTCCTGATGCCCCCGCACATCGCTGCGCTGGCCTGCTCGATGCTGCTGTACGCCGACCACACCCGCCCCTACCTGCTGGCGGTGGTCGTGGCGTCCGCGTCCAAGTACGTCGCCCGACTGCGGGTCGGCGGGCGGCTTCGACACTTCCTCAACCCCTCGAACTTCGGGATCGCCGCGACCCTGCTCGTCATGCCCAGCGTCGGGTTCGTGCCCCCCTACCAGTTCCTCAACAACACCGACCAGCCGATCGACGTGCTGATCCCGCTCGGGGTGCTGATGGCCGGGACCATGCTGAACGGCAAGCTCACCAGGCGGATGCCGCTCATCATGGCCTGGGTGGGGGGCTACGTGCTGCAGGCCCTGCTGCGGGCCTGGTGGTTCGGCGACAACGTGTGGGCACCTCTCGGGACGATGACCGGAGTCGCCTTCATCCTGTTCACCAACTACATGATCACGGACCCGGCCACCACTCCCAGCAGATGGTCCCGGCAGGTGTTCTTCGGGCTGGGTGCGGCCGCCATCTACGGGGTGCTGATCGTGGCCCAGGTGTCGTACGCGATCTTCTTCTGCCTCATCCTGACCTGCGCCCTGCGTGGCCTGGGCATCTGGGTCAGCGAGCGCCGTCGGCGCGGTGCGACGGCCTCGTCGGCCGCCGCCTCACCGGATGCCGGCGCCCCACCGGATGCCGGCGCCTCACCGGATGCCGGCGCCCCACCGGATGCCGCCTCGTCACCCGAGGTCGAGCCCGCCCTCCCGGAGCAGACCCGTGTCGCCTAGGCGGGTGTCCCTGGTCGGGGCCCTGCGCCGGCGTCTCCTCACCCCGCAACTGCGCGAGGTCGAGCCGCAGGTGCGGGGGTTTGATGCCTGGGTGGAGGGTCCGAGCATCGTCGAGCCGGTGGGCACGGCCTTCCTGACGGGGTATGCCGCGGCCATGGCCTGCGGGCGCAGGATCGAGGCGGTCACCGCCGTGGCGGAGCTGCCCCGCAGCGAGGTCGGCTTCGCGATGGAGGGCCTGGCGATGGGTGCGGCGGTACGTTCTTCTCTCTCACCCTTCAACCGCCACCAGTTCGACGAGGTCGTCGCGATCGCGGGTGAGCGGCACGCCTACATGCTCTATGTGGGCCTGGGCTGGGCCCTGGCCCGCACGCCTTGGTTCACCTGGCCGCGTCTCGACCGGTTCGACCCGATGCTCCTCGGCCTGGTCCTGGACGGGTTCGGGTTCCACGAGGTTTTCTTCCACACCCGCAGCGTGTGGGAGCGTGGCGTCGACGCCTTCGACCTGCGCGCCTGGCCGGGGGACCGAGAGACCGGTCTCCAGCACGTGATGCAGGGGGTCGGGCGCGGAGCCTGGTTCGTGTGCGGGGGAAGCCCCGAACGCCTCGCGCAGGCGTTCGACGCCCTCCCCGCGGCATACCACGCCTCGTTGTGGGCGGGATCGGGGCTGGCTGCGGCCTACGCGGGCGGTCGGCAGGCCGACGGACTGGCCGACCTCGTGCGCCGCAGCGGTCCCCACCGGCACTGGGTCCAGCAGGGCGCCAGTTTCGCCATCGAGGCGCGCTCACGCGCAGGCACGGTCGTTGACCACACCCACCTGGCCGCGCGCCACCTCTGCGACCGCAGCCTGACCGAGGTGGTGGACCTGGTGCGACGTGCCAGGCCGGAAGGAGCGCGCGTGGATGCTGGGGACCTGACCGCCTACGAGGCGTGGCGTGCGGCGGTGGCAGCCGAGTATGCGGCGGCCCCACCCACCGGCGACGCCTCCGGCCGCCGGGCGGCAGCGGCGCTTGGGGCCTGACCGTGTGGACCAGGCTGTCGCCGCACGAGTCGGCCGTGGCGGTCGCCGGACTGATGACCGGTCGGCTGGAGGCCATGACCCGGCTCGCCCAGACCCATCCCGAGGGAGCCGTGCTGCGGCTGCCCACCCGCCGGCTCGTGGTCGCCAGCGACCCGGTGACGGTGCGCCACGTGCTGGTCGACCACGCCGACCGGTACGCGAAGGGAATGGGGCAGGCGGAGTCGGCTCCGTGGCTCGGCGACGGACTGCTCACCGCGGAGGGTGAGCCGTGGGCGCGGCAGCGTCCATCCGTGGCCGCGCTGCTGCGAGCGCGGCGCGTGCAGGAGCTGCTCCCCGCCGTGGTCGAGGCGGCCCGCGCCAACGTCGCAGCCCTGGCGCAGCTGGACGGAGGGTGGGTCGACCCGCGCACCCACCTCGCGCAGTACACCCTCGACACGTTGTCCATCGTCTTCGGCCTGGCTGAACCCGACGCCCGGCTCGTCGTCGACGCCTTCGACACCCTCCAGGACCGGGTCATGTTCGACACCACGACCCTGGGGCTGGTGCCGCGCTGGGCACGTCCGCTGAGCACACGGCGAAGCCTGACGGCGCGGGCAACGCTCGAGCGCGAGGCGCGACGCATCCTCGTCGACACTCCGGGGCAAGCCCCGTGGGCCGACCCCGTGCGGCTGATCGCCCTGCTCCTGGCCGGCTACGAGACCACCGCCTCGACGCTCGCATGGGCGGTGGACCTGTTGAGTCGACGACCCGTGGTGCAGGCCGCGCTGGCCGCCGAGGCGGACGTGGTCGACTGGGACGGGCCCCTGAAGCTCGACCAGCTCGAGCTCGCGGGCGCGGTCTTCCGGGAGACGGTGCGGGTGTCCCCGCCGGTCTGGCTGATCAGCCGCCGTGCCCTGGTCGAGGACGTGGTCGCGGGAAACCGGGTCAGGCCCGGTGACGACGTGGCCATCGTCACGACGGCCATGCGTGGTGACCGGAGCCCGCCCTTCGATGCAGCCGCACCACAGTCCGGACGGATGACCGAGTTCGGCCAGGGCCCCCGGGGCTGCCCCGGTTCGGCCCTGGCGGAGGCCGAGGCGCGGATCTGGCTGGCGCTGGCCAGCCAGGCCCTCGAGCTGGACTCCGGCCACGGCGCACCCCCGCGGCCGGTGGCCCGGATGTCGCAGGCCCCCGGGCCGTTTCGGATCCGTGTGCGTCCTCGGGGCGCACGTCCACCCGTTGAGCCCACAGCTTCGGTCGCCGGAGGGCGACGTGGCACAGACAGACAGGACATGCCATGAGCAGCTACACCCTCGAACCCCTGGGACCCACGTTCGGTGCCCGGATCCTCGGCCTCGACACGGCTCTCCCCGCGGACGCGACCACCCGCGCCGCCCTCGTGGAGGACCTACGGCGGCACCGGGTGCTCGTCTTCCCCGAGCAGGACCTCGACCACGCCCGACACATCGAGTTCAGCCGGAACTTCGGACCGCTGGACGTCTACCCGGTCTCCGACTACGTCGTTCGCGAGCACCCTGAGGTGCTGGTCATCAGCAACATCTTCGAGAACGGCCGGCCGATCGGTCTCTACGACGGGGACGAGCAGGAGGAGTGGCACACCGACTACTCGTGGAAGACCCGGCTGAGCCGTGCCTCGCTGCTCTACTCCGCCGTCGCGCCCGACGTCGGGGGCGACACGCTCTTCGCGGACGCCACCGGGGCCTATGACGACCTGCCCTCCGACGTGCGCACCACGATCGACGACCTCGTCGCCGTCCACTCGATGAACCACCTGGTGGAGCAGGAACGGCTTGTCAACCCGCACAAGGCGCCGCTCACGGACCGGGAGCGGGAACAGATGCCCGACGTGTGCCACCCCCTCGTGCGCACCCATCCCGACACCGGACGACGCTCACTGCTGCTCGGCAGCATGATCATCAGCGAGATCATCGGGCTCGCGGACCGCGAGGGGCGAGAGCTGCTCGACCGCCTGCACGAGCACGTGACGTCAGAGCGCTACGTCTACCGCCACCACTGGGCCGTGGGCGACCTCGTGCTCTGGGACAACCAGGCCACCATGCACACCCGCACCGCGTGTGACCGACACCAGCACCAGCGCCTGCTCTACCGCACCACGGTCATGTGACCGGACGGGGTCGAGCACGACGCAACCCAGTCGTCGAACGGGTGGCCGTCAGGCTGAAAACCCTTCTGGCGCAACAGGAACGACCCATGGAAACCAGTGGCCGGAAAGACCGGTACACGCTCGAGAAGGAGACCAGAGTGACTGCACAGGTGGAAGCGGGCCCCGCAGCCGGGGCCGCGGAGCTCATCCCGAAGGTCGTGGCCGCCTGGGCCGCCCACGACGCGGATGCCTTCGCGGACCTGTTCACGCGGGACGGGACGATGATCATCCAGGGTGTCTTCGTGAGGGGACGAGAGGAGATCCGCGGCTTCCTCGCGGCGGCCTATGCCGGACCGTTCCGCGGGACGCGCGTGACCGGCGCGCCCGTGGACGCGAGGAGCCTGTCGGACGGGTGCTCGCTCGTCCTCACCGAGGGCGGGATCCTCTTCCCGGGCGAGACGGAGGTCGATGCCGCCAGGCAGATCCGGGCGTCCTGGCTGGCTGTCCGCGACGAGGAGGGCTGGCGGCTGGCGGCATACCAGAACACGCCGTCAATGCCGGCGACCCAGCACTAGATGGAACCGACGAGGGGCGGCGCGGCGAACCGCGACGCCCCTCGTCGTGTGCCGCCGACCACGGAGCGCGGCCCATCCGACGGCGCGGGGGCAGGCCTCCAAGCGGCCCCGCCGGCACGCTGAAGGGGCCGTCACCCCATAGGTGACGGCCCCACCAGCGAGGATCAGGAGGCGATGGCCGCCTGGCCGGCGGAGAGCCGGGCCAGCGAGGCGCTGAACTCGCGAAGGTCGGCGACGAAGAGGTCGGGTTCCTCCATGGCGGGGAAGTGCCCCCCGCGCGCGTACTCGTTCCACTGGATGATGTTCGGGAAGCCCAGGTCGGCCAGTCGCCGCACCGGCAGGCTCGCGTCGTGCTGGTAGACGCCCACGGCCAGCGGGACGGGGAGCGGAGGCGGGG
>Ga0247818_10000792_pt1 | contig 19904 bp, 17 predicted proteins | sample 13C_Glucose_Day1_FD_192424 | JGI IMG/M metagenome (GOLD analysis project Ga0247818, IMG submission 192424) | Soil microbial communities from agricultural site in Penn Yan, New York, United States - 13C_Glucose_Day1 | ecosystem: Environmental > Terrestrial > Soil > Agricultural land | place... | reverse complement strand
CCTCCAGGATGACGATGCGGCAGGCCGCGTCGATCGGGGTGCCGGCGTCCACCAGCTCACGGGCCCGTGCGGCGATTCGGAGCTGGTAGCGCGAGTAACGGCGGTGACCGCCCTCGGAACGCAGCGGCGTGATCAGGCGGGCCTCACCGATGGCCCTGAGGAAGCCTGGCGTCGCACCGATCATCTCCGCGGCCCGCCCCATCGTGTAAGCGGGGTAGTCGTCGTCGTCGAGACGGTCCGTGGCACGCGACGGGGATTCCGGGGGCATCTGCACCTCTTCTGCTGCGCACCGGCCACTGATATGACCTGGCTGCACAAGAAACCCTAGGCGTACCGATAAGTCATGTCTATCGCCACCGGCACAGGTTTCCGCCGTCCCCGCCGCCGCCCGCGCGTGGACAGCTGCGGCGCGACGCCCTCCGGCAGCCCTTCGTAGCCAGGTGGCCGGCCCAACGAGGCTGACCGACCGGTCAGTTGTCGGCGGACCGGCGAACGGTCATACTGCACGCGTAGCCCTTCACGCATCCCCCGTCGTGAAGGGCTACATTGGCGCGCGGCCGGCGACCTCGCGCGGACTGGAGCACACACGGCATGAGCGGCACCGGAACGACCACGACGGTGGCCCGTGCGGTCACGGACGTCCTGCAGCCCCGCAACGTACTGCTCCTCGGCATGCTCGCCATCGGACTCGCCTCGGCCGGTGACTGGACCGGGCTCCCCTGGGGCTTCCTCGGCGCCCTCTGCGCCGGCCTCGTCCCCGCCGGCTACATCGAGTGGGAGCGCGGGCGCGGTACCTGGGGCGACCGTCACGTCGTGGACCGGACCCAGCGGGCGCCCATCTTCCTGGTGATCCTCGGATCGCTCGGCACCGGCGCGCTGATCATGGTCCTGGGCGACGCGCCGTCCGGCATCCTGATCGCGACGGTCTCCCTGTGGGTGATGACGACCGTCCTCCTGGCGGTCAACGCGTTCTGGAAGATCTCGGTCGACTCGGCGGTCGCGTCGGCCGTGGTCGCCCTTCTCGGCGCCGCGCACTCGCTGTGGTGGCTGTGCGCGGGCGTGGCGGCCCTGGCCGTGTGCTGGTCACGGGTCGCTCTGGGCTACCACTCGGTGGCCCAGACCGTCGCGGGAGCCGCGGCCGGCGCGGCGACGGCCGCCGGTTTCCTCTTCGCCTGACCCCGGGCGGCCGGTTGCCACGGCGGCTGCGCGACCGCCCTCACCGCGACGGGCCGGACGGCCCCGATTGCGGACCCGCCCGGAAGCCGGTTACGTGGACGAGGGGGCCGCGCAGCGACGCAACCGGAGGCACACGGATGCCCAGGAAAGCAGCGAACTCCAAGGTCGGTCTGCTCATGAGCCTCGGCAGCAGCGCGATCGCCGTCGTCCGCACAGTCAAGCAGCTGCGCAGGGCCCGGGGGACTCAGGACAAGCTGACCGCCGCCGACACCCTGGCGGGGCTCCTGCCGCTGGTCACCTCCGCGCTGCTCGTCCTTCGCCGGCTGCGCAGGCGCTCCCCGCGGTCCTCGGGGTGACCTGCGGAGGCGGGTCACCGTGGTTCGCGGACCCGCTCCCGCAGCCTCTCCAGCACCCGGGCGCCGAGCAGCTCGTACTCCTCGCGGAGCCGCACGATCTCCGCCGGCCGTTCCACGGGCACGCCCCCGGTCACGATCTCGTGCGGGGCGAACTGCTCCCGGGTCAGGTCGATCTCCAGGCCGGCGCCCAGGCGGTTCCACCAGTGGAAGTCGACGCGCTCGCCGTCGACCCGCACCTCGCCCCGGATCAGCTCGCCGCCCAGCAGGTCGTTGAGGACGAGGGCCGTGACGCCGCACTGGTCGCGGGCCGGATTGCCCGGGTGCCAGTACGGCCGGTGCACCGGTGTGGTGGTGTCCGCGCCCCAGCTGCTGCGGACGGCGGCTTCGATGTCGGTGAGGAGCAGAGGTCCCATGCGGGGAATCCTCGCACCGGCCACCGACAACGCCCCCGGGTGCAGGCGCCGCCACCCGTGACGCCCGTGTGCGGAACGGCCGTTCAGTAGCCCCGGCTCCGGGACACCAGTACCGCGATGTCGTCCTCGGCCGTGTCCGCGAACCGGTCCACGACCTCGTCCAGCAGGTCCTGGAGCCGGCCACCGGCGGGCAGCGTGAGCCGGGTGAGCCGCTCGATGGAGAGGTCGATGTCCTCGCCCCGGCGTTCCACCAGTCCGTCCGTGTACATGAACAGCACCGTCCCGGGACCGCACGGCACCACGGTCGTCCGGTACCCGCCGAAGCCCGTGCCCAGCGGAGGCCCCGCCACCAGCGGCGCCACCCGTGCCCGGGGCGCACCCGGGTCGATGAACACCGGGGGCGGGTGACCGGCGCTGGCGACCTCGCAGACCCCCTCGCGCCGGTCGACGACCGCGACCAGACAGGTCGCCGCCCGATCCAGTCCCGACTGCTCCACCGCCTTGTCGAGCCGTTCGAGGATGCGGTGCGGCGGCTGGTCGTCCTCGGCCATGATGCGCAGCATCGACCGGTAGTTGCTCATGGCGACCGCGGCCTCCACCCCGTGGCCCATCACGTCGCCCATCACCTTCAGATGGCGCCCGCCCCGCAGCGGGATGGCGTCGAACCAGTCGCCGCCCACCAACGCCCCGGCCCCCGCGGGCAGATAGAGCGACGCGATCTCGATGCCGGGATTCGGCCCCCGGGGCTCGGAGAGCAGGGACCGCTGGAGTTCACCGGTGATGCGGTGCTCGTGGGTGTAGCGGTGGGCGTGGTCGATGTCGACCGCCGCCCGGCCCGCGAGCGTACGGGCCACGACGACGTCCAGGCCCTCGGTGAAGGGGGGCGAGGCGCCGGCCCGCAGCAGGCTGAGCACACCGAGCGGCCGTCCTCGCGCGGTGAGCGGTACGGCGACCGCCGAGTGCAGCCCGATGGCGCGGTAGGCGCCGACCCGTTCTGGGGTGGGCGCTGAGCGGCCGAGCTGCTCGTCCCCGTACAGGTTCTCGATCACCGGCTCGTCGGCTGCCAGGCAGCGGGGCACGGCCGCGTCCTCCTGGTAGTCGATGTCCGTCCCGGGGCCGCCGAACCGGGCGACGGAGTCGGCGAGTCCCGGCACGGTGGCGACTCCCGCCCGGCGCAGCCGCAGCGCCCCGGGCGGTGGCTCGCGCCGGGTGCGCACGTCCTCCTCGGGTATCAGCTCCACCACGGCGACGTCGGCCATCACGGGCACCACGAAGTCCGCGAGTTCCTGGCAGGTGGTCCCCGCGTCGAGCGTCGTACCGATGCTGACGGCCGCGTTGTCCAGGAGCGTCAGATAGCTCCTGGCCCGCAGCAGTTCCTCCCGCTCGATCTGCGTGGCGGTGATCTCCTGGGTGATCACCATCAGCCCGCTCACCCGCCCGCCTTCCTGGAGCCGGTGGCAGGCGCCGCGCCAGTAACGCCGCTCGACCGCGGAGTCCGCCCAGGTCCGGCCGCTCGCGGTGAGGTCGCGGGGCCGTCCGTCGGCCAGCACCCGGCGCATGACGTCCAGCCGGACGTCGACGTCCGGCAGCACCTCGCCGATGGTCCGGCCCAGGTGCGCCGCCGCAGGGGCACCGTTGATGCGTTCGAGTGCCGGGTTCACGTACACGTAGCGCAGGTCCCCGTCGAACACGGCCACCCCCGCCGGGCTCCCGCCGAGGAGCGCGTCCAGCCACGCCGTGTCGAGGGGCGGCCGGTCGGCGTGCTCTTCGGCCTGCAACGGAGCCTCCGGAGGGATGCGTACCCGGCGGGTGCGGAGAGGTCGGTCCGCACGGGCCGGCCTGCGAGCGGACCCTCATCCTCCGCCGCCGCGCACCGCCCCGCATCTCCGCCGGCGCTGTCCGCCGGCGTCGAGCCCGTCCAGGGACAGCGTGCCCTCGGAGGCCGCCGCGCCCGGCGGCAGCCCGAAGGCCGCCTCGACCCGGCCGGGCACCGGAGTCATCCCCAGCAGCCCCGAGACCAGCAGCCCCGCCAGGTGGTGCCAGGCCGGAGCCCTGCGGATCATCGCGTGGTCACTGCCCGGGATCGTCACCAGACAGGTGCGGGCGCCCGCGCGGCGTGCCCGGGCCGTGAGGGACTGGGACGCCAGCGGGCTGGTCACCCGGTCCCGGGTGCTGTGCAGCAGGACGACGTCCCGCCCGGCCAGCTGCGTCACCGGATCGCCGGGCGGACACCACGGGGCGAGTCCGACCACCGCGCGGACCAGCGGATGCCCCGCGGCGTGGAGCGCGGCACGGGCCCCCATGGAGTGGCCGAGGAGGACCACCGGGATGTCCCCCGCCTCGCGCCGCAGGGCGTCGAGCACCCTGATCGCGTCGTGCAGGGGGTCCTCGCGGGAACCGTTCCAGCCGCGGTGCGTGTAGCGGACCCGCTGCACGCGTACGCCGGAGTCGCCGCGCACCGCGCGGGCCACGACGCGCGCGACCGGCAGCATGCGCAGGCCGGGGAGGTTCAGGGCCCCCGGGGCCGGCGCCTCGATGCCCGTCTCGTAGCCGCCGTGGAGGATGAGCACCGCTGCCGACGGCGTTCGTTCGGCCACACGTACCTCCAGATCGGGGCGCCGGGCTCAGGCGCCCGCGCTCTGGTCCATATTCGGTGCCGGACGGCGTACGGATGGGTCGAACGCGGCGATGTGCGGAAAGTGCCGTTCACTGGACGAGGCACGAAGACCTTTCCGTACGCGACCCAAGGAGCCACTCATGGCGTCAGGACCTCAGATCGGCAGCCCCGCACCGGACTTCACCCTTCCCGGAGGCGTGCTCACCGGCGACACCTTCGAACGCCGTGACCACACGCTCTCCGCCGCACGCGGCCGGGCCGTCGTCCTCGCCTTCTACCCCGGCGACAACACGGCGGTCTGCACCAAGCAGCTCTGCTCCTACTCCTCGGGCCTGGAGACCTTCGAGGGGCTCGACGCCGAGGTCTGGGGAATCAGCCCACAGGGTGTGGACAGCCATGAGTCCTTCGCCCGCGACCACGGCCTGCGCATGCCGCTGCTCGCCGACACGGGGCGGGAGACCGCCCGGGCCTACGGGGTCACCGCGCCCGGCATCGGAGTGCGCCGCTCCGTCTTCCTGATCGGGCCCGACGGTGTGCTGCGGTGGAAGCACGTCGCTCTGCTCGGCGCCACGTTCCAGTCGCTCGACACGCTCGCCGAGCAGCTCTCCGGCATCAGGACGGCGTAAAGACTGCCGGACTCCGGCAGTACCCCTGGCGGGCACCGTATGGGACCATTCACCCAGTTCGACGGAAACATTTCGGGGGATTTCCGAACAGCGGGGGAGAGTTCACATGACCGTTCTTCTCGGTCTCGGCATCGCGGGAATCGTTCTCCTCGTCCTCTCACTGATCTTCGACGGGATCCTCGAAGGCCTCCTCGGTGATGCTCTGGGCGGCCTGCTGAACGGTTTCTTCGACGGCCTGCTGTCGCTGCCCGTCATCGCCGGATTCCTCTCCATGCTCGGTTTCGGCGGTGCGATCGTCCTCGGGACCACGGGCGTCGGAACACCGCTGGCCGTCACCGCCGGTGCCGCGGCCGGGGTCGTCGCGGCCTGGCTGACCTGGAAGTTCAGCCAGGCCCTGATGAGGGATCAGACCACGGCCACGCCGCGCGGCGACGACCTCGTCGGCACCTCGGGATCCGTCGTCACGCCGATCCCGGCCGACGGCTACGGCGAGGTCCTGCTGCGACTCGCGGGCCAGACCGTGAAGTTCGCCGCGAAGAGCGCCGTCCCGGTCGAGCGCGGCGCCGAGATCTGGGTGGAGGGCACCCTCTCGACCACCTCGGTCACGGTCCGCCCCGTCGAACGCTGATGCACCACCGAGCCTCACGTCTGTCCGAAAGCCGTACAGCCGCACACACCGCCGTCCCGTCGGGAGGGCAAGGGGGACACCACTCATGAGTCCAGTAGTGATCGCCGTCATCGGGATCGTCGTGCTTCTCGTGCTCCTGGCGCTCGCCGTGATCACGCGGTACAAGGTCGCGGGGCCCAGCCAGGCCTTCATCATCACGGGGCGTCGCGGCAAGAAGTCCACCGACCCGGTGACCGGCCGCACCAGCATCGACAACAGCGGTCAGAAGGTCGTCGTCGGGGGCGGCGTCTTCGTCGTGCCGTTCGTCCAGCAGAAGTTCACCCTGGACCTCTCCAGCCGGCACATCCCCGTCGCCGTGCGCGGCGCGGTCACCCTGCGCGGCGTGAAGTCCAACCTCGAAGGCGTCGCGATCGTCAAGGTCGGCGGCAGCGAGGACGCGATCCGCGCGGCGGCGCAGCGATTCCTGCAGCAGCAGAACGGCATCGTCGGCTTCACCCAGGAAGTGCTCTCCGGAGCCCTCCGCGCCATCGTCGGCCGCATGTCCGTCGAGGACATCATCCGGGACCGGGCCGCGTTCGCCGGCCAGGTCGCCGAGGAGGCCGAGGCCAGCCTCTCCGGCCAGGGCCTCATCCTGGACGCCTTCCAGATCCAGGACATCACCACCGAGGGCTCCTACCTCGAGGACCTCGGACGCCCCGAGGCCGCCCGCGCCAAGCAGGAGGCCGACATCGCCGAGGCCATCGCCCGGCGCGCGTCCGAGCAGGCGCGGCTGAAGGCGGCCGAGGAGATCGCCGTCGCCGAGCGGACGTTCTACCTCAAGCAGGCCGAGATCAAGGCCGAGACCGAAGCCGCCGCCGCCAAGGCCAACGCGGCCGGCCCGCTCGCCGAGGCGGCCCGTCAGCAGGAGGTCCTCGCCGAGCAGGAGAAGGTCGCCGAGCGGCAGGCAGCCCTGACCGACCGCGAGCTCGACACCAAGGTCCGCAAGCCCGCGGACGCCGCCCGCTACCGGGCGGAGCAGGAGGCGGAGGCCCGTCGCATCGCCCAGGTCAAGGAGGCGGAGGCCGACGCGGAGCGCTCCCGCCTCACCGGCCAGGGCGAGAAGCTCCACCGCTCCGCCCTCGCCGACGCCGTACGCATCGAGGGTGAGTCCGAGGCGGCCGCCATCGCCGCGAAGGGTGCGGCGGAGGCCGAGGCCATGCAGAAGAAGGCCGACGCCTTCAAGCAGTACGGCGACGCGGCCGTCCTGCAGATGCTGGTCGAGGTGCTTCCGCAGGTCGTCGCCAAGGCCTCCGAGCCGCTGAGCGCCATCGACAAGATGACGGTCATCTCGACGGACGGGGCCAGCCAGCTGTCGCGCACGGTGACCGACAACGTGGCTCAGGGCCTGGAGCTGCTCAACTCCACCACGGGTGTGGACCTCGGCGCGCTGCTGAAGAACCTCCAGGCCAAGACGGGCGGCTCCGCTCCGGCGGTCCCGGCCCCGGCCGCCAACGGCGAGAGGATCGAGATCAAGGACTGATCCCGCGTCCACCGCACGGACAGGAGGCCGGCCCTCACGGGCCGGCCTCCTGTGTCCGCACGTGGAGCTTGCGCTCACCGTGCGCTGCCGATGGCGGCCCCTGAGCGTGCGGGCCACCCGGTCCGGTCGTCAGCCCCGTCGCCGTCCTGCGAACACCCTGGCTTCGGTACTCCACCACCGCACCGTCATGCGTGTACTGCCACCCGGAGGGAATCCCCTGCCGGGTGCCCCGGTCTCTTGACCACGAAGGCGACGCTAGTGCGGGAAACGGCAGATGTCTACTGCCGCCACGACAGATTTTCTGTCCGGCCGGTTGACGCACTTCTGCCGCTGCCACTGTTCGAATTCGCAAACGGAACGGGTGCCGGAGTAGTAGAAACCGCCCGAGCGGGCACGCGTTCATTTCAGGCAACGAGTGGTACGACCGATCACAGGTGGGGTGTACGCGTATGACGCACACGATGATCCCCGAAGCCTCGACGCCCTCCACGCGGACGGTGGAGGGCGACAGCACGGACAGCATCCACTGGGCCCGCAAGGCCGCCCGCACGTTCACCGACCGTCTGTCCCCGGCACCGGACCCGGCCCTGGCCGACACGCTCGTACTCGTGGTCTCCGAGCTGGTCACGAACGCGCTGCGCCACGGCGGCGGACGGTTCACCCTCCGGCTCTCCGCGGGCCCCGGCACCGTGACCGCCGCGGTCAGCGACCCCAGCCCGGCGCCACCGCACGCGCGGACCCCTGACCTCGACGGCGCCACGGGCGGCTTCGGATGGCACATGGTCCGCCGCCTCACGCAGGCCCTGACCGTCACGCCCGGCCCGGGATCCGGCAAGACGGTGCGCGCCCAGTTCGCGCGGTAGCACCCGCCTCCACACTCCCGGCAGCGAGCTTCCCCGGTCCGTACGGCGCTCTCCGGCGCCAGAAGCACCCACATGGGTGGTTTGCGCGGCCCGATAAGGTAATGGGCGACTAAAGAGATCATCAAAAGCGTTGCTCCGTCGCCGCGCGCCCTCGGGAGGAAGCCATGGGAACCCACCGCACATCGCTGCCGGGAGTCGGCGTCCAGTACGACTACACGACCGAATCCGGCCAGCACATCTCCGTGGTCGTGCATCACGACGGGCGGCGCTTCCTGGGGTTCTACGAGAAGGACGACCCAGATTCGTGCCTGCTCTCCGTACCCCTGACGACCACCGAGGCCACCGGGCTCGCCCACCTCATCGACGCGGCCCCCATCGACGCCGTACGGACCGAGGGGATCGATCTGGTCACCGAGCACATCCCGCTCGGGGCCCGGTCCCCGTACGGCGGCCGGCTGCTGGGGGACACCCGGGCGCGCACGCGCACGGGGGCCTCGATCGTGGCGGTGCTGCGCACGCACAGCGCGCACCCTTCGCCGGGGCCGGACTTCCGGCTGGCCATCGGGGACACGCTCGTCGTTGTAGGTACGCGTGAGGGCGTGGACACGCTCTCCGAGATCATTGCGGAGGGCTGACCGTGCACGACACGACTGCACTGCTGGTGGAGCTGGGCTCCGTCATTCTGGGGCTCGGCATCATCGGCAGGTTCGCCGGGCGGATAGGCCTCTCACCGATCCCCCTCTACCTGCTGGCCGGTCTCGCCTTCGGGGAGGGCGGTCTGCTGCCGCTCGGCGCCAGTGAGGAGTTCACCGCCATCGGGGCGGAGATCGGCGTCATCCTCCTGCTCCTCCTGCTCGGGCTGGAGTACAGCGCCTCCGAGCTCGTCACCAGTCTCAAGACGCAGTACCCGTCCGGGGCCGTCGACTTCGTGCTCAACGCGACCCCCGGCGCGGCCGCCGGCCTGATGCTCGGGTGGGGTCCCGTGGGGGCCGTCGCGCTCGCCGGGGTCACCTGGATCTCCTCGTCCGGCGTGATCGCCAAGGTGATGACCGACATGGGCCGGCTCGGCAACCGCGAGACGCCCGTCATCCTCGGTGTCCTCGTCATCGAGGACCTGGCCATGGCCGTCTACCTGCCGCTGCTCACCGCGATGCTGGCCGGTGTCGGTCTGGCGGGCGGCAGCATCGCCCTGCTGATCGCGCTCGGCACCGTCGGCTTCGTGCTGTACCTGGCGCTGCGTCACGGCCGGCTCATCAGCCGCGCGGTGTCCTCCGACAACCCGGAGATGCTGCTGCTCGTCGTCCTCGGACTCACCGTCCTGGTGGCCGGGGTGGCCCAGCAGCTCCAGGTGTCCGCGGCCGTCGGCGCGTTCCTCGTGGGCATCGCCCTGTCCGGCGAGGTCGCGGAGGGCGCGCGCAAGCTGCTGACGCCGCTGCGGGACCTGTTCGCCGCCGTGTTCTTCGTGTTCTTCGGGCTCTCCACGGACCCCGCGGAGATCCCGCCGGTGCTGCTCCCGGCGGCGCTGCTGGCGATCGTCACGGTCTTCACGAAGATCGGCACCGGCTGGTACGCGTCCCGGCGGGCCGGGATCGGACCGCGGGGCCGCTGGCGCGCGGGCGGCACGCTCGTCGCACGCGGGGAGTTCTCCATCGTCATCGCCGGTCTGGCCGTGGCGACGGAACCGCGGATCGGGCCCATCGCGACCGCGTACGTGCTCATCCTGGTGATCGTCGGCCCGCTCACCGCCCGGTGGACGGAGCCGGTCGCCTCGAAGCTCCAGGCGGTCCTGGCGGGCAAGGGGAAGAAGCCGGCCGTCGTGGACGACCGGCCGATGCCCTCGCACGACGACCTCACGCCGGAGCACGCCGGGCGCGACTCCGACTGAGGGTCCGCTCCCGGAGGGTCAGAGCGGGGTGGCCGCGTGGAGGATGCCGACGAGCGTCACCGTCGCGTTGAGCGACGACAGCGCCGAGGCCGCCGTCCCCACCGTCGCGGTCGCCGCCGCCACGGCCAGATGCGCCGAGGCCGGAGGCCACAGCCCGGCCGAGGGTTCCGGGTCGAGCAGCGCCGCCACCCGGCGCGGCACGGGGCCGGCCGCCGCCGCGAAGCCCGGGAGGACGGCGGGCCCCGGCTCACGGTTCGCGAACAGGGCCGCCTTGCCGACCGCCGTGGCCACGGTCCGGCGGCTGCCGACCGTGTACGCCGCCTCCTCGTCCGCCCAGCGTTCGGTGCTGTACGCCACCGCCGTGCGCAGCGGCAGGAGGAACGGGTTGGCCCGCGCCGCCAGTTGCGTCGCCAGCAGATAGCGGTGGTGGCGGCCCGTCAGGTGGGCGCGTTCATGGGCGACGAGCGCCCGCCGTTCGCGGGGGTCCAGGCACTCCATCATCGCGGTGGAGACGACGACCTGTCCGACGTCACCGCGGCCGCGCCCGCGTCCTCCCGGGAGGGCGTACGCGAACGGGTCGGGGGACGGGATGACGGTGAGGTCCCCGGCGGCGCCGTTCCCCGCCTCCGGACCCAGCGCGTGGGCCGCGCGGATCCGGGCCCTGGTGTGCCGCAGCAGGGTGCTGCCGCAGGCCGCCAGCACCGCCCCCAGGACACCGATCGCGATCAGGCCCGCCTTCTCCTCGTAGGGCACCGCGGCGCGCACCTCCGGGTCCGACCACCCGTCGGGCAGCGGATTACCGGGGAGCTGGGCCGTTCCCACCACCATGAGCAGGGCCAGACAGAGCGTGCTGCACAGGGCCAGCGTCGAACCGGTGACGGCCAGCAGGCGGGTGGCGCTCCTGGGGTGCAGATGCTGTTCGGCGAGGCGCGCCATGGGCAGTGCGGTCAGCGGCAGGACGAGTGGCAGGTAGACGAAGACGCCCATCGTGGTGGCTCTCAGCCTTCCGGAGCTGCGGAGTCGTCGGTGTCGCCGGGGTCGTCCGGGCCGTCGTGGAGGCCGTCCGTGCCGGCCGGGCCTTCGTCGGTCCCCTCGGCCGCGCGGGAGAGCAGCTCGCGCAGCCTGGCCTCGTCGCCCGGGGACAGCGCGGAGACGAACCGGGCCAGGACGGCTTCCCTGTCCCGCTCGCCGTCCAGGACGCGGCGCATGCGCAGGGCGGCGAGTCCCGCCTCGTCGGAGGCCGGGGTCCAGACGTAGGAACGGCCTTTCCGGGTCCGGGTCACGGCCTTCTTCGCGTAGAGGCGGGAGAGGATCGTGATGACCGTGGTGTAGGCGAGGTCGCCGTCGAGGTGCTCCTGCACCCAGCCGGCCGTCGCCGGGCCGCCCGCCGAGCTCAGCACCGTCAGGACCTGGGACTCGAGCTGTCCCTGGGCGCGCCTGGGCAGCCGGGGTCCCTCCCGGGTGCCGCCGTCGTCGTCCGTACCTGTGGGCCTGTTCATCCGCCGCATCCTACTGAGTGGCCGATTACCGCCCCGTCCGCCGCCGTGCGGCCGTTGTCCGCCCCTGGTTCTTCTACACGGCTGTAGAGTTCGAGCGGTCACCGCATCACAGGCAACACGACACATGGAGACGTCATGGCCCTTTGGGATCGGATCAAGGAATCCGCGTCGACGATGCAGACGCAGCTGGAGGCGAAGAAGAACGACCTGAAGAGCGGGGCGTTCCGGGACGCGAGCATGGCCATGTGCGCCCTGGTCGCCGCCGCCGACGGTTCCATCGACCCGTCCGAGCGGCAGCGCGTCGCCACCCTGATCGCCACCAACGACGTGCTGCAGAACTTCCCCGCGGACGATCTCCAGCGCCGGTTCAACGACTACGTGAACAAGCTGACGGCGGACTTCGCCTTCGGCAAGGTCAGCGTGCTCCAGGAGATCGCCAAGGCGAAGAAGAAGCCCGCCGAGGCCCGTGCCGTGATCCAGATCGGCATCGTGATCGGCGGCGCGGACGGCGACTTCGACAAGTCGGAGCAGGCCGTCGTGCGCGAGGCGTGCTTCGCGCTGGACCTGCCGCCGCACGAGTTCGACCTGTAGGACCGTGCCGCGGGTGCGGCCCACGCCGGCGGGCCGCACCCGCACCGGGGTCAGAGCTCCTTCGCCGGCCAGTCCAGCAGCCGGGCGCCGATCACCGCCGTCTGCAGCGTGTACCGGTGCATCGGGTCGGACGGATCGGATCCGGTCAGCTGGTGTATCCGCTCCAGCCGGTACGTCAGCGCACGCACGCTGAGCGACAGCCGGCGCGCCGTCTCGGCGGCCACGCAGCCCGCGTCGAAGTACACGGACAGCGTCCGCAGCAGCGGTTCCGCCCCGCCCCGCGCCTCCTTGAGCGGGCCGAGCTCGCTGCGCACCAGATCGGCCATCGCCTGCCGGTCCCTCGTCAGCACCGGATAGACCAGCAGGTCGGCGGCGTACAGGACGGGGTCGTCGAGCTCCATCCGCTGTGCCAGGTCGAGGGCGTCGAGCGCCTCGTCGTAGGAGTGGACCACCCCGCCGGGGCCGCGGTGCGGGCGGCCGACCGCCACCTGGTGGCCGTCGGTGGCGGCGTGCGCCTGCTTGGCGAAGTACCTCAGGACGTCCGGCTGGCTGCCGGGGGCTATGCAGACCAGGCGCCCGTCCTTCGTCGTGAGCAGGATCTTCCGCCCGCCGAAACGCGCGAGCAGCGCCGCCTCCACGCTCCGGGGCACGGCGTCCGACTCGTTGTACGCCTCGGGGCCCGCCGCCACCGCGACGGCGTGCGCCCGCGAGAGCCGCAGCCCGAACCGGGTGGCACGCTCGGCGAGTCTGCCCAGGTCGCTGCGGCCGTAGAGCAGGTCGTCGATGAACTCCCGCCGCGCCGCCTCCTCGCGCCGTACGGTGAGGCGCTGCGCCCGCTCGAAGCCCTCCGCGAAGGCGTCGACCACCTGTTCCACGGCGGCCAGCACGGAATCGGCGGACGACGAGCGCGCCGCCTCGACCGGCCAGGCGGCGCGGGTCTCCGCGAGATGCCGCCGCACCAGCGCCCGCAGCTGGTGTCCCGCCTCCGCGGCCTCCCGGCCGAGCGCGCGCCGCGTCTCCAGCTCGTCCCGGGTGAGCCGCCGGCCGGTCTCCGCGACCTCGGCCAGGATCCCGGCATAGCCCTCCAGGAACCGCTCGGAAATCTCGGGCTCCGCCACGGCGCACTCCTCCGTACATCAACAGCACTGTCGTCCCGACAACGCGCGAACACGGATGCCGGTGCCCGGCAGGCGGGACCCGTCAAGCCTGCCGGACTCCGGCAATGCGCCGGAGACGCCCCGGCTGGCACGATCGGTGCAGCAACACACGGGGGAAAGCACGGGGGATCACGGGGGAAGAAGCCGGTTGCTGCGGAGCCGTTCGCGGTGTCGCGGCGCCGGCGCCCCCTCACCCGCGCCTCCCGCCGTACGGGAGCCAGTCGGGACGGGGGCAGCATCGATGACCGAGTTCCTTTCCGCGGCCACCACCTTCCCGGCCGTCGTCCTCGGCGCCGCCCTGGTGGTCGTCGTCTGCTTCTGGCTGCTGGTGCTGGCCGGGGCGGCCGGGTCCGACTCCTTCGACACCGACCTCGACACCGAAGCGGTCGGCTTCGGCGGGGTGCCGGTCTCCGTCTCGGTGTCGCTGGTGGTCGTCCTCTCCTGGTTCACCTGCCTGACCGGCTCGGTCCTGGTGCTCCGCAGCGGAGCGACCGGCACCGCGCGGGCGTTGCTCCACCTCGCCGTCCTGGCGGGGGCACTTCTGATCGCCTGGGGGGTGGTCCGCATGCTGGTACACCGCTTCCGCCGGTTCTTCCCCGCGGAACCTCCACCATCCCTGCGGGACTTCGTGGGTCAGGTCTGCACGGTCCGCACGGGATCCGTCAGCGCCGACTTCGGTCAGGCCGAGGTCGCCGCCGCCGACGGGTCGACCGCGATCGTGCAGGTACGGCAGCCGCCGAGGCCGTCATCTCCGGGTGAGGTGCTCACCTCCGGCAGCACGGGGCTCCTCTACGCGTACGACGCCGAGGGCGAGTTCTTCTGGGTCTCGCCGTACGACGCGGCGCTCGCCCCCCGTCCTCTGCCGCGCAAGGCCGTCTGACCCGCCCTCCCTTCCTCCGGGCCCCCGGGCCCGTGGTTCCGCGTGCCGTCACACGGGCGCGCCTTCGACTCCGTACGTCCCACCAGCCGCCAAGGACTGTCATGGATGCCATCTCCTGGGGCATCGGCGTGCTCGTCGCCGTTGTCCTGCTCATCACCGTCGCTCTGCTCTTCGTCATCACCCGGCTCTTCCGCAAGGTCGAGCAGGGGAAGGCGCTGATCATCTCCAAGACCAAGAAGGTCGACGTCACCTTCACCGGCGCGGTGGTCCTGCCGGTACTGCACAAGGCCGAGACCATGGACATCTCGGTGAAGACCATCGAGATCCGCCGGACCGGGCGTGAGGGCCTGATCTGCCAGGACAACATCCGTGCGGACATCCACATCACCTTCTTCGTCCGCGTCAACAAGACCGTCGAGGACGTCATCAAGGTCGCCCAGGCGATCGGCACCGAGCGGGCGAGCGACAAGGCCGCCATCCAGGAGTTCTTCGCCGCGAAGTTCTCCGAGGCGCTGAAGACCGTGGGCAAGCAGCTCGACTTCGTCGACCTGTACACCAAGCGCGAGGAGTTCCGGGACCGGATCATCCGGGTCATCGGGACGGACCTGAACGGCTATCACCTCGACGACGCCGCGATCGACTTCCTCGAGCAGACGCCGATGGCCCAGCTCGACGGTGCCAACATCCTGGACGCCCAGGGCATCCGGAAGATCACCGAGCTGACGGCGATCGAGCACGTGCGGACCAACGAGTTCCAGCGCACCGAGCAGAAGGAGATCACCCGGCAGGACGTCGACGCCCGGGAGACCATCCTGGAGCTGGAGCGCCGGCAGGCCGAGGCCGAGATCAAGCAGCGCCGCGAGGTCGAGACGCTGCGGGCCCGCGAGGAGTCGGCCACCGCCCGGGTGCAGGAGGAGGAGCGGCTCGGCGCGCAGAGCGCGTTCATCCGTACCGAGGAGCAGCTCGGCATCCAGCGGGAGAACCAGGCCCGCGAGGTCGCCGTCGCGCAGAAGAACCGCGAGCGCGTCATCGCCGTGGAGAACGAGCGCATCGAGAAGGACCGGCTGCTGGAGGTCATCGGTCGCGAGCGGGAGACCGAGCTGAACCGGATCGCCGCGACGAAGGAGGTCGAGGCGGAGCGCCGTGAGGTCGCGGACGTGATCCGGGAGCGGATCGCGGTGGACCGCACGGTCGCCGAGCAGGAGGAGTCGATCCTGACGCTGCGGTCCGTCGAGGAGTCGGAGCGCACCCGCAGGTCCGTGATCATCGCGGCGGAGGCGGAGGCCCAGGAGAAGCTGGTCAAGGACATCAAGGCGGCGGAGGCCGCGGAGGCCGCGGCGGTCCACCTGGCGGCCGAGCAGCTGACGCTCGCGGACGCCCGGCTGAAGACGGCCGACCTCGACGCGCAGGCGAAGCTGCGGCTGGCGGAGGGCATCCAGGCGGAGAACGCGGCTGCCGGGCTCGCGGAGGTCCAGGTCCGGGAGGCGGAGGCCGAGGTCACCGAGAAGGCCGGTCTCGCGGAGGCGCAGGCCACGGAGGCACGGCTCAGGGCCGAGGCGGAGGGGGCGCGCCTGAAGGCCCTGGCGATCGCGGAGGGCACGCAGGCCCAGGCCTCCGCGGACGCGGCGGTGATCGGCGAGAAGCTGAAGGCCGAGGCGGAAGGGCTCACCGAGAAGGCCGCGGCGATGGCGGCGCTCGACGACGCCTCGCGGGGCCACGAGGAGTACCGGCTCCGGCTGGACGCGGAGAAGGAGATCCGGCTCGCGGAGTTCGACGTGCGGCGCCAGGTCGCGGAGGCACAGGCGACCGTGCTGGCGACGGGGCTGGAGAACGCCGACATCGACATCGTCGGAGGCGACTCCGTCTTCTTCGACCGGCTGGTGTCCTCGGTCTCCCTGGGCCGGAGCGTGGACGGCTTCGTGGAGAACTCGAAGACCGTGCAGGCGCTCGCCGGGCCCTGGCTCGACGGCCGGGGGACGTTCACGGAGGACCTGACCCAGGTCCTGGGGTCCCTGAACTCCGGGGACGTGCAGAACCTGACGGTGTCCGCCCTGCTCACACGGCTGATGCGGTCGCCGGGCGCGGCCTCGGGGCAGGTGAAGCAGCTGCTCGCCGCGGCGGAGGAGCTGGGACTGGCGGGCATGACGGTCTCGTCACTGACGGGGGCGCCCTCGGTGAACGGGACGGCACCGGCACCGCCCGCGCACAACGGGGCCGCCGCCGTGTAGGGCGGCTCCGTCCGGTGGCCGGGGGCCCCGGGAAGAGGGCCGCCGATGCCGGACGGGCGGCCCGGGTCGATGAACGTCATCTCGTAGGGAGCAGTGCGCATGGACCGCGACATCACCTTCACCGATGCCGACGCGGACGCCTACGAGGTGCTCAGGCGCAGGCTCCGGGAGCAGGCGGACGAGCTGGTGCGGCGGGCCGAGGCGCTCGACGCGCGGCGGACCGAGGAGTTCGGGTCCACCGGGCTGCGCCTGCTCGCCACCGAGCAGGTGTCCACGGAGCACGCCTCGGTGGCCCGTGACCTCGTCCCCGTGGGCGGGCGCCTGCTGTTCGGCTTCGAGCGCGGCCCCGGCGCACGCGGGGAGGCGGGCGTCGGCGACGTGCTCGTCCTGCGTGAGCCCGGTCTGGAGGAGGCGGACGCGGGGCTGCTGGACGACGAGGCCTTCGTACGCGAGTTCGCCGGCCTGCACCGTTACTACCGTGACGCCCGGCTGCTCCGGCTGCGACGGGTCAACGGCCGTCTGCTCGCCGTGTTCCGCACCGGGGAGACCGCCGAGGACATCCGCGTCCTGCGCTGGGCACTCGGCCCGGACGGTGCGCCCGGGGCGTTCCTGGACGCCCGGGGCGAGCGCGACCACGTCTTCCCTCCCACGCACGACTTCACGTGGACGCCGGTGGGCCGGGACGCCCACAGGCCCGGCCGGCATCCGCACATCGCCGTCCTGGACACCGTCTTCGTGGACACGCTGGGCGGCACCCTGACCGTCAAGGCGGTGGACGACACCGAGTCCCCCGAGGGGATCCACGAGGAGCCCGTCGACGAGCCGCTGCAGTCCCTGGCGGACGCCGCCGTCGAGTACGCCGTGGCGGGTCCGCTGATCCTGCTGCGGGTGCGCCCCTACAAGGAGGAGGCCTGGCGTCACCTGGTCTTCAACACCCTGCTGTCGACCGTGCTGCGGCTCGACGCGATCGGCCCGTCCTGCCTCCGGCTGCCCGAGGACCAGGGGATCATCTTTCCCGGCGGCTACCACCTCACCACCGGCAGGACCAAGACCTTCGACACCGCGGGGGAGTTCGGTGACCCCGTCCTCGAAGGCACCGTCCGCTCGCCCAACGGCGAGGACGTGCTCTACGTCTTCCGGTCCCGGGACGAGGACCGCACCCTGCTCCTCCCCTACAACCTGATCCGCCAGGAGGTCGCCACCCCGCTGCTCGGCCGGGGGCACGCCCTCCTCGACGACGGCACGCTGTTCCTGCTGAAGGACGGCGCCGACGGGCCGGCGCGGGTGCACCACCTGCAGCGCTGGCAGACCCCCTACGTCTCCGACACCTACGCCGCGTCCCGTCCCCCCGGCACGGGCCCGATCGCCCGGACCGGCAACGCCGACCTGGTGCGCGGGATCTCCGACTGCCTGGCCCTGGCGAACGGCGTACGGGACATGACCCCGACGACGGCGGTGTACAGCAGGCTCGTCGCCGACTGCACCCGCGCGGGGGACCGTTACCACTGGCTCGCCGATCCCGCACTGGGCGCGCTCACCGAGCCGTTGGAGGCCCTGGGGGCCACCGCCCGTCAGGTACTGGCCGAGTTCGAGACGGTCCAGGAGCTGACCGGGCAGGCCGCCGCCGCCCTCGACGAGGCCGTCGCCGGGCTCACCGCCCTGGTCCGCCGCATCCGGGGCGAGGCACCGCGCTCGGCGGCCGCGTGGGTCGAGGGGCTCACCGAACTGCGCAGGTCCCACGGACACCTGGCGACCCTGGCCGACATGCGGTACGCCGACACGGACCGCATCGCCGCGCTCCGCGAGGAGACCGGACGCGATCTGGAGACGGCCGCACAGCGGGCGGTCGCCTTCCTCGCCGGGGAGGACGCGTTCGCCGGGTACCACGAGGACCTCGGGCGGATCACCGCGGCCGCCGGCGAGTCGGAGACCGTCGCCGAGGCCACGGCAGCCGGGGACCGGCTCACGGAGATCACGGACGGCCTCGGGACGGTCACCGAGGTCGTCGCCGGGCTGGACATGGGCGACGCCACCGTCCGCACGTCGGTCCTGGAGCGGATCGCCGAGGTCCTGGGGGGCGCCAACCGCGCCCGGGCGACACTCGACGCCCGGCGCAGGGAACTGGTGGCCCGGGAGGGACAGGCCGAGTTCGCCGCGGAGTTCGCCCTGCTCGGCCAGGCCGTCACCGGGGCCCTCGCCTCGGCGGACTCCCCCGACTCGTGCGACGAACAGCTGGCCCGGGTCCTGCTCCAACTGGAGAACCTGGAGTCGCGCTTCGCCGAGTCCGGCGACTTCCTGGCGCGGCTCGCCGAGCGCCGAACGGAGGTGTACGAGGCGTTCTCGGGCCGGAAGCAGACGCTGCAGGAGGCCCGTGCCGGGCGTGCGGAGCGGCTCGCGGAGTCCGCGGTCCGGGTCCTGGAGACCGTCTCGCGGCGGCTGGCCGGACTGGAGGACCTGGACGCCGTCCACACGTACTTCGCCTCCGACCCCATGGTCGCCAAGGTCCGCCGCACCGCGGACGAGCTCCGCTCCCTCGGCGACCCGGTGCGCGCCGACGAGCTGGACGGCCGGCTGAAGGCCGCCCGTCAGGAGGCGGGGCGCGCCCTGCGCGACCGGAGCGAGCTGTACGCGGACGGCGGTTCCGTGATCCGGCTGGGAAGCCACCGGTTCGCGGTGGACAGCAGGCCGTTCGACCTGACCCTGGTCCCGTCCGGGGACGGGATCTCCTTCGCGCTCACCGGCACGGACTACCGGGCTCCGGTCACCGACCCCGAGTTCGCGGCGACCCGCGCGCACTGGGGCCGACTGCTGCCCTCGGAGACGCCGGACGTCTACCGCGCCGAGCACCTGGCCGCCCGGCTCCTCGACGAGCACGGCGCGGACGCCCTGGCCGGCGCGGATCTCGCCACGCTCGTGCGGGAGGCGGCAGCGGCGGCGTACGACGAGGGCCATCAGCGGGGTGTCCACGACGAGGACGCCCTCGCCGTCCTGACCGTCCTGCTGCGGCTGCTCGCCGGCGCGGGCCTGCTGCGCTTCCCGTCGTCGGTGCGCGCGGCGGCCCAGCTGTTCTGGGCGCACGAGGCCGACGAGGACCTTCGGACGTCCTGGACACGGCAGGCCGCCTCACTGGCGCGCGCCCGCGACACCTTCGGCCTCGCTCCGGCCGTCGCCACGCTCCAGGCGGAGTGGGCGGCGGCGATGGGGGCGCCGCACGAGGTCGCCGCGTACCTCTTCGAGGAGCTGGCGTGCGGCCCCGCCGGTTTCGTCACGAGCGCGTCGGCCCGCACGCTGCTGGACAAGTTCCGCCGTGCCGTCGGCACATCGGCGTACGACGAGGACCTGGCCGCACTCTCCGGGGACCTCCCGGCCAGGCGCGGACTGGTGGAGGGCTGGCTCACCTCCTACGCCGCGGCGAGCGGCCCGGACGTGGACGCGGGGGACCTCGCCGAGGCGGTCGCCGTGGAGC
>Ga0247818_10000791_pt1 | contig 19918 bp, 10 predicted proteins | sample 13C_Glucose_Day1_FD_192424 | JGI IMG/M metagenome (GOLD analysis project Ga0247818, IMG submission 192424) | Soil microbial communities from agricultural site in Penn Yan, New York, United States - 13C_Glucose_Day1 | ecosystem: Environmental > Terrestrial > Soil > Agricultural land | place... | reverse complement strand
ACCCTGGAGCAGGCGATCGCCGCCCAGGAGTCACTGGCCGCCAACGCCGCCACCGCGGGACTGGACTTCAACTGGCAGGACACGAAGGCGGGCAACACCTTCGACGCCCATCGGCTGATCCACTACGCCGCCGCCCAGGGACACGGCGATGCCATGAAGGAGCGCCTCCTGCGGGCCTTCTTCACCGAGGGTGAGCAGGTCGGCGACCGTGACGTCCTGGTCCGGCTCGCTGCCGAGGTCGGCGTCGACGAGGCGCTCGCTCGCGACATGCTGGACTCCGGCCGCCACGGCGAGGACGTCCAGGCCGACATCGCGCAGGCGCAGGCCTACGGGATCCGTGGGGTGCCGTTCTTCGTCATCGACGAGAAGTACGGCATCTCAGGCGCCCAGCCCACGTCGGCGTTCACCCAGGCGCTGGAGCAGGCGTGGAGCGAGGCACATCCCCTCGCGATGGTCATGGGCGACAGCGGCGGTGCCTGCGAGGGCGACAGCTGCGCCGTCTGACGGTTCTCGGGCGGCCTACCGGCTGACCCGCGCGGACTCCAGGATCTTGTGCACGCCGGTCTCGTCCGTCTCGGCGGCGCGGCCGCCCACCGATCCGGTGAGGTGGACGAAGTCCTGAAGGCCGTCCTCGCGGGGGAGGCCGGCGAAGAGGTGGACCTGCCTGATCGCGATGCCGCGCGGGTCGGTCCACGAGACCTCGCACCGGTGGAACGCCGTCCCCGCGATGTCGACCGGCTCGGGCCTTCCGATCACCGCATCCTGACGTCCCTCGAGGGAGCCGGCGAGCTCCATGAGGGCGTCGGCGGGCTGGTCCAGACCGGGCCGTGTACCGACGCGGACGATGACGTTCGGGGTGAACTCCGGGTGCTCACCGGTCTCGCGCGCCGCAAGGACCACGGCGGGAACGGACACCGGCTCCCAGTCATCGGGAACGTCGAGGCTCACCGACGGGGGTGCCGGGAAGCGATCGCTGGGAAACGTCAGGGTGCTCATCAGTCAGGCCTTTCCGCTGCTGTCAGTTCCAGAAGGTCGGGTCGAAGCCGACGTCGACGGACACGCCCCCGCCGATGCCGAGGGTGGCGCCGATGTCCAGCGAGACCCCGACCTCGTCGGTCGACACCGCGAAGTCGCCCTCGACGTGCCCCCCGACGCCGTAGGAGATCTCGCCACCGACCCCGACGTCGACCGGGCCGAGGTCCTGGGCGACCTGGCCCTCCACCTTGCCGCCGATGAAGGCCTCGCCGCCGGCAGTGCCCTTGAGGCCGTCCTTGCCGAGCGAGACACCCCCACTGGCGTTGGCCTCGGCCCCGACGTACGCCTCCCCCTTGGCCTGCGTGCCGAAGCCGGTGGAGTACTGGCCACTGGCGTGGGCGAGGTAGCCCCCCGCCGTGACGGTGCCGGCGAGGGCCAGGCCGTCACGACCGATGGACGCCTCACCCTCGGCCTTGCCCTCGGTGGAGAGGAAGTCGACCTTGGCGTGGTCACCGTCCTCGTCCCCGAGCACGTGTCTGGAGTAGGAGGCCTCCCACAGCTCCTTCTCGTCCTCCCAGAGGATGCCCTTGACCTCCGTGCGTGGCCCGCGCTGCTCCTCCCGGTGCTGGCCCTCCTCGGCGTCCGGCGTGCCGTCGTTGTCGTTGTCCTCCAGGGCATCCGGTGTGCCGTCGCCGTCGGCGTCGGTCCGTGTCCAGGTCGTCTCCCACCGACGTCCGCGCTCGTGCAGAGGTCCGTCGTCGTCGGTGTAGCGGGTCTCGGTGTCTCTCCGGGTCGTCTCGCCGTTGTCGCGGTGCCGCGGAGAGGTGTCGGTCGTCTCCTCGTGACGGCGCGGGGTGTCCTCTCCTTCCAGGCCGGGCCCGTCGAGGTCGGGCTGGCGCTGGTCCCGGTCGCCGGACGACCCCCCGGAGCCACCGCGTCCGAGGCCGTCGGGAGCCTGCGGGCCGCCCGGCCCGCCCGGGCCGTCCGCACCGGTTCCTCCGCCGTCCGACGCCTGCTCCTGCTCGTTGGCCTCGGTGCGCAGCCTGCGCACGAGGGCCTTGAGGTCCCCCACCTGCGTCTCCAGAGAGCCGCTGAGGTGCGGCCAGCGCTTGGCGAGCGCCGCACTGTCGTCCCCGTCCCAGTGGTCCTTCAGGAGCTTGACCGCTCCGTCCGCCTCCGTCCTGGCGGTGTGGAGCTCGCGCTGTGCCTGGGCCAGGCGTGCGGCGATGTCCCGCACCGCGGCGACATCCATGCCGTGGCTGTAGCGGCTCGATCCCCCCTGCGCCTCGCGCATGGCTCCTCCTCTCGGTCCCCTGGGTCTGGTGTCGCTCGCCCGAGCGGTGGGCGCGCTCTGCGAGAGAGGCGCCCACCACTGGGCCGGGTGCTACTTGGACGCCTGGCGCTGCTGCTCGACGTCCTTGCGGGCCGACTTGATCATCGCCTGCACGGAGTTGATCGAGGTCTCGAGCTGCGTCGCGTGCTTCTGCCACTGCGAACGGAAGTCTGCGGCGTCGTTGCCGCCCCAGTTGTCGGGGCCGAGCTTCTTGACGGCTCCGTTGGCCTTGGTCTGCGCTTCCACGAGCTCGTTCTTGGCCTTCACGAGGCGAGAGATGATGTCCTCGACCTTCACGAAGTCCATTCCGTGGGTGTACTGGCTGTTGCCGCCGCCACCACCGTCGGGCGTTGCCTGCATGTCAATCTCCTTGGGTCAAAGGTCTGCTGAAGTCTGGGAACTGCGATGCTGCTGAGCTGCGGTGCTTCTGAGCTGGCTGGCTCCGCAGCTGGGGTGCGGAGGCGGCGGCGCCACACCTAGCGCGAGGCGTTGACCTGCTCCTTGGCCTCGGTGCGGATCGTCTGGACGACGTTCTTGAGCTTGGTCTGGACCTTCTGCAGCTCCGGCTTGTGGGTCCCCTCCCACTTGCCCGCGAAGTCGCGCGCGTCCTGGCCCCACCAGTTCTGCTTGAGCTCCTCGACGAGGCCGTCGATGGTGGTCTTCACGGTCTTGATCTTCTGCGCCTGCGTCTCGAGGATCTCCGCCTGTGCGCGGCAGACCTCGACGTTCATTCCGGCCATGGCCCCTGCTTCCCTTCGGTGTCGGTGCGAGGTTCCGCATCCGCTTCTGGTGATGTGAACAACCTACGAGCGCTCCCGGTACGTCGACAATGGGGAGCACTCCCCTATCGCTACCCGGCGGTCTCCGGGACGCGACGCCCTCCCGAGCGGCCACCAACTCCGTTCGTTCCCAAGGGGATTGGCATGGCTACCTGGATGAGTTCCGGTGTCCCGCGGGTCACGAGGAACCCGCGGCCCTCGAGCAGCTGCTCGGGGCTGACCCCGCGGTAGTCGACGGAGAAGGCCTGCGAGTCGTCGCCGTTCGGCTGCAGTGAGACGCCGGACCGGCCGCCGCGGAAGGAGCCGGCCAATCCGTACCCCGAGTTGAAGAACGACGAGTCCGCCTCGCCGATCACGGCCTGCTCCGCGTTGACCATCTCCTTCACCAGGTCGGCCAGCGCGTCCTCGGCCCCGCTGTTGTCGAGGTCCTGGGCGCGCTCGACGACCACGAGCATCGAGGCACCGTCGTCGCCCGCCTCGACCACCTCCCGGCGCAGCCTCTCGGCCTCCTCCTCGCAGGCACCGCTCCCGACGGCGGTCCCGTCCCAGAGCCCTGCAGCCCGGGTCAGCACCGAGCTGCGGGGGCTGAACAGCCAGGTCCTCAGGCCCGGCCGAGCCCTCCTGGCGGCCTGCACCATGGTCATCACGGTCGTCGTGCGACCGCTGCCAGAGGGGCCGATGACGAGGTTCGCCCCGCGCAGCGTGAAGCCGACGGGCCGCATCGTCGTGGAGGAGAGCCCGATCACCGGACGGCCCGTCTCGTCGGTGGCGGGGAGCTCCGCGAGGTCGACGCGTGCCGGCAGCGAGCGGATCGGAGGCGCCTGCGACCCGCCGGCGCGGCGCACTGCGTCCCCGAAGGCGGTGATGGCCCGAGCCTGCGCAGTGCTCTCCGCCGAGCCGCCGAGCACGGCGATCTGCACCTCGCGGCCGTGCACGATCGCGCGGCCGGGAGGTGAGGAGAGGCTGAGCACGTCGGAGGGCACGTCGAGGCTGAGGTAGTCGTCGACCGTGGCCATCCGGAGCACGATGCGCTGCTGCACGGACGAGGACAGCGTGCCCCACATGCCGCTTCGCTGGTCGACGGTCACGACGAGGTGCACGCCGACAGGACGACCGTCCGCCGCGATCGAGCTGAACAGGTCGACCCACCGCTGGCCGGGGCCGTGGTCGTAGGCCTGCGCGAAAGCCGCCAGCCCGTCGACGAGCACGAGGATCCGTGGCTCGTCATCGCGTCCGGACAGCCTCCGGTAGTCCGTGATCGTGGCGGCGCTGTGCTGGGAGTAGCGCAGGGCCCGCTCGTCGATGGTCTCGCGGAGCATCGTCAGCAGGCGCACCAGCCGCTCGTGGTCGCCTCCGTAGATGACGCTGCCGACGTGGGGCAGGTCCTCCAGCATGGCCAGGCCCCGGTTGCCGAAGTCGAGGCCGTAGACGTGGCAGGGGCCGCCGCGCACCGTGAAACCGGCGGCGACCGCGATGGAACGCAGGAAGGCGCTCTTGCCCGAGCCGCTCGCGCCGTAGACCGCGAGGTTGCCCTCGACGTCGGGGCGGAAGCTGATCGCCGGCTGGGTCTGGGTCTCCGGGTCGTCGCTGACCCCGAACACCAGCTCGTCGTCGCGGCGGGCTGTCGGCAGGTCCGCGAGCTCGTAGACCGGCGCCATCTCCGGGAGCCAGGGCTTGCGCGGCAGGGGCAGCTCGGCGGTGAGGTGCGCGGCATCGATCTGCGCGACGATCCGCTGGATGTCGGTCGGGCCGAGGTCGGGCGCGTCGTGGTGTTCCTCCGGGACCGGCAGCTCCCAGGGGATGCCCGCCCCGAAGCCCAGGGTCTCGACGCGCAGTTCCGGCGCTGGCGCCTCGTCGGAGGTCCAGCCGCCGGCATACCCGGTCTGGAACGGCGTGAGCCGCCCCGGGCCGGACTTGGACACGGCGCGGCCCGGGAGCGCGGGGTCGAAGTAGGCCGCCGCGCTGGTCCCGAGCACGTCCTCGCTGTCCGCCTCGTCGGCCATGCGCAGCGCCATGCGGAGGTTGGTGTTGGCACGCAGGTTGTCCCGGATGACGCCGGCGGGCCGCTGGGTCGCGAGGATGAGGTGCAGCCCGAGGGAGCGGCCGCGCTGGGCGACGTTGACGACCCCGTCGACGAACTCCGGCACCTCCTGCACCAGGGCCGCGAACTCGTCGACGACGATCACGAGGCTCGGGGGCGCCGCGACCTCACCGCGGCGCTCGAGCTCGACGAGGTCCTTGGCCTTGTACTTGGCCAGGATGTGCTCGCGGTGGCGCAGCTCGGCGGACAGCGACGCCAGGGCCCGGCGGACGAGGTGCGGCGAGAGGTCGGTGACCAGGCCCACCGTGTGGGGCAGGCTGACGCAGTCGCGGAACGCCGAACCACCCTTGTAGTCGACCAGCAGGAAGGTCAACCGCTGGGACGAGTGGGCCACGGCCATACCGAGGATCCACGCCTGCAGCAGCTCGGACTTGCCCGCGCCCGTGGTGCCGCCGACGAGGGCGTGCGGTCCGTCGGCGCGCAGGTCGATCGAGAAGGTGCCCTGCGCGGACTGCCCGACCACGGCGCGCAGGTTGCCGGGCTTCGGGCGCTGGCGCGCCTGCGCGGCATACGGGCCGGTGAGGATCGAGCGGCTCTCGCCCCAGCGCTCGATCACGGCAGCCGGGGAGTCGGCGAGCTCGGTCCCGACGAGGTTCAGGAAGGAGACCGCGCGCGGGAGGTCGCTGTCGTCCTCCACGGGCACGCCGGAGTCGACCATCGGCGCCATCCGTCGGGCGGCTGCGGCCACCTGACCGACCGGGAGGGTGTCGGTGGCGACGGGAGTGCGGACGACTGCGTCCCCGACGTAGCCGACGGTGTCGTCGCTCGCGTCGGGACCGAGCTCGACGAAGGTGCGGCAGGCGGCGGGAAGCAGCGGTGTGGCCGGAGCGACCCACAGGACGACAACTCCCTGGCTCCAGCCACGCTCGGCGAGCTGGACCATCCGGCTCCGATCGACGGGGGCGTCGTCCTCCACGACCACCAGGACCACGGGCCGGTCGGCCGGGATGTCCGGCGGGGTGTGCGGCTCGCCCGTGGGGCCTGCCGCGGGGTGCGCCGGGCCTCCTCTGGCCGTCGTGGCGCCGCTGGAGCCCTCGGACCCGGCGTTCGCGCCGGCGCTGACGAGCTCCTCGAGCTCGGTCAGGAGGGCCACGCAGGCGGGTCCGCTGCTCGCCAGGTGCCGGGCGGCGACCGGGCTGTGGGGGGAGGCGGTGTGCGGGACCCACTTGAGCCAGTCCCAGTCCCGGGCCGATCCGGGGGCGGCGAAGGCCGCCACCACGACGTCAGCCGGGGAGTGCAGGCCCACAGCCTGCATGACCACCCCGCGCGCTGCGTCGAGCGCGCGGTGCCGCGGACCGGAGACGCCGAGGGCACCCGTGCGGAGCGGGAGAGCGGTGACGGGCACCTCCTGCACCAGTCCGAGGCCCTCGACGGCCCGCGACGTCTCCAGCCAGGCCTCGGCTCGTGACCGGCCGAGCTGCGGCAGCGTCATGGGGTTGCGGGTCGGCAGGCTGCCGAGCCCGAGCCGGAACTCGAGGAAGCCGGGGTCCGCCGGGCGGCGTGTCCACATCAGCGGCGACCCCTCGGCAACGGCCTCGCGGACCGCCTGCGCCGAGGGGTGCTCCGCGCGGCGTCCCTCGACCTCCCTCTCCTGCTCCTCGCGCAGCGCGCAGACCATCGCCTCGAGGTCCTCGCGGAAGTGCTCCATCGCCTCCTCGTAGTCGAGGCGGGCGTGCCGCCGGGCCTCGACGTAGTGGGCGAACATCATCACGGGGCTGAGCAGGATGAAGAGGAGGAAGAACATGTTCTGCATCACCGCGGCCAGCATCACGCCGAAGAGTGCGGGCGCGAGGGCGCTCAGCCACGGCATCCGCTCAGGCTTGGGGCGCTCGGGCAGCTCGGGTACCGGCCACTCACGCCCGCGGTAGAGCGGGGCGATGCGGGGGGAGCGCGAGAACGGCTGCGTGACACCGCGGGCGGCGACGAGGCCGGTGACCCCGACGCTCATCCGCACCTCGATCTCCGTCTCGCCGAGCTGGAAGCGGTCGCCACTCCTGAGCAGCGCCCGGTCGACCTGCTCGCCGCCGACCACCACGCCGTTGGACGAGCCGAGGTCGATGACCTCGGCGACGTCGGTGATGAGGAGCTTGGCGTGGCGCCGCGAGACCGAGGCGTCGCCCACCTGCACCTCGCAGCCGCGACCACGGCCGATGTATGCCGTGCCCGGACTGAGGGGGACCTGCCGGCCGGCATCGGGGCCGGCCGTGATGACCGCGGTCGCGACCTCGCGCGAGCGGTCGGCGAACCCGCCCGAGCGCCGGGTCACCGCGACGTGGGCGCCCGAGCGCAGTCCCGCCTCGGCGAGGGTGGCACGGCCGTCGAGGGCGCGGTAGTCCTCGTCGACGAGCGACAGCGTGAGGTCATGCAGCGCCTCGGGCGCCGGGCTGCCCGCTCGGGCAGGGTCGGCGAGCAGGAGGTACTCGGCGAGCTGCCCCACCGTGGTGGTGCCGTCGACGGTGGCCGCGAGGTCGGTGTCGACCTCGCCCGAGCGGAGCGTGAACTTCAGCTTCACGAGGCGGTGGCCCTTCGGATCGGCCGCAGGCGGCGGGACAGGGAGGTGCTGCTCTCCGGACGTGCCGGACCCCTCGCGAAGAGGGGGCGCAGGTCGAGGTCGGCGCGCAGGCGGCGCCACGGGTCGGCGCCGGAGCGCAGGTGGCCGCGGGTCGCGTTCGTCGAGGCCCAGTACGCGTGGGCGTCGTCCGGGCTGGGCTCACCCGGACCGAAGACGTGGGCGTTGGCCTCCGTCGCCAGCGCGTGGGTGTCGGCCTCGCCGGCGAGGGCGTGTGCCTGCTCCAGCCGAGTGGCCCGCCGCGGCGGGGCGTGGCCGTACGACCGTGCCGCCGACATCAGGTCGTCCCAGGCCCACGCGATCCGCGCCGTGGTCGGGCCCCGGGTGGCGTGGCGGCGGCGGCGCCAGGCCTTGAGTCCACGGATGAGCCAGTACAGCCCGACGAGGGCCAGCACGGGAAGGAGGACGCAGAGGACGAGGATCCGCAGCCACCAGGGCCAGGACGCCGGGTCGAAGAGCTTCTTCGGTGGCTTCTTGATGTTGGTGGCGTTCTGCGCCTGGTCAGGGCCCTGCAGCACGCTGGGCGGGTTGACCCCGGCCGGCGGCGGCACGATGGCGCCGACCTTCTGCTGCTCGCTCTTGCTCTGCAGCGGGTTCGGCTGCTTGTTGCGGTCCGGCAGGAAGGCCTGGGGGAGCATCGGGCGCCACTCGCCGGCGCTGTCGCGGACCTCGACCCACGCGTGCACGTCCTGGCCCTCGATGATGCCGTCGTCCGGGGTGATGGCACCCATCACCACGCGGGCCGGGACGCCGAGGCGGTTCGCCACCAGCGCGAGGGTCGCGGCGTACTGCTCGTCGTTCCCCGCGAGCTGGGTCGTGCCGACGAAGCGGCCGAGGCGGCCGCGGCTGTGCCCGGCGAGGTAGTTGCGGTCCTCGCTGTCGCGTTCTCCGCCGTCGGTGTAGGCACCGTCGGACTGCATGGTCCGGGCCACGGCCCGCAGCTGCCCCCAGGGGTCCGGCTCGTTGCCGGTCCAGGCGTCGACCTTCGCGTCGAGGAAGCCGAGGTCGACGTTGTCGGTGAGGGAGCCCGAGTCCACGCTCAGGTCCTTGGGTAGCTCCGCGGACGCCACCGGGAGCAGGGCCTCCAGGGTGTAGCTGTCGCCCGCGGCGAGCCGCGCCGGGACGATCGCGGAGTTGGTGTCGATGTTGAGCCAGAGCCGGGACGCGAGGTCCTCGGCCCGCCGGCCCCGGAACTCGATTCCGGTCACGGTGCCGGCCGTCGGCAGCCACACGTCGCGGTAGCCGTCCTCGGGGACAGTCACGGTGGCCCGCACGCGTCGGCCGTCACCGGCAGCCGCGACCCGGGAGCCGACCTGCTGGAATGCCGCCCCGGGCTCCTGGGCGCCGTTGTTGGCCCGGTTGGCCGCCCCCCAGACCGCGCCGTCGTAGGAGTCGAGGGTGGCAAAGCGCAGCGGAGTCCCGCCCGGGAGGCCCTCGACACGGAGCAGCTCCTGGTCGTAGAGCTCTGCCATGTTGGGCTCGGTGTAGCGCCGGAAGCCGGCCAGGGGGCTCGGGAACTGCGCGACGTCGAAGGGCGGCGTGACCAGGGCGCGGGCCACGAGGCGGGAGTCGGCATCCGCCCCGGGCAGGTGCGGGCCCGCCACGAAGCCGGCGAGACCCGCGACGGCCAGGAGGGCTGCGGCAATCCCAGCCCTGGCGCCCGCACCGGCTCCGTTCTGCAGCGGGGCGCGGTGGCGTGCCGCCCGCACGACCATCCACCCGATGACCAACAGGCCGAACACGGCGCCCTGTACGAGCACGCTCGCCGGCTCCAGCGTTCCCAGCACGATCCCCAGACCGAGCAGAGCCAGGGGGGCGAGCACGACGGCATACGGACTCGACCACCGACGAGCCACGGCGTAGGTGACCGCGGCACCGACGAGGCCGACCAGCATCGGCATGGCGAGCAGCGGCCCGACCGCGTCGACCGGCGGGAGCATCGTGACGAGGCGCTTCCAGCCGTGGACGAGCGTGTGGGCGAGGTCGCGGACGGTCTGGCCGCTCGGGATGACGCCGCCGACGAGGTCGCTGCGGACGGCCAGCAGGCCGCCGAGCAGGAAGTATGCCGCCGCGAGGCCGGCCATGCCGGCCACGGCCGGCAGCCGGAACGCGGTCGCGAGGTGGGCGACCCCGAGGCCGAGGACCAGGCCGCCCACACCGGCGACGACCCACTCCAGGCCCACGTAGGCGGTGCGGAAGCCGAGCAGCGCCACGGCCACGAGGGACGCGGAGAAGGCGAGGTCGACGACCTCCCTGCGCTGCGGCACGAGGGAACGGGCACCCTGCCGGAACCGCTCGCCGACCGAGGACTCGACGCGGATCATGCCCTCGCGCGGCGGCGCGAGCGGCCCGCTCTGGGAGCTCACGTGACCAGCCCGCCCACGAGGACGGCACGCAGGTCCTCGATCTCGCGGATGGTGAGCAGCGTCAGGCCGGCGACGTGCTTGACGCCCACCCGCTCCCGCGCGTCAACGGTCAGCACGACCTTGTGGACCTCCGTCTCGAACTGGGCGAGGGCCCGTTGGACCTCGATGAAGGGGCGGTGGGCACCGGTGATGAGGAACGCGATCGAGGTGTCGGGCGCGAGGGCGAGGGCGTCGCCCGCGAGCGCGAAGAGGTCGTCGGCCCCGACCTCGGCGCGCGCCAAGGCGTCCAGCGTGAGCGGCCCGGTGGTCCGGGAGGCCCGCTCGTCGCGGCACACGACGGTGGTGTCCTGCTCGTCCATGATCGCCCGCACCGCGAGCGAGGCCGCCGCGGAGATGCCGGTCTCGACCTCGTCCGCCCCGCCGCTGTAGGCGGCCGGGTCGGCGTCGATGACCATCGCGAGGTGCGAGCGCCGGGTGTCGAGGAACTGGCGGACCAGCAGCCGGCCCGCCTTGGCGGAGGAGCGCCAGTGGATGTAGCGGCGGTCGTCGCCCGGCTGGTACTCCCGCAGCGCGTGGAAGGCGAGGTCGGACATCGAGAGGTCCTGGGTCGTCTCGCCCTCGAGGTCGCGCAGCAGCCCGGCCCCGATGCTCTCGATGGAGATCGTCCGCGGGTGGACGAACAGCTCCGTCACGTCGGTCCAGCGCAGCGTGCGGCGAACGAGCCCGAGCGGGTCGCCCTGCACGGTGGTCGCCGGACCGACCGGGATCACACCGCGGCGGCTGGTCGGCACGACGAACAGCTCCTCGTGGGCACCGCCGGCACCGAGGGTCGGCAGCGTGAAGCGCGCCGCCGACACCCCCACCGGGAGCTCGACGAGCAGCGGCAGCATCCCGCGGCGTGACTCGTTGGTCACCTCGATGCGGCCGGTGGCCGGGTCGCCCACGGTCACCCGGACCGGGTCGACCATGGTGCGGATGCTGACCTGGGTGCGGCCGATGGCGAGGAACAGGCAGCACGCGAAGAGCGCCAGGGCTGCGGCGCCGATCATGAGCCACTCGGTCCAGCCCAGCCGGGCACCGACGGCCCAGCCCAGGACGCCGAGGGCGAGCACCGCCCAGCCCAGCGGGCTGATCCAGCGCAGCACGCCCAGGACCGGGTCGAGCACGGGGGCGACGCCCTCGCGCAGCCGCTGCGCGCGGGGCCCCAGCGAGCCGCCGACCCGGGCACCGGCGTGCCGGACCGGCTGCGGGAGCCGGGGGCGGGGCACGCTGATGGTGGGCAGCGACGGCACACGGCTCGGTCGCCGGGAGCGGGAGACGCCCCTCTTGAGGTCGGCGCGCCGCGTCGTCTGCTCGGCGACAGGGGTGGGGGTGCTCATGCTCGGGTCGCTCCGGGTCAGGCGACGCGCTCGGCGGGGGGCGCGACCTCGCCGAGGATCTGGTTGATGACCTGGTCGACGGTGAGGTTGGCGAACTGTGCCTCGGCCGTCAGCAGCAGGCGGTGGCAGAGCACGGGGTGCGCGAGCAGCTTGACGTCGTCGGGGATGACGTGGGTGCGGCCCTGGCTGGCCGCCCAGGTCTTGGCGCAGCGCACGAACGCCAGGCAGCCGCGCATCGACAGGCCGAGCTTGAGGCTGACGTGCCGCCGGGTCTCCTCGGCGATCCGCGACACGTAGGCCAGGATCGCGGGGTCGACGTGGATCTCGTCCGCGAGCGCGGCCATGTCCGAGACGACGTTGGAGGTCACCACGGCCTGCAGCGCCTTGGTCCGGTCCCGGGTCTTGGCGTCCGCGAGCACCGCGATGGTGGCCTCGTGGTCGGGGTAGCCGAGCGACGTCTTCATGAGGAAGCGGTCGAGCTGGGCCTCCGGGAGCCGGTAGGTGCCGGCCTGCTCGATGGGGTTCTGGGTCGCGATGACCATGAACGGGTCGCCGACGTCGTGCGCCTTGCCGTCGATCGTGACCCGGCCCTCCTCCATGACCTCGAGCAGGGCCGACTGTGTCTTCGGCGAGGCGCGGTTGATCTCGTCGGCGAGCACGATGTTGGCGAAGATCGGGCCGGGGTGGAAGTCGAAGGTCGACTTCGCGGGGTCGTAGATCGTCACGCCGGTCACGTCGCTCGGCAGCAGGTCGGGGGTGAACTGGATGCGGCTGTTGCTGCCCTGGACCGTGCTGGCCATGGCCCGGGCGAGCTGGGTCTTGCCGGTACCCGGGAAGTCCTCGAGGAGCAGGTGCCCCTCGGAGAGCATGCAGGTGAGCGCGAGCCGGATGACGTGCTGCTTGCCCAGCACGGCCTGGTCGACGTTGGCAACCATCTGGCTGAACGCCTGCGCGAACCACTGCGCCTGGTCGGTGGTGACGGTCATCGGTGGGTGCTCTCTCTCGTGGTGCGGACGGGTGCGGTGGTATGCCGCGGGGCGGGGTCGCCGCCGGCGGTCTGGCTGTGTGGGGTCATGACCAGAACATCGACCCGCTGACGCTCTGGCTCCCCCGGTCGAGCCGGACGGTCACGTTCCCCACGTTGTTGCCGTAGAGACAGCTGCCCGACCACGAGTAGCCGTTGCCGCTGCCGTTGACGACCAGGGGCGAGGACGAGGCACGCCAGCCCGTGGCATCGGAATGGCAGTTCACCTGCCAGGTGGTGTTCGCCGGGAAGTCGCGGATGCTGAAGAGCACCTTGAAGCACCCCGGCGAGTAGGAGCAGGAACCCTGACCACTGGGGTCGACGTACCGCTTGCCGCTCTTGCGCAGGTTGTAGACGTCCGGGTTGGGCTGCGGGACCGTCACGGAGACGTAGGCCGTCCACCCGGACCAGCCGGCAACCGAGTAGGCGCGCACCCGCAGCCGGTAGGTGCCAGGGCCCTTGGTCGTGCTGACGGACGTCCGGGCCGAGCCGTAGGTGGCAGTGACCGCGCCGTCGACCTCGACCCGGGTGACCGGGCGGCCGTTGGTGGGCAGGCCCCAGCTCCACGTGATCGTGTCGCCGCTGCGGGAGCCACGCAGGTTCGTCGGCGTCCGGGTGTCTCCGTACGGCTGGTAGCTGTTGCTGTACGCCGACCAGGGCGACCAGCTGTCGCCGTTGTACACGCGGACCTTCATCCGCTGCGGGCTGGTCCCGAGGCCGCCGCCGATGGTGAACGACGTGGTCGCGTTCTCCGCGCACCCGCACGAGACGAAGCCGCTCCTGCCGGCGTTGGTGCTCCACTCGAGGCGGACGTAGCCGCTGCCGCGCGAGTCCTTCAGGCCCACGCGCACCGAGGCCCCGTTGTTGGACGACGGCGTGGAGACGCTCGGCGTACTCGGCTGCACCGGCGGTGCCACCGACTGGAACGACGCGGTGTTGCTCTTGGGAGACTCGTTCCCAGCTCCGTTCGTGGCCGTGACGACATAGGTGTAGGTGCGGCCGTCGTAGGGGATCGTGTCCGTGAACGTCCGGGTGTCCGGCGACGTGGTCGTGCGCGCCGACCACGCCCCGCTGCCCACCCGGCGGTAGACGGTGTACCTGCTCAGCGCCGGGCCATTCGGTGACACCGGTCCCCAGCTGACCTTGAGCGCCTCGGAGGACTGGGCCGCGCCCGGGCCCCGGGGACTCAGGGTGGGCCTGCCCACCGCCGGCGGGGTGCCGGCCGACTGCATCGTGACCGCCGGTCCGAAGGGACCGGCGCCGAGCGAGTTGGTGGCGCTGACCTGCACGGACTGCTCGTCGTTGTTGGCCAGGCCTGAGACCGTGGTCTGCAGCGCCGGGGCCGCCACGCTCTTCTGCCGGGTCTCGCCGGTTGCGGTGTCCGTGACCCGCACCGTGTAGCTCGTGATCTCGCTGCCCTTGGGCGCCGGCTTGTCCCAGGCGATGTCGAGACGCCCGTCCCCACGACCGGTCATCCGGACACCGGTCACCGGGTTCGGCAGCGTGTCGGGCTCCACCGGACCGAACTCTGCGCTGTCCCTGCCCTCGCCGACCGCGTTCGTCGCGCTGACCGTGAACCAGTACTGCCGGCCGTCCTGCAGACCGTCGATCGTGCAGGGCGAGGCGGTGCAGCTCCGCTGACCGGACTGGGGCCCGCGCCACGTGACGGTGTACGAGGTGATGGGGCTGCCGCCGTCATACGCCGGGGGAACCCAGCGCACGCGCGCCGTGCCGCCATTGACCCGGTCGGCGACCGCGTTGACCGAGGTGGGCGCTCCCGGCCTTCCGAGCATCTCGACCGTGCCCCGGCCCGGAGCGCTCCGGCCCGGCCCGTCGGAGACCGCCACCTCGATGGTGCCCCGGCCGCTGGCCTCCCCGGATGCGGTGACCGTGAGGTTGCACCCGCTGCGCGAGACGGACAGACCACTGCCGGACGACACGGTCGCGGAGTCGATCGAGCAGACGGGCTTCTCCAGCGGGGAGTCGAGGTAGCCGCGCAGGCTGATGGTCTGCGACGACCCCGCCTTCAGCCCGGTGACCGAGAACGGCCGCAGTCTCGGTGCAGCGACCGAGCCCGGGTCGCCACCGTTGGTCGAGGCTGCTGCCGCGGCGTCCTCGAGGCCGAGGACCGAGACCCGGATGTGGGACACCTCCGCGGCGCCTCGGGCCTGGATGCGGATGCGGCCATCGCGGCTCGTGGGGGCGTCGCTGCCCGCCCGGACCGTGGCCGTGCGCTGGCCCGCGCCGGACTGGCGCAGCTCGACACCCCGCGGCTCCGGGTCCCAGCGCGCCTCGAACGTGACGTCGTCCAGCGTCATGCCCGGTGGCAGCCAGGCGTGGCACAGCGTGGGAATGTCGATGTCGCGCGGGCGGCCCGCTGCGTTGACCGTGATGGCGTAGTCCGGGCACCTCAGCAGGGGCACCTTCGGCCCGACCTGGACCGGGATGGAGACGTAGGCGGTGCGGAAGTCCGTCTGGTCCAGCGTCTCCTGGTCGCTGACCTCGAGCATGACCGCGGCCGGGCCGACGTACCCACCCGAGGAGGTGAGGGTCAGGCCGTCGCGGCCGTCGGCCTCGACCGTGAGGTGCTCGCGCGGGGAGGCGCTGATCGTCTCGCCCGTGGTGATGCTGACGACCTTGGCCCGCGGCGACTTCACGTAGTCGGCGAGCGTGACCCCTTTCGTGGAGTCCTTGTCCATCTCGATGAGCGCGCCGCTGACCACGAACGGCGCCCCGTCGTTGCCGGTCGGCACGTGGATCAGCGCCATGGCGCTTTCGCCGTCCTCGTCGGTGATGACGTAGGGGACGGTGTGCGGGTGGTCGAGGACCTTCACCCGCACCTGGTTGCCCTCGATGCTCCCCTCGGGCGAGAGCAGCTTCGTGACCGTGAGCTGGGAGCGGTCACCGTCGACGTCGCGGTCGTTGGCCGTGACGTCGACGAGCGCCGTGGTGGCGTCCGGTCCGGGCTTGGCGACGTCGTCCACGGCCACGGGCGGGTTCGTGTGGCCCGGCGTCGGCACCACGGTGACAGAGGCCCGCGAGGGGTCGAACAGCCCATTCGTGATGCCGTAGGTCAGGTGCTGCACACCCTTCTCCGGCGCCTGCACGGTCGTGCTGACGTAGGTGTTCCGCCGGTCGATCCGCCACCGCGCGAGCTCATCCTTCTCGTTGAGCTCTTCGTACTCGAGGTCGACGGCGTCGCCGCGGGCGATGAGGTCGTTCTCGGTGACGTCCACCGTCACCCGCTTCCCGGGTGCCGCGCGGACCTCGTCCTCGACGGCGACCGGCGGCTGCGGGTCACCCGGCTGGACGACGCCGATCCGCACGAAGCCCGTGCTCGTGGCACCGAAGCGGTCCGCCACCTGGTAGTGCAGCACCTCGGTCCCAGAGGTGCGCGGGTAGGACTCGTACGTGATCGTCGAGGCGCCGAAGGTGGTGACCCGGCCCAGCGACAGGTCGACGGTCTCGCCGTCCTCGCCCACGATGCCGTCGACGGTGACGGTGTCGCCGTCGGCGTCGACGCCGGAGGTTGGCACGGTGACGGTCAGGGGCTCGCCCGCAACCACGCTCGCGGAGAAGCTGCGCGCCCGCGGCGGCTGGTTCGGCTGGGTGGCGGTGGGCAGGGGTTTGACGGTGACACTGACCCGCCCGGTCTGGGCGCGCTCGCGCATTCCGATCGGGTAGACGGCGTACTCGATGACCCGGACCTGTTCGGCCGTGGGGTTGCGGTCCTCCGGGACGTAGCGGATGACGTTGCCCGACGCGAAGGCGTTGTCGGCGCCGCCCAGGACCGTGACGCTGTCGGGATCGAGGACGAGCGGGATGCCCTCGGCCATGCTGTCGTTGTCCATGACCGGGATCGTCACGCTGTCCTGCGCCCGGACCACGGCCGTGTCGTCCTGCACGATGGGCAGTGCACCTTCGCGGGCCGGGCGCTGGGAGACGGCGATCTGGCCGGTGGTCGCCTTGGTGCCGTCGCTCACGGTGTAGCTCACGGTCCCGGTCCGAGGGCGGGCTCCCGCGGTCGCGGGCTCGAGCGCCTCGAGCCGCACCCAGCGGCCCTGGTAGATCGAGGGCCGCAGCCAGGAGCTGTCGCTGGCGACGCTGACGCTGCGGGTGACGAGCACGTCAGCCCGCGGGCTGTAGTCGTTCGCGAGCACGTCCGCCATCACCGGCGTCTGGTCGCGCAGGGTCGCGGAGTCCGGCACCGCCACCGGTGGCGCGTCCGGGTCCGGGTTGGCCACGAGGTCCAGCCGGATCCTGCCCGCGTCCACGCCCGCGCCGACCTGCGCGCCGTAGGTGAGCTCGAAGGTCCCGGCCGACGCGCCCGTGATCGTGACCACCCCGGTGTCGAGACTGGTGTCGACGGTGAGCGAGCCCTGGCTGGGGATCGCCCGCGAGAGCCGGAGCTTGGCGTCCGGCTCGGCCGGGTCGGCGCCGGCCACGTCGTTGCCGAGCGGCTCGATCTGCAGGGGCTTGCCCACCACGCCGCGCACGACGTCGGGCTGCGTCGCCGGGGGCCGGTACCGGTCGTCCCTGCCCAGCACGCTCAGGTTGACCCGCCCCGGGGTCTGGTCTCGGCCGTCACTGACGGCGTACTTCACCGACCGGGGACCGGTCTCCAGAGGGGCGAGGACGTTGAGCCGGCCGAGGCCGTCGACCGAGCTGCCCTCCTCGGTGGCCTCCACGGTGACGGTGTCGCTCTCGCGGTCGCGCCAGTCGCCGATGACCTGGACCGGCAGGAGCCTGCCCGCGTTGACGGGGTACTGCGTGTTGGCCAGGGTCGCCTTGCCGGGACGCAGCTGGGGGGCGGTGTTCTCGGAGTCGCTGGCCAGGGTGACCCGGACCGTCGCCTCGGACTTCTCCGGAGACGTGCCGTTGTTGACCCTGTACGTGAACGAGAAGGCCTGTCCGCGAGGGTCGTGGGGAATGCTGGCGTCGACGCTCTGGCCGTCGGCCGCCACGCTGAGCGTGACTCCTTCGAGGCTCGGCGCACTCACGTCACCGGGGTCGATGGACAGAATCGACCCCGAGGCGTCGGTGTCGTTGTCGAGCACGTGCAGCTTCGAGGTGCGCCCGGGACGTGCCTTGAGGTCATCGGGCTCGGCCTTCGGCGGCTGCGCCGTCGAGGCCTCGTCGATGAGGTTCTTCTCCTTCTTCTTGTTCTTGTCCTCGCGCTGCGGCGGCGGGATCAGCGCGTCCCACTCGTCGATCTTGACCGGCTTGCTGTCGAGGTCCCAGACCTCGCCGCCGTCGAGGTCGTTGAGCACCACGAGGCGACGGTTGGTCCGCAGCGCGACGCCCTCGCGGAGCGCGCTGGCGCCGGTGCGCTCGATGGTGACCGTGCGGGCGGGCTCCTCGCGGCCACAGTTGACGTTGTAGTGGACCTCGCTCGCACCCGCCCATGCGGCATGCAGGCACGGTCCGAGCCGCAGGGGCCGGGAGACCATCAGGCGGTTCTCCGCTCCGTCGGCCGACTCGACCTCGGACACCTCCACCCCACCCTGGGTCGGGCCGCCCTCCCCCAGCCCCACGAGTGCCACGCGATCCGGGCCCTGCACCGCGACGTCCTCGGTGGCCGGCCCCGGCTGCTGCAACGCGGCATACGCGAGCTCGCCCTCGGCGCTCGAGATGCCTGCGTTGACGGGCTTGTCGAGCCCCCTGGCGAACACCTCGTCGCGGGCGGGGTCGTAGGCCACCCAGCGGTCACCGACGGCGGTGAGGTCGACGGCCTTGCTGCGCAGCGACGTCTTCTGCGCCACCGGCTTCTCGAACGCCGTGGTGGTGGCACGGAGCGAGACGGCCTTCCCGGTTGCCGCCGAGATCGCGTGCACGCCACCGAAGACGTCGACCGTGACGGTTGCGACGGGGCCGACCTCCGCGAGGGGCTTGGCCCCCACGGAGAGACCCTCGAGCCCCTCGATGCCGGCGCGGGGGTCGACGCGGTGCGCCCAGACCTTCCCCGTCTTGGGGTCGACCATGGCGATGGTCCCGCCGCGCAGGTCGATGGTGCGGGGTACGAACGTCTCGAGGTTGGTGCCGGTCGACGGCGCGGGGTACGCGACCGCGCCGGCCTCGTCGAGGCGCCCGGTGCGCGGGTCGATGGGCAGGACCTGGTTCGTCGCGACCGTGAGCCCTGCCACGGCACTGCCGTCCTGGAGGACGTCGAGCGGCGACTCGCTGGTGGTGGTGGCCTTGACGCCGGCGTCGAACTGGCTGACCGCCTTGTTGACCCGGGCGAAGCTCGCGTTCGCCGCCGAGCTGACCCACACCCCGCCGTCGTTGAGGTCAGCCTCGTGGACCGTCTCCCCCCTGGACTGGACGGCGAAGAAGGTCAGGCTGGAGGCGGCCACGGCCACCACCAGGGCAGACGCGGTCCCCACCTTCCGGTTGCTCACCGGGCTCACGAGTACTACTCCCCCTTGTTGTGCGGAACCGCGCGGTCCTGCCCGGCGCCGTCCCCATTCGCGTTCGCGTCGAGCAGGACCAGGTCGGCCTCGGTCACCAGCCGGGTCGACAGGGCATGCTCGACCAGCCGGGCCTTGCGGTTGCTGGCGAGCTTCCCCGGCCCACCATGGAGTCCACGAGTACCAGCATCCGCCAGCTTTTGACAGACATTGTCCAGCTTTCGGTTGAACCTTGTGACTTTCCAACCGAGCCGTGCCGCGGCGTCGGCGGACGACGGGATCTGTCCTGCACCGGCATACGTCCTGGTCAGGAAACCCTCACAGAGGGCGACCATGAGCAGTTTCTGGTCAGGGGTGAAGGACACCCGGCCGACAGTGGTCTCGCCGGTGCGGTCCTCGGGGTCGCTGGCGACGGTCGCGAAGGCGGGCGCGTCGACGATGATGTCGAAGTCGTAGGTCGTCGGCCCGGCCGTGAACCACACGGTGAAGCGCTCGAGTGCAAGCGGGACGCGCGCCCCCGGCGATAGCCAGGCCTGGAAGAGGCCCTTCTGGTCTGCCACCGTCGCGGTGAGGGTCGAGCCGACGTTGGCGAGCCACCACAGGCCGCCGTCCTGCACGATGTGGAGGAACGTGCGGTGGAGGTAGGGGTTGTCGTCGATCTCGACGTCGCCCGAGCGGCCGATCGTCAGCGGCCGCTCCGGCTCGGCGGTGAAGCGCTCCCCGCAGAACTCGATGGTCACGCCCACGTGCTCACCCGGCCCTCTCGCACGTCGGCTCGGACCAGTCCGAGCTGACCCCGGAGCGGACCACCATCGCCTGGGCGCACAGCTGTTTCCCCTCCGCTGTCGGGACCGTCAGGCTCGGCGTCCTGGCCACGCGGAAGGTCGCCTCGGAGAGGGCCTGTGCGCTCGGCGCCACGCGCACGCGGTACGTGTCGTTCTTCTCGCGCCCGCTGTAGCTCCACTGGAAGAGGACGGCCCCGCTC
>Ga0247818_10000790_pt1 | contig 19956 bp, 17 predicted proteins | sample 13C_Glucose_Day1_FD_192424 | JGI IMG/M metagenome (GOLD analysis project Ga0247818, IMG submission 192424) | Soil microbial communities from agricultural site in Penn Yan, New York, United States - 13C_Glucose_Day1 | ecosystem: Environmental > Terrestrial > Soil > Agricultural land | place... | reverse complement strand
TCTCGGCAAGGTCGGCGGCAAGCTGATGCCGCCGGGTTTCTACTACAAAACCTTCATGTACCCGCAATCGTTCTGGATGACCTACGAGAAGTACATTCGCAAGGCTGCAGGGCTTGGCCGTTCGCCGACCGAAGTCGATCCGGACACCTACGACTACATGAACCAGCACTGCGACGTGCTGATCGTCGGCGCCGGCCCTGCCGGTCTTGCGGCGGCCCTGGCGGCTGCGCGCAGCGGTGCGCGGGTGATCCTCGCCGATGAGCAGGAAGAGTTCGGCGGCAGTCTGCTTGATTCGCGCGAAAGCCTCGATGGCAAACCGGCGATCGAGTGGGTGGCCAGCGTCATCGCTGAACTGAAGAACACTCCGGACGTGCTGCTGTTGCCGCGCGCCACGGTCAATGGCTACCACGACCACAACTTCCTGACCATTCACGAACGCCTCACCGATCACCTCGGTGACCGTGCGCCAATTGGTCAGGTGCGTCAGCGCATCCACCGTGTCCGCGCCAAGCGTGTCGTGCTGGCGACCGGCGCCCACGAGCGTCCGCTGGTCTACGGCAACAACGACGTGCCGGGCAACATGCTCGCCGGTGCGGTCTCGACTTACGTGCGCCGTTACGGTGTGGCACCGGGCAAGAAGCTGGTGCTGACCACCAACAACGATCACGCCTATCGCGTGGCGCTGGACTGGCTCGACGCCAGCCTGCAAGTGGTGGCCATCGCCGATGCGCGCAGCAATCCGCGTGGTGCGCTGGTGGAAGAAGCCCGCGCCAAAGGCATTCGCATCCTCACCGGCAGCGCCGTGATCGAGGCCCGTGGCAGCAAGCGCGTCACCGCTGCCCGCGTTGCCGCGATTGACGTCAAAGCGCACACCGTGACCAGCCCGGGCGAATGGCTCGACTGCGACGTGATCGCCAGTTCCGGCGGTTACAGCCCGGTGGTGCACCTGGCTTCGCACCTCGGTGGCAAGCCGATCTGGCGCGAAGACATCCTCGGTTTCGTACCGGGCGAAGCACCGCAGAAACGTGTGTGCGTCGGTGGCATAAACGGCGTTTATGGCCTCGGAGATTCGCTGGCCGATGGTTTCGAAGGTGGCGCACGCGCTGCCAGTGAAGCCGGGTTCGCGGTGGTCGAAGGCACGTTGCCCAAGGCCCTGAGCCGTCTCGAAGAAGCGACCCTGGCGCTGTTCCAGGTGCCACACGAGAAGGGCACCTCGCGTGCGCCGAAGCAATTCGTCGACCTGCAGAACGATGTCACCGCCGCCGCCATCGAACTGGCGACCCGCGAAGGTTTCGAGTCGGTCGAGCACGTCAAACGCTACACCGCGCTGGGTTTCGGCACCGATCAGGGCAAGCTCGGCAACGTCAACGGTCTGGCCATCGCCGCGCGTTCGCTGAACGTGACCATCCCGCAGATGGGCACCACGATGTTCCGTCCCAATTACACGCCGGTAACGTTCGGCGCGGTAGCCGGTCGTCACTGCGGGCACATCTTCGAGCCGGTGCGCTACACCGCGCTGCATCAATGGCACCTGAAAAACGGCGCCGAGTTTGAAGACGTCGGCCAGTGGAAACGTCCATGGTACTTCCCGAAAAACGGTGAAGACATGCACGCTGCGGTGAAGCGTGAATGCAAAGCCGTGCGCGACAGCGTCGGCCTGCTCGACGCCTCGACCCTGGGCAAGATCGACATTCAAGGCCCGGATGCCCGCGAGTTCCTCAACCGCGTGTACACCAACGCCTGGACCAAGCTCGACGTGGGCAAGGCGCGCTACGGTTTGATGTGCAAAGAAGACGGCATGGTCTTCGACGACGGCGTGACGGCTTGCCTGGCGGACAACCATTTCGTCATGACCACCACCACTGGCGGCGCGGCTCGTGTACTGCAGTGGCTGGAGCTGTACCACCAGACCGAATGGCCGGAGATGAAGGTCTACTTCACCTCGGTCACCGACCACTGGGCGACCATGACCCTGTCCGGGCCGAACAGCCGCAAGCTGCTCAGCGCCGTGACCGATATCGACCTGAGCAACGAAGCCTTCCCGTTCATGACCTGGAAAGAAGGTCTGGTCGGCGACGTGCCGGCGCGGGTGTTCCGTATCTCGTTCACTGGTGAGCTGTCGTACGAAGTCAACGTCCAGGCCGACTACGCGATGGGTGTGCTGGAGAAAATTGTCGAGGCCGGCAAGCAGTACAACCTGACGCCGTACGGCACTGAAACCATGCACGTCCTGCGTGCCGAGAAAGGTTTCATCATCGTCGGCCAGGACACCGACGGCTCGATGACCCCGGACGATCTGAACATGGGCTGGTGCGTCGGTCGCACCAAACCGTTCTCGTGGATCGGTCAGCGCGGCATGAACCGTGAAGACTGCGTGAAGGATCAGCGCAAGCAACTGGTCGGCCTGAAGCCGATCGATCCGAACGTCTGGCTGCCGGAAGGTGCGCAACTGGTGTTCAACACCAAGCAGGCGATCCCGATGACCATGGTCGGCCACGTGACTTCCAGCTACGCGCACAACTCCCTCGGTTACTCGTTTGCCATGGGCGTGGTCAAGGGCGGTCTGAAGCGTCTCGGTGAGCGAGTGTTTGCGCCGCTGGCCGATGGCAGCGTGATCGAGGCGGAGATTGTTTCCTCGGTGTTCTTCGATCCGAAGGGGGATCGGCAGAACATTTGATGGTTCGGCTCCTGTGGAGTGCAGTCGCACCGCGGTGACTTCATCGCGAGCAGGCTCACTCCTACAGGTGATCGCGTACCCCTTGTAGGAGTGAGCCTGCTCGCGATAGCGGTAGATCTGCTTGCAAAGGGTTCAAGTCAGAATTCAGGAAGGTGCTTTATGACCACAGCCAATGTTTACCAGCAACGCCCGACCACCGGGGCCAAGGCCGAGTCGTCGTTGCACCATGCCGACCTCGCCAGCCTGGTCGGCAAGGGTCGCAAGAACGCCGGCGTCATCGTGCGTGAAAAGAAACTCCTCGGTCACCTGACCATTCGTGGCGATGGCCACGATGCAGCGTTCGCCGCCGGCGTGCACAAGGCCCTCGGCATTGAGTTGCCCGGCGCCCTGAGCGTGATTGTCAAAGGCGAAACCAGCCTGCAATGGATGGGCCCGGACGAGTGGCTGCTGATCGTGCCAAGCGGTGAAGAATTCGCCGCCGAGCAGAAGCTGCGCGAAGCGCTGGGCGATCTGCACATCGCGATCGTCAACGTCAGCGGCGGCCAGCAAGTGCTCGAACTGAGCGGGCCAAACGTGCGTCAGGTGCTGATGAAGTCCACCAGCTACGACGTGCACCCGAACAACTTCCCGGTCGGCAAGGCTGTCGGCACGGTGTTCGCCAAGTCGCAGCTGATGATTCGCCACACCGCCGAAGACACCTGGGAACTGCTGATCCGCCGCAGCTTCTCGGATTACTGGTGGTTGTGGTTGCAGGATGCTTCGGCCGAGTACGGCCTCAGCGTTCAGGCGTAACACTAAGTGGTTGCCGCGATTGCTTCTTGTGGCGAGGGAGTTGCTCCCGCTCGGCTGCGAAGCAGTCGCAAAAAAACGCGAGCGCATTCTGGAAGAACGCGGTCGCTGATTTTAGGGTCGCTTTGCAACCCAGCGGGAGCAAGCTCCCTCGCCACAGAGTTCACTCTGCTCACAGATGTTGAAACAGGAGTCACCGCACCATGAGCCGCGCCCCAGACACATGGATTCTGACCGCCGACTGCCCCAGCGTGCTCGGCACAGTGGACGCGGTGACGCGTTTTCTGTTCGAACAGGGTTGCTACGTCACCGAGCACCATTCGTTCGATGACCGGCTCTCGGGCCGTTTCTTCATTCGTGTGGAGTTCCGTCAGCCCGACGGCTTCGACGAACAGTCCTTCCGTGCCGGCCTCGCCGAGCGCGGAGAGGCGTTCGGCATGGTCTTCGAGCTGACTGCGCCGAACTACCGGCCGAAAGTGGTGATCATGGTCTCCAAGGCCGATCACTGCCTCAACGATTTGCTTTACCGCCAGCGCATCGGCCAGTTGTCGATGGACGTGGCGGCGGTGGTGTCCAACCATCCGGACCTCAAGCCGCTGGCCGACTGGCACCAGATTCCCTACTACCATTTCCCCCTCGACCCCAACGACAAGCCGGCGCAGGAGCGTCAGGTGTGGCAGGTGATCGAAGAGTCTGGCGCCGAACTGGTGATCCTCGCCCGCTACATGCAGGTGCTGTCGCCGGAGTTGTGCCGCAAGCTCGATGGCAAGGCGATCAACATCCATCACTCGCTGCTGCCGGGGTTCAAGGGCGCCAAGCCGTATCACCAGGCCTACAACAAAGGCGTGAAGCTGGTCGGCGCCACGGCGCATTACATCAACAACGATCTCGACGAGGGGCCGATCATCGCCCAGGGTGTCGAGGCGGTGGATCACAGTCATTACCCGGAAGATTTGATTGCCAAAGGCCGGGATATCGAGGGCCTGACTTTGGCCCGAGCCGTTGGGTATCACATCGAAAGAAGGGTGTTTTTGAACGCCAATAGAACCGTCGTTCTTTAGATAGCTAAAAGATCGCAGCCTTCGGCAGCTCCTACAGGGGATGCGATTTATGCAGGAGCTGCCGAAGGCTGCGATCTTTTGATTTACCGAGCACTTAACGCGCTGCCTGCCTGGGCAACGCAGTTCCATAAAAACAACAGCGAGGTGAAAGCATGTCTGGCAATCGTGGTGTGGTGTATCTCGGCGCTGGCAAGGTCGAAGTACAGAAAATCGACTATCCGAAAATGCAGGACCCGCGCGGCAGGAAGATCGAGCACGGGGTGATCCTGCGTGTGGTGTCCACCAACATTTGTGGCTCCGACCAGCACATGGTGCGCGGCCGTACTACGGCGCAGACCGGACTGGTGCTGGGCCATGAAATCACCGGCGAAGTGATCGAAAAGGGTTCCGACGTCGAGAACCTGAAGATCGGCGACCTGGTTTCCGTACCGTTCAACGTGGCTTGCGGGCGCTGCCGTTCCTGCAAGGAGCAGCACACCGGTGTCTGCCTGACCGTCAACCCGGCCCGTGCCGGCGGTGCCTACGGTTATGTCGACATGGGTGACTGGACTGGCGGCCAGGCCGAATACGTGCTGGTGCCGTACGCCGACTTCAACCTGCTGAAACTGCCGGATCGCGACAAGGCCATGGAAAAAATCCGTGACCTGACCTGCCTCTCCGACATTCTGCCGACCGGCTATCACGGCGCGGTGACGGCAGGCGTCGGCCCGGGCAGCACCGTTTACATCGCGGGCGCCGGCCCGGTCGGGCTGGCCGCGGCGGCCTCGGCGCGTCTGCTGGGGGCGGCGGTGGTGATCATCGGCGACGTCAACACCATCCGTTTGGCGCACGCCAAGGCTCAGGGTTTTGAAGTGGTCGACCTGTCCAAGGACACGCCGCTGCACGAGCAGATCGCCGAGCTGCTGGGCGAGCCGGAAGTCGATTGCGCGGTGGACTGCGTGGGCTTCGAAGCGCGTGGCCACGGTCACGACGGGGTGAAAGCCGAAGCCCCGGCTACCGTGCTCAACTCGCTGATGGGCGTGGTGCGTGTCGCCGGCAAGATCGGTATTCCGGGCCTGTACGTGACCGAGGATCCGGGCGCTGTCGATGCTGCGGCGAAAATGGGCAGCCTGAGCATCCGCTTCGGTCTGGGCTGGGCCAAATCCCACAGCTTCCACACCGGTCAGACCCCGGTGATGAAGTACAACCGCCAGCTGATGCAGGCGATCATGTGGGACCGCATCAACATCGCCGAAGTGGTCGGCGTGCAAGTCATCAGCCTCGACCAGGCGCCGGAAGGCTATGGCGAGTTCGATGCGGGCGTGCCGAAGAAGTTTGTGATCGATCCGCATCGGTTGTTCAGTGCGGCGTAAGTAAAAAGGGCGACCCACGGGTCGCCTTTTTTTAGATCAAAAGATCGCAGCCTTCGGCAGCTCCTACAGGGATCGGTGTAGGAGCTGCCGAAGGCTGCGATCTTTTGATTTTATGCAATCAGAGAGCCGCTAACGCGCCCTGGTAAAGCACCGGACCCGTCGGCTGCCCGGTCGGCGAGCCACCCTTCGGTTCCAGACTCACCGCCAGTGCAATCGGCTGGCCGATCAAGGCTTTCTGCGCCGCGCTCAGTTCAACCTTGCCTTTGCCCCCCAGCGGAATCACCCCCAGTGAAATCGGCTTGCCGTCCGCCGGTATCGCCCACAACTCCAGACTGCGATCTGGCCCTATTGCTGCCAATGTCAGCGGTTCGACCTGCAGATAATCCGCATGCGCCTCGACCTTCAGCGCCGGTTGCGCGTCGGCGCTCAGCAGGGTGGCGCGGTAGCGAGCGTCGTCGCGGTTGTACAGCGAGCCGAGGAACACCAGCACCACGATCGAACAGGCAGCGATGCTGACTCGCCGCCAGTTCCAGAACGGGCGTTTTTCCGGGACGTGCAGCACTTGCGGCTCGATGCGTGCGGTGATGCCTTGCCACACCCGATCCGGCACCGGGTGCTCCGGCAGCGTTTCGGTAAGGCTGGCGAGGCTCTCCTGCCACTGCGCCAACTCGGTTCGCAGGGCGGCGTCATCGAGCAGCAATTGTTCAAAGCGCCGACGCGCCGCCGCAGACATCAGGCCGATGGCGTAATCGGCAGCGAGGGCGCGGCGCAGGGCGGGAGTCTGGTAGTTCATGATTCAAGGCACCTGCGCAGACGCTCCATGCCGCGACGAATCCACGACTTCACCGAACCCAGAGGGGCGGCCAGGTGTTCGGCCAGTTCCGCGCAGGACAGGCCCTGAAAGTAGGCGACGCTGATCGACTGGCGCTGTCTGCCGTCGAGAGTATCCAGGCAACGGTGCAGCGCGCTGGCTTCGCGGCTGCTGTTCAACAGGTCGTGGGCCGAAGGGCCTTCGTCCGGCAAGGTATCCTGTTCGTAATCGGTCAGCGGCCGTTCGCGCTGTTTGCGTAACTGGTCGATGGCTTGATGGCGGGTGATGTTGATCATCCAGGTCAGCGGCGCCGACATATGGGCTTCATAGCGCGAGGCGTTGTTCCAGATGCGCACAAAGCTTTCCTGCAGCACTTCCTCGGCCAGATCCGCCCGGCCCATGAAGCGCAGCGCCACGCCGTGCAGGCGCGGGCCAACGCTGCGATAGAGCGTTTCGAATGCACCGCGGTCGCCCAGTGAGCACTGGGCCAACAGCTGGCGCAACTGATCGTGGTCGGCGATGGAAATGACGGCTCTCCAGGCAATGGGTGGGCGACGAGGGCGCTGCTCGGGCTGTTCACAGGCTAGTTCAGCGACAGCGCTTGTGCCATTCATCTCGGGTTATCCGCGGTTTCGCGTTTATATACGTGGCTATGCTGAAAATGGATGCGCCGGCGAGGAACATGCTGGCGGAAACCCGGTCAAACCGGCAGTTTTGCCGCTCATAGACGGGCGGTTACCACAGCGCAAGAGGATGTCTGAATGAAGATTTCACGCGGTATTGCCTTGGCTTCACTGATGACCCTTGCAGCGAGCCCGGTGTTTGCCGGCTTCAGTCTGGACGATGTAACCAAAGCGGCTGCGAGCATGCAGGGCGGTAACGCCGCGACCGCCGCCGCGCCGACCTCGGAAACCGCCGGTTTGCTGCAAGCCGTCACCGGTCTCGGTGTTACGCCTCAGCAAGCCGTCGGTGGCACCAGCGCCATGCTTGGCCTGGCCAAGAACCAATTGAGCAGTACCGATTATTCGCAGTTGGCCAAAGAAGTGCCGGGCATCGACAAGCTGTCGGGCGGCGCTGGCAATCTGGCGGCGCTGAGTGGTTTGCTGGGCTCGTCGGGCAAATCAGCCGGGTTGGAAAACGCCCTGGGCAACGTCAAGGACACCAACGACCTGAACAATGCGTTCGGTGCGTTGGGCATGGACAGCGGCATGGTCGGCCAGTTTGCCCCGGTACTGCTCAAGTATCTGGGTGATCAGGGCGTTGGCGGCCCGCTGCTGCAGAGCCTGGGCAGCATTTGGGGCGCCGGCACCGGTAGCTGATTCAGCTGCGCTCGCCGCGCAGTTCGCTGATGCGCTGATCCTTCTCGGTCCAGAGCTGGTTGACCCAGTTCTGGACCTGCTGGCGAAACAGCGGATCGTTCTCGTAATCGCCTTGCGACAGTGCCGGGTCGAGTTCGCGGGTCTGGATGTCGACAATCACCCGCGGCACGCTGCCGCTGATCAGATCCCAGAATCCCGGAATCTTCTGCTGTGGATACACCACGGTCACGTCGAGCAACGCATCCAGCTGTTCCCCCATCGCCGCCAGAACAAACGCCACGCCGCCAGCCTTGGGCTTGAGCAGGTGCTTGAACGGTGACTGCTGCTGCGCGCTTTTCGCCGCCGTGTAGCGGGTGCCTTCCAGGTAATTCACCACCGTCACCGGCTGGCGCTTGAACAGCTCGCAGGCCTGTTTGGTGATTTCCAGATCCTTGCCCGCCAATTCCGGATGTTTGGCGAGGAACGCCTTGCTGTAGCGCTTCATGAACGGGTAATCCAGCGCCCACCACGCCAGCCCCAGAAACGGTACCCAGATCAGTTCTTTCTTGAGGAAGAATTTGAAGAACGGCGTGCGCCGGTTGAGGGTCTGGATCAACGCTGGAATGTCGACCCACGACTGGTGATTGCTGACCACCAGATACGAGGTGTCACCACGCAGGTCTGCGCCGCCGCGAATGTCCCATTGGGTGGGGATGCACAGGCGAAAGATCAGCTTGTCGATCTCGGCCCAGGTCTCGGCAATCCACATCACCGCCCACGAGGCGTAATCGCGCCAGCGCCCAGGCGCGATCAGCTTGAGCAGGGCGAAAACCAGCAACGGCCCGATCAGGATCAGGGTGTTGAGCAACAGCAGCAGGGTGACGAAACAGCCGGTGAGCAGGCGGCGCATAAGCAACTCTATGAAGGCGGATGGGCGCGCCATGATAAGTGGCTTCGGGTGAGAGGCCAAATCGATGGTGACGAATGTTTCACTTTTGCTCCGGTATTCTTTGACTGATTACGCAGCATCCTGTGGCGAGGGAGCTTGCTCCCGCTGGGCTGCGAAGCGGCCCCAAATCCATTCACCTCGATGTGTCAGGCGAAACATGCAGGCTGGTTTTACGCCGACTGCGTCGCCGAGCGGGAGCAAGCTCCCTCGCCACAAAGGTTGGCGGTGTACCAACTATCGTGTTTTTTCGCGGTCTAGAATTCGGCGTTGAGCCCTCATTTTCCAAGGAAGCCCCTTACGTGAAATCCCTCCTTGCACTGTTTGCCCTCGTCGCCCTGCCGGTCATGGCCGCCGAGCCGACCCTGTACGGGCGTTACGAATACATCGCGCTGCCGGAAATCGGTGGTGAGGTGCTCAAGGCCAAGATGGACACCGGCGCGCTGACCGCCTCGCTGTCGGCCAAGGACATCGAGACCTTCACCCGCGACGGCGAGAACTGGGTGCGCTTCCGCCTCGGCACCAAGGACGCCAGCAACAAGGTCTATGAACACAAGATCGCGCGGATCAGCAAGATCAAGAGCCGCTCGGATGAGGAAGACGAGGGCGACAGCACCGAAGTCGCCAAGCGTCCGGTGGTCGATCTGGAACTGTGCCTGGGCAACGTCAAGCGCACCGTTGAGGTCAACCTGACCGACCGCAGCAACTTCAACTACCCACTGCTGATCGGTGCCAAGGCCCTGCGCGAGTTTGGCGCGGCAGTGAACCCGGCGCGACGTTTCACCACCGACAAGCCGGACTGCTAAGTGGTCTCATTGACGTAACGTCAGGCTTGGGGCACCGTTCGCGCACTTAACCCATGGGCTCGGACGCCATGCCTCATATCCTGATTGTCGAAGACGAACCGGCGATTGCCGACACGCTGATTTTTGCCCTGCAGGGCGAGGGGTTCGCCACCACGTGGCTGAGCCTCGGCGCGGCGGCGCTGGAGCATCAACGGCAGACCCCGGCTGACTTGATCATTCTCGATATCGGTCTGCCGGACATCAGCGGTTTCGAAACCTGCAAACAGCTGCGGCGCTTCAGTGAAGTGCCGGTGCTGTTTCTCAGCGCCCGGGACGCCGAGATCGATCGGGTGGTGGGGCTGGAGATCGGCGCCGACGATTACGTGGTCAAGCCGTTCAGCCCTCGTGAGGTCGCGGCGCGGGTGCGGGCGATTCTCAAACGCATGGCGCCGCGTCCTGCGGTGGATGTCGTTTCGGCCGTGTTTCGCATCGACCCCGAGCGTGTGCTGATCACCTACCGCGGCCAGCCATTGAGCCTGACCCGCCACGAATTCCGTCTGCTGCAATGCCTGCTCGAACAACCGCAGCGAGTGTTCAGCCGCGAGCAATTGCTAGATGCGCTGGGCGTGGCGGCGGACGCAGGCTACGAGCGCAGCATCGACAGCCACATCAAAAGCGTGCGCGCCAAACTGCGCCTGGTGCGGGCTGACGCCGAGCCGATCCAGACCCATCGCGGCCTCGGTTACAGCTACAGCCCGGGGCACAGCTGATGTCGCTGGGGCTGCGGATTTTTCTGGTGTATGTGCTGTTTGTCGGCCTGACCGGTTACTTCGTGCTCAACACGGTGATGGAAGAAATCCGCCCGGGCGTGCGCCAGTCCACCGAAGAAACCCTGGTCGACACCGCCAACCTGATGGCGGAAATCCTGCGTGATGATTTCAAGGCCGGCACGCTCAGCGAGAACCGCTGGCCCGAATTGTTGCGTGCCTACGGCGAGCGTCAACCGCAGGCGACGATCTGGGGCTTGCCGAAAAACCAGGTCAACCACCGCATCTACGTCACCGACGCCAAAGGCAGGGTAGTGCTGGATTCCAGCGGCGTGGCGGTCGGGCAGGATTACTCGCGCTGGAACGACGTCTACCTGACCCTGCGTGGCGAATACGGCGCGCGTTCAACCCGCAGCGACCCGAACGATCCGGCGTCCTCGGTGATGCACGTCGGCGCGCCGATTCGCGACAACGGCCGGATCATCGGCGTGGTTACCGTGGCCAAACCCAACAGCTCCTTGCAGCCTTATGTCGATCGCACCGAGCGGCGCTTGCTGTTTTACGGTGCCGGGCTGATCGGCCTCGGCCTGCTGTTCGGCGCTTTGCTGTCGTGGTGGCTGAGCCGCGCGCTGCACCGATTGACCGGTTACGCCCAAGCGGTGAGTGAAGGGCGCCGGGTTGAAGTGCCGCATTACCGTGGCGGCGAGCTGGAGCAACTGGCGACGGCGGTGGAGCAGATGCGCACCCAGCTCGAAGGCAAGGCTTACGTCGAGCGCTACGTGCACACCCTGACCCATGAACTGAAGAGCCCGCTGGCGGCGATTCGCGGTGCGGCGGAATTACTGCAGGGTGACATGCCGGCGATTCAGCGCTTGCGCTTTGTCGGCAACATCGACAGCGAAAGCGCGCGGATGCAGCAGTTGATCGAGCGGCTGCTGAATCTGGCGCAAGTCGAGCAACGCCAGGGTCTTGAGGAGCGCGTGGCGGTGCCGCTGGCAGGGCTGGTCGACGAATTGCTGCAGGCGCAGGCGGCGCGGATCGAGGGGCGGCGGCTCAAGGTCGAGCAGACAATTGCGCCGGATCTGTTATTGATCGGCGAGCCGTTTCTGCTGCGGCAGGCGTTGGGCAATCTGCTGGAGAATGCGCTGGATTTCACCCCGGTCGCCGGGTTGCTGCGTTTCAGTGCCGATCGAGTAGGGGAGCAGATTGAGTTGCGCTTGTTCAACGAAGCAGCGGCGATTCCCGAGTACGCCTTGCCGCGTTTGAGTGAGCGGTTCTACTCGTTGCCGCGTCCGGACAGTGGGCGCAAGAGCACCGGGTTGGGGCTGAACTTTGTTGCAGAAGTGGTGAAGTTGCACGGTGGGTCGATGCATATCCGTAACGTCGAGAGCGGCGTGGAAGTGATTTTGCGCCTGCCTTGAAAGCGTAAAAAGATCGCAGCCTTCGGCAGCTCCTACAGGGGAACGCAATCCCCTGTAGGAGCTGCCGAAGGCTGCGATCTTTTGATCTTTCCACACAATCTCCATATATCCCCCATATTTCTCCCACACAGCCCAACCAGACTCTGCCCATCCAAACAGGGAGAGTCCCATGAACAAGAATCTGACCATTAAGCTCGGGGCGATTGCCCTGCTGATCCTGCTGTTGCTGATACCGCTGCTGATGATCGACGGCATCATCGATGACCGTCAGCAACTGCGCGACGGCGTGCTCGAAGACATCGCCCGCAGCTCCAGCTACAGCCAGCAACTGAGCGGGCCGGTGATGGTAGTGCCGTATCGCAAAGTGGTGCGCACCTGGAAGACCAACGAGAAAACCAGTCAGCGCTATGAAGAGCTGGGCGAAGAGCGCGGTCGTTTGTACTTTCTGCCAGAGCGTTTCGAGCTCGATGGCCAGGTGCAGACCGAGCTGCGCAATCGCGGTATTTACGAAGCGCGACTGTTTCATGCCGACAATCGCATCAATGGGCATTTCTCGTTGCCGGCGCAGTTGGGGATCAAGGAAGACTTTGCCGACTACCAGTTCGACGCGCCGTTTCTGGCGGTGGGCATCAGCGATATTCGCGGCATTGAAAATGCGCTGAAACTGGAACTCGATGGCCAACGTCTGGACTTCGTGCCCGGCACCCAGGTGGGCTGGATCGGCGAAGGCGTGCGGGTCACGCTGCCGGCGCTGGATACCCGCAACGCCACGGAGCTGACCTTCGGTTTCGACCTGCGCCTGCAAGGCACCGGTTCGTTGCAGGTGTTGCCGGTGGGCAAAAGCAGTCACGTCAGCCTTGCTGCCAACTGGCCGCACCCCAGTTTCATCGGCAACTTCCTGCCGGGCAAACGCGAGATCAGCGACCAGGGTTTCAGCGCCGATTGGCAGACCACGTTCTTCTCCACCAACCTGCAAGAAGCGATGAGCCGTTGTGTCATGGGCAATGACTGCGAGGCGTTCAACGGGCGCAGCTTCGGCGTGAGTTTCATCGATCCGGTGGATCAGTATCTGAAGAGTGATCGGGCGATCAAGTATGCGCTGTTGTTCATCGTCCTGACGTTCGCCGGTTTCTTCCTGTTTGAAGTGCTCAAGAGTCTGGCGGTGCACCCGGTGCAATACGCGTTGGTCGGGGTGGCACTGGCGTTCTTCTACCTGTTGCTGTTGTCGTTGTCGGAGCACATCGGCTTTGCTCTGGCGTATCTGTTGTCGGCCAGTGGCTGTGTGCTGTTGATCGGGTTCTATGTCTGCCATGTGCTGCACAGCGTGCGTCACGGCCTGAGTTTTTCCGCGGGATTGGCGGCGTTGTATGGCCTGCTGTATGGCCTGCTGAGCGCCGAGGATTACGCGCTGTTGATGGGGTCGCTGTTGCTGTTTGGCCTGCTCGGGGTGTTCATGGTGCTGACGCGCAAACTCGACTGGTACGGGATCGGGCAGAAACCGGCCAAGTCGCTGGCGTTTGATGTGGAGGCGATGCAATGAGCGGATTGCGCGAGGATCAGCGCTGGAAGGAAGAATTGGTGACGCGGATTGTCGGGTTTCTGCCAATGAGAACGAGCTGGTGCATTCGCGAGCAGGCTCGCTCCCACAGGAGTACGCATTCCAATGTGGGCGCGAGCCTGCTCGCGAAGGGGCCGGATCAGGCGCCGCAGCCTTAAGGCTTGGGCATGGTGGCGACCATGGACGGTCGCTGGCTCACGTCGAAATACCAGTTGGCCAGTTGCGGATTGGCGCTGCGCCAGTCCAGATCCGGATGACGCAGGTCGATGTAACCCAGCGCACAAGCAACGCTGATCGCCGCGACGTCGAAATGGCTGGTCAGCTCGGCAATGGCGTCACTTTCCAGATAAGCCAGGGCGCGCCGGATCTTCTCGCGCTGGGCATCAAGCCACTCGTCCCAGTGCTTTTCCGGGGCGCGCAGCACCAGTTCGTAACGCACCATCACCGAGGCGTCCATGATCCCGTCGGCCATCGAGGCCAGGGTCAGACGCCGCCAGCGGGCCGCGCCTTCGCGGGGGATCAACGGATTGCCGACGTGCTGCTGGTCGAGGTATTCGAGGATCACGCGGCTGTCATGGATCACGCTGCCGTCGGCCAGACGCAGGGCCGGGATCTTGCCCAGCGGGTTGTCGGCGTTGAGCGCGGTGTCCGGGCTGACCGGGGTGAGGACGCAGTCTTGCAGGGCGACGCGATCCTGCTGGCCGGTCTCGTGCAACAGCACCATCACTTTGCGCACGAACGGGGAGAGCGTGTTGTGAAACAGGGTCATGCTGGGGGCGGACATTGGCAAACCTCGGTGGTCATCGAAGAACAGCAGGTTAGCCGTAGGAGCTGCGGAACGCTGCGATCTTTTGATCCTGATATTAAAAAAGGATCAAGATCAAAAGATCGCAGCGTTCCAAAGCTCCTGCAGGTGTTCAGTTTCGCGGCAACAAACCTCTTATGGCCAGATACGCCGGCACGCCCAGGCCGACCCAGCTCAACGCATCCCAGATCCCGTCCCCCAACAACGCCGAAAACAACCCCGCCGCACTCAACAGTGCGATCACCAGCGGTGTGCTGAAGACCTTCCAGAAATTGGTCTGACGCGGCTTCATGCAGCAGCCTCCGTCGGCAGTGGTTTAGCAGCCCTGCGCCGCACCACCCAGAGATACACGCCGCTGCCGAGGACGATGATGGTCAGCACGTCGAGGGTCGCCCAGAGGATCTTCATCGGCATGCCGCCGTAGTCGCCGAAGTGCAGCGGCTGGGACATGCCCATGGCGTCCATGTACCACGGGCGCTCTCCGACGGCAGTGACCTGCAGGGTGCTGGCGTCGATCAGTACCGGCGTCAGCAGGTGCGAGGTCAGGTGCGTGCCGCCCTTCATGAACACCGCATAGTGATGCTCGCTGGAAAACCGCGTGCCGGGGAAGGCAATGAAGTCCGGATTCATTTCCGGCGCCACATCGCGGGCGATGTCGAGCAGGCGGGTGGCGGGGGCCAGTCGGGTCAACGGTGGGGCATCGCGATAGGGCGCGACCATGGCGGTCAGCGTGTCATTGCGCCAAGCGGCGATGAGCAGGTCGGCGCAGGCGCTGATCACTCCGGTGACGCCGACGACCAAGGCCCAGGTCAGGGTAACGACGCCGATCAGGTTGTGCAGGTCGAGCCAGCGCAGGCGGCTGGACTTGTCCTGACGCACGGTGCCGAACTGCAAGCGGCGCATGAACGGCAGGTACAACACCGTCCCCGAAATGATCGCGACCACGAACAGCAATCCCATGAACGCCAGCAGCAGTTTGCCCGGCAGCCCGGCAAACATGTCGACGTGCAGACGCAGGATGAACAGCATCAGCCCGCCATTGGCCGACGGGGTTTCCAGCGCTTCACCGGTACGCGCATCGAGCATGAAGGTGTGCGACGAGTTAGGTTCGGTGCCGGCGGTCTTCGCCATGATCGTCAACACGGCGTTGGGCTCGTCGTCTTCGAAACCGAAGTACTGCACCACGTCGCCGGGACGATGTTTTTCCGCAGCTTCGACCAGTTGCGCCAGATTCAGGCGCGGCGTGTCGGCCGGCATCTCGCGCACTTGCGGCGCATCGCCGAGCAGGTGCTCGATCTCGTGATGGAAAATCAGCGGCAGGCCGGTCAATGCCAACAACAGCAGAAACACGGTGCAGATCAGGCTGCTCCAGGTGTGGATGAACGACCAGCGGCGGATGGTTTTACTTTTCATTTCGTGACCTTGAAAAACACCAAAGCCGTCCCCGCAGGGACGGCCTGATGACAGGACCGGTTGGCACTCAGTCGCTTACCACTTGTAGGTGGCGCTGGCGACGACGCTGCGCTGGTCGCCGTAGTAGCAGTAGAAACCGTCGCAGGTGGAGATGTAGTCCTTGTCGAACAGGTTGGTGGCGTTGACCGCGACCGATGCACCTTTGAGGCTGTTGTCCAGGCGGCCGAGGTCGTAATGCACCGAGGCGTCGAACACAGTGTAGGCGTCTGCCTTGCCCAGCCAGGTGTTGGCCTTGTCGCCATAGGTGTTGCCGGTGTAACGCACGCCACCGCCGATGCCGAAGCCGTCGAGTACGCCGCTGTGCCAGGTGTAATCGGTCCACAGCGAAGCTTGCTGGTTAGGCATCAGTTGCAGGCGATTGCCCTTGTCCACGCCTTTCTGCACTTCGGACTTGGCCAGGGTGTAGGCGGCGATGACTTTCAGGTTGTCGGTGACGTCCGAAACCGCTTCCAGCTCCAGGCCTTTGACCTTCACTTCACCGGCCTGGCTTGGAATCGTCACGTTGTTGACGATGGTGTTGACCGAGACGTTCTTCTGGGTGAGGTCATACACCGCAGCGCTCAACAAGGTCTTGCTGCCCGGCGGCTGGTACTTGATGCCCAGTTCCCATTGCTTGCCTTCGGTCGGCTTGAGCGAGCCGGTGGAAGTGGCGTCGGCGCCGGCCGTGGGCTGGAACGATTCGGCGTACGACAGGTACGGCACGAAGCCCGAGTCGAACACGTAGCTGAGCGCTGCGTTGCCACTGAACGCCTTGTCACGCTGGGTGTTGGTGGCGTCGCCCTTGTTGATGAACTGCGTGCTGGTGTGCACCCAGTCTTCACGCCCGCCCAGGGTCAGGCGCCACTGGTCGAGGGCCATTTGGTCCTGCACGTAGAGGCCGGTCTGGTAGGTCTTCTGGTCATAGTCATAGAACGCCGAAGAGCGTGCTGGGCGGGTGATCGGCTGACCGTAGATCGGGTTGTTGACGTTGATGTCCGGCGCGGTGCCGAAGATCGACGTGTAGTTGGTGTTGCTGCGCTGGTGATCCAGACCGAGCAACAGCGTATGGCGGATGTCGCCGGTGGCGAAGTCGGCCTGGAAGTTGTTGTCCACGGCGAACTGGCTGATGTCTTCATCGACGTTGGTGGTGCCGCGACCGACATTGCCCTGATCGTCCACGGTGAAACCGGCGAACGATGGGTTGTAGCTGTTGACGGTCACGGTCTGGAACGACAGGTCTGACTTGGTGTAACGCAGGTTCTGCTTGAACTGCCACACATCGTTCAGACGATGCTCGAAGGCATAACCGAGCGCGTAGTAGGTGCGGTCGTAGAAGTCGTAGTCCGGGTCACCGAGGTTCTTGTGATGGGAAATCTTGCCGAACGGCATGTCGATCCTGGTGCCCTGGATCGGGTAGAACTGGCTGGTGACTCCGGTATCGTCGCGGGTGAACTGGCTCAGCAGGGTGAACTTGGTATCGTCGTCGATGTTCCAGGTCAGGCTCGGCGCGATGTTGTAGCGCTTGTTTTCGATGTGATCGATCTGCGTGTCGCTGTCGCGCACCACACCGCTGATGCCGTAGAGAAACTGCCCGGCGTCGTCGATCTTGCCGGTGCTGGCGAAGTTGATCTGACGGTGGTTGTCGCTGCCGTACTGCAACTGGATTTCGCTGCTGGCGTCGCTGCTCGGGCGCCGGCTGACCATGTCCAGCAGACCGCCCGGCGGCGTCTGGCCGTAAACGGAAGAGGCCGGGCCGCGCAGCAGGGCGAGGCGATCGAGGTTCCAGGTTTCCTGTTTCGGGTTGGCGTATACGCCTTTGGGCAGCGGCAGGCCATCGAGGAACTGGGTCGGCTCGAAACCGCGCACGCGCAGCCAGTCGGCGCGGGTGTCGCTGCCGTAGCTGCTGGCGGTGATGCCCGGCATATAGCGCACGGCGTCATCGAGACTGTGCACGCTGCGATCGTCCATTTGCTGACGGGTGGCGACCGAGATCGAGCGTGGTGCTTCGACCAGCGCAGTGTCGGTCTTGCTGCCGGCGGCGGTGCGAGTGGCGGTGTAACCTTCGACCGGACCCCAGGCCGTTTCCAGGTTTTCCACGCCGATCACTGCGGTTTCCGGCAGCGCCAGTGTTCCTTCTGGGACGGCAACCAGGGTGTAGGTGCCGGCGCTGCTTTGTTCCAGTTGCAGACCGGTGCCACGCAGGGCAGCACGCAGTGCCCCGGCGGCATCGTATTGGCCGCTGACCGGTGCCGAGGTCTTGCCGGCGGCCAGCGACGGGTTCAGCGACAGCGCGAGGCCGCCCTGGCTGGCGATCTGATTCAGCGTCGTCGACAACGAAGCGGCCGGCAGGTTGTAGGCGCGTACGCTGGACGCCTGTTCAGCGGCGAGCAACGGGTTGCTGATCAGCGGCGCGCTGAGGGCAATGGCGACCGCCAACAGACTGGGGCGCAACAAGGTGTCTAGCGAACGGGACATGCGAAGGCTCCTGAATGGAAATATTTCTCAATTGCCTGTGTGCCGGACGAGAATTGAAAAGTGATAGGGCTGGATGAAAATAATTTCGATTAACTGAGAGTGGGGCGGCCGATTCGGAATTTTCGAGTGCGGCGGGTGGCCCTATCGCGAGCAGGCTCACTCCTACAGGGGGAACGCATTCCAACTGTAGGAGCGAGCCTGCTCGCGAAAGCGATTTGTCAGGCACCAGATAAATCAGGGCTTGGTATCAGCCTTCGCCACCGTGACCCAATACGGCGTGTGCTGCTCGATCTGCACCGGCAGGGTCGGCAGCAGGGCGCTCAGGGCCTTGTCGGTGTCGTGCAGCGGGAAGCTGCCGGTGATGCGCAGGTCAGCGACTTCCGGCGTCACGCCCAGATGCCCTCGGCGATAACGAGCCAATTCATGCACCAGATCTTCCAGTCGCGCGTTGTCCACCACCAGCATGCCCCGGGTCCAGGCATCGGCGCCGGGCGTGAGCGCGGCGACCGCGTCGAGGCCGTCATTGCGGATCAGCACTTGCTGGCCTTCGCGCAGGATCTGCTCTTCAGGATGGTTTTGCGGATGCGCCGCTACCGCCGATTGCAGGACGCTCAGACGCGTGCCTTGGTCTTCACGCTTGACCAGAAACCGCGTGCCCAACGCGCGCATGCTGCCTTCGCGGGTCTCGACGATGAACGGCCGCGCATCGCCGTGACCGGTCTCGACCATGATCTCGCCTTCCTGCAATACGATCAGTCTCTGCCTGGCATCGAAGCGCACATCCACCGCGCTGTGGGTGTTGAGATTGAGCACGGTGCCATCGGCCAGGCGCACCGTGCGCTGCTCACCGGTGGCGGTGCGTTGATCGGCGAGCCAGTAATCCAGCGGCAAGTAGCGATCACCGGCAAACAGCGCGAGACCGATCACCGCCACCACACTGGCCAATCCACTGCCGAGCTTGCGCACACGGCGTCGAATGCCTTCGCGCGATTGCAGCAAGGCCGCGCGGGCCGGGCCGTTGGCGACGCTGAAACGCTGATCGAGCATGCCTAGCTGGCGCCAGGCGCGGGCGTGTTCTTCATGGGCCGCATGCCACTTGGCAAACTCCTCGCGTTCCAGTGGACTGCCGGAATCCAGCGACAATTGCCAGGCAATCGCCGCGTCCAGCACCTGCGCCGAGACCGGTCTGGAGCTGGCCGGGTTCATGTCGGCTCACCGTACAGGGCGATGTAGCACTGGCGAATGCCTTGCGCGAGGTACTGCCGCACGCGGGGCACCGAGACCCCGAGCTTCTCGGCGATTTCGGCATGGCCGAGGCCGTCGAGGCGGTTATACAGGAAAGCGGTGCGGGCTTTGGTCGACAGTTTGCCAAGCAGACGGTCGATGGCTTTGAGGTCTTCGAGGATCAGTTGCTGCTCTTCCACCGAAGGTTGTTCGCCTTCGGGGATCAGCATCAACTCGGTGAGGTAGGCCTGCTCCAGCGCGGCGCGGCGGAAGTAGTCGAACAGCAGGCCCTTGGCGATCGCCACCAGAAATGCCCGTGGTTCGCGCGGCGTCAGCAGTTCATCGCGACCGAGCAGACGCACGAAGGTGTCCTGGCTCAAGTCTTCGGCCCGTTGTGGGCACGCCACATTGCGCCGCAACCAGCTCAGCAGCCAACCGCGATGGTCGCGATACAACGCACCGACGAGTTCACTGTGAGGGCTTGGGACTGACGACACCAGACGCACCGATTGGGAAATGTTAACCAACGAGAATT
>Ga0247818_10000789_pt1 | contig 19961 bp, 15 predicted proteins | sample 13C_Glucose_Day1_FD_192424 | JGI IMG/M metagenome (GOLD analysis project Ga0247818, IMG submission 192424) | Soil microbial communities from agricultural site in Penn Yan, New York, United States - 13C_Glucose_Day1 | ecosystem: Environmental > Terrestrial > Soil > Agricultural land | place... | reverse complement strand
ACAGGGATGTCCGCGTGAGCGGCGTTGCCGGCCAGGAGCAGCTGCGCGGCCCGGCCGCTGAAGCGCTGGCCGGCCATGCTCTGCAGCGGCGAGAGCATCATCTGGACGAAGCCGAGGCCACCCGCTCCCGGCAGCCGAGAGGCGATCCCCAGACCTGCACGCACCGGCGGAAAGGGCTCGAGGATGCCTCGCAGCACGGCGTCGCCGATGCGCTGCCACCCCGTGCACAGCTCGAGCCACGCGGGTCCGTCACCTGGCGACATGGCGTCGAGCGCCTCGGCCGTGGCCTCCGGCGTCCGGTGCATCAGGGCCCACTCGCCGGACAGGAAGGGTGTGCCCGCGACGGCGGGCGCGTGCTCCCAGTGCAGCCCGAAGCCCTCGAGGTGCAGGCCCCGGACGGTCGGCGAGACCACCGCCAGCGGGTAGAACGAGCTGAACGTGTCGTGCACGAAGCCGGGGTGGACCTCCGAGTCGCTGCGCACCGCACCGCCGGGGGTGTTCTGGGCCTCCAGGACGGTCACCTCCCAGCCGCGGTCGGCCAGCAGGTTCGCAGCCACGAGGCCGTTCGGGCCGCTGCCGATGACAACGGCGTCGGTGACCGGCATGGGTGGGGACACCTCCTCGGACGCGGGCTCTCACCGTAAGCCGACGTCGGGCCGGCCGCCCGCCGGGACGCGCGCCCCGGTGACTCCCGCCCGGCAGCGGTCAGGCTGCCCGGGCGGCCGCCAGGCCCCGACGGCGACGCGCCCGCCCGGCCGTGGCGCCGAGAGTTGCCACGGCCATGCCAGCCACCGCGACGAGTGCGAAGCCGGCCCCCCAGCCCCAGAGGTCGATGGCCACTCCTGCGGCCGGGGCGCCCAGGGCCATTCCTGCGGTCATGAACGAGCCGTGCCAGCCCATGGCCTCCCCGCGGGCGGAGAGCGGCACGATCCGGCTCACCTGGTCGATGGTCGCCGTGATCGTCGGTGCGCACAGCAGCCCGGCCACGAAGGACAGGACCGCCAGCGAGGGGACATCCGTCGCGAAGGCCATGGGGAGGGTGACCAGGCCCAGGCCACCGAGCAGCCAGAAGGCAGAGAACGACCGGTGCAGCCCGCCGTAGACCAGGCCGCCCACGAGCGAGCCGAGCCCCCAGACCGCGAGCACCCAGCCGATCGAGGACTGTGCGCCGAAGTCACGCAGGGCGGCCACGATGGCGATGTCGGAGCCGCCGAGGACGACGGTGGTCGCCGCTGCCCCGAGGCACACGGCGAGGAAGCCGGCCCGGAACCACTGCGACCTCGGGACCGAGGCAGCGGACGGCGCGGCCCTGGTGCCGTCCTCCAGCAGGGTCTCGGCCACGGACTCACGGATCACGGGGTTGGCCACCCACAGCAGGACTCCCGCGGCGACCCCCAGCATCTCGATGCCGAACAGGACCCACGACGTGGGCCAGATCGTGGCGGCCCACACCCCGAGGGCCGGGCCGACCATGAAGGACATCTCGACCGCCACGGAGTCCAGGGAGATGGCGGTGCGGCGGTCGTCCTCGGGGACCGCGGCGATGACGGCCTGGCGGATGATCGAGAACGAGGGGATGACGAACAGGCCCGCGAGCGCCGCGAGCGCGAGCAGGAGCCAGTAGCCGACGAAGGGCGCGATCGACCAGCACACTGCCGCGACGACGATGGACGGAACCACGACCCTGCGCAGACCCAGCCGGTCGAGCAGCCGGCCGCGCCAGGGGCCGCTGATCGCGATCGCGATCGTGGCTGCTGCCGAGACCAGACCCGCTGCGCCATAGCTGCGGTGGAGGGTCGAGACGACGTGCAGCGTCAGCACCACACCGCCCGCGAAGATGGGCATCCGTACGAGCAGGCCGAGGAGCAGGGCCTGACGGATCGCGGGGCTCGCCAGGACGCGGCGGTAGCGGACGATGGGCATGAGGACAAGGATCGCACCGTGCGCCGACAGGCTTCACCCGAGTTTCGCCGGACCCGTGCGGCACGGGGCCGGGACACCTCGACAGGGAGACCGTCTGCCCTTCAGGAGCCGAGACGCGCGATGAGGAACCGGCGCTCGGCCTCGTTGTCGGTCAGCGAGAGTGCCTCCTCGTAGGCCCGCCTGGCCTCCGCCGCCCGGCCCAGCCGCGTGAGGACGTCGGCGCGGGCCGCGGGGAGGTAGGGGTAGGCCACGAGGCTGGGCTCGACGCCGAGGGCGTCGAGCTCGCGCAGGACAGCCGTGAGGTCGGCGCCAGGAACGAGGCTGGCCGCCGCGGCCCGGTTGAGCGCCACGACGGGGCTGGGCCAGCGCACCATCAGGGCGTCGTACATCCGCACCAGCTGGCACCAGTCCGTGGCCTCCCACGAGGGCGCCGACATGTGCAGCCCGGCAATGGCGGCCTGCAGGGTGAACCGACCATCGCCTCGGGCCAGGGCACGGGTGGCCAGCGCGAGGCCCTCGTTGACAAGGGCCTGGTCCCAGCGGGACCGGTCCTGGTCCGCCAGGAGGACCAGGTCGCCGCCCGGGTCGAGCCGTGCGGCCGCGCGGGCCTCGGCGAAGAGCAGCAGGGCGAGCAGGCCGAGGGCCTCGGACTCGTCCGGCAGCTGCGCGACCAGCAGACGGGCCAGGAGGACGGCGCGCGAGGTCAGGTCCTGTCGGACCAGGAGGCCGCCCGCGGCGGTGTGCCCGGCTGTGTACGCGAGGTGGACCACGGTCAGCACCGTGTCGAGCCGCTCCGGCAGCGCCTCGTCCCCCGGAACCCGGAACGGCACCCCGGCGCCGGCGATCTTCTGCTTGCCCCGGGTGATCCGCGCGGCGACCGTGCTCTCCCTGACGAGCAGGACCCGGGCGATCTCGCCCGTCGTGAGCCCGCACATCAGGCGCAGGGTGAGTGCCAGCTGCGTGTCGCGGCCCAGGGCGGGGTGGCAGCAGGTGAAGACCAGCCGGAGAGGGTCCGACGGCCCGGGGTCCTCGCCGTCCGCCGGCGCCGTCTCGACCGCCAGCAGTGGAAGCTTGCGCCGCAGCGTCGCCTCGCGCCGGAGCCGGTCCAGCGCCAGTCGCCGGGAAACGGTCGTCAGCCAGCCGACCGTGCTGTCCGGGATGCCGTCGGTCCAGGACTGCAGCGCTCGCACGAAGGCGTCCTGCGCGCAGTCCTCCGCGAGGTCGAGGTCGCGCGTCAGGCGCACCGTTGCCGCCAGGACGGTTGCCCAGTGGCTGCGGTGCGCCTCCTCGACGCGTCGTGCGACCTCGCGGGCGTCGGGCACGTCAGCGCTCGGACGGTTCTCAGGCGGTGGAGCCGCTGGTGTCGAGGACCGGCCGGATCTCGAGGTTCCCGGTCGGGCAGAGAGCACCGAGCTCGAGGGCCTGGTCGAGGTCTCGGGCCTCGATGACGTAGTACCCGCCGAGCGCCTCCTTCGTCTCGATGAAGGGCCCGTCGCTGACCACCGGTGGCGTCGACGGGTTGGCCCAGTCCTTGCGCAGCGTGGTGGCCGTCGTGGTCCGCTGCAGGGCCTTGCCGTCCAGGATGCGGGCTCCCGCAGCCTCGACCGCCCGGGCGAACTCGCCGTGCAGCCTCATCGCCGACTCCCAGGACTCCGCCGTCACGTCGTCGAACCAGCTCTCGTCGTCGAACAGCAGGAACATGTACTCAGCCATCGTGGCCTCCTCGTGGTGGGTCTGTGTCCTGATGACGAACGGGGGCGCGGCGAATCGACAACGTCACCCGGAAGATCTCCCGAGCAAATCTCCCACGACGGACCCGGGGCGGTCAGCGGATCGAGAAGCTGAGCCCGTCGACGCGGGCACGCAGCTCCCCGTCGGTGGCCAGCCGCTCCCCCACCCGGGTGGCAATCGCCTCGACCTCCTCGGAGGACAGCCCGGGCGCGAGCTCGAGGACGATCCCCAGAATGCCCTGGCCCGCCGGCCGCCCGGCCGCGAGAGCGTGCCCCCGGACCGCCGGCTCGGGTGCCACGGCCAGCTCGACCGCCCGGGCCACCGAGGGGTCCTCGTGCGCCGGAAGCCACGCCCGCTGCTGCGCCAGGGCCCACACCATGCTGGGGCGCAGGACCGCCGTCCGCGGCCCAGCCACGTCGACGACCACGACGTCACAGCGCTCGGAGACAGCGGCCTGGGCAGCCCGCGCGGCCGTGACGGGGACGGGACGGGCGCGGGGATCCCACGCGCTGAGGGACTCGATCGAGGTGAACACCGGCAGGGCCCGCTGCCCGTCCGGGGCCACCAGCGTCACCGCGGCCATGTCGGTCTGCTTCTCGGCCACGAGGCCACCGGACTCCTCGAGCGCCACGGGCTCGGCGACGACAGGTACGAGCAGGCGGGCGGCAGACACCGCCGTCATGAGCGCCCGTTCGTCGCCGGGGTCGTGCAGGGCCCGGGCCAGCGCCGCGTCCGCTTCCCCCGTGTCGTGGTCGAAACCGGTGCCGGTCAGCTCCCTGCCGCTCCACGGCGTGCCGGCGGAGTCGTGCGGGCCCTCGCTCACGGCCGGCCTGCCACGTCGAGGGCCTCCGGCAGCGTGAACGCGCCGCGGTAGAGCGCCGACCCGACGATGGCGCCCTCGACCCCGGCGGAGACCAGCTCGCGGATCGCGGCGATGTCCCCGAGGGTCGACACGCCGCCGGACGCGACGACCGGCCGGTCCGTGCGCTCGCAGACCTCGCGGAGGAGCGCCAGGTTGGGGCCGGCCAGCATGCCGTCCTTGTTGACGTCCGTGACGACGTAGCGGGCACAGCCCTCGCGGTCGAGCCGACCGAGGGTCTCCCAGAGGTCCCCACCCTCCTGGGTCCAGCCGCGGGCGGCCAGGGTCGTGCCGCGCACGTCGAGCCCCACGGCGATCCGGTCACCGTGCTCGGCGATCGCGGCAGCCGTCCACTCGGGGTCCTCGAGCGCCGCCGTGCCGAGGTTGACCCGGCGGCACCCCGTGGCGAGCGCGGCCTCGAGCGAGTCGGCGTCACGGATGCCACCGCTCATCTCGACCTTGATGTCGAGACGAGCGACGATGCTCGCGAGCAGCTCGCGGTTGGAGCCGCGCCCGAAGGCCGCGTCGAGGTCGACGAGGTGGAGCCACTCGGCGCCCTGGTCCTGCCACGCCTTGGCGGCCTCCCAGGGGTCGCCGAACTGGCCCCCGGTGCCGGCCACGCCTTGGACGAGCTGGACGGCCTCACCCCCGGCGACGTCGACGGCGGGAAGGAGCTCGAGTCGGGGCTCAGTGGTCATGGCTGGTCCTCGCTGGTCGGGTTCTGCGGTGGTGTCATCTGCTCGTCATCCTGCTGCCGGGGCCACAGGAGCCACCCGGCGACCACGAGCGCGGCCGTCAGGGCGAGTCCGATGCGCACAGGCCAGGAGGCCTGCAGGAGCGCCGCGACGGCGAGGGTGCCCAGAGCCGCGCCCAGCGTGGCGGCCAGCCGGGGCCTGCGCCGGTGTGCCGCCCTCCCGCGTCGCCGGCGCGTGGTGCCGCTGCGCGTGGTGCCGCGGCGGGTGGATCGGCGTCGCGGCGGCGTGCTGCTGCGGGCCGCGCCAGCGCCGCGCCCGGCCCGCGAGGAGTTCGTCCGTCGTGGCCTGGTCACAGGGTCCGGACCCAGTTCTCGAGCAGGGCGAGCCCGGCCTCGCCGGACTTCTCCGGGTGGAACTGGGTCGCGGACAGGGGGCCGTTCTCGACGGCGGCGACGAAGTCGGTGCCGTGGTGGGCCCAGGTCACGCGGGGCGCGACCGCCGCGAAGTGGCCGGTGGGGGGTGCCATGGTCCACTCGCGCACGGCATACGAGTGGACGAAGTAGAAGCGCTCGTCCTGCACTCCCGCGAACAGTCGGGAGCCCTCGGCCGGCTGCACGGTGGACCAGCCCATGTGGGGCACGACGTCGGCCTCCAGCCGCGCAACGGTGCCGGGCCACTCGGCGAGGCCCTCCTGGGGCTCCGAGCTCGGCTCCTCCGAGCCGTCGAACAGCACCTGCATGCCGACACACACCCCGAGCACGGGGCGTCCGCCTGCGAGCCGGGTGTCGATGACGAGGGGGCCATCAGCGGCGCGCAGCCCGGCCATGCACGCGTGGAAGTTGCCCACACCGGGGACGAAGAGACCGTCCGCGGCGAGCGCGGCTCTGCGGCTGGCCGTCAGCTCGACGGCTGCGCCGACGTGCTCCAGCGCCCGCACGGCCGAGCGGACGTTGCCGCTGCCGTAGTCGAACACGACCACTCGGGCTGTCATCTGGTCAGTCCTCCTCCAGCTCGGCGCGGTGCCGGGCATCTTCGAGTACGAGCGCGTTGAACCGGGCGATTCCGCGCTCGCCGGGCTCGACGACCTCTCCCTCGGTGGGGCGGTCGCCGGACAGCAGGGCCGAGCCGGGAAGCCCGAGCGCCGCCATGAGGTCGGCGAGCAGGCCCACGGCGTCGCCGCGCGTGTCCCGCAGGAGCTCGGCGACCTCGGGGAGCGCACCCCGGGTCTCGGCTCGCGCGGCGGCGACCAGGTCGACCGGCCGGGCCAGCCGCAGCCTGGGCGTGCGGACGACACCCCGCCCCGGCTGCCACACCACCCAGCGCTGGACGGTGCGCCAGCCGCCCCTGTGCGCGGTCACCACGGCACGCCCGTCCACGGCGAACAGGCCGAGGGACGAGCGCAGCCGATGGCTCACGGGGCGCGAGGCCAGGACGGTGAGGGCGTCGTCGTACGGCGGCAGTGCGCGGGAGGAGTCCGCGGCCGGAAGGACCGCCGTCCATCCCGCCAGCGGGACCACGCGTGCGGCGACCAGACCGCGGGCCGCCCACCGGGCGGCCTGGTCGGGCTCACCGCGCACCAGGAGCAGACCCCGCCCGTGCCGCGCCGACTGCCACGGCACGCTCACGGCTTACAGGCTGCCCTTCGCACTCGGGATGCCGGTGACGCGGGGGTCGCGGGCGACCGCCGCGCGCAGGGCGCGTGCCACGGCCTTGAACTGGGCCTCGACGATGTGGTGCGGGTCACGGCCCGCGAGGACGCGCACGTGCAGGGCGATGCCGGCGTGGTGGGCGAGGCTCTCGAGGACGTGGCGGGTCAGGGAGCCGACGTAGTTGCCCCCGATCACGACGTACTCCTGCCCCTCCGGCTCGCCGGTGTGCACGACGTAGGGACGGCCTGCCACATCGACCACGGCCTGGACCAGCGCCTCGTCCAACGGCACCGTGGCGTCGCCGAACCGGGAGATGCCCCGCTTGTCGCCGAGGGCCTCCCTGAGTGCGTCGCCGAGGACGATGGCGACGTCCTCGACCGTGTGGTGCGCGTCGACGTCGATGTCCCCGGTGGCCTTGACCCGCAGGTCGATGAGCGAGTGCTTGGCCAGCGACAGCAGCATGTGGTCGTAGAAGCGCACCCCGGTGTTGACCTCACCGGCGCCGGTGCCGTCGAGGTTGATCTCGAGCTCGACGGTGCTCTCGGACGTCGTGCGGGTCAGCGACGCGGTGCGGTCGGGGGTGCTCATGCAGGACGCTCCTCGGCGGGGATGGTCTGGGCCATGGCGGCCAGGAAGGCATCGGTCTCGGCGGGGGTCCCGGCCGTGACACGAAGATAGTGCGGGATGCCGACGTCGCGGACCAGGACTCCCCTGTCCAGCAGTGCCTGCCAGGTGGCTGAGGCGTCCGCCAGGCCCCCGAACAGCACGAAGTTGGCATCGCTCGCGACGGGGTCGAGGCCGAGCCGGGCCAGGCCCTCGACGATCCGGTCGCGCTGCTGCTTGATGACCGTCACGGTGGACAGCATCTCGGGGGCGTGGCGCAGCGCGGCGAGCGCGATGGCCTGCGTCGGCGAGGACAGGTGGTACGGCAGGCGGACCAGACGCAGCATGTCGGTCAGCGCGGGGTGCGCGGCGAGGTAGCCCAGCCGGCCGCCGGCGAAGGCGAAGGCCTTGCTCATGGTCCGGGTCACCACGAGCCGCTCGCGCCCCTCGAGCAGGGTCAGGGCGCTCGGCGTCCCCTCCCGGGCGAACTCGGCGTAGGCCTCGTCGACGACGACGATGGCATCGGGTGCCGCGTCGTGGACGGCCTCGACGACATCGAGCGAGAGAGCCGTGCCGGTGGGGTTGTTCGGCGAGCAGAGGAAGACCACGTGCGGGCGGTGCTGCCGGGCCTGCTCGACCGCCGATTCGGCCGCGAGGTCGAAGGGCGCGTCGCTGCCCTGGCCGCGGAGGCCGTCGACCCAGGTGGTGCCGAGGGTCTCGCTGATGATCGGGTGCATCGAGTAGGCCGGGGTGAACCCGAGCGCGATGCGGCCAGGGCCTCCGAAGGCCTGGAGCAGATGCTGCAGCACCTCGTTGGAGCCGTTGCCCGCCCAGACCTGCTCGGCCCTGACGTCCACTCCCGCCGTGGTCGTGAGGTATGCCGCGAGGGCAGTGCGCAGCTCGGTGAACTCCCGGTCGGGGTAGCGGTTGAGGTCTGCGGCGACGTCGGCGACGGCGGCCGTGATGTCGCGCACGACCGACTCCGGCACCGGGTAGGAGTTCTCGTTGGTGTTCAGGCGGACCGGGACGTCGAGCTGGGGCGCGCCGTACGCGGTCTTGCCGCGCAGCTCGGGGCGCAGCAGCTCGTTCAGCCGGCTCACAGCGCGTCGCCGAAACGGGCCGTGACCGCCTCGCCGTGGGCGGGCAGGTCCTCGGCCTGGGCCAGCGTGACGACGTGGCGGCCGATCTCGCGCAGCGCCTGCTGGTCGTACGTCACGACGTGGATGCCACGCAGGAAGGACTGCACGGAGAGGCCGCTGCTGTGGACGGCGCAGCCCCCGGTGGGCAGCACGTGGTTGGAGCCGGCCGCGTAGTCGCCGAGGCTGACCGGGGAGTACGGGCCGACGAAGACTGCGCCGGCGTTGCGCACCCGAGCGGCGACCGCCGCCGCGTCGCGCGTCTGGATCTCGAGGTGCTCCGCGGCATACGCGTTGACCACGGCGAGGCCGCCGTCGATGTCGTCGACGAGGACGGTGCCCGACTGGCGCCCCGACAGGGCGGTGCGCACCCGCTCGGTGTGCTTGGTGTGCGCGACGCGCCGCTCGAGGGCGACCTGGACACGGCCCGCGAGCTCGTCGCTGTCGGTCACGAGGACCGAGGCGGCCAGCGGGTCGTGCTCGGCCTGGCTGATGAGGTCGGCGGCGACGTGCTCCGCGTCGGCGCTGTCGTCAGCGAGGATGGCGATCTCGGTGGGACCGGCCTCGGCGTCGATGCCGATGAGCCCCTTGAGCAGCCGCTTGGCCGCCGCGACGTAGATGTTCCCGGGTCCGGTCACGAGGCCGACAGGCTCGCAGACCACGTCGCCGTCCTCGAAGCCGTAGGCGAAGGCGGCCACGGCCTGGGCGCCGCCCACGGCATACACCTCGTCCACGCCGAGCAGGGCGCACGCCGCGAGGATCGTCGGGTGCGGGAAGCCCGCGAAGGCGCCGGTGTTCTCCCGCTGGGGTGGGCTGGCCACGGCGAGCGAGCCCACGCCCGCCTCCTGGGCCGGGACGACGTTCATGACGACGCTGGAGGGGTACACGGCGAGGCCGCCCGGCACATAGAGCCCGACACGGTCGACCGGCACCCAGCGCTCGGTCACCTCGCCGCCCGGGACCACCTGTGTCGTGGTGTCGGTGCGTCGCTGGTCCGCGTGCACTGCGCGAGCCCTCCGGATGGACTCCTCCAAGGCGGCCCGCACGGCCGGGTCGAGGCCGGAGAGTGCCGCCTCCAGCGCCCCGTGCGGCACGCGCAGCGAGGGCGGCCGAACCCCGTCGAAGCGCTCCCCGAGCTCGTACAGCGCCTCGGCTCCACGATGCCGCACGCTCTCGCAGATCGGGCGCACCGTCTCCAGTGCCGCCTCGACGTCGAACTCGGCGCGGGGCAGGGCCTGACGGAGCTCCCGCACGCCCAGCGTGCGGCCCCGCAGGTCGATCGTGGACATCATGGGCGCAATTCTAGGCGGCGCCCGGCAGGCCCCCGGTCGCGGTCTCAGCCTGCGGAGCCGCGGCGGTCGCGCCGCCCGGGGTGGTCACGCAGCCTGGCTCGTGCCCTCCTGCGGGCTGAAGGTGCGCTCCACCGCCTCGGCCAGCTCGCCCCGGGGCCACCGGGCCGCGACGAGCACCATCCCGCCGAGGCTGACGATGGCGCACACGCCCACGGCCGCCGCAGGCCGGGTGTTCTGGGAGATCCAGCCGGCCAGCAGGTAGAACGCGCCGGTGGCGGCCACCGAGATCGCACCAGCGAGGCCGAACACCCGGCCCCTCAGGGCGGCGGGCACGAGCAGGGTGAAGGTCGACTGGAGCGGCAGCATGAAGGCCTGCAGTGCCCCGCAGGCGAACCACGCCACCCAGATGACCGGCAGCGGGGGCTCGACGACCGTGATGAGCAGGGGCAGCGGCATGGTCAAGGACATCCAGAGCATCGAGCGGTTCTGCTTCACGGCCCCGAGCCGGCTCACGACCAGCAGGCCCGCGACCGCCCCCAGGATCGGCGCAGCCATGAGCAGGCCGCCCCACGCGGGGCTGTCCGTGTGCGTGTTCACGTAGGGAATCGCGACGGCCTCCGGGGCCGCCATCGCCAGCGTGCTCGTGACGCTGAGCAGCAGCAGGTAGGTGAGCACGCGGTTGGTGAAGAGGTGGCGCCCGCCCTCGATCGCGTCCCGGATGAACCCGGTCAGCCCCTCCTGCGGGTGTCCCACGGGCTCGCGTCGAGCGACGGCCCAGGCCAGCACCGCCGCGGCCACCAGGAACGTCGCGAGGTCGAAGAGCAGGCCCTGGGCCGCGCTTGCCGTCGTCACGACAATGCCGCCCACGGCCAGGCCGATCGCCTGGTTGACCTGCTCGGCGAGCGTGTTCAGCCCGAACGCACGCGCATACAGCCGCCGGTCGGGGAAGAGGTCCGTGAGCAGCATCTGGTTGGCCGCGACGGTGGGTCCGCCGAAGAGCTCGAGGACGAAGAGCAGCCCGAGCAGCATCGCCACCGGGGCCTGCGAGAGCACCGCCGCGATGAGGACGACGACCAGGACCGCCCGCACGAGGTGGCTGCCGATGAGCACGTGCTTGTACGGGAGCCGGTCGGCGAACGGCGAGAGCAGCATCCGCCCGAAGATCGAGGGCAGCAGGGAGACCGCGAACGTCGCGGCGGTGGCCACCGCCGAGCCTGTGCGGTCGAAGACCACCGCTGCCACGGTGATCCGGGCGATGTAGTCGCCCCAGGTCGACAGTGACGCGGAGAGGAAGAACGGAAGGAACGCCGGCGCACGGAGGACCTCGGCATAGGACGGAACCCCGCCGCCTCCGTGTCCCCGCTGTCGCATGGGGCGACCGTACCCCGCTAGGGGGAGTCGTAAAAGTCGACTTCCACAACTGACCTCGCCCGCCGGGCGACGCGTCGGTAGGACTCTGCCAGCTCTCCCCCGCTGCCGGGCTCGCCGCCCATGATCCGGCTGACCCCGTCGGCGACCCGCAGGTCGGACGGAACGCTGTCGACGGGCCGGCCGCGGAACAGGATCGCGGCGTTGCGCATCCGCGAGGCCAGGGTCCACGACGACCTCAGCGCCTCGGCGTGGGACGGGTCGACCAGGCCTGCGTCGAGAGCAGCCTGCAGGGCGGGGAGCGTGGCCGTGGTCCGCAGGCCCGGCACCCGGTGCGCGTGGCACATCTGGAGCAGCTGGACGGTCCACTCCACGTCGCTCAACCCACCGCGCCCGAGCTTGAAGTGCGTCTTGGGGTCGGCGCCGCGCGGCAGCCTCTCCGCCTCCATGCGCGCCTTGAGGGTCCTGATCTCGCGGACCTGTCGGGGAGTCAGGCCCTCGGCCGGCCACCGCAGCGGGTCGATGAGCTCGAGGAACCGGCGGCCGAGGGCTGGCTCCCCGGCGATGGGGGTGGCGCGCAGCAGCGCCTGCGACTCCCAGGTCAGGGACCACCGCTGGTAGTAGGAGCGGTAGCTCTCCAGGCTGCGCACGAGCGGGCCGCTCTTCCCCTCCGGCCGAAGGTCCGCGTCGAGGCCGAGCTGTGGGTCGGGTCCCTGGGCGCCCAGGAGTCGCCGCAGCTCCTGGACCACCTCGAGCGCCTGGTCCTGGGCGACGTCCTCCGGCACGCTCCCCGAGGGCTCGTGCACGAAGAGCACGTCGGCGTCGCTGCCGTAGCCGGACTCTCCCCCGCCGAGGCGGCCCATCCCGACGACGAGCAGCGAGGTGCCGAGGGTGCCACCGTGGCGCGCAGCGACCGATCGGATCGCCACCTCGAGGCTGACCTCGATGAGCGCGGCCGTCAGGTCGGTCAGTGCCCGGCCCACCTCGTCGAGGTCCAGCTGGCCGGTGAGGTCGGCCACGGAGATCCGGAACAGCTCCTGCCGCCGCACCCCCCTGGCGGCCACGACCGCACGCTCGGGGTCGTCCTTGCGCCCCGCGGCAGCGGTCATGCGCCGCACGAGGTCCTCCCGGGGGCGGGGCGTCAGACCGCCGCTGTCACCCAGCATGGCCACCGCCTCCGGAGCACCCATGAGCAGGTCCGCGGCGAAGCGGCTGCGGGCCAGGGTGTGGGCCAGCCGCTCGGCAGCCGAGCCCTCGTCCCGCAGCAGCCGGAGGTACCAGTGCGTCGAGCCGAGGTCGTCGCTGACCTTGCGGAAGGCCAGGAGACCGCCGTCCGGGTCCGCCTCGTCCGCGAACCAGCCGAGCATCACCGGGAGGAGGGTCCGCTGGATCGCCGCCCGGCGGCTCACCCCCGACGTGAGGGCCTCCAGGTGCCGCATCGCCCCTGCGGGGTCCCGGAAGCCCAGCGCGGCGAGGCGCTCGCGGGCCGCCTCGGGGGTCAGCCGGGCCTCGGTGGTGCTGAGCCGCGCCACGGCGGCGAGGAGCGGGCGGTAGAAGAGCCGCTCGTGGATGCGGCGCACGTCCCTGGCCTGCTGCTGCCAGCGGTTCACGATCTCCGCGACGGCGTCACGTCGGTGCCCGAGGCCACGGCCGAGGCGGCGCAGGTCGGTGTCGGCGGTGGGCATGAGGTGGGTGCGGCGCAGCCGGTAGAGCTGGATACGGTGCTCGAGCGTCCGCAGCAGCCGGTAGCTGTCGTCGAGGGCCGCGGCGTCCTCGCGGCCGACGTAGCCACCCCGGGCCAGGGCGTGGAGTGCCTCGAGCGTGGTCCCCGAGCGCAGCGAGTCGTCGGCGCGGCCGTGGACGAGCTGCAGCAGCTGCACGCTGAACTCGACGTCCCGCAGGCCGCCGGGCCCGAGCTTGAGCTGGCGGTCGGCCTCGGCCGGGGGCACGTGCTGCTCGACGCGCCGCCGCATCGCCTGCACGTCCTCGACGAAGTTCTCCCTGGACGCCGCCTGCCAGACGAGGGGGGCGACAGCCGCGAGGTACTCCTCCCCGAGCTCGCGGTCCCCGGCGACGGGCCGGGCCTTGAGCAGCGCCTGGAACTCCCACGTCTTGGCCCAGCGCTCGTAGTAGAGCCGGTGGCTCTCCACGGTCCGCACGAGGGGGCCGTTCTTGCCCTCGGGTCGCAGCGCGGCATCGACCGGCCACAGGGTCCCCTGGGCGGTCGAGGTGGAGCAGGCGCGCATCAGGTGCGTCGCCAAGGCCGTGGCCGCTGCGAGGGCGGTGGTCTCGTCGGCATCGCCGGCGGGCTCGGCGACGAAGATGACGTCGACGTCGGAGACGTAGTTGAGCTCGCGGCCCCCCGTCTTGCCCATGCCGATGACCGCCAGCCGACAGCTGTCGGCCTGCTCCCCCACTTCGGTCCGGGCGATGGCAAGGGCGGCCTCGAGGGCGGCCTCAGCGAGGTCGGCCAGCGCGGCCGCCGTGTCAGGGAGGGTGGCGGTGGCCTCGGCGGAGGTGAGGTCGAGTGCGGCGATCCCGAGCAGCTCCCGGCGATAGGCCACGCGCAGGGCGTCGTATGCCGTCACCGTGCCGTGGTCGCGCACGGCGGCGACCAGCCCGGCGGTCCGCTCCGCGGTGGTGCGTGGCCTCGCGTCCGTCACGCTGCGCCAGTGCTCGGGGTGCGCGACGAGGTGGTCGCCCAGCGCGGTCGAGGAGCCGAGGACGGCGAGCAGGCGGTCCCGCTCCGGTCCGGAGTGGCGCAGCGCAGCGATGAGCCCGGCGACCTCGGTGGCCGGACCGGACTCGGCGTCGCGGCGGCGGGGCTCGCCGGCCCGCACGGCCTCCATGAGGCGCACGAGGCTGAGCAGCGCGAGGTCCGGGTCCGCCGTGACGCCGAGGGCGTCGGGCAGGCCGTCGCTGAAGACGTCGTCGAACGGGTCCACGAGGCCGGCCAGGGCAGGGTCCTCGAGCAGCCGCTCCGCCCGGGCGGCATCGGCGAACCCGAGCCGGGCGAGGACGGCAGCGCGAGAGGTCTGGCGCGTGCTCACGGGGCCAACCTAACGGGGTGGCGGCCCACCACCGGTGGCCGCCTCAGAGTCCGGGCAGGTAGCGCTCGAGCTCGAACCGCGTGATCTCGCCCCGGTAGTCGTCCCACTCCGCCCGCTTGTTGCGCAGGAAGAAGTCGAAGACGTGCTCGCCCAGGGTGTCGGCCACGAGCTCGCTGCGCTCCATGACGCGGATGGCCTCGTGCAGCGACGAGGGCAGCGGCTCGATGCCCATCGCCTGTCGCTCCGAGCCGGTCAGGCTCCACACGTCGTCCTCGGTCTCCGCCGGCAGGTCGTAGTCCTCCTCGATGCCCTTCAGCCCGGCCGAGAGCAGGACGGCGAACGCGAGGTAGGGGTTGCAGGCAGCGTCGACGGTGCGCACCTCGACCCGGCTGCTCTGGCCCTTGAGCGGCTTGTACATCGGCACGCGCACCATGGCGCTGCGGTTGTTGTGTCCCCACGTGAGGTGCGCCGGCGCCTCGCCCCCGCCCCAGAGCCGCTTGTAGGAGTTCACCCACTGGTTCGTCACGGCGGTGATCTCGGCGCCGTGGTGCAGCAGACCGGCGATGAACTGCCGGCCCACCTTCGAGAGCTGGTAGGGCGCGCCGGCCTCGTAGAAGGCGTTGCTCTCGCCGTCGAACAGCGACATGTGGGTGTGCATGCCCGAGCCCGGGTACTCGGAGAAGGGCTTGGGCATGAACGACGCGAAGATGCCCTGCTCGAGTGCGACCTCCTTGATCACCGTGCGGAACGTCATGATGTTGTCGGCTGTCGAGAGCGCATCGGCGTAGCGCAGGTCGATCTCGTTCTGCCCGGGCGCTCCCTCGTGGTGGCTGAACTCCACGGAGATCCCCATCGACTCCAGCATGGTGATGGCCGCCCGGCGGAAGTCGTGGCCGGTCCCGTGGGGCACGTGGTCGAAGTAGCCCGCCTGGTCCACCGGCTCCGGCCTCTCGCCGGGCCGGAACCCCTGCTTGAGGAGGAAGAACTCGATCTCGGGGTGGGTGTAGAAGGTGAAGCCGAGGTCGGCCGCGCGGCCGAGGGCCCGCTGGAGGACGTGGCGCGGGTCGGCCCAGCTGGGGGTGCCGTCAGGCAGCGTGATGTCGCAGAACATCCGTGCGGTGCCCGGGCTGTCGCCCCGCCACGGGAGCACCTGGAACGTCGCCGGATCCGGCTTGGCGAGCATGTCCGCCTCGTAGACCCGCGCGAACCCCTCGATGGCCGAGCCGTCGAAGCCGATGCCCTCGGAGAACGCGCCCTCGAGCTCTGCGGGCGCGACGGCCACGGACTTCAGGGTCCCGAGCACGTCGGTGAACCACAGCCGCACGAAGCGGATGTCGCGCTCCTCGATGGTGCGGAGGACGAACTCCTGCTGACGATCCATGTGTCGAATCCTGCCCTAGTTCTGTTTCGCCGCCGTTACGTGTCCGCGGGGTGTCTCGCCGTTACGTGTCCGCGGGGTGTCCCGCCGGTTCGAGGTGTCACCGCGCTCGGTACGGCTCGGCAGTACGCCGAACCGGAAGGGTGTGGAGGGAGGGGTCAGGACGCGAGTGCCGCCTGTGCAGCGTTGTGCCCCGGGATTCCGGACACGCCACCACCGCGGCGCGCCCCCGCGCCCGCAACGAGGATCCGTTCGTGGCGGGTCTCCACCCCCCAGGTGCCCACCTCGTCAGCGTGCTCGGCCCAGGGCCACTGCAGCGAGCGGTGGAAGATGTTGCCACCCGGCAGCCCGATGTCGCGCTCGAGCTCGACGGGCGTCTTCGCCTCGAGGCAGTAACCACCACTGGGGTCGCGCATCAGCACGTCCTGGATGGGTTCCGCCAGAACGGAGTTGAGGGACTCGAGGGTGTGGCTGAGCGCGAGGTCGCGCATCTCGTCGTGGTCCTCGCGGAACAGCCGTGCAGGCATGTGCAGCCCGAACAGCGTGAGGGTCTGGGCGCTGCCGGGGGCGAGCTCCGGACCGAGGATCGTCCGGTCCGAGAGGCTGTGGCAGTAGATCTCGCACGGCGGGAGGTGCGGCACGTGGCCGGCGGCCGCGGCGGCATACGCGTCCTGGAGCTGCTGGTAGCCCTCGTTGATGTGGAAGGTCCCCGCGAAGGCGGCCTCGGCGTCGGCGGACGGGTCCTTGAGACGGGGCAGCCGGGTGAGCAGCATGTTGACCTTGAGCTGGGCGCCCTCGGGGTCCTCCTCCGTGGCGACGGGCTCCGCGCCCGCTGCCACCAGCAGTCGGTTGAGCACCGCTGGCGCGCACGCCGCATGCACCCGGGAGCCGCGCGCGGTGCCGCCGGCCCAGTGGACCTCGCCGTCCGGGGAGACGCTCCGTGCCTCGGCGCTGGTCCGGACGTCGGCCCCAGCCGCGGTCGCCGCCCGGGCCAGGGCTGCGGTCACCGCGCCCATGCCGCCGACCGGCACGTCCCAGTCGCCCGTTCCCCCGCCGATGAGGTGGTAGAGGAAGCAGACGTTCTGGCGCAGGTCGTCGCCACGCAGGTCGGCGAACGTGCCGATGAGCGCGTCCGTTGCCACGATCCCGCGGACGGTGTCGTCGGCGAAGGTCTGCTCGAGGACCTCTCCGAGGGGCCGTTGGGTGATGGCGCGCCACAGCTCGTCATCTCGCACGAGGCTCGCGACGTCCTCGCCGGAGCGCAGCGGCTCGAGCACCGTCGGGAAGACGGCCTGCGCGAGCCGGGCCATGCGCCCGTAGAACTGCTCCCACCGCTCGTGCTCGTCGCTGGAGCCGGTCAGCGCCGCGAAGCCCCGGGCCGTGGCCTCGCGGTCGCCGTGGTCGACGAGGAGGGCGCGGCCCGGGTCGTGGGGCACCGGCGTGAACGAGGAGTACCTGCGCCGGACGAGCCGCAGGTCGAGGTCGAGGTCCGCGATCACCTGCCTCGGCAGCAGCGAGACGAGGTAGGAGTAGCGCGAGAGGCGGGCGTCCACGCCCGGGAAGGCCTGCGCCGAGATGGCGGCGCCTCCCACGTGGTCCGAGGCCTCCAGCACGAGCACGCGCCGGCCCGCCCGGGCCAGGTATGCCGCGGCCGTGAGCCCGTTGTGCCCGGCGCCGATGACGATGTCGTCGTAGTCCACGGCGCCAATCTAGGCGGCGGGCCGCCATCCTGCTGCCCTTGACGCGCGGGCGCACCGAGCCGTGGTGGGGGTCCACCATGGGCGTCGGCTGGCGGCGGAACGGGGCCCCGGGAGAAACTCCCGGGGCCCCGTCCTGGTGCGGCTGCGCTCAGCCGGTCACGGTCACTTGAAGCTGACCTGGACCTGCAGCTCGTTGCCACCGTCGACGGACTTGGCGACCCTCATGGAGGTACCGGAGCCCGCGACCTTCACCGACGACCAGGGGTTGGTGCTGTCCCAGTAGCGGTTCGGGTCACTGTCGTCGAAGGTCGGGATGGCCTCCTGCGACGGGACGTTCGTGGCGATGCCGTTCCTGTGGAAGGTCACCGCGTCGGTCTTCTCGAGCCCGAACGTGGCGTCGAACGGCTGGCGGCGGTTGCCCAGGCGGGCGCCGTCGGAGAACTTCACCGGCGTCGGACGGGCGTCGACCGGGAGGGACTGGCCGCCACCCGGGTGGCCGGAGGTGTTGTTGTCGGTGAACTCACCGTCGACGTACCAGACGAGCATGCCGTTCTGGTAGGGGAAGCGCTCCACCCAGTCGGGCCGGGTGTTGGCGAAGCCGAAGTTGTACGGCCCCGTCTTGAGCGTGGCGTCGTAGCCGCTGTAGACGCGGTTCTCGGCCAGGTAGTAGTGGCTGACGACCTCAGAGGTGGAGCCGTTCATCCGGGTGAAGCCGTCGGCAACCCAGCCGTTGTCGCCGGACTCGACGTCGTCCGTGAAGACGGTCCCGCCATCCGCGGTGATCGCCAGGTCGTCGAGGAACGGACCCTTGTAGTGCAGGCCGCCGTCGGTCGCGTAGCGGAAGCGGACCTTGCCAGCCTTGCCGGCCAGCGAGGACAGGTCCCAGGTCTTCTGGGCCCAGGCCTGGCCCTCACCCGTGATCGGTGTGCCGACCTGGGTCCAGCTGGCGCCGTCCACCGACGTCTCCACGAACAGGTAGTCGTAGTCCGTCTCGATGTCCGCCTCGAGCCACGCGGTGAGCGAGGCGGAGGTCTTGCCGGTGAAGTCGACGTCTCGCGTCAGGGTGTTCTGCAGGTCGTCGGCCGCGCCGCCCCACCACTCGTACGAACCGGAGTGCGGGGTGTTGTAGTCGGTCTTCACCGTCTTGTCAGGCAGGGTGACCGCCAGCGCCTGGTAGGACGAGGTGCCCTTGGGCAGGTTCGCCGCGCCGAGCTTGACCGTCATGTCGGTGCCGTACGGCACGACCTTGTAGTCGAGCCAGCCGAGCTGCAGCTTCTCCAGCGGGCCCATGTAGCCGGGCGTGGTTCCGATGGAGTCGGTGCCGTGGTTGAGCCACGAGCCACCGGACATCAGCGTCCAGAAGCCGGTGCCGTTGTCTCCACCGGCGGTGTCGTAGTAGTCCGGCAGGCCGAGGTCGTGGCCGAACTCGTGGGTGAACACGCCGAGGCCGCCGTTCTCGGGCTCGGTCGTGTAGTCACCGATCCAGATGCCTGAGTTGCCCAGCGGGACACCACCGAGCTTGTTCTGCTCGGGGCCGGTCTGGCCGATGCCGGTGGAGTAGGCGTACCAGCGGTGCGACCAGATGGCGTTGACGCCCTGGGCGCCGCCGCCGGCCTCTTCGCCCTCACCGGCGTGGATGGCCTGGAAGTGGTCGATGTAGCCGTCGGGCTCGTTGAAGTTGCCGTCGCCGTCGCCGTCGTAGCGGTCGACCTGGTCGAACTGCTTGAGGTACGTCGCGATCTCGGCGTCGGTCTTGCCGGAGGCCTTCTGCGCGTCGTACCAGGCGGTCGCCGTGTCCTTGACGTAGTTCCAGTAGCCGTCGGCGTTGTTCTTCGCGCCGTAGCGGGCCTCGTTGTAGGGGACCGTGACCCAGTCGGACACGTCGCCCTTGGCCAGGAACCGGCCGTTGGACTGCTTGAGGTAGAAGTCCTTGAACGACTCGCCCTGGCCGAACATCATGTCCTCGTAGTGCCCCCGGTTGAAGTCGGCGGTCCAGTACGTGGAGTTGTCGTCGGTCGAGTTGGCGTCCCAGTTGCGGTCCGGCGCGGGGATCTGGTTGTGCACGGGTCCCGGGGTGGCGTCGAAGCCGGTCTTGGTCTGCGTGCCGAAGTCGGTGAGGACCGTGAAGATCGACTCCTCACGCTCCACGGGGTACGACACGAAGCGGTCCTGGGCCGCGATGCTGCCCTTCGGAGCCTTGGCGTTGCCCGCGAGCTTGATGACCCGCTGCCCCCCGCGCATCTCCGTGGTGGCTTCGCCCTTGATGAGCTTGTCGACAGCCTGCTTGCGGAGCGCGCGCTGGGCGTCTCCGAGCGGGTTGGGCAGGTCGTGCTCGCGGTTGGCGGCCTTCGGCTCCTTGTCGCCCTGCGCAGGGATTGCCTGCGCCTGGGCGGGCGCCATGCTCAGCGCGACGGCTGCCACCGCCACGCCGGACAGGACGCTGATGTGACGTCTCTTCACAAATCCTCCAGTGGTGATCGTGGCCACACTTGGCACACAAATGGCGATGAGAACACGCCAGCCGACGATTTCGGACGGATCGTACGTAACGACTTGTTAAAAAGTGGCGAGCGCGTA
>Ga0247818_10000788_pt1 | contig 19962 bp, 15 predicted proteins | sample 13C_Glucose_Day1_FD_192424 | JGI IMG/M metagenome (GOLD analysis project Ga0247818, IMG submission 192424) | Soil microbial communities from agricultural site in Penn Yan, New York, United States - 13C_Glucose_Day1 | ecosystem: Environmental > Terrestrial > Soil > Agricultural land | place... | reverse complement strand
CCTCACCGGGGCGAGGACGCGAGCGGGGACGGGCATCGGTGGGACGGTGGGCCAGGGGGCCGCCGCCCGCGGGGTCAGACGCGGATGACGTTCGGGCCGAGGAGTGAGTATCGCTGGGCCTCGGCCGAGGGCAGGCCGGTGTCGGTGACGATCGTCTCGAAGTCGCCGACGCCCGCGAACCGGCAGAAGCTCACCGCTCCGAACTTCGTGTGGACTCCGGCGAAGACCCTGCGGCGGGCACTGCGCATGGCCTGCGCCTTGACCTCGCACACCGTCGGGTCGGGGGTGGTCAGCCCGTACTGCCGGGAGATCCCGTTCGCGCCGACGTACGCCAGGTCGATGACGAAGTCGGCGAGCATGCGGGTGGCCCAGTGGTCGACCGTGGCCATGGTGCTGCCTCGCAGACGCCCGCCGAGCAGGAGGACCGAGGTCTTCTCCACGTCCGCGAGGACGGTCGCGACCGCTAGGGAGGCGGTGACCACCGTCAGGGGCCGGTCCCGGGGCAGGGCTTCGGCGATGAGCTGGGGGGTGAAGCCCTCGTCTACGAACACCGTCTCGGCGTCACCGAGCAGGTCGGCGGCGGCCCTCGCGATCCGGGACTTCTGCGGTACGTGGTGCGTGGTGCGCATTGCGAGCGTGGTCTCGAACCCGGCGCTCTCGACCGGGTACGCACCGCCGTGGGTGCGCCGCACGAGGCCGTGCTCCTCCAGGATGTGCAGATCGCGCCGGATGGTCTCCTTGGCCACCTGGAACCGCTCGGCCAGCCGGTTCACGTCGACGGAACCGTCCTGCCGGGCGGCTTCCAGAATCCCTCGTCGGCGTTCCTCGGTGCCCACGGAACCATCCCTGCTCTCGTACGAATCTGGCGGAGGCCCTGCGTCCGTTCGGGCCCACGCACTGTTTGTACAAGCAGAAACGGTTGTTCGACCAGCTCCTTCGCCGGACGGGCTCCGCCCGTTCGTGCCCGTTTCATCTCAGGTCTTCGCGCTGGTCACCCGCGCGAAGCGGGCGGCAGGCGGGCCCGGCCGTGCCCGCTTGCCCGATACGGGCACCCGCTTCACGCCCGTTCGCGGTCACACGGCGTCAGGGCTCCTAGCACGGCCGGCCCCGGAGGACAGGCGGAACGGCCGGTAAACGTCTGATTGCCTACCTAAAAACATGATTTCGGCCAACAATCCGCGTCTCGGACCCCTGAGGACAACCTCGGGCCAGGCAGTCGCCTCTCACGGACAGAAGCGACTCCACCGCCCCACCGGGCACCAGGACATCGGAGAACGATGAACACCAGAACCCCCCGCAACCGGCTGTGGCGCCCGGTGGTCGCCGCCGCCGCGGCGATCGCCGTGACCGCGGGCGTCGCCGCCGCCACGCCCGACACGAAGAAGGCGACCACGGTCCCGCGGCTCGGCCTGGTCGCCGCATCGAACTCGGTGACGCTCGACTCGTGGAAGGAGGAGCCAGGCGTCTACCTGGACCTCGGGACCTACCTCACCGCCTCCGGTGCGCCGTTCGAACTGCGCGTGACCAGGAAGAGCTACAAGGACCCGGTCGTCGCGACCCAGATCCTCCGTACGGGGAAGAAGACCCGCACCAAGGTCCTGCCCGCGGGGCTGGTGAAGGACTTCTCGGGGCTGCCCGGCTTCATCGTCGTCACGGTCCGGGACACCGCGGGCAGGACGGTCGCGACCCGCACGGAGCCGTTCTGCCCGAACAACGCCTCCGGCCGGATCGAGCCCGGCGCCCCGGCCACGTCGAAGTATCCCGAGAGCTGTCCCGTGAATCCCTTCACCCTCGGCTCGGTGTGGGGCGTCGAGAACGGCTGGGCGTCCAACACCTACGCCGGTTACTACTCGGCGCCGGTCGCCCTCCCGGCCGGGAAGTACACCGCCGAGGTGTCCGTCACCAAGCGCTACCGGGACATCTTCCAGATCGCCGACGCACCGAAGACGGTCAAGCTGACAGTGCGCGAGCGCAGTTGGGAGGAGGAGAGCCCCGCTCCCTCCCCGGCCGCCCGCTCAGCGTCCGGGCACGCGGGCCACGGGGCCGGGCACTCGGCCCACGCCGGCCACAGCGCGACGCGCCCGCCCGCACCGGTCGCCGCGACCACCGGCGCCGGCACCTCGTACAACGTGGGCCACGGACCCTACGCGCCCGCGCCCGCGGCTCTGCCCTGGGCCGCCGCACGCCAGGCCTTCCGGGCACCGGAGGGCGACGGCCCGGGCCGCACGGACGGCTCCCGGCAGGCACCGGCCGTGCGGCCGAACGCCCAGCGTCCGACGGGCCGGGCGGCCGTACCGGACGTCCCCAAGCCCGACCTGCGTTCCCTGCCCGCCTACGGCATCACCATCGGCGCGGGTGACGCCGGAGCGCCCGGCAAGGACTACCTGGCCTTCAGCGCCAACGTGTGGAACGCGGGCCCCGCGCAGTTGGTCGTGGACGGCTTCCGGAAGCCGGGCAGCGAGCTCATGGACGCGTACCAGTACTTCTACGACGCCTCGGGCAAGCAGGTCGGCTACACCCCGACCGGCACCATGGAGTGGGACCCCCGACCGGGGCACGAGCACTGGCACTTCACCGACTTCGCGAGCTACCGGCTGCTGAAGGCAGACAAGAAGGAGACCGTGCGCAGCGGCAAGGAGGCCTTCTGCCTGGCCAACACGGACGCGGTCGACTACACGGTGAAGAACGCCAACTGGCACCCGGACAACACGGATCTGGCCACGGCCTGCGGCCAGGAGAACTCCATCTCCGTGCGGGAGGTGCTCGACGTGGGTTCCGGTGACACGTACACGCAGGACCTCCCCGGGCAGTCCTTCGACATCACGGGACTACCGAACGGCACGTACTACATCCAGGTACTGGCCAACCCGGAGAAGCGGCTCAAGGAGACCGACCTCAGCAACAACAGCGCCCTGCGGAAGGTGGTCCTCGGCGGGAAGCCGGGCGCCCGCACGGTGACCGTGCCCAAGCACGACCTCGTCGACGCCCCCTGACGCGTCATCCGTCGCCGCGGCCCCCGGGAAGGCTCCCGGGGGCCGTCCTCGTGGCCCGGCGGCGCCTCAACTGCCGCTCATCGCAGGGTTGCTGTGGCAGAATTCGCCGGCGGAGCGGTCCACCTCATCTGCAACGGAGCTCGTCATGACGACTGGGACACCTCATCCCCCGATCGACACCAGCAGGCCCCACTCGGCACGCGTCTACGACTCGCTTCTCGGCGGCAAGGACAACTATCCGGTGGACCAGGCCGTGGCCGAGCAACTGCCGGCCGAGGCGAAGACCGGAGCCTTCCAGAACCGCGCTTTCATGAACCGCGCGACGGCCTGGCTGGCCGGCGAGGGCGTCGACCAGTTCCTCGACATAGGCACGGGCATCCCGACCGCGCCGAACCTGCACCAGATCGCCCAGGAGATCAATCCGCGCACACGGGTCGTCTACTGCGACAACGACCCGATCGTCCTACGGCACGCGGAGGCCCTCCTGATCAGCCGGCCGGAGGGGGCGACCGACTACGTGCACGCGGACGTGCTCGAGCCCGCCACCATCGTCGAGGCGGCCCGCAAGGTCCTGGACTTCGACCGCCCGGTCGCCCTCTCGCTCCTGGGGCTCCTCCACTTCCTGCCCGACGACGTCGACCCGCGGGGCATCGTGCGCACACTGGTGGCCGCCCTGGCCCCGGGAAGCTACGTGGTTCTGTCCCAGGGCGCGTCGGACGTGAACCCCGAGCGCGGGGAGAAGGGTGCGGCCGAGTACGGCAAGGGCGGCATCCGGCTCGCGTTGCGCACCCGCGCCGAGTTCGCCCGCTTCTTCGAGGGCCTGGACATCGTCGAGCCGGGTCTGGTGACCGCTCCCGAGTGGTTCCGCGGCACGCCTGCGCCCGAGCAGGAGCTGAGCGGCGTCTACGTCGCGGTCGCGCGCATTCCTTAGTGACGGCCCGGAAGGGGAGGTCCTCATGACCGGAGATCGACGGCACGCCGCGGCCGAGGCGTTCGACGCCATCGGCGCCGACTACGAGCAGGCCTTCGCCGGCTCGTCCGCGCACCGCGCCTCCCTGGACCGGCTGCTGGCACGGCTGACCCCGCGCAGCAGGGTGCTGGACGTCGGCTGCGGCACGGGGCGGCCGACCGCCGACGTACTCGCCTCCGCCGGGCACGAGGTGCTGGGCGTCGACGTCTCGCCCGTCATGGTGGGACTGGCGTCCCGTCGCGTCCCCGCGGCGTCCTTCCGCTGCGCCGACATCCGGGCGGTCCCGCTGGAGGAGGAGGGCTTCGACGCGGTCTGCGTCTACTTCTCGCTGCTGCAGATGACGCGTGACGAGCAGCGTTCGCTCGTCCGTCGCCTGGCGGGGGCGCTGAGGCCGGGCGGTCATCTGGTGCTGGCGACCGTGCCTCTGGACGTGGAGGACGTGAGCGCCGTCTTCATGGGCCAGGCAGTGCGGGTGACCAGCTTCGGTCCCGAGGCGTTCAGGACGCTGGCCACCGGTGCCGGTCTCTCCGTCGTGGACGAGGAACGGACCGTCTTCACCCCGTCCCACCCGGGAGCGGTGTCCGAGCCCCACCTCTTCCTGCACTGCCGCCGGGAAGCGGCCGCCCCGGGAGCGTGACGCGGCGGCACCGCGTCACGGCTGCCCGCCGGTCCCGGGCTGCCGCGCGTCACACGGGGCCGCCGGCCTCCGGCGGCAGCGGCTGTTCCGTCCAGATGACCTTGCCGCCGTCGTCGGTGTAGCGGGTGCCCCAGCGTTCGGCCAGCTGGGCGACGAGGAAGAGCCCCCGGCCGCCCTCGTCCATGCTGGCCGCCTGGCGCAGGTGGGGCGAGGTACTGCTGCGGTCGGACACCTCGCAGATCAGCGTCCTGTCACGGATCAGGCGTACGCCGATGGGGCCGGTGGCGTAGCGGATGGCGTTGGTGACCAGTTCGCTGAGGATCAGCTCGGTCGTGAAGGCTTCCTCGACCAGCTCCCACTCGGCCAGCTTGCGGGACACGTCGGAGCGGACCCTGGCGACCGCCGAGGGGTCGGACGGCACGTCCCACTCGGCCACGTTCTCGGGCGCCAGCCGGAGGGTGCGGCCGACGAGCAGGGCGACGTCGTCCCGGGCCCTGCCGGGCACCAGGACGCGCAGGACGGCTTCACAGGTCTCCTCGGGGGTCCGGTCGGGGTGGCCGGCCAGGGTCTCGCGCAGCAGTTCCAGCCCTTCGTCGATGTCACGGTGCCGCTCCTCCACCAGTCCGTCCGTGTAGAGCACCAGCCGGCTGTCCGGGGGAAGCTCCACGTCGTAGGTCTCGAAGGGCAGGCCGCCGAGGCCCAGGGGCGGGCCACCGGGCACGTCCGCGAAGGCCGCTTCGCCGTCGGGGCTGACGACGACCGGCTGGAGGTGACCCGCCCGGGCCATGGTGCAGCGTCCGGTGGCCGGGTCGTAGATGGCGTAGAGGCAGGTCGCGCCGGTGACGCCGCCGCCCTCGGAGCCGTCGGCGGCCTCGTCCTGGTCGATGCGGGCGACCAGCTCGTCCAGGTGCCACAGCAGTTCGTCGGGGGGCAGGTCCAGGGTGGAGAAGTTGTGTACGGCGGTCCGCAGGCGTCCCATGGTGGCGGCCGCGTGGAGTCCGTGGCCGACCACGTCGCCGACGACGAGCGCGACCCTGGCGCCGGGCAGCGGGATGATGTCGAACCAGTCACCTCCGACACCGCCGAGGCCACCGAGCCCCGCCTGTGCGGGGAGGTAGCGGTAGGCGGCGTCGATGGCGGTCTGGTCGGGGAGCCCGCGCGGCAGCAGGCTGCGCTGGAGGGTGACGGCCACGTTGTGCTCGCGCGAGTAGCGGCGGGCGTTGTCGATGCTCACCGCGGCGCGGGCGACGAGTTCCTCCGCCACGGAGAGGTCCTCGTCCTCGAACGGCTCGGGCATCCGGGCCCGCCAGAACAGGGCCACACCCAGGACCACGCCCCGGGCCCGCATCGGGACGGCTATCAGTGAATGGAAGCCGCATTCCACGATGTGGTCGGCGTTCGCCGGGTCGGGCTCCTGCCAGCCCGACCGCGTCGTCAGGTCGGGGTCGAGGACGGCTTCCCCTCTGAGGAGTGCGGCGCCGATGTCCGTGCCCGGCAGGAAACGGATGACCGCGCCCAGGGGGGACAGTCCTGTGTCGTCCCGGGGGCCGCTGAAGGCGGTGCGCCGCAGGCCGTGGATGGCGGCTCCGGCCGCCGTGGGCTCCTCGCCGCGCAGCACCTCCTCGGCCACGTCGACGGTGGCGTAGTCGGCGAACCTGGCGGTGGCGAAGTCGGCCAGTTCCTCGCAGGTGCGCATGACGTCCAGGGTGGTGCCGATCTCGGTGCCCGCGTCGTAGAGCAGTTTCAGCCTCCCGCGCGCCATGGCGGCCCGGCCCGACAGCGCCTGGAGCTCCGTGGTGTCGCGCAAGGTCGTCACGCTGCCGGGCGGACCGCCGTTCCGGTCCGTGGACCGCTGGCTGACCGCCAGGAGCCGGTCGCCCACGGAGTGCACCTCGTCCGTGGCGCTGCGGCCCGAGGTCAGCAGCGCGGTGATGACGGGATCGAGCCCGAGTTCGGCGACGGGCGCCCCCTCGACGTCCGCGGGGAGGCCGAGGAGCCTTCGCGCCTCGTCGTTGGCCAGCAGGAGGCGGCCGTCGCCGCTGACGATGACCACGCCTTCCCGTACGGCGTGCAGAACGGCGTCGTGGTGCTCGTACATGCGGGTCATCTCGGTCGGGCCGAGACCGTGCGTCTGACGTTTGAGCCGGCGGGTGACGAGCGCGGTGCCGCCCATGGTGAGCAGCAGAATCCCTCCGGCGGTGCCGAACAGCAGGGGGAACTGGCTCTCGGTGACCCCGCTGACGTTCTTGATCGTGATTCCGGCGGAGACGAGGCCCACCACTTCGCCGTTCGCACCGAAGACGGGCACCACGGCCTGGACCAGCGGGCCGATGGTCCCGTCGACCTTCTCGGTGACGACCCGGCCGTCGAGAGCGGGGCCGACCTCACCCACGAACTTCTTGCCGATGCGGTCGGGCAGCGGATGCGTGTAGCGGATGGCGTCCAGGTTCATGACGACGATGAAGTCGACGCCGGAACCCTTCCGGGCCGCCTCGGCCTTCGGCTGGAGCACCGCGGTGGGATCGGGGCTCTGCAGCGCCGCTTCCGTGCCGGGGGCGTTCGCGAAGGTCTCGGCCACGGCGACCGAGCGATTGCGCGCTTCGCGCTCACTGTCGGCCCGCGACTGCAGCACGAGCGCGGTCACGGAGGCAGCGACGAGCAACACCACGATCGCCACCTGCAGGAGAAAGACCTGACCAGCGAGGCTTCTCATCCGGAGAAACGAACGCGGGCGGCCGTAGCGTCCGGCCATGCCCCCCTTTCTACACCCTGGTCATACGCCGGGCGAGCCGTACGCCGCGGCCCCCCGAGCCGTGCGGGGCCGGGCTCGCCCTCAGGTTCCTGCGGGCTCCCGCACCGCCCCGCCGTCCTCGTGGGCGAGCCGGTGCGGCCACCAGACGCGCGGCCCGATGTCCAGGAAGAGAGAGGTGACCAGCACGGACCGGACGACCAGCGTGTCCAGGAGGACACCCAGCGCCACCGCGAATCCGATCTCCGCGAAGGCCACCACCGGGAGGGTCCCGAGTGCGGCGAAGGTGCCCGCCAGGACGAGGCCGGCCGAGGTGATGACCGCCCCGGTGGCGGCGAGCCCGGTGACCACGCCCGCGCGGGTGCCCTGGTGCAGGGCCTCCTCGCGGATCCGGGTGGTCAGGAAGATGTTGTAGTCGATGCCGAGAGCCACCAGGAACACGAACACGAAGAGCGGGAAGTCCGTGGTCTCACCGGCGTAGCCGAACACGTGGCGGAAGGCGAGGGCGCTGACGCCGAGGGCGGCGGTGAAGGACAGCACCACGGTTGCGATCAGGAGCACGGGCGCCAGCAGTGCGCGCAGCACCAGGGCGAGGATGAACAGGACGACGAGCAGTACGAGGGGAATGATCAGCAGGTTGTCGTGCCGGGTGGCCTCGTCCATGTCGAGTGCCGCGGCCGTGTCCCCGCCGACGCGCGCGTCTGCTCCGGGGATCCGGTGGACGGCGTCGCGGACCCGTTCCACGGTGTGCTCGGCCGCCTCGCTGTCCCCGGCGTCGGACATGGTCGCTTCGAAGATCACCCGCCCGTCGTGTTGCGGCCGGGCGCCGGGCGGCACGACGAGGGATCCCGGCAGCACCCCTTGTGTCCCCTCGACCGCGGCGCGCACCTGACCGCTCCGGTCGGCCGCCGCGATGACGACGAGAGGGCTGCCGACGCCGGCGGGAAAGTACTGTTCCTGGATCCGCTGCCCGGCGACGGAGTCCGGTGTGCCGGGGAAGGAGTCGGCGTTGCTGAGTCCGGCCGCGCGCAGCTGGACGATCCCCACGGAGAGCGCGGCGAGCACCAGAGCCGTGACCACCCAGATCCCGCGCGGGCGGGCGGCCAGCCGCTGTCCGGTCCGCGCCCAGAACCCGTGTTCGGTGGGCTCCGGCGTGCCGAGGTGCGGGACCGCCGGCCAGAAGACCCAGCGGCCGAAGATCACCAGGAGGGCCGGGAGGAGGGTGAGCATGGCGACCAGCGCGATGGCCACCCCGATCGCGGCCACCGGTCCGAGGCCACGGGTCGAGTTCATCTCGGCGGCCAGCAGGACGAGCATGCTCAGCACCACGGTGCCGCTGCTGGCCAGCACCGCCGGTCCGGCACGGTGCAGGGCCCGGGCCATGGCCTCGTGGCGGTCCTCGTGGCGCCGCAGCTCCTCGCGGTAGCGGGCGACGAGAAGCAGGGCGTAGTCCGTGCCCGCGCCGAAGACCAGCACGGTCAGGATGCCCGCGCTCTGACCGTTCACGGTGAGTCCGGCGTGCGCCGCGAGCAGGTAGATGACGGCCTGCGCGGTGAGGAGCGCGGCGATGACCGAGACCACGGGCAGCACGAGCAGGGTCGGGCTGCGGTAGGTGATCAGCAGCATCACGATCACCACGGCGAGTGCGGCGAGGAGCAGGGTGGAGTCGATGCCCGAGAAGGCATCGGCCGAGTCGGCCGCGACACCGCCGGGGCCCGTGATGTGGACGGTGAGTCCTCCGCCCCCGTCCCCCACGACGTCCCGTACGGAGCCGACGGCGGGGCCGATCCGTTCCCAGCCCTTCTCGTCCATGGTGATCGGCACGAAGATCTGGGCGGCCGAGGGAGCAGCCTTCCTGTCGTAGTACGGGCCGCGGGTCTCCTCACCCCGTACACCGTGCGCGCTCAACGTCATGAGCTGCCGCTCGTCCTCGGCGATCCGGCCCCGGTCCGCCGCGGTCAGGCCTCCCTCGCGGGCGTACACGACGATGGCGGTGATGATCTCGGGCCGGAACTCCTTGGACTCCTCCCAGACCTGCGTGGACTCGGCGCTGCTCGGGAGCCAGGAGGCGGCGTCGTTGTCCTGGGCGCCCATGAGCTTGCCCGCGAGCGGAGCCGCGAGGAAGAGGACGACGAGCCACAGCACCACGACGAGCCATTTGGTGCGGCGTCCGCACAACAGCCGGGCTACTCCACGCATGCCGCTCCCGCCCCTTCGTCCTGTCCCGTGGCGGCGAGACTAGGAGGAGCGCGGGGGGACGAGGTGTTGACATGCCGTGCCCGCCGGGCGCTTGGACACCGTCGGAGCAGTGCCCCCGCCCCTGGACGGCCGTCGACGCGCGTCCCAGGACCTGTCGAGGCTGTCTCCGGCCCGGCGGCGGAGCTCGCCCGGGGCGGGGCGGCCGAAGCGGACGGGGCCCCGGGCGGGTGCGGGACACCTGACGGTGCGGCAGCCGAGGTGCCCGGGCGGCTATTGCAGGGCGCGTACGGCGGCGGTGAACAGCGGGGGCAGACGCTGGGCGGCCGGGACGATCAGCCCGGCGGTCAGCGGGTGCCCGGCCGTCGCCAGCAGCGCCTGGGTGAGCAGCCGGTGGCGGCGCGTCAGGCGTGTCCAGCGGGCGGGGTAGAGCTCGGGACGCCCCGCCGCGAGGCAGTCGACCGCGGCCGCCGCGGTCGCCGTCGCCAGGGCGATGCCCTCACCGGTCAGCGCGTCCACGTAACCCGCCGCGTCCCCGACCAGCAGCACGCGGCCGGCTCTCGGCGCAGCGGCGGTCCGGCGCAGGGGGCCCGCGCCGCGCACGGGTCCGGCGTCGAGGCCCCGGAGCGCGCGGGCCAGGGCGGGGAACGCGGCGAGGTGCTGCTCGTGGGAGCACCGGTGACGGCTGAGCACGGCCACGCCGACCAGCCCCTCCCCCACCGGGGTCACGTACGCCTCGCCGTGGCGTGACCAGTGCACCTCGACGAAGTCCGTCCAGGGGGCGACAGCGTAGTGGCGGCGCAGCCCGTATCTGCGGGGTGCGGTGCTGGGCCGCTCCAGGCCCAGTGCGCGGCGCGAGGGCGAGTGCAGGCCGTCCGCCGCGATCAGCCAGCGCGCCGTCATGCCCGCCGCCGTGACGCTGTCGTGCCCCTGGCGCACCTCCTCCACCCGGCCCGTGACGACGCGTACGCCGAGCTCCCCTGCCCGCCGGTGCAGGGCCGCGTGCAGTGCCGTGCGGCGTACGCCGAGTCCGGGGCCGCCCCTGAAGGAAGCCTCGGCCCGCCGGGCGCCCTCGACGTAGCGGATTCCGCGCAGTTCGCTGCCGGCCGGGGTGACGCCCAGTGCGCGCAGCGCCGCCACGCCGCTGGGCATGATGCCCTCGCCGCAGGCCTTGTCCACCGGGGCCGGGCGGGGTTCGACCACGACGGCCTCCAGACCCGCCGCGGCGGCCCGGATGGCCGCCGCGAGCCCGGCCGGTCCGCCGCCCGCCACCAGGATGTCGATCACGCGCGCGCGTCCGCCCCGGCGAAGCGGGCCAGCGCGCCGTCCTCGCACCGGACACGTACGGCCATGAGTGCCGCGTTGAGCACGGTGAACAGGACGGCGGTGACCCAGGCGCCGTGCACCAGCGGCAGGGCCGCTCCCTCGGCGGCGACGGCCACGTAGTTGGGGTGGCGGAGGAAGCGGTAGGGGCCGCCGGTCACCAGGGGCAGGCCCGGGACGACGATGACCCGGGTGTTCCAGCGGCGCCCCAGCGTACGGACGCACCACCAGCGCAGCCCTTGTGCGGCGGCCACCACCGCGGCCATGCTCCAGCCGAGCCAGGGCAGAAAGGGCCGGTCCGCCAGCCAGGTCTCGGCGAGGCAGGCGCCGAGCAGGGCGGTGTGCAGGGCCACCATCGCCGGGTAGTGGCCGCGTCCGGCTTCGGTGCCGCCCCGGGCCAGACTCCAGCGCGCGTTGCGCAGCGCCACCGCGAGCTCGGCGAGGCGTTCGGCGGCGACCGCCAGCACCAGGGCGGTGTACCAGATCATGTGTTCCTCCGGACTACCAGCGCAGCAGCACCAGTTCGCAGCAGAACCCGGGGCCCATGGCCATCAGGAGGCCGGGGCTGCCGGGCTCGGGCCTTCGCCGGTCCATCGTGTCCCGCAGGACGTGCAGCACCGAGGACGACGACAGGTTGCCGGTCTCGGCCAGCGACCTCCGGGTGACGTCGAGGGCGTCCTCGGGCAGGTCCAGGGCGTCCGTGACGGCCTCCAGGACCTTGGGGCCTCCGGGGTGGCACACCCAGCGGGCGATGTCCTTCGGCTTGAGCCCGTGCGGTTCCAGGAAGCCGCTGACGTCCTCCGCGAGATAGCGGCGTACGACGTCGGGGACGGCCGGGTCGAGGACCACGGTGAACCCGGAGCCCCGGATGTCCCAGCCCATGATGTGCCCGGTGTCCGGATACAGACGGCTGCGGGTGTCCAGCACCTCGGGTCCGTCGGCGGTCGAGGGGTGTGCGCCGCCGACGAGGACCGCCGCAGCGGCGCCGTCACCGAACAGCGCGGTGGCGACCAGGTTGGCGGGGGTGGGGTCGTCGCGCTGGAAGGTCAGGGAGCAGAGCTCGACGGAGAGCAGGACGGCGACCTGTCCCGGGCGCCCGAGCAGGTAGTCGTGCAGCCGCGCCGTCCCGGCGGCGCCGGCGACGCAGCCCAGTCCGAAGACGGGGAGCCGTTTCACGTCGGGGCGCAGACCGAGGCGGCCGACGAGCCGCGCGTCCACCGAGGGCGCCGCGATCCCGGTGACGGAGGTGAACATCAGCAGGTCCACGTCGGCGGGCAGCAGTCCGGCCTTGCGCAGGGCGCCGCGTACCGCTTCGGCGCCGAGGTCGACGGCCGCGTCGATGAAGACGTCGTTGGCCGCCCCGAAGTCGTTCAGTCCGGCGTAGTCCCCCAGGGGCAGCACCGTGTTCCGGCTGCGCACTCCGGCGTTGCCGTGGATCCGGTCGAGTACGCGACGGTCCGACCCGTCCGGCAGGCAGGTGCGCGCCACCATGTCGGTGATCTCCCGCTGGCGGTGACGGTGCGGCGGCAGCACCCCGTGGACGGCCGCGATCCGGGTCATCCTGGCCACCGCTTCGGAGAGGTCATGGCCCACATCCTGCCCGCAGAACGGAGCAAATCCCCGCATGTGGGGCGCGCGGCTGTCGTGTTCGTGCGCTCAGGAGTACCTACGATCGGCCCGTGGACACCACGGACCGGCTCGTATCCCGGACTACGGCCGTACGGCTGCCGCGCCCGCTGACCGGCCTGCTCCGCTCCTGCCATCCGGGGCCGGTCGCGGCGGTGACCGCGCTGGCCGCAGCGCTGGGCGCCGGTGCGGGCCTCGGGGGTGGCCGTTGTGCGCTGGTCGCATCGGCCGTGCTGGCCGGACAGCTGTCGGTGGGGTGGTGCAACGACGCCTTCGACGCCCGCCGCGACGCCGACGCGGCCCGGCCCGGCAAGCCGGTGGCCCTGGGCGCGGTCGGCGCGGGCACCGTGTGGGGTGCCGCGTTCACCGGTCTGGCCCTGTGCGCACTGCTGTCCTTCGCGTGCGGGGCCGCCGCGGGCTCCGCGCATCTGGCGGGAGTCCTGGCAGCCTGGGCGTACAACCTGAAGCTCAAGGAGACGGTGCTGTCCTGGCTCCCGTACGCGGTCGGCTTCGGCAGCCTGCCCTGTCTGGTCGCCCTGAGCCTGCCCGGCCGTCCCTGGCCCGCCTGGTGGGCGGTGGCCGCGGGCGCCCTGCTCGGTTTCGCGGCTCATCTGGGCGACGTGCTGCCCGACATCGAGGCGGATCTGCGGGCGGGGATCCGCGGTCTGCCGCAGCGGTGGGGCGAGGCCCGCACCCGGCGCCTGCTGCCGCTCCCTCTGGTGGCGGCCACCGCGGTCCTGATCCTGGGCCCCGGCGCGGGCGGCGGGGCCGGCCCGCCCGCCGCCCTCGTCGCGGCCGCCCTCTGTGCCGTGGTGCTGGCCACGGCGTGCGCCGCTCCCCGGCCGGTCAGGACGTGGCGCAAGGCGGCGCTCGCGGGGACGGTGGCGGTGGCCGCCGCTGACGTGGCGCTGCTGCTGGCGCAGGGTACGTCGATCGCGTGACGGCCCGCGCGGACGGGGGGAGCCGTCCGTACGGGCCGTCGGCCTCGTACCGCTACTGTCCGGCGAGACCGGTGTGCGCGATGCCCCGCACGATCTGCCGCTGGAAGAAGGCGAAGACGACAAGGAGCGGCATCCCCGCGATCACGAGGGAGGCCATGATCTGCGCGTAGCGCACACCGAAGGTCGACTGGACGCTGACGAGGCCCACGGGCAGGGTCATGCCGCCCGGGTCGGTGGTCACGAGGAACGGCCAGAGGAAGTTGTTCCAGGTGGAGATGAAGGTGAAGATCGCCACGGCGGCGAGCACCGGCCGCGACAGCGGGATGACGATCGTCCAGAAGACCCGCCAGCGGCCGGCTCCGTCGACGAAGGCCGCCTCCTCCAGCTCCCGTGGCACGCCCTCGAAGAACTTGACCAGGATGAACACCATGGCGGGTACGGCGACCTGGGGCAGGATCACGCCCCAGTAGGTGTCGACGAGGCCCAGCTGGACCATCTCGCGGAACAGGGGCGCGATGAGGACCTGCGGCGGCACCATGATGCCGGCGAGCACCAGACCGTAGACGAGCCGGCGCCCCCGGAAGTCGGTGCGGGTGAAGCCGTAGGCGGCCATGGCGCAGGTCACGACGGTCAGCAGCGTCGTCATGACGGAGATGTACGCCGAGTTCATGAGCCAGACCATGAGGTCGCCCGACTCCCAGACCTTGCTGTACGCCTCGAAGGTGACGCGCGAACCGATCCAGGAGAGCGGGGTCTTCGCGGTGTCCCCCTCCGGCTTGAGGGAGGTGGCGACCGCCCAGGCGAGGGGCAGGAGCCAGGCCGCGGTGAGGAGCAGGGCGATGGCGAGCAGGACGATCCTGCCGGGGGTCCACCGCAGGCGGCGGCCCCCCGCGTCGGCGAGCCGCCCGGGCTTCTCGGGCCGGGGGGTGCGGGACGGTACGACGGTGGTGGAACCGCTCACTTCGCGGCCTCCTCAGCTCGGCGCCGGGACAGCAGCGGCTGCACCAGGGAGACGGTCAGGATCAGGGCGAAGAAGATGTAGGAGACGGCCGAGGCGTAACCGATGCGGTAGCCCGTGAAGCCCTGCTGGTAGACGTACTGGAGGATCGGCCGGGTGGACTCGTCGGGGCCGCCGCCGGTCATGATGTAGACCTGGTCGAAGATCTTCAGCGAGGCGAGCACCTGGAGGACGACGACCAGCCCCGTGGTCCGGCGCAGCATCGGCAGGGTGATGTGGAGCAGCCGCTTCCACGCGCCCGCCCCGTCGAGTTCCGCCGCCTCGTACAGGTGCGCCGGTATGGCCTGGAGGGCGGCGAGGTACAGCAGGAAGTTGAAGCCGACGGTCCACCAGACGGTGGTGGCGACGATGCTGAGCATGGCGTAACGCTCGTCGGTCAGCCAGCCGATCTCCGGGGTCAGCCCGACGGAGGCCAGCAGTTGGTCGGCGAGACCGAAGCCGGACGGCAGGATCATGTTCAGGAACAGCAGGCAGACGACGCCGGAGGGCAGCAGGATCGGGGCGAACCAGGTGAGCCGCCACAGCCACTGCACGACCCGCAGCTGATGGGCGAGCAGTGCCAGGACCAGGCCGACGACGACGAGGGGAACGGTGGACAGGACCGTGAACCAGACGGTGTTCCACAGCGAGGACCACACCTCGGGGTCGCGGACCGCCTCGGCGTAGTTGTCGAGGCCGACGAACTCCCCTCCGCTGCCGGTGATGTTCTCGCTCGTCAGGCTCATGCCAAGGCCGGACATCAGTGGCCAGATGAGGAACATGGCGTACACGAGGAGGAAGGGCGCGATGAACACGAGGCCGTGTTCGGTCCACTTCCTGCGCACGGAGCGGGCCGGGCGTCCGGCCGCACTCCCGGCGGGCTTCGACGCGGGCTCCGTCGCCGCCGCGGTGGTGGTGGTCATGACGCGGCTCCCGGGAGGGGGTTGCGGGTGTCGAGGAGGCTCCGCAGCCGGGCCTTCGCCTCGGTCAGGGCGTTGCGCGGGCTCCTGGAGCCGGTGAGGACCCCGGAGAACACGGCGCCGAGCTCGATCCACAGCCTGGAGGCCGAGCCGGCGAACCACGCGGGCTCGTCGAGTGCCACGTCGTCGATCACGGTGCGGTATTCGGACTGCGGCTTGAGCGCGAGGTAGGCCGGATCGTCGAGCACGGGGAGGTAGGCGGGCACATGGCCGCCCTCGGCCCAGGCCACCGAGTTGCGCAGCATCCAGGCGACGAGGGTGTGAGCCGCCTCGTTGCCGGCCCCGCCGCGGTCCGCCTGGTGCGGCAGGACGAAGGCGTGGCAGTCGGCCTGGGTGGCCGCGGTGCCGAACAGCGCGGGGATGCGGGTCATGGAGAACGGGAGTCCGGTGGCCTTGAAGGTGCTGATCTCCCATTCCCCGTTGAGGTGGAACGCGGTCTTGCCGCCGTTGAAGACGCCGACGGATCCGGCGTAGTCGACGCGGCGCACCATCAGCCCCTCCTCGATGAGCCGGGCAAGGTACTCCAGGACCCGCAGAGCCTTGGCGTCGTCGAGCGCGAGGCGCTTCCCGTCCGGGGAGAGCACCTTCCCGCCGGTCTGGGCGTAGAAGCTGGAGAACAGACGCCAGGGGGTGATGCAGTCGGGGCCGAGCGTCTCGGTCACGAGCCCCGGCTGCCCGGTCGCCTTCTTCGCGGCGCGCAGGGCCTCGGCGAATTCCTCGGCGCCGCTGATCGGCTTCAGCCGGCCGCCCGAGAGGAGTCCGGCCTTCTCGCAGACCTCGGTCTGGTAGTAGAGGACGAAGGGGTGGGTGTCGAGGGGGACGGCGTACTGCTTGCCGCCCACCTGGCCCCGGCGCCAGATGTCCGGCGGGAAGTCCGCCTCCCGCACCCCGTGTTCGGCCAGCAGGTCGACGTCGAACGGGTCGAGGAGCCGGCCGGGGGCGAAGCCCGCGAGCCGGGCGAGGTGCAGCGCGGCGAGTTCGGGGGCCCGGCCCCCGGCGCCCGCCATGCCGAGCTTGGTGTAGTACGGGGCGCCCCATTGCAGGGTCGACGCCTCCAGGGCGATGCCGGGGTGCTCACCGCGGAAGTCGTCCAGCATGCCCTGCATGTTCACGCCGTCGCCACCTCCGAAGAGGTGCCAGAACCGCAGCAGGGTCTGTCCCGGACCTGCCGCGGTGGCGGGGGCGGCACAACCGGACAGGGAACCGAGGGCTCCGGCGGCGGCCAGGGCGCCGGCACCGCCCGCGAGGGCTCGGCGCCGGCTGAGGAGGGGTGGATGCATGGCGGCTCGTCTCGACTCGTCTCTGAGGTGCGGGGACGCGGCGAAGGAGGGCCGGGATGTTCGATATTTCGGCCCCCGACCGCTACTTCGGACGGGACCGTAGGCCGGGGAAAACCCGGCGTCAATGACTCGCGCTGAAATTGCGAACAATGTTCGACACCACGAACAGCACGCTGCTCCACGCGCGCGGAACCGGCCACCGGAAGCGCCTTCGCCGGGGCGTGGCGAGGAGATGTCGCGAGGATGCGCTCACATTTCTTACTGGGGGGTAGGCCCGCCGGGCATCCTTGCTATACCTTCCGTCTAACAAGCGGGGCGAGAAGGCGGAACGGCCGGGCGGACACCGGCCCTCTACGCATGCTGTCCGCACAACCAGGCTGCTGGACCGCGTCTTTGACGCTCTGTCACCGCAGCCACGCACTGTGAACGCACCAAGGAACATCGCTGACGAACCGAGGAGCCGCACCATGGCAAGCAGCACCGTTCGACCGGATGCCCAGGACCGGCCGCCCGAGGACGACCTCACCCGTCGCCTCCTCGAATCGGCCGCCACGCTCGCCTACGACCCCGCCACCGAGGTCGACTGGGAGACCCCGCTGGACAAGGACTTCCACGGTGCGAGCCCGGAGTGGAGCACCCTGTACGGCACCGCCTACTGGGCGGAGCTCACCGAGGAACAGCGCAAGGAACTCACCCGCCAGGAAGCCGCTTCGGTGGCGAGCACCGGCATCTGGTTCGAGATGATCCTGCAGCAGATGGTGCTGCGCGACGTGTACGCGAAGGACCCGACGAGCGCGGACGTCCAGTGGGCGCTCACGGAGATCGCCGAGGAGTGCCGGCACTCGATCATGTTCGCCCGCGGCGCGCAGAAGCTGGGCGCCCCTCCCTACCGGCCGCGCCGGGTCGCCGTCGAGCTGGGACGGGCCTTCAAGACGCTCGCGTTCGGCGAGGCGGCGTACGCGGCGATCCTCGTCGCGGAGGAGGTCCTGGACGTCATGCAGCGCGACTGGATGCGCGACGAGCGGGTCGTGCCCTTCGTCCGCACCATCAACAACATCCATGTGGTCGAGGAGTCCCGGCACATGAAGTTCGCCCGGGCGGAGACACGCAAGCACCTCAGCGGCGCGGGCCCCGTCCGGCGCAGGATCAACGCGCTCGTCATCGCGATCGCCTCGTACGTGATCGTCACGAGCATGGTGAACAAGGGCGTCTACGCCAACGCCGGGCTCGACGCGGAACGTGCGATCGGCGAGGTGAAGGCCAACGAACACCACAAGGCGATGATGCGGTCCAGCTGCTCCGGCCTCATGGAGTTCCTGGCCTCCGCCCGGCTGCTGACCAAGCCCGCCCTGATGTTCTACAAGCGCGCCCATCTGATCTGAGCGGACGACATGACCTACGCCATCACCCAGACGTGCTGCAGCGACGCCACGTGCGTCACGGTGTGCCCCGTCAACTGCATCCATCCGACACCGGACGAACCGGATTTCGGCCGGACGGAGATGCTGTACATCGACCCGGTCTCCTGCATCGACTGCGGGGCCTGCGCCGACGCGTGCCCGGTGGACGCGGTCTTCCCGGTGGACGCGCTGCCGGCCGCGCAGCGGGAGTACGGGCCACTGAACGCCGCGTACTTCGCGGACAGGGAGGCAGTCCCGGCGCCCGAGGGGCCGAACTTCCACGCATGGGGCGAGCCGGTCTTCGACCGGAACCTGCCGGCGGACTTCGCTCCCCTGCGCGTCGTGGTGGTGGGCACCGGCCCGTCCGGGATGTACGCCGCCGAGGACCTGTTGCTGCACACAGGCGCCGAGGTGACGCTGATCGACCGGCTTCCCGTCGCCGGTGGGCTCATCCGCTACGGTGTGGCGCCCGACCACCTCTCGACCAGGAAGGCCGGTGACACCTTCGCGAGGTTCCACACGCATCCGCGCGTGCGCATGCACCTGGGCCTGGAGGTGGGCCGCGACCTCACCCCGCAGGAGCTCGCCGACCACCACGACGCGGTGATCTACGCGGTCGGCGCGCCGGCCGGCCGCAGTCTCGGCATCCCGGGTGAGGACCTGGCCGGCAGCATCTGCGCGACGACGTTCGTCTCCTGGTACAACGCCCATCCCGATGTCGCCCCGGACGCTGTGGACCTGTCGGCGGAGCGCGTCGTCGTGGTCGGCAACGGAAACGTGGCACTCGACGTGGCCCGCATCCTGGTCTCGGACCCCGCGACGCTCGCGGCGGGTGACATCGCGGGTCACGCGCTGGAGGCCCTGCGCGCGAGCGCGGTGCGCGAGGTGGTGCTGCTGGGACGCCGGGGCCCCGCCGACGCGGCCTGCACCCGGTCCGAGCTGCTCGCGCTGAAGCATCTGCCCGGCGTGGAGCTCGTCGTCGACGACCACGACCCCCGGACGGGCGCGGCGATCGACTCAGCGGCACCGGGCGAGCGGGCGGCGCTGCTCCAGGACGTCGCCCGCGAGAAGGTGGACTGGCTCGGCCCGCCCTCCGCGGGGCGCCGCATCGTGTTCCGCTTCCACTCCGCGCCGGTGGAAGCGCTCGGTGACGGTGAGGTGGGAGCCGTCCGGGTGACCGGCGGGCCCGACGGCGCCGAGCGCCTGGAGATACCGGCGGGGCTGTTGCTGCGTGCTGTCGGGCAGCGCGGTGTGCCGGTCACCGGACTGCCGTTCGACGAGGAGACGGGCACCGTTCCGCACGAGGACGGCCGCGTGGCGGACCGTCCCGGTACGTACGTCGTGGGCTGGATCAAGCGCGGCCCCTCCGGGGGCATCGGCGCCAACCGGACCTGTGCCGCCGAAACGGTCACCGCGCTCCTGGAGGATGCCGTGGCCGGTGCGCTGCCCTCGCCCGGACACGGGGCGAAGGCGTTCCAGAGACTGGTACGACGCCGTAACCGGCGGGTCGTGGACGCGCGGGGCCTGGAGCGGATCGAGCGGGCCGAACTGGCCCTGGGGCAGCGCGCGGGCCGGCCCCGGGTCAAGCTGGCCACGGTCCGCGAGCTCGTGGCGGCGGCGAAGAGCCGTCGCGTACCGGGCTGACCTGGGGGCCGCCCGGGAAGAGCCGTCGCGTCCCGGGCCGACCAAGGAAGAGCCTCGCGTCCCGGGCCGACCCGGAGGCCGCCCGGGAAGAGCCGTCGCGGTCCCGGGCTCACCTGGGGGCTGCCCAGGACGGGGCCGTGATCGTCGTACGGACGGCTCCGGCGGGTCGTGACGACCCCGCCGGAGCCGTGCCGGCCTCCCGGGCTCCCGCTTCGGTGACCCCGGC
>Ga0247818_10000787_pt1 | contig 19967 bp, 20 predicted proteins | sample 13C_Glucose_Day1_FD_192424 | JGI IMG/M metagenome (GOLD analysis project Ga0247818, IMG submission 192424) | Soil microbial communities from agricultural site in Penn Yan, New York, United States - 13C_Glucose_Day1 | ecosystem: Environmental > Terrestrial > Soil > Agricultural land | place... | reverse complement strand
CTGAGGATTGTTACCGGGATAGGGGGTAGCAAAAGAAGGTCTCCCATACACTGAAAAAACTGTAGGAGCCTGGCTTGCCAGCGATGGCGTCTTCAAGATCGCTATCGCCGGCAAGCCAGGCTCCTACAGTGGTGTGTTACCTAAGCCTCGTGCTTCAACAACACTTCGGCCCACCCTTGCCACCGTAACGCGCTTCCTGACGTTCGCGGAAGAACATTTCGTAGCTCATCACCGGTTTGTCCGGGTGTTTGGTTTGCATATGCTCGACGTAGGTGTCGTAGTCGGGCATGCCGACCATCAGGCGCGCCGCCTGACCGAGGTATTTACCGAGGCGACTCAGGTCATTGAACATGTTTGCAATCCTCGATTACGCGTCCGGCAAGGCCTGGAATGGCGATTCTTTATCCGTACGTTCTTTTTTACCCCAGGAGGCAATGCCGACCTTGAGTGCGTAGAACAGGATACTGAACACCACGAACAGGAACAGCACCGTCAGCGTTGCGTTGGTGTAGGCGTTGAAGATTACGTGCTGCATCTGTGTGATGTCCTTGGCCGGGGCGAGGATCTGACCATTGGCCAGCGCATCGCTGTATTTCCTGGCCAGCGACAGGAAGCCAATCGCCGGGTTGGCGTCGAACAGCTTGATGAAGCCTGCAGTAGTGGTGCAAATCAGCAGCCAGACCGCTGGTAGCATGGTCACCCAGACGTAGCGCTGGCGTTTCATTTTGATCAGCACAACGGTGCCGAGCATCAACGCAATACCGGCCAGCATCTGGTTGGAAATACCGAACAGCGGCCACAAGGTGTTGATACCGCCCAATGGATCGATCACGCCCTGGTAGAGCAACCAGCCCCACATTGCTACGCAACCGGCAGTGGCGATCAGGTTGGCGGTCCAGGACTCGGTGCGTTTCAGCGCCGGCACGAAGGTGCCGAGCAAGTCCTGGAGCATGAAACGACCGGCACGGGTGCCGGCGTCGACAGCGGTCAGGATGAACAGCGCTTCGAACAGGATCGCGAAGTGATACCAGAACGCCATGGTGTTTTCACCCGGCAGGACACTGTGCAGGATCTGCGCAATACCGACCGCCAGGGTCGGCGCACCACCGGCACGGGCCAGGATGGTGGTTTCGCCGATGTCATGGGCCACCGCTTGCAGGGCTTCCGGGGTAATGGCAAAGCCCCAGTTGCTAACCGCTTGCGCCACTGCCACCACATCACCGCCAACCACGGCTGGCGGGCTGTTCATCGCGAAGTACACGCCCGGTTCGATCACCGAGGCGGCAACTATGGCCATGATGGCGACGAACGATTCCATCAGCATGCCGCCGTAACCGATGTAACGGGCGTTGGTTTCGTTATCCAGCAGCTTCGGCGTGGTACCGGAGGAGATCAGCGCGTGAAAACCCGAGACCGCGCCACAGGCGATGGTGATGAACAGGAACGGGAACAGACCGCCCTTCCACACAGGCCCCGTACCATCGACAAACTGGGTCAACGCTGGCATTTTCAACTCGGGCATGGTCACCAGAATACCGATCGCCAAGGCGACGATGGTGCCGATTTTCAGGAACGTTGACAGATAATCGCGCGGAGCCAGAATCAGCCACACCGGCAGAACCGCCGCGACAAAACCGTAACCGACCAGCATCCAGGTAATCTGAATCCCGGTGAAGCTGAACGCCTTGGCCCAGACCGGATCAGCAGCAATCTGCCCACCGAGCCAGATCGACCCCAGCAGCAGCAGCACGCCGACCACGGAGATCTCACCAATGCGGCCCGGGCGGATATAGCGCATGTAGATGCCCATGAACATCGCAATCGGAATGGTCGCCATGACCGTGAAAATACCCCACGGACTTTCGGCCAGGGCCTTGACCACGATCAGCGCCAGCACCGCAAGGATGATGACCATGATCAGGAAGCAGCCAAACAGCGCGATGGTGCCGGGAATGCGGCCCATTTCTTCACGGACCATGTCGCCCAGGGACCTGCCATTACGGCGGGTCGACATGAACAACACCATAAAGTCCTGAACGGCACCCGCCAGCACGACACCGGCGATCAGCCAGAGCGTACCGGGCAGGTAACCCATCTGCGCCGCCAATACCGGACCGACCAGAGGCCCTGCGCCGGCGATGGCCGCGAAGTGGTGACCGAAAAGAATGTGTTTGTTGGTCGGAACATAGTCCAGACCGTCATTATTGAGCACTGCGGGGGTGGCCCGTCGCGGGTCGAGTTGCATTACATTGTTAGCGATAAACAGACTGTAGTAGCGATACGCAACCAGATAAATGGCCACCGCAGCGACCACAATCCACAAGGCGTTGATCGCCTCACCTCGGCGCAATGCCACTACACCCAGGGCGCACGCACCGACGATTGCCAGCAGAAGCCAGGGTAAGTGGCGTAGCAGGCTATTATTATTTTTCATTTTATGATTCCAGCCAGAGTGGACAAGAAAGACAGCCACCCCGAGTTTAGCTCGCCTGACGGCAAAGGCCATACCCCGATATGGGTCTAGACACCCGTCTGCGCTGGCAGACCTTGATAATGCGGGTCTATAGTCAGCGTACCTTTTCGAGGATCGCGCCATGATTGCGCACGCAGCTGACCGCCGTCGCTTCAAACGTATCGCGTTCGATGCCAGAACCGAGCTGAGTCAGGGGGAGTACATCTGGCCAGTGAAGTTGATCGACCTGTCACTCAAGGGCCTGCTGATCGAGAAGCCAGAGCCGTGGATGGGTAATGGAGAGTGGCATTTCCTCGTCGATATTCATCTCACCGATGACGTTGCCATCAAAATGGATGTGCAACTGACCCACGAAGATCATGGCCAACTCGGCTTCGTCTGCAAACACATCAGCCTGGAATCCATCGAGCGCCTGCGGCGGTTGATCGAACTCAACCTGGGGGATCCAGAGGAACTGGAACGCGAACTCGGCGCCCTGATCGAAGTTTGAAGCGACCACAAATCCACTGTGGGAGCCGGGCTTGCCCGCGATGACGGTTTTCAATTTCAACATCATCATTGAATGACCGATCGCTATCGCGGGCAAGCCCGGCTCCCACAGGGGCGTGGTTTATTCGAACAACGCGTCGAGGGCCTGCTCCAGACGCGTCACCGCAATAATCTGCAACCCCGGCGGGGCCTCTTTGGGCGCATTGCCCTTGGGCACGATGGCGCGCTTGAAGCCGTGCTTGGCGGCTTCTTTCAGGCGCTCCTGCCCGCTAGGCACCGGGCGCACTTCGCCGGAAAGACCGACCTCGCCAAACACCAACAGATCATGCGGCAATGGCCGATTGCGCAGACTGGACATCACCGCCGCCATCAACGCCAGGTCAGAGGCAGTTTCCAGGACCTTCACCCCGCCAACCACGTTGAGGAACACGTCCTGATCGTGGGTCGGAATGCCGCCGTGACGGTGCAAGACCGCCAGCAACATCGCCAGACGATTCTGATCCAGCCCCAGCGTAACCCGGCGCGGATTGGCTAAATGGCTGTCGTCCACCAACGCCTGGACTTCCACCAGCATTGGCCGTGTGCCTTCCCACGTCGCCATGACCACACTGCCCGGGACTTCTTCCTGAGCGCGGGTGAGAAAAATCGCCGATGGATTGGAAACTTCTTTCAGGCCTTTGTCGGTCATGCCGAACACACCCAATTCGTTGACTGCGCCGAAACGGTTTTTTACCGCACGCAGCAATCGCAAACGCCCATCGGATTCGCCTTCGAAATACAGAACGGTGTCGACCATGTGCTCCAGCACGCGAGGACCAGCCAGTGCGCCTTCTTTAGTCACGTGGCCCACCAGGAAAATCGCGGTGCCGCTCTGCTTGGCATAACGCACCAGCAAAGCCGCGCTCTCGCGAACCTGGGAGACGCCGCCCGGCGCCGATTGCAGTTGTTCGGTGAAGATCGTCTGAATCGAGTCGATCACCATGACTTTGGGCTTTTCCAACCGGGCCGTGGCGATGATCGTTTCGATGCAGGTTTCGGTCATCACCCGCAGTTGATCCTGAGGCAAACCCAGCCGACGGGCGCGCATGGCCACTTGCTGCTGCGACTCTTCGCCGGTGACGTACAGCGCTGGCATGCTCTTGGCGAGGTTGCACAAGGTTTGCAGGAGGATGGTCGATTTACCGATGCCAGGATCACCACCGATCAATACGACCGACCCGTCGACCAAGCCACCACCCAGCACCCGATCGAGTTCGCTGGAGGCCGTGGAAAAGCGCGGAATTTCTTCAACACTGACTTCGGCCAGGGTCTTGATCTGGGCCTGTTGGCCGGTCCAGCCAGTACGACCGCTCGGGGCGGCGGCGCCACCGCTTTCCACCATGGTTTCGGTCAGCGTGTTCCAGGCCCCGCACTCGCCGCACTGGCCAGCCCACTTGGGGAAGGTGGAGCCACACTCGGTGCAGCCGTACATGCGTTTGGCCTTGGCCATCTGAACCCCCGGCAAAAACCGCGATGATAGCTCAGCTGACGTCGTTCAGCGCATCGCTGCGGTGTGGATCTCATCGATGCTTATCGCACTTCCTGATTACCGGTGTTCTCGGCAACTTTTGGAGCGTTGAGTGTCGATACAGGAAAACACTCAGCCTTGAATAAGCAACCTGCCAAAGATGCTCACCCACAATCAAGGCAGGCAGATGCCATTGCAACTTTAAAAATTGTCCAACTTTTCGCGCAGAAATCCCGAGAAAGATCTTTGTTTCGCTGAACGCCCCCATATTAAACCTATACAAGCCTTGAGCTTTCAAACGCTAACCGTACAAGCTTCACCTTTAAATATCGCCTTGTTTCAATATATGCAAACAAGCCGTTGATCATTTGACAGAAGTCCTGATCCTACACACTTGTAACTGATTCGGATCGAACTATTAACGCTTTGCGAATGAAGCAGACCGAAAAGTTTTACACCGTACGACCCCGTTACCGTCGGCGGTGTAGAACCCAGTGTCGAAACCGCGAATATCACGCAAGTCTTGCGGTCAACGGTCGCCAGCGAACACCTCCACCCATGCCAGGTCGCCGAGGTCATCGGTCAGGATCACGGTGAAGGTCCATGGACGTCGGTGCCACGCATGACAGCACGCGCTTTCAAACTAAATGCCGACAGGCAGGTCGATTACCTCGAGCATTGTAATTCGGTGTTTCGAGCAAGAGCTGCCGCGCTGATTTACACTGCGTTCACCAACCTCATCTGTAACAGGGAAATAACCTATGGGCGTGATAAGTGAGTTCAAGGCCTTCGCGGTCAAAGGTAACGTGATCGACATGGCGGTCGGCATCATCATCGGTGCAGCCTTCGGCAAGATCGTTACCTCGTTTGTCGGCGACGTGGTCATGCCACCCATTGGCTTGCTGATCGGCGGGGTGGACTTCAGTGATCTGGCCATTACGCTCAAGGCAGCCGAAGGCGATGCCCCGGCCGTGGTGTTGGCCTACGGCAAATTCATCCAGAGCTTGATTGACTTCATCATTGTCGCTTTCGCTATTTTCATGGGGATCAAAGCGATCAACCAACTGAAGCGCGAAGAGGCTGCTGCCCCATCGCTACCACCGGTTCCGAGCAAGGAGGAAGAGTTGTTGAGCGAGATCCGTGATCTGCTCAAGGCCCAGAACAATCAGCCCTGAACGCTGGTTACATTTAAAAACGGCGCCCGTGAGGCGCCGTTTTTTTACCAAAAGTTTTCCACAGCCACCTGGCCAGGTCGTCTGCTGAGGCTCAGGTGCATGTCACGCTGTTTGAGCAGCTTGCGCGTGTCATCGATCATCTGCGGGTTACCGCAGAGCATGACCCGCGAGTGCTCGGGGGTCAGCGCCACGCCTGCTGCCCGCTCCAGTTCGCCATTTTCGATCAGCGTAGTGATCCGCCCGCTCAGGGCGCCGGGGTGTTGTTCGCGAGTGACGGTGGCGATGAACTGCAATTTGTGGGCGTTTTCGGCCAGATAGTCGCGCTGCCCCAACTCGGCGATCAACGCCTGATACGCCAGCTCCCGGGCTTCGCGCACGCTGTAGACGAGGATAATGCGTTCGAACCTTTCCCAGACCTCAAAGTCTTGCAGGATAGACAGAAACGGGGCAATGCCGGTACCTGTGGATAACAGCCACAGATCACGCCCATCGACAAAACGATCAGGGGTCAAATAGCCAAAGGCCTGGCGGTCGACCAGCAACGTATCGCCGGCCTCCAGGCGACTCAGCTCGCTGGTGAACTCCCCGCCCGGCACGACAATGGAGAAGAACTCGAGAAATTCGTCATGGGGTGCCGAAACCATGGAATAAGCACGCCAGACTGTACTGCCATCGGCCTTGGTAACGCCTAATCGGGCGAACTGCCCTGCCCTGAAACGAAAACCCGAATCCCGGGTAGCCCGCAAGGTAAACAGGTTCGGGGTCAACGGCTGGACGTCGAGCAAGGTTTGGCGGGTGAACTTATCGGCGCTGGCGGTCATGGGTCGCTCCATTGGACTGACCTGGCCAGTGTCGCGCAAAGCAGACGATGTAAACACCGGTGATTTGTAGTGTCTTTGAAAAGGAGATCTCTTGTTATTGATATAGCCTGACTATATGTTGCTGAGGCATACACCGACTCGTACAAAAAACGACACATTGAATGATGCACGCCATGTGACTTAGTTGTACTAGCTGTACAACTTCTAAGAACCGAACATACAGCTCAGAAAATTTTCAAGAACAAAATAATTGCAGCATATGTGTAGGATTGCTCCTACACTCGGCACGTGCTGGATCACGGATCCAATTTACACCCCAAAGATATCCGCATGGAGCTGCTGCAATGGAGATGTGGAAGGAATCACAGTTAAGACAGATATCCGATGCCAAGGAAATAAATTCTGCGTATGACGTTTCACTCAATCTCGTTCAGAGTCTTGGCTTCACCTTCTGTGCTTTTTCAATTACATCCCCCGCAGAAGCGCATCATCTCGACACAGTAAGTTTTAATAACTACCCGCTCGAATGGAATACGAAATATCACCACGACCATTTCGGTGACATAGATCCAATACGGAAACATTGCAATCAATCAGAACTGCCGATTCTTTGGGAGGATGAGCTTTTCTCAAAGGCGCCTCAGCTCCGGCAGGCGCAAAAAACACTAGGCTTGCAGTATGGCTGGTCACAATCGATTCATGACGGCAACGGTCTTCGCAGCATGTTTAGCCTGGCCAGAAGCAACAACCCGATCACTGCCTATGAATTGTATGAAAATCTGGGTTACGCCATTTTCATCAACCACCAATTGCATCGGCACGTAGCGCAAAAACTGCGTCATTGCCGGCCGGGCGCATGCGTCCCTCATTTGTCGACACGTGAAATCGAAATTCTCAGATTGTCGGCCGACGGCAAGACGGCTTATGAATGCTCCAGAATTCTCAGCATCAGTGAACGCACCATCAATTTCCACGTGCACAGTGCAATCCAGAAATTTGGCGTGAACAACAAGATTGCAGCGGTGATAAAGGCTGTGAGGACGGGGGCCATCTGAGTCCACACCACGCCAGGAAAACCTGCGAGTAATCCAGCAGAAAAAAACGTACCATTTGCGGTCCCCTGAGTGATGTCGTGTATAACTTCACGACGCAGTGCACTCAGACGGCCCAGCCCGCGACAACGCCTCCGGCAGCGGGACACCACACTCGTTGATTACCCAGAGCCTCGCCTCATGCCCCTGCTCGAAACGCCCTTCGCCCAACTCGATCTGATCCGTCAACCAGAACAGCAGAATGAACCGCTGCAAGCTTTCGATGCAGCCGACGAATACCTGCTCAACCATCTCGCCGAACAACATCCTTCGGCCGAAACTCGGGTACTGGTGCTGAACGATAGTTTTGGCGCATTGGCCGCCAGCCTCGCGGGCAAGGTCCGGGTGATCAGCAGTGGCGACTCGTTTCTGGCGTTTCAGGGGCTGGAAAAAAATCTGATCCGTAACAACCAGGCGTTTGACGCCGTACCGAGCGTGCCCGCCAGCGAAGCGTTCAACGGCCCGTTTGACCGGGTATTGATCCGGGTGCCGAAAACCCTGGCGCTGCTGGAAGAACAGCTTATTCGCCTGCAAGGCCAGTTGGCGCCGGGCGCACAGGTGATTGCTGCGGCGATGATCAAGCATCTGCCACGTGCTGCCGGTGATCTGCTTGAACGCTACATCGGCCCGGTGCAAGCCTCTTTGGCGGTGAAAAAGGCCCGGCTATTGATCGCCACCCCAGAAACAAAAGCCCCTGTCGTGTCCCCCTACCCTTCGCGCTATCAACTCGATGAACCGGCCATTGAACTGCTGAACCACGCCAATGTGTTTTGCCGCGAAGGACTGGACATCGGCACCCGGGCCTTTCTGCCACACCTGCCAAAGAACCTCGGCACTGCGCGAGTCGCGGACCTCGGTTGCGGTAACGGCGTGCTGGCCATCGCCAGTGCGCTGCAAAACCCTCAGGCGCAGTACACGCTGGTGGACGAGTCGTTCATGGCGGTGCAATCGGCCACTGAAAACTGGCGCGCGGCGCTCGGTGACAGAGAAGTCATTGTGCGGGCCGGCGATGGCCTCGCGGGGCAGGAATCTCAATCCCTGGACGTGGTGCTGTGCAATCCGCCGTTCCATCAGCAACAAGTCGTCGGCGACTTCCTCGCCTGGCGCATGTTCCAGCAGGCCCGAGAGGCGCTGGTGGTGGGCGGTGCGCTGTATATCGTCGGCAACCGTCACTTGGGTTACCACAGCAAGCTTGCCCGACTGTTCCGTGGTGTAGAGCAAGTGGCCGCCACGCCAAAATTCGTGATTCTCAAAGCCCGCAAATAAGCCCGAAAAAAAACCTTCCACACAGGAGGGTTGTAAATCCGCGCCCCAAGGCAACGGGATGGGATCTTTAGTGCGTGGTCAGGCCTGCAGCATTCATGAACATGCGCATCAGGCTGGCCACGATAAACAGGGCGCCGACGCTACCGGCCCAGATCAGGGCCAGCCAGCCGAGCCGCTGCCACAGCGGTTTTTTTTCGGCTTCTTCGATGTCGTGCAGGGAATGTTTGCCGGTCATGCATCGATCCTCAGTAGATCGATGGCGCCGCTGAGGGCGCCATCGTCGGAACGCCGCCCGGAGCAGGCTCGCTCCCACAGTGTTAGTGATAACCGTCTTCATGGGTCACCTTGCCGCGGAACACATAGTAGCTCCAGAAGGTGTAACCCAGGATGAACGGGATGATGAACAACGTACCCACCAGCATGAACCCCTGGCTTTGCGGCGGTGAAGCCGCGTCCCAGATCGAGATCGACGGTGGCACGATGTTCGGCCACAGACTGATGCCCAGACCGCTGTAGCCGAGGAAGATCAGCACCAGGGTCAGCAGGAACGGCATGTAGTGCGCATGGCGGGCGACGGCGCGGATCAAACCGTACATCGTCGCCAGCACCAGAATCGGCACGGGCATGAACCAGAACAGATTAGGCAGCGTGAACCAGCGAGCGGAAATCTCAGGGTGAGTCAATGGCGTCCAGATGCTGACGATACCGATCACCGCCAACACCACGAAGGCCAGCGGCCGGGCCAGGCCGTACATTTTCTTCTGCAGTTCGCCTTCGGTCTTCATGATCAGCCAGGTGCAACCGAGCAGCGCATAAGCCACCACCAACGCCAAGCCGCAAAACAGTGTGAACGGTGTCAGCCAGTCCAGTGAACCACCGGCGAACTGACGATTGACCACCGGCAACCCATCAATGAAGGCCCCCAATGCCACACCCTGGAAGAAGGTCGCGGTGACGGAGCCACCGATAAAGGCCATGTCCCAGAGGTGACGCTTATCGTCCTTGGCCTTGAAGCGAAACTCGAATGCCACGCCACGGAAGATCAGCCCGATCAGCATCAGGATCAGCGGCAGGTACAGCGCCGAGAGCACCACTGAATAAGCCAGCGGAAACGCGCCAAACAACGCAGCGCCGCCCAGTACCAGCCAGGTTTCGTTACCGTCCCACACCGGGGCGACGGTGTTCATCATCACGTCACGGTCGGTCTTGCCCGGGATGAACGGGAAGAGAATTCCGATCCCGAGGTCGAAACCGTCCATGACCACGTACATCATGATGCCGAAGATGATGATCACGGCCCAGATCAGCGGAAGATCAATACCCATGGTTCAAATCTCCTTGGTCAGGCTGGGGCCGTGGTCACTGGCACCATCATCGTCAGCGGCGGACAGCGGACGGGCCGGCGTACGTTTCTGGCCTGGACCACCGTCATTGGTTTCCTTGCCTTCGTCGATCTTCGGCCCTTTGCGCACCAGGCGCATCATGTAGCCCAGACCGGTGCCGAACAGCGCGAAATACACCACAACGAACAGAATCAGCGTGATGCTCATCTGCATGAAACTATGGTGGGATGAAGCGTCCGCCGTACGCATCAGACCGTAGACCACCCACGGCTGACGACCGATTTCGGTGGTAAACCAACCCGCGAGGATCGCGATCAGGCCAGATGGCCCCATCCACAACGCCAGGTAAAGGAACGGCCGCGAGGTGTACAGCCGGTCACGCTTGCGCAGCAACAGGCTGCACAAACCGGTGAAAATCATCAGCAGGCCCATGCCGACCATGATTCGGAACGACCAGAACACAATGGTCGAATTGGGCCGGTCTTCAGGCGGGAACTCCTTGAGCGCTGGCACTTGCTTGTCCAGCGAGTGGGTGAGAATCAGGCTGCCCAGATACGGAATCTCGACGGCGAATCTGGTTTTCTCTTCTTTCATGTCCGGCCAGCCGAACAGGATCAGCGGAGTCGGCTCATCACCGTGATTTTCCCAGTGCCCTTCAATCGCAGCGATTTTCGCCGGCTGATACTTGAGAGTATTGAGACCGTGGAAGTCACCGATGACGGCTTGAATCGGTGCCACGATCAACGCCATCCACATGGCCATCGACAGCATCGTGCGGATGGCCGGGTTGTCCTTGCCGCGCAGCAAGTGCCAGGCCGCCGAAGATCCGACGAAAAACGCCGTGGCCACGAACGCCGCCGTTGCCATGTGCAGAAGTCGATAGGGGAACGAAGGGTTGAAGATCACCGCCAGCCAGTCGGTGGGGATCACCTGGCCATTAATGATTTCGAAACCCTGCGGTGTTTGCATCCAGCTGTTGGAGGCCAAAATCCAGAAGGTCGAGATCAGTGTGCCGATGGCCACCATGACCGTGGCGAAGAAGTGCAAATTGCGTCCGACCTTGTTCCAGCCGAACAGCATGACGCCCAGGAAACCGGCTTCGAGGAAGAAGGCTGTCAGCACCTCGTACGTCAGCAATGGCCCGGTCACCGAACCGGCGAAGTCCGAAAAGCGGCTCCAGTTGGTGCCGAATTGATAAGCCATCACCAGCCCGGAGACCACGCCCATGCCGAAGTTGACGGCAAAGATTTTCGACCAGAAATGGTACAGGTCGCGGTATGTGTCGTTATGGGTTTTCAGCCACAAGCCTTCGAGCACCGCCAGGTAACTCGCCAGGCCAATGGTGATGGCAGGGAACAGGATGTGAAACGAGATAGTAAACGCGAACTGAATTCGGGCGAGATCAAGTGCCTCTAAACCGAACATAAGTCTTCCTCTGTCAGGTAATACGGCTGCTGGCTGGAAGCCTGCACCCAACGGCCCCCACGGTTATGGAGTGCGGCGAATTCGAATTCGTTCTTTTTTTAACAGCATCACAACGCAGGGAGTCTGGCCGGCTGGCCGTCGGATCAATTCCTTTTGGGGTTTTGATCTGGATCAATCAATGTTGAAAGAGTAGTCCCATTTCCGGCCATGACCCGCGTGGTCTTTTGCCGCGTGACAACTTGCCCCATGACCTTGGACATGCGTCGCAATACGTTCCCTGTGGGAGAGTTGGGCATTTTCGGGATCGGTATCTAGCTAACTAAATTTTTGGTGGCTGCAACTTCTGGTTACAGGTTGGTGATAATCTCGCCCTTCCCCTCTCCCAGATTTCCCCGCAGATGCCCAGCCAAGAGCCCTTGCTGTTACGTCACCACCGTCCTTTCATCGCTTTCTGGCTGGCTCGGGTGTTTACCGCCAGTGGTTTTCAGATGCTCACGGTGGCTATTGGCTGGAACCTGTATCAACTGACCGGTAACGTGCTCGATCTGGGTCTGGTCGGATTGGTGGAATTTGCGCCGCGCGTGCTGTTCATGCTGCACACCGGACACGTCGCGGACCGCTATGACCGGCGTAAAGTCGCGGCGATTTGCCAGTCCCTGCAAGCGCTGATTGCCTTGTCGCTGGCCATTGGCAGTGCCACCGATCATGTCACCCGGGAGATGATTTTCATCCTTGCGTTCCTGCTCGGTGCTGCGCGTTCATTTGAAATGCCCACTACTCAAGCCCTGTTACCGAGCATCGTGCCCAGCGCGCTGTTTCCCCGCGCCGTGGCCGCCGCACAGTCGGCACAACAATCGGCCACCATTGTCGCCCCGGCGCTCGGTGGTTTGCTGTATGCCTTCGGCAGTGTCTGGGTGTATGGCCCGACGGTGATTATCTACATCATCGCCTGCGTATTAATGCTCAACCTGCCGGCCCGACAAACGCCGCTGAACAAGGGCAAGGCGACGCTGGATTCATTGCTGGCAGGCATCCGCTTCATTCGCAGTCGCCCGGACATTCTCGGGGCGATCTCTCTGGACCTGTTTGCAGTCTTGCTCGGTGGCGCGACGGCGCTGCTGCCAGTGTTTGCCAAGGACATCCTGCTCACAGGCCCGTGGGGGCTGGGCCTGCTGCGTTCCGCACCGGCAGTCGGCGCGTTATTGATGTCGTTGTTCCTGGCTCGATATGCGGTTGAGCGCAACGTCGGACGGGTAATGTTCACGGCGGTGGGTGTGTTCGGCGTGGCCACCATCGCCTTCGGCCTCTCGACCTCGTTCTGGTTCTCGCTTGCGGTGCTGGTGGTGCTGGGCGCGGCAGACATGATCAGCATGGTGATCCGCGCCTCCTTCGTGCAGCTGGAAACCCCGGACGAAATGCGTGGCCGGGTCAGCGCCGTCAACGGCCTGTTCATCGGCGCGTCGAACCAATTGGGCGAGTTCGAATCCGGGCTGACGGCCCACTGGTTCGGCACCGTGCCAGCAGTGGTCATGGGCGGGATAGGCACCCTGGTGGTGACCGGGGTCTGGGTGAAACTGTTCCCAAGCCTGGCCAACCGCGACCGCATGCATGTGCCGGTGGAAGAAGTGAAGGTCTGAACCAAGTAGCTGGCATAAATTTGCCGACCAGGTGCAATACATAGATACCGCCTTCGGTGTAATGTATCGCCTTACACTCAACCCATGATCAAATCCTTTCAGCACAAGGGCCTTCGTGGCTTCTATGAAACAGGTTCGACTCGCGGGATTCGCGCAGACCATGCGAAGCGTCTGTCTCGAATGCTTCAGTTCATGGACCGGGCAGCACTACCCGGCGACCTCGATATTCCGGGATGGCGGCTGCATCCACTCAGAGGGCAATTGGCCGAATTCTGGTCACTGAGTGTTTCAGGGAACTGGCGAGTTGTTTTTCGGTTTATCGGTTCAGACATCGAACTGGTCGACTATCTGGACTACCACTGACAGGAGGCAGGCAATGCCCATGCACAACCCGCCACACCCTGGCGAAACTCTATTGATGGATGTCTTGCCCGAACTCGGCATCAGCGTTACAGAACTGGCCCGCCATCTGGGTTTTGCACGGCCGCACCTTTCTCGGGTATTGCATGGTCACGCGCCGATCAGCCCGGACTTGGCGGTGCGCCTGGAGCGAGCGGGAATTGGCAAGGCACGCATGTGGCTAGGGGTTCAGACCGATTTCGATCTCTGGCAAGCAGAACACCGCGAGCAACCGGCGATAGAACCCATTGCCATCCACGCCTGACATTTCCTATACCAGCAACTCCCCCGCCACCCCTCCACGCGTGGCTTTGCCGCAAAGTTGTTCCACTAATGTCAGGGCAAATGCCAAGGCGGCACCGGAACCCTGGGCGGTCACGCAGTTGCCGTCGACCACTACCGGTTGGTCGACGAAGTTGCAGCCCAACAGCTGATGACTGGCCGAGGGCAGGCACGTCATGCGCCGCTGACGCAACACACCAAACTGTTGCAGCGCGACCGCCGGGGCTTCGGCGATACCCGCGAACAAGCGCCCGGCGGCGGCCTGCTCCTTGATCAGTTGTTGCAGGGGTTGATGAGCGGCCAGGTGTTGTGCGCCAACGGCGCCGCCAGGCAACGCGATCAGGTCGAACGTCTGGGCCAGCAAATCCACCAGCATGGCATCGGCCGTCAGTCGCGTGCCACGGGCGCAGGTGAGCATGCGCCGCCCCTCGATGCTGGCCACCACCACTTCAACGTTGGCGCGGCGCAGTACATCGACCAGGGTCACTGTTTGCAGGTCATCAATGCCCTCGGCGAGGGTAATCAAAGCTCTAGAGGTCATGAGTGCAGTCCACAAGATGATCTTTAAAGCTTAGTCAGCTTTCCTGACGCTTGTTCGGGCGCAGCCGTTACTTGCTGCCGTTATTTGATATAGAGCTGCGTCGACAGGGTGTTGCCCGGCGCGTTGATCGAGGTATTGCTGAAGGTGAATACGCCGTTCTGCTTGCCGGCAAGGTCCAGGACATACAGGTACCCGACGGTTTTTCTACCGGCGGTGCACTCGGTCAGGTTACCGGTATCAAACGCACAGACCGGCGTGCGGGTGCCGTTCAGTTCAAAACCGTCCAGCGCCACAAATGCCTGACGTCCATAGCCGACTTCCAACACATAGACCTTGATACTCGGGCCGCTGTGGTCGCAGCGCGTCTGTTCCTGCCCCTCGGCAATGTCTTCAAAACCACACCCTGGCGATTCGACCTTGAGCACTTTCAGCTGGCTCAACGGTGGCGCCATCGCGGCGCAGGCGTTTTGCGCGCCCAGCAACAAGGCAAATACGACGCCAATCACGGCGATCACAGGCTTTTTCATGCAATACATAGCGTCTCCCAAAACCGGCGCGCAGTATGGCTCACTTCACTTGACGGCAAAACATCGACGACGATCGCAGCCATAAGCAGCCATAACCCCACGCGACTGGTATGATGCGCGGCTTTTTCCGGCCCACTGTAATTTCCCAGGCGCGTTCAGCGGTCTGTGCTTTGCTGTTGAGGTCGATACATTCACGGCGCCGGGCGCGCCACGGGGAGCGGACATGCTGGAAAGGCTGTTTCAACTCAGAGCACACAACACCAACGTGCGGACCGAGATTCTGGCGGGCGTCACGACTTTCTTGGCCATGGCCTACATTCTGTTCGTCAACCCGAGCATCATCGGCGAGACCGGCATGGACAAGGGCGCGGTGTTCGTGGCCACCTGTCTGGCCGCGGCCTTTGGCTCCACAATGATGGGCCTGATCGCCAACTACCCGATCGCGCTGGCGCCGGGCATGGGCCTCAACGCCTTCTTCTCCTACACCGTGGTCCTGCACATGGGCCATACCTGGCAAGTGGCGCTGGGCGCGGTGTTCATCTCGGCGGTGTGCTTCTTCCTGCTGTCGATCTTCCGCATCCGCGAATGGATCATCTACAGCATCCCCTTGCCGCTGCGCTCGGCGATTGCGGCCGGTATCGGCCTGTTCCTGGCGCTGATCGCCCTGCACAACGCCGGCATCGTAGTCAGCAACCCGGCGACCATGGTCGGCCTCGGTGACCTGAAACAACCGGCGCCGATTCTCGCAACCCTGGGTTTTGCCCTGATTGTTGCCCTCGAAGCGCTGAAAGTGCGCGGAGCGGTGCTGATCGGCATTCTGGTGGTGACCATCATTTCGATCGTGATGGGCTTCACCCCGTTCGGCGGCGTGATGTCGATGCCGCCCTCCCTGGCCCCGACCTTCTTGCAACTGGACATCAAAGGTGCACTCGACATCGGTCTGATCAGCGTGATTTTCGCCTTCCTGTTTGTTGACCTGTTCGACAACTCCGGCACCCTGATCGGCGTCGCCAAGCGCGCCGGCCTGATGGATAAGGACGGCCGCATGCCGAAAATGGGTCGCGCGCTGGTCGCCGACAGTACCGCGGCCATGGCCGGCTCGCTGTTGGGCACCTCGACCACTACGAGCTATATCGAATCCGCAGCTGGCGTGAGTGCCGGTGGCCGCACCGGCCTGACCGCCGTTGTGGTGGCGCTTCTGTTCCTGCTGGCGCTGTTCTTCTCGCCATTGGCCTCCAGCGTTCCGGCATTCGCCACGGCACCGGCCCTGTTGTTCGTCGCCGTACTGATGACCTCCGGCCTGGCCGAAATAGAATGGGACGACATCACCGTTGCCGCACCGGTCGTGATCACCGCGCTGGCCATGCCGTTTACATATTCCATCGCCAACGGCATCGCCTTCGGTTTCATTTCCTGGACCGCGATCAAGCTGCTGTCCGGGCGTACCCGTGACCTGAACCCGGCGCTGGTGATTCTGTCGATTCTGTTCGTGATCAAGCTGGGTTGGTTCAACGCATGACTTTTGATTCCCAGGCCTACGCCGTTCAGCTCGAAGAAAAGGTCACGCGCCTGCGTGACCTGCTGGCCCCGTTCGATGCGCCAGAACCTGTGGTGTTCGACTCACCGCTGCAAAACTTTCGCCTGCGCGCCGAATTCCGCCTGTGGCGTGAAGCCGGTGAGCGGCACTACGCGATGTTTTCCCAGGAAGACAAACGTACGCCGATCCTGATCGAAGAATTTCCAATCGCCAGCGTGCGCATCAATCAGTTGATGCCACAGCTCAAAGCGGCATGGAAAGCCAGTGCGGCGCTGAGCCACAAGCTGTTTCAGGTGGAGTTCCTGACCACCCTGGCCGGCGATGCGATGATCACTCTGTGCTATCACCGCCCGCTGGACGAGCATTGGCATGCAGCCGCCACGAAACTGGCTGCTGACCTGAACGTCAGTATCATCGGTCGCTCGAAAGGCAAACGCGAAGTAATCGGTCACGACTATGTAGTCGAGAGGCTCGATGTCGGCGGTCGCACTTTCAGCTATCGCCAGCCGGAAGGCGCGTTCACCCAGCCCAACGGCACCGTGAACCAGAAGATGCTCAACTGGGCTTACGAGGCATTGGGCGATCGCAGCGACGATTTGCTGGAGTTGTACTGCGGCAACGGCAACTTCACCCTGCCGCTCGCCACTCGCGTACGCAAAGTGCTGGCCACCGAAATCAGCAAGACCTCGGTCAACGCAGCCCTGAGCAACCTCAGCGAAAACGCCGTGGATAACGTTACGTTGGTGCGTCTGTCCGCTGAAGAGCTGACCGAAGCGCTGAACGAGGTCCGCCCGTTCCGTCGCCTGCACGGCATCGACCTCAAGAGCTACGAGTTCGGTAGCGTATTCGTCGACCCGCCCCGTGCCGGCATGGACCCGGACACCTGCGAGTTGACCCGACGCTTCGACAACATCCTCTACATCTCCTGCAACCCGGAAACGCTGGCGGCGAACATCGCCCAGCTGCATGACACGCATCGCATCACTCAGTGCGCGATGTTTGACCAGTTCCCGTGGACGCATCACATGGAATCCGGGGTGTTGTTGACCCGCCGTTGATTGCAGTTGCCTGTACAAATCAGCCGTCATGACGACGGCTTTTTTGTGGGCGAATCAAAGAGCCGAATCCGCCTTGCGCGGGCGCCCGCCCTTTTTGCCATTGGCCCGCGCAGCCTCGGCCTTGGCAACACTGCTCTGACGACCATTGCGCGCGGCGATGACTGAAGACGCCATGTCCATCAGTGGCTTGCTCGCTGAAATCAATCCAGCGATGGACACCTGTAAATCCCTGCCTTCATGGCAGAGCGCGGTTCCCGAAAAACCGACCTTCAAATCAACGAAGTCCCCATCGTCAAAGCCATCAAACTCCGGGTAGTTCTTCGCCGGTAGCAGGACGCCACTGCCGTCCTCAAAGCCGATGACCAGGCAATGTCCTGACCATGTCACTGCTGTGGCATTCAAACCGCTACGGCGACTCAATTCGCCTCGCTGAATCGCCTGATCCAGTGATTCTTCCGTGACGGGGCGATCCGCCTGAATGCTCGCCTGTATGGTTTTCATAATTCGATTTCCACTCCCTCCACAGCCCCCAACAGGGCCAACAACGTTTTGTTCGCTTCGGCTTCGTAACTGGCCGAGCCAATCAGGTAGGTCGTGCTGGCAATACGTTTCATCACCACCACTTCATTGCCCTCCCAATCCCACAACTGATTATCAAGGCAAGCTGTGCGCAATTTGCTCCACCAGATGCCACGTGCTCGCCGTAAATGCGCCGGTTGCCGCAGCGCCTGACGCAATCCCTCCAACACCGCTGAAGGGGGGCGCTGCGAATGAGGGACGACATCCCACAGCTCCACGCCGTTGTGCCAGAAACTGAATTTGAAGCGTGCGCTCCACGTTCGGGCATCAACGTGAACATGAGGCGGGCAATGTTCATCGCGCAGCATGACGACCAATGAAAAGCCCTTGTAGCGACATACATTCATGCTAACCCATCCGTTAGGTTATAGAGTACAAAGATTCTCCTTTCCTTGAAGAACCCGATGACAGGTGCTGATCCGTTTGATGATCAATCCGACTTTCAGACTAGCGCTTGAGCACTTTTTGACTGCCCGATTACCGCGCCAAATAGTAAGCAATCCTTTCACCACACCTGCAAAAAGCCGCCGCTTCTGTTGAGTACTGCCACGACGATTTCATCTAAAGTGACGCCATTGAGTCCCTCATTTGATCCCCGGTGTAATCAATCATGCAGCGAGTCTTCGATGATCTTCAGCTGGGCAGCATCGAACTGTTTTGCCTGGCGGCCGAGGCCGGGAGCTTTACCGCTGCCGCGCTGGTGGCGGGTGTGACCCCGGCCGCCGTCAGCCGTTCGGTATCGCGCATGGAAGAACGCCTGGGCGTGCGGCTGTTCGCGCGCACCACCCGTAGCGTGAAGTTGACCGACAGTGGCCGCCGGTATTACGAAGAATGTCGTCAGGCATTGGCACAACTGGTCGAGGCGCAACGCGAGGTCATGGGCCAGCAGCAGCAACCGTCCGGCACGTTGCGGATCAGTATCCCAACGACGTATGCACACCACCGGATCTTGCCGTTGCTACCGGCGTTTCGGGCGCGCTTTCCCGAGGTAAAGGTCGAGTCGCACATCAGCAATCGCAATATCGATTTCGTTGGCGAGGGCTATGACATGGCCATCCGCGTACGAGCAATTCCGGACTCAGGCTTGATCGCCCGACATCTGGAGGACGCTGCGTTGGTGCTGATCGCCAGTCCCGATTACCTAATGCGAGCGGGCGTTCCACAAACCCTGGACGACCTGGCGCAACACGAATGCATTCAATACGAACTGCCCAGCAGCGGCCGGCGAATTGCCTGGTTGTTCAATGACAACGGCACACCGCGGGAGATTCTCGCCGAGGGCAATCTCAGCTGCTCCGACGATGTGCTCGGCGGCGTGACCCTGGCCAAACACGGGGCAGGACTGTTTCAGACGTACCGGTTTATCGTCGAAAACGAACTGGCCGATGGCTCGCTGGTGGAGGTGTTGAAGCCGTACAACGGACGTTCGCGACCGTTCACGTTGCTGTATCCGCAAAGCCGCCATGTGCCCCTGAAGTTGCGCGCCTTTATCGATTTCCTGATTGAGCATCTGCCCCGATAAACGCCGAAACTGTCCGATCACCGCCCACAAATCACGGCCGAAACATCTCTTCAATTGACCAAACTAACTAGCTAGTACAATTTATCTCCACAGGCTGTAACGACAGCCGATTCCAAAAACAATAAGTGGAGAGACCCTCGATGCCCCCTATCGTTCTGGTGCTCAACGGCCCGAACCTGAACCTGCTCGGCACCCGTGAACCGGCGACTTATGGTCACGAAACCCTGGCAGACATCTCTGCGCTGTGCGGACGTGCCGCTGAAGAATTCGGCCTGGCCGTGGAGTTTCGCCAGAC
>Ga0247818_10000786_pt1 | contig 19970 bp, 15 predicted proteins | sample 13C_Glucose_Day1_FD_192424 | JGI IMG/M metagenome (GOLD analysis project Ga0247818, IMG submission 192424) | Soil microbial communities from agricultural site in Penn Yan, New York, United States - 13C_Glucose_Day1 | ecosystem: Environmental > Terrestrial > Soil > Agricultural land | place... | reverse complement strand
GTACGTACGCACATCCCCCCTGCCCCCACCTGCCGCCACATGCGCAGAATGCGCCGGTGACACTCGCGAAGAACGGTTCACCCAGCCCCGGGAGCCCGGGGACGACACGTGCCGCCGCGGTGACCGGCACCCTGTGCGTGCTGGCGGCGGCATGGCTGCTGCTGATCACGACCCGCGCCGAACTCGCCGAAGGACACGACTTCAGGGCCGCGGCCACCTGCGCTCCGAACGACCAGGGGGACGACTGCCTGCGGACCGCCCCCGCACGGATCGAGCGGACGCACGTCGTGTCCGGCCGCAAGACACCCATGTACTGGCTGTACGTCACCGAGGCGGACGGGTCGTCCACCCGCACCCGCATCGACGGCAGCCCGCAAGAGCCCCCACACGCCCGAAAGGGCGCACACGTCGAGGTGACGTACTGGCGAGGGCAGATCCGGTTCGTCGACTTCGGGACCACGCACCGCTACACGAACGCCGACCCACGCGACGACTACCGGCTCGCCTCCTCCTCCGGCCTCGGTCTCGCCTTCTACGGGACGCTCGCCCTCTGGGGCGCGTACTGGATGTCCCGGCGCTCCTGGACCTCCCTGAGGGCGTACCCCTGGCAGGCGGCGCTGCCGGTCGGCGGAGGGCTCGCCCTCACCCTGCTCGGGATGGCGGCCCCCTTCGTCACCGACGGCATCGGACCGGCGCTCCGGCTCGTCGCACTGGGCACGATCGTGGTCCTGCTGGTCTCGCTGGCGCTCGCACCCTTCTTGAAGCGACGTCAGGCCGGCGACGACACCGTCACCCTGACGCCGTGCCCGCTCCTGAAGGAGAAGGTGTTCCCGGGCCGCGTCATGGGCGGGACCCCGTACGCCGACAGCGGCGGCGGCTTCCTCGTGGCCGGGCCCGGCTGTCTGGCCTCCACCCCGGACCCGACCGGTTCCGCCTACCGGCGCGAGGTCCCCCACACCCTGACACCGGTCCGCGTCCGCCCGCCCTACCGGACGGACCCCGCCGACCGCCCCGACCACGGGGGCCGCGCCCTGGTCCTGGAGTGCGAGGACAACGGTGAGGCCGTGCTCGTCGTGACCCACCGCAAGCACATGCCCCTGGTCCTCGGCGCGCTACGGCACTCCCGTCCAGAGGCGCGGTAACTCCCGCAACTCCCCCTCCGGGAGCCGTACCACGGGCCGCGCAGACGACGCCCGGCCGACGACACCGCCTCCGCGGCCTCACGGCCACGGCGGGATCCCGCGCACACAGGAACGGCCCCCGACCGGTTCATCCGGTCGGGGGCCGTTCGCCTGCGGTGGGTGTGGGATTTGAACCCACGGTCACATCGCTGCGACGACGGTTTTCAAGACCGTTCCCTTAGGCCGCTCGGGCAACCCACCCCGCATCGGCGCCGTGTCCGTGACCGGTCCGGCGCGATGCGTGGAACAGCCTAGCCGGTCAGCTGTCGCCCTTGCGCTCGCCCAGGGTGAGTTCGGCCGTCGCGGTCTTGCCGTCGCGCTCGTAGGTGAGCGTGACCTTGTCACCCGGCTTGTGCGTCCAGATCTCACCGATCAGGGTCGGCCCGCTGTCGACCACGGTGTCGTTGAACTTGGTGATCACGTCGCCGGCCTTCAGGCCCGCCTCGGCCGCCGGGCCGTCCGGGGTGACGGCCGGGGTACCGCCCGCGCCCTCGTCCGAGATGACGGCGCCGCCGGTCTTCTCCTCCATCGTCACCGTCGCACCGATCACCGGGTAGACCGGCTGGCCCGTCTTGATCAGCTGTTCGGCCACGTTCTTGGCCTGGTTGATCGGAATGGCGAAGCCGAGGCCGATGGAGCCGGCCTGGGACTGGCCCGCGCCGCTGCCGCTGGTGGACTGGATGGCCGAGTTGATGCCGATGACCGCGCCGCCGGCGTCCAGGAGCGGACCACCGGAGTTGCCCGGGTTGATCGAGGCGTCGGTCTGGAGCGCGCTCATGTAGGAGTTCGTGTTGCTCGAACCGTCACCCGAGGCCACCGGGCGGTCCTTCGCACTGATGATGCCGGTGGTCACCGTGTTGGAGAGACCGAACGGAGCACCGATCGCGATGGTGGAGTCGCCCACCGCGACCTTGTCCGAGTTGCCCAGGGCGAGCGGGGTCAGCCCGTCGGGGGCGCTCTTCAGCTTGAGCACGGCCACGTCGTAGCCCTGCGCCCGTCCGACGACCTCGGCGTCGTACTTCTTGCCGTTGGAGAAGGTCGCGGTCAGCTGGCCGCTGTCCGCCGCGGAGGCCACCACGTGGTTGTTCGTGAGGATGTGGCCCTCCTTGTCGTACACGAAGCCGGTACCCGTGCCGCCCTCGCCGTCGCCGGACTGCGCGTCGATGGTGACCACGCTGGGCAGCGCGTTCGCCGCGACGCCCGCGACGGTGCCGGCCGCACGCTTGAACTCCCTGGGGCTGTCGGAGGCCGAGATCGTGGTGGACCCGGAGGAGTCGCTGTCGTTGCTGTCGGCGGCCCAGTAACCGAGCGCTCCGCCCACCCCGCCCGCGACCAGTGCCGCGACCGCCACGGCGGCGACGAGCCCTCCCGCGCGGCGCTTGCGCGGGGGCTGCGGTTCCGCCGCGTGCGCCGGGGCGCCCCAGGCCGGCGGGCTGCCGCCGTCGGCGTACGACGGGACGGCCGGCGGGGGCGGCGGCCAGGCGGCCGAAGCGGCCGGCGGCTGCTCCGGCGCGGGCGGCGCGTAGGGCTGCTCGTGCTGGGAGAAGGACCCGGCGCCTTCCTGGTACGTCGCGGCCGGGACCTCAGCCGTCGGCGCGTCCGTGGGCGCGGCCGGCGGGACCTCGGGGGCGGGCCGGTTTCCCTGCGGAGAGCCCTCGGGAGCGGCGGCCGGCACGGGAGGCGCGGTCGGAACAGACGGTACGGACGGAACCGCGTCGTTCTCGTGGCCCTCGTTCTCGGTGCTCACAGCTCTTTACTCCTCGGTTCCACTCGGCATTCGGCAAGAGATCCGCTGTGCACGTGTCTGCGGTCAGCTTTTCCCACAGCACGTCAGGCCACTGTAAGCAGGACCTGTGCATCCGCACACCAATCTTTACATCAGGCAAAACGGTCCTACGCAACAAGGGTCTCAGCACTCGACGCGTCGCGGTGACACCATGTCGCAGTGACCCACGCACGCCTACCCTCCGAACAGCCCGGCATCCAGGTCGTCGCGCACCGCGGGGCCTCGGACGACGCCCCCGAGCACACCCTGGCCGCCTACCGGAAGGCCATCGAGGACGGGGCGGACGCCCTTGAGTGCGATGTGCGCCTCACCGCGGACGGGCAGCTCGTCTGCGTGCACGACCGCAGGGTGAACCGCACGTCGAACGGCCGGGGAGCCGTCTCCGCCCTGGAGCTGGCAGATCTGGCAGCCCTCGACTTCGGGTCCTGGAAGGACCACGAGGAGTCTCCCGACTGGGATCCGGTACCGGGCGAGCTCACCTCCGTACTCACCCTGGAACGGCTCCTCGAGCTGGCGCACGACGTCCGGGCGAGCGGGCGGCCCCTCCAGCTGGCCATCGAGACGAAGCACCCCACCCGCTGGGCCGGCCAGGTCGAGGAACGCCTCCTCCATCTGCTGAAGCGGTTCGGCCTGGACGATCCCCCGGCCGACGGGCCCTCCCCGGTGCGCGTGATGAGCTTCTCCGCACGGTCCCTCTACCGCATCCGGACGGCCGCCCCGACCCTGCCCACCGTCTTCCTGATGCAGTTCGTCTCCCCGCGGCTGCGCGACGGACGGCTCCCCGCCGGCGCCAGGATCGCCGGTCCGGGGATGCGGATCGTACGCAACAACCCCGCGTACATCGAGCGCCTCCACCGCGCGGGCCACCGTGTGCACGTCTGGACCGTGAACGAGCCGGAGGACGTGGAACTCTGCGCCGGCCTGGGCGTGGAGGCGATCATCACGAACCGCCCCAAACAAGTGCTGTCACAACTTGGTCGTTCTTAACATCAGTTACGGGGGGTGCACCGGCGCATTCGCTCCGCAATCGATCGTTACGAGTGCATCACTGACTGTGCCGTGGCCGGTTTCCGGCGCAGTCCAGGAGGGCATCCAATCCGTGGCGTGGGGCGAAGGAGGTCTCGGGGGTGGCGTTTGTGGTGGCACAGGAAGTGCCGACGTCGTCGAGCATGGCCGTACCCCACGGCCCTGCGGGCGTGGGGCGGGCGCGGCACCGTATGCGCGAGCAGCTGCGCAGCAACGGGGTCTCGGACACCGTGGTCGACGACGCCGTACTGATCCTGTCCGAGCTCCTCAGCAATGCCTGCCGGCACGGCAGGCCGCTGGGACAGCACTCGGACATGGGTGACGGTGACGTCCGCGCCGCGTGGCGCGTGGACAGGCGAGGCGATCTGACCGTCGAGGTCACGGACGGCGGGGGACCGACCCGGCCGGTTCCGGCCACCCCGTCGGTGACCGCGCGGGGCGGGCGAGGGCTCAACATCATCAGCACCCTGGCCCAGGAGTGGGGCGTACGCGACGACACCGCGGGTGAGGTCACGGTCTGGGCCCTGGTCTCCGCGGACCACGGGCACCGGGGCTTCCCGGCGACGCCGCCCGAGCGCGTGACACCCGTGAGCCGCGGGCGGACCGGGCTGGACGGGCTGGGCGGACCGATCGGTTTCGGCTCACTCGACGGGCTGGACCTCGCCGAGGCCCTGGACGCCCTCGACACCTTCGACGACGCGGGCTGAGAGCGGAAAGGGCGCGGCGGGAAGCGGCGGGACGCGAGCCACCACGGCACGTGGGCTCCGGCGCCGACGGGGACGGCTAGGCTCGCGCCCGAGACCGCACTGTCGCAATCGGGAGAACGCCCACCATGGCCAAGAAGCGCCCTCAGTCCAAGGCCGGAAAGCCGCAGCTCAAGGATGGTGAGATCCCGGTCGTAGGGGCTCGTGAGCCCTGTCCGTGCGGTTCGGGCCGTCGCTACAAGGCATGTCACGGCCGTGCCGCGGCCCAGGCCGTGACCGAGCTGGTCCAGCGTCCCTTCGAGGGACTCGCCGGAGAGTGCGACTGGATCGCCCTGCGCGAGCTCGTCCCCGCCGCCACCGTCGAGCTGGCGCTCAAGGGCGGCCGCCCCGAGGGCGTTCCCTCCGTGGCGCTCGCGACCGTACTCCCGATGGCGTGGCCGGCGCTGCGCCGCGACGACGGCTCCGTCCTGCTCGCCCTGCAGAACGACACCTCCTCCGGCGACCTGAGCCGCGACCTCGCGGACACCCTGCAGCGCGCACTGGAGGCGGAGCCGGGTTCGCCCGTGACCGCGCGCCGGGTACCCGCCGACGGCCCGAGGCTGCAGGATCTGCTCGACCCCGAGGGGGCGTTCGAGCCGGTCGTGCACGCGGGCTTCGAGTTCTGGGTGCCGGACGCGGAGAACGCGACGCCGGAGGTGTCCGCCTCCCTGGAACGCGCCAACGCGGCGGCGATCCCCACCACCCGGCTCTCCGGGGTGGACGCGGCCTACTGGTGCGAGACGCCCGAGAAGAACCACCTGCGCTGGGTCATGCCCCACCCCGAGGAGCAGCTCCTCGACGCCCTCGCCAGGCTGCACGCGGCGGGAGCGTCCTCGCTCGGCGAAGGCACCCGCCTGGTGGGCTCGTTCCGCGCCCACGGCCTCATGGTGCCCGTCTGGGACCTGCCGACCGGGATGGGTGCCGAGGAGTGCGAGAAGCCCGCGGCGCAGTTCGCCGAGCGGCTCGCCGAAGCACTCGCGTCGGACGCTCCGCTCACAGGCGAGGAGCGCAGGGCGCGCGGCGGGCTCACCAACCGCCAAGTGACGCTCAGCTGACAGTGACGAGAGCCGCCCTGCCGTCGTGACTCCCGTCACAACGCCTCGTACTCGTCGGTAAATACCTGTCCGAATAGGCGAGATCGAATTTGCTAACGGCAGATCTCTTGTTACGGTTCTGGAAGCCCGGTCGCTGGTGCATCCCCCGTCGCCAGCGGCCGGGCGTCCTCGTTTCCTGGTCCAGCCGACGACCAGAGCGCACGCCGGAGCGCGTAGCGGACGCAGACCTGCGCCGACCGCCAGGCCCGCCTCTCGGCCCCACCCCTCCCGCGCCGTTGCGCCACAGGTCCACGCCTCGACGGCCCTTCACGCACCCCGGACCGCCGGCCGCACCCGAGGGGCGCGCGCTCCCCGGAACGCGGCGGCCGCCGGAGCCGTTCGCTTTCGGACAGAAATGCGCGATGCGCTTCCGGCCTCCCGAATGCGACAGCCGCACCTCGGAAAACATTCGCACCCGCATCACCCCGCGCACCGATTACGCAATCTGCGGAAAGGTCATCAGAAGGCCTGCCGTCAGGGGCTTTTGTGCGGAATGAATTGCGCCCGTACCGGCATCCACGCGTGCCCGATTCCGTACCGCTTCGCAGACGGCCGGTCCATGGACCACCGACGGTGGACGCCAGGTGCGCAGTGCCTCAACCGGTCAGCGCTTGACCGGACTCGCGCGATACCCGACCGACTTCGCGAGCACGCGAGCCGATTCGGTCCGTACGCAAGCCCATTCGGTCAGCATCCGGGCCGGTCCGGTCAGTACGCGAGTCTGCTGCCGCCGTCCGGCGCGCTGTTGCTCGCCTCGACCAGCGCGTCCAGGACGGATTCCACGTCCGGGAGCCACGGCGCGCGGTCCCCGGCCGCCGGAGCCCTCTCCCAGCGCACCTGCCCCGTGCCGATCTCGGAAGGGGGCAGGACCAGATAGCCGCCCTCCCCGTGGAACCGCAGGGAGCTGGGCACCCAGTCCTTCGCGTGCAGCAGCTCACCGAGCCGCTCCAGGGTGTACGGGGCGACCAGCAGTGACCATCGGGTGGGGGTCGCCACCACGGGGCCGAGCCGCAGCCCCATCACGTCGAGCGCGGCCAGCGCCCTGGCGCCCGCCACGGCCGGCAGGCTCAGCGCGCAGGGCGCCCGGCCGCCGGTGGCGAGGACGACGGGTGCGGCGGGCCGGTTGGTCCACCACCAGCGCACCATGCGCGCGTCGGTGGTCGCCGCGAGGAGACCGGGGTCGAAGGGGTGTGCGCCGGGCACGGCGCACTCGGGGTCGGGACAGGCGCAGTCACGGCCGCGTTCGCCGCGCACGCCTGTGGTCGCCAGCCCCACTCCGGGGAGGACGGGCCATTCCCAGGCGGTGGCGCAGGTCAGTGCGGCGTCGAGCCGGGCGGGACTTGCCTTGCGCCGGGGCCGGTGCCTGCGTCGCCTTCCGAGGATCTCGCGCATGAGCGCTCGTTCCTTTCCGTTGAACGCCGAGGTCCACATCACAGCACGTGTTCGTTACACCACGTGTGTGTCTCTTCGCTGTGCGTGCTTGCTCATCGGGCTTGCGGTACGGACGAGCAGCCGTGCCGAGCATGAGCTGAGCCGAGCAGAGTGGAACCGAACAGAATGGAGCTGAGCCGAGTCGAACCGAGTCGCACCGAACCGAGTCCAGTCAAAACATCGCGCGGCCGGCGTGCGCATCGGGCGCGTGCCGTCCCTGGTGCAACCCCGACACTCGGGGTGGGTGGGCGGCCGTCATCGGTAGGGACGTTCGGGCGCGCTGTCGGGTTCCTGGAGCAGTCACAACTACCCCTGGCCATCCACGATTACGTACCCAGCATGCCCGGGATGACGCTCCCTCCGGCATTTCACCCCGAGGGTCCCCACTGTCGAGCCGCCCCCAGTCGACCGCAAATAGCCGCCCAGGGGTGCACTTTTTGGCCAAGTTAACTGGCCACGGACACCATAAATATCGTAAGGACAATACTGGACATCACCTTCCTCCTGCGTGTACATGTGGGTGCGTGTACATGTGGTTGCACCGATAGCGGCGCAGAACGACATGGGGGTTTGCGATGCTATTCGACACAACGCACCGGTCGGGAAGTCGACTGCCATGAGCGCCCCCCACCTTCCGAAAGTGGCTGGAATCGATCCCATGGTTCCCGTTTCAACGCACACTGCACTGCCTCCGGAAGGTGCGCTCTCCGCACCGGGAGCCTTCATCCAGGACCGGCTGGCGGGCTGGGTCTCCGACCTGACCACCCTGCACGAACTCACCGAGCGACTGGCCGCGACGAGCACGCTGGACAGCGCCCTGAGCGAACTCCTGAACGCCGGAGCGGCCCTCGTCGGAGCCGGCCGGGGGCTCCTCGTCCTCGAACCCGCCGACGGAGGCGGGCCGTGCCGCACGATCGGACTCGGCCTCAGCCACGCCGACCTGGGGCACATCGAGACGGTGCCGCGCGGCACCACCCCCTACGGCCGTTTCCTCGACGGTCACGCGGGTGCCGACACCCCCCTGGCCAGTCCCGACATCCTCGGCGACACCGGCCTGGACCCCCGCTGCCGCGAGGTCGCGGCCCGTCTCGGTTACGCCGCCAGCTACTCCCTGCCCCTGGCCACCGGAACCGCCGGACGCCTGGGTGCGGCCGTCTGGCTCTACGACGAACCGGCGGAACCTCTGGAGCGCCAGTGCCACCTCGTCGGGGTGTACGGCCGCTACGCGGCGGAACACCTGGCCCGGCTGCTCGAACTGGAGCGCGCCAGGGCGGACGCCGCCGTCATCGCCGAGGAGCTCTTCCCCCGCCGGCTGCCCCGGATTCCCGGAGTACGGCTCGCCGCCCGCCATCGGGCCGCGCCCGGGGGCGGCGGCGACTGGTACGACGCGCTCCCTCTGCCGGACGACGCACTCGGCCTGGCCGTCGGCTCGGTCGGCGGCTCCGGACCGACAGCCCTGGCGGCCATGGGCAGACTCCGCGCCGGGCTGCGGGCCTACGCCGTGATGGAGGGCGAGGATCCCGTCGCCGTGCTCTCCGACCTGGAACTGCTGCTGCGGCTCACCGAACCCTCCCGCGCGGCGACCGCCCTCTACGCCTTCTGCGAGCCCGGCCGGCGCTCGATCGTGCTCGCGGGAGCCGGGCACACCCCGCCCCTGGTGATCGGCGACCGGCGCACCGAGTTCGTGGAGACCTCCCTCTCCGCACCGCTGGGCATGCTGTCGTGCTGGGAGGCGCCCAGTGTGGAGTTCACGCCCCGCCCAGGAGAAACGGTGCTGCTCTACACCGACGGGCTGCTGCGCCGCACCGGCGACTCCATGGACCGGGCGTTCGCGCGGCTGCACGCGGCGGCGGCAGGGGTACCGAAGGCCGTACGGCAGGACCCGGGGGCCGTCGTGGACCACATCCTGCACACCGTCCTGCCCGAGGGCACGGACCGGAGCGACGGCACCGAGGACGTCGTCGTCCTGGCCGCTCGCTTCGACTGACGGGGCCGTAGGAGCTGTAAGAGGTCTTCCGGCCCTGGGCCCCCTTCCGTACGCCCGTACGATGGAGAGGGTCCAGTGTCGTACAAGGAGGACAAACCGTGTCTGAGGAGCTCATCCCGGAGACCCCGGAAGAAGCTGAAGCAGAGCCGATCAAGCAGCGGAAGAACGGCCTGTACCCGGGCATTTCCGATGAGCTCGCCGAGAACATGAAGTCCGGCTGGGCCGACACGGAGCTGCACGGCCTGGAGCCGATCGCCCAGGCGGCGCACACCGCCACCCGCCGTGCCGCGCTCTCCGCGCGCTTCCCCGGCGAGCGTCTCGTCATTCCCGCGGGCAACCTGAAGACCCGTTCCAATGACACCGAGTACGCCTTCCGCGCCTCGACCGAGTACGCCTATCTCACCGGCGACCTCACGCAGGACGGCGTCCTGGTGCTGGAGCCGTCCGGCGACGGCCACGAGGCGACCGTCTACCTGCTGCCCCGCTCCGACCGCGAGAACGGCGAGTTCTGGCTCGACGGCCAGGGCGAGCTCTGGGTGGGCCGCCGCCACTCCCTCACCGAGGCCGAGCAGCTGCTGGGCATCCCGGCGAAGGACGTCCGCGAGCTCCCCGCCGCACTGGCGGAGGCCACCGGCCCGGTGCGCAACGTCCGGGGCCACGACGCGGGCATCGAGTCCGCCCTGACCGACAAGGTCACCGCGGAGCGCGACGAGGAGCTGCGCGTCTTCCTGTCGGAAGCACGCCTCGTCAAGGACGACTTCGAGATCGCCGAGCTGCAGAAGGCCTGCGACGCCACCGCGCGCGGCTTCGAGGACGTCGTGAAGGTCCTCGACAAGGCCGAGGCCACGAGCGAGCGCTACATCGAGGGCACGTTCTTCCTGCGCGCCCGCGTCGACGGCAACGACATCGGCTACGGCTCGATCTGCGCCGCCGGCCCGCACGCCACCACCCTGCACTGGGTCCGCAACGACGGCGCGGTCCGCCCGGGCGAGCTCCTGCTGCTCGACGCAGGCGTCGAGACCACCGAGCTCTACACCGCCGACGTGACGCGGACGCTGCCCATCAACGGCACGTTCAGCCCGCTGCAGCGCAAGATCTACGACGCGGTGTACGAGGCCCAGGAGGCGGGCATCGCCGCGGTGAAGCCCGGTGCCGCCTTCCGCGACTTCCACGACGCCGCTCAGCGTGTCCTCACCGAGAAGCTCGTCGAGTGGGGCCTGCTGGGCGACCTGACCGTGGAGAAGGTCCTGGAGCTGGGTCTGCAGCGCCGCTGGACGCTGCACGGCACCGGCCACATGCTCGGCATGGACGTCCACGACTGCGCCGTCGCGCGCACCGAGTCGTACGTCAACGGCATCCTGGAGCCCGGGGTCTGCCTGACCGTCGAGCCCGGCCTGTACTTCCAGGCCGACGACCTGACCGTGCCCGAGGAGTACCGGGGCATCGGTGTCCGCATCGAGGACGACATCCTCGTCACCGAAGACGGCAACCGGAACCTGTCGGCCGCGCTGCCGCGCCGCGCCGACGAGGTCGAGGCCTGGATGGCCGGGCTCAAGGGCTGACGGCCGGGGGCCACGCACGGGCCGCGGACAGCGGGCCCGTGCGCCGGAAGGGCGCGCTGCTCAGGACACCATGAGCAGCGGGCCCTTCCGCCATTTCAGGATCTTGTCGAAGCTCACCACCGCGCCGCGCCCCGGACCGTTGCCGAAGTGGACGTGATCGGCGAGCTCCTCGATCAGGCAGAGCCCTCGGCCGCTCTCCGCCGTCGCCGGTGGATGCGGGTTCACACGCGCGTGCGAGGACTCGCCCGCCGGATACCCGGCGTGCGGCTGTGCGGCGGTGCGAAGCGTGCGCCGGGCGGGGAACCCGGGCCCCGAGTCGGCGACTTCGATACGGCACTTCTCGCCGTCCAGATAAGCGGTGACCCGGTACTGCCCGCAGGCGCGCCCGGGCTGCTCGTCGTCCGAGAAACCGGGCGCGGCGTCCGCGGCGCCACCCACGTCCTGTCGGTCGCCGCCGTGTTCGACGGCATTCGCACAGGCTTCGCTGAGCGCGACCGAGAGGTCGTAGGAGATGTCCGGATCCACCCCCGCGGTCTCCATGGTGCCGAGCAGAAAACGACGGGCGAGCGGGACGCTCGCAGCTTCGCGCCGCAAATGGAGTGACCACCACATGCTCATGCTCCAGCCTCCTGGCTGCGGCTCGACATACCGTTACGTATTGCCTCGGTAGGCGCTTCGTAAGCACGGATCCGCTGTGAGAGCGCTCATTCGGCGGATGCGAATATTCCGTTCGCCGGTGTATGCCCGTTTCCGTGTCCGGTCTCAGGCCCGCCTGAACAGGCGCAACACCTCCCGTTCACTCCCCGATGGGGACGGATGCCGACCTTCCGGACCTGCCGTACGGGAACCGGGGGGCCAGTGGGATGATGGCCCGGCCATGTCTATGCCTGTCGCACGCGCCGGAGCCGGAATGCGGCTTCTGAGGACCGCGGTGTTCACCGCGGTCTGCGTCGTGCTGGCCGCCGCGGGGCACGGCATCGCGGGCGGTCCGGGTGTGTCCGGCTGGACCCTGCTCGCCGGTTTCCTCGGCGTCTTCGCCGTGTCGGCGGCGCTCGCCGGACGTGAGCGGACCCTGCTCTCCATCACAGCCGCTCTGGCGGCCGGGCAGATCGCCCTGCACGTCCTCTTCGGAGCGTGGCGGCACACGGCCGACACCACCGCCGCGTCCGGGGACGATTCACTGATCCGGTTCGCCGCCGGACTCGTGTGCGGGGCGGGCCCCGCGCAGTTGAGCGCCGGCGAGGCCCACCGCATCGTGACCACGGCGGGCATCGACCCCACCACCGTCGCCCAGGGCCACACCCACCTGGCAGCCGGTGCGGCCGACCCCGGGGCGCTGGCCACGGTGACGGCCTGCCTGCCCAGCCTGCCGATGTTCCTCGGGCACCTGCTCGCCGCCCTCGCCACGGGCTGGCTGCTGCGCCGCGGCGAGATCGCGCTCTTCCGGCTGGCCGAGCTCTCCGCCCAGGGCGGTCGGCAGCTCGCCGCCGGAGCCCGGCTGCGGGCGCTCCGGGCGGCCATGGCACTCGTACGCGTACTGCGTGCGGGTCTTCCGGGGCGGCCCACGACCGGGCCGCGCCGCCCCCGTGAGGTGGTGGACGCTCCCACGCCCGCCTCCGGGGACCCTCTGCTGCACATGGTGATCAGGCGCGGGCCGCCGTCCGTATACGTACAGGCAGCCTGACGCGACCCCTCCGCCGGGGATTCCGGTGAAGAGGTGGTCGTGACGCCGTCGCGCGTCCGCGCGCCGGACCACCTTTTCCCTGTGCCCTGTGGAGTGATCCCTGCCATGAACGTTTCCCGTATCGCCGTCGCCGCCGGTGTCGCCGCGTCCACCGTCCTGCTGCTCGCCGGCCCCGCCTCCGCGCACGTCAGCGTGCAGCCGCAGGGAGAGGCCGCCAAGGGCGGCTACGCGACCGTCAACTTCAAGGTCCCCAACGAGCGGGACGACGCCTCCACCGTCAAGCTCGAGGTCAGCTTCCCGACGGACCACCCCCTGGCGTCCGTGAGCCCGCAGCCGGTGCCGGGCTGGAAGATCGCCGTCACCAAGAGCAAGCTGGCCGAGCCGCTCGACGTACACGGCAAGAAGATCACCGAGGCCGTCTCCAAGGTCACCTGGACCGCGGACGGCGACGGCATCGAGCCCGGTTACTTCGAGCAGTTCCCGCTCTCGGTCGGGCAGCTGCCCGAGGACTCCGACCAGCTGGTCTTCAAGGCCCTCCAGACGTACAGCGAGGGTGAGGTCGTCCGCTGGATCGAGGAGACCCCCGAGGGCGGCGAGGAGCCCGAGCACCCCGCTCCCGTCCTCGCCCTGACCGCCGGGACGGCCGACGCCCACGGCGCGGCGGCCGACGACAAGAGCGCTGAGACCGCACACGCGAAGGAGACGACGGCGTCCTCGGACGACACGGCCTCCTCGACGAGCGACAGCACCGCCCGTGTGCTCGGCATCGTCGGCATCGTCATCGGCGTAGCGGGTGTCGCGTTCGGCGTCCTCGCCGGCCGTCGCCGCGCCGCCTGATCCACCCCGCCCCGCACGTCATCACAGACCAGGAATCAGCTCTCCATGCACAGCAAGAAGAAGGTGCTGGCCGCGGCGCTCGCCGCCGTGGCCGCACTGACCCTTTCCGCCTGCGGCAGCGGCGGCGACTCGGCGGACACGTCCGTCGCCGAGGTCTCCGGCGCGACCGGATCCGAGCCCGCGACCGTGCTCGACCAGCCGTTCACCAAGCCCGACCTCGTCCTGACGGACACCCACGGCAAGAAGTACGACCTGCGCGAGCAGACCAAGGGCAAGCCGACGCTCATCTACTTCGGCTACACCAACTGCCCCGACGTGTGCCCGCTGACCATGAGCAACATCGCGCTCGCCAAGCGGGCCCTGCCCCAGGCCGACCAGGAGAAGCTCCAGGTCGTCTTCGTCACCACGGACCCCGAGCGGGACACCCCCGCGTCTCTGGGCAGCTGGCTCAAGGCCCAGGATCCCGACTTCACCGGTCTCACCGGCGACTTCCCGACCATCCAGGCGGGAGCGCGTCAGATCGGCATCGGCATCGACCCGCCGAAGAAGGAGAAGGACGGCACGGTCGTCTCGATGCACGGCGCCCAGGTCATCGCGTTCTCCCCGAAGACCGACAAGGGTTACGTGCTCTACAGCGAGGACACCACGGCGGAGGACTACACCAAGGACCTCCCGAAGCTCGTCGAGGGGGAGACCCCGTGAACCGCCGTACCGCCGTCGCCGGAGCCCTGGCCCTCACCACCGCGCTGGCACTGACGGGGTGTTCCTCGGACAGCACACCGCGGCTGGAGGTGTCCGGCGCTTTCATGCCGCAGCCCGTCAGCGACATGGCGGCCGGCTTCCTCCTCGTGAAGAACAGTGGTGACGCCACCGACCGGCTGACCTCGGTGACCAGTGCTCTCTCGGACCACGTCTCGATCCACGAGACGGTGAACCGGACGATGCGCATGGTCTCCTCCTTCGAGGTGCCCGCCGGGGGCGAGCTCGACCTGGAACGCGGCGGCAGCCACATCATGTTCACCGACCTCAAGAAGCAGCCCAAGCAAGGAGAGACGGTCTCCGTGGAACTGCACTTCGAGAAGGCCGACCCCATCACGGTCGACATTCCCGTGAAGGAGACCACCTACGACCCGAAGAAGCAGTGAGGTACTGACACCCATGACGGCCACCGCCCCGCGCTCCGGGCCCTCCCCGATACGACGGCCGCTCGCCGCGGTCGCGCCCTTCGCCGCACTGATCAGCCTGCTGTTCGGCCTGGTGCTGGCCGGCGCGAGTCCCGCGTCCGCGCATGCCGCCCTCACCGGGAGCGACCCGCAGGACGGGGCGGTGGTCGCCACCGCCCCCGCAGAGGTCACCCTCACCTTCTCCGAACAGATCGCCATGGGTGACGACTCGATCCGGGTCCTCGACCCGAGTGGGAAGCGCGCCGACTCCGGCGCTCCCCGCGACCTGACGAGCGGCGGCGCCGTACGGTACGGCGTCCAGCTCCACAGCGGGCTGCCCGACGGCACGTACACCGTTGCCTGGCAGGCCGTCTCCGCGGACAGCCACCCCGTCTCCGGTGCCTTCACCTTCTCGGTCGGAGCACCCTCGGAGACGACGGTGGCGCTCCCCTCGGGCGAGGCGGGCGGCGGTCTCGTGGGCGCGCTCTACGGCATCGCGCGCTACACCGCCTACGCCGGCTTCATCCTGCTCGCGGGCGGGTCCGCCTTCGTGCTCGCCTGCTGGCAGCGTGGCGCCGGCGCGCGGCCCCTCCAGCGTCTCGTCGTGCGCGGCTGGATCGCGCTCACCGCGGCGACCCTGGTCATGCTGCTCCTGCGCAGCCCGTACACCGGCTCCGGCAAGCTCTCGGACGCCTTCGACCTCGACGGTCTGCAGGCCGTGCTCGACACCAAGCCGGGGGCGGCGCTGGTCTCCCGGCTGCTGCTCCTCGGAGCGTCCGCGCTCTTCATCGCCGTCCTCTTCGGGGCGTACGCGAAGCGCGAGGACGAGAAGGAGAAGCAGGACCTCACCTTCGGGCTGGCGACAGGCGGCGCGGTCATCGCCACCGGGATCGCGGGTACATGGGCGCTGGCGGAGCACGCCTCCACGGGTATCCAGCCAGGCATCGCCATGCCCGTCGACGTGCTCCACCTGCTCGCGGTCGCCGGCTGGCTGGGCGGGCTCGCCGCGCTGCTCGTCGCCCTGTACCGCACACCGGACATCACCGGCGGCGCGGTACGGCGTTTCTCTCGCCTGGCGTTCGGCAGTGTTCTCGTCCTCGCCGCGACCGGGCTGTACCAGTCCTGGCGACAGGTCGGTTCGTGGTCCGCGCTGACCGGTACGCGGTACGGGCAGCTGCTGCTCATCAAGGTGGCGCTCGTGGCCGTGCTCGTCGGGGTCGCCTGGGTCTCCCGGCGATGGACGGCGCGGCTGACCGAGCGGAGCGGTGCCGGCCCCGCCGACGCGGACCGGACGGATGCCCGGGCCTCGGCGGACCCGGAGCTCTCCGAGCCCTCGGCCGGGTCGGATGCGTCCGCGGCCTCCACCGCTTCGGTCACGTCCGCCACCCCGGTCTCTTCCGCTTCGGCCTCCGACCCTTCGGCCGCCGCCGCTTCGGTCTCCTCCGCTTCGGCGTCGTCCACTTCGGCGTCCGCCGCTTCGGTCTCCTCCGCTCCCGTCTCCTCCGCGCCCCAGGGCGTGGCCGAGGAGGAGCCGCGGTCCGACGGGGAAGGACCGGGATCCGGCAAGGAGGTCGCCCCTGAGCGCGCGGCGCAGCTCGCCCGGCAGCGCGCCGCCCTGACGGCGACGAAGGAGAAGCGCGCCCGCGACGCCGATCCGGAACGAGCGGGGCTGCGACGCTCGGTGCTGGTGGAGACCGCTGTCGCCGTGGTGCTCCTCGCCGTCACGACGATCCTGACGTCCACCGAGCCCGGCCGCACCGAGGAGGAAGCCGCGCGCGGCGCCGCCCCGGCGGCCGCCACACCGGTGACCGGCGGACAGGTGAGTCTGAGCCTTCCGTTCGACACCGGCGGCCGGAACGGCAAGGGAACCGTCCGCCTGGACATCTCCCCCGGCGGGACCGGCTCCAACAACGTGCACCTCTGGGTCGACGGCCCCGGCAACCGCCCGCTCGACGTACCCGAGGTGAAGCTCGCCTTCACCCTGGAGTCCAAGGACATCGGCCCGCTGCCGGTCGCCCCGGACCGCCTCACCGAGGGGCACTGGACGGCGAGCAACGTACAGATCCCGATCGCGGGTGACTGGAAGGTCGCCGTGACGGTGCGTACCTCGGACATCGACCAGACAACCATCGACAAGAACGTGAAGATCGGCTGAGCAGGGTGATCAAGAAGAAGGACGTCCGGGCAGAGGCCGGTACCGCGAGCGGCGCAGGCCGTCTCGACGACGCTGGTCGCGGGGAGGGTGTCGTCTCCCGGCGACAGCTGATCGGCGGCGTCGGAGCGGCCGGTGCGGCAGGACTCGTCCTGGGCGCGGCCGGCGGCGTGGGCGGACATGCCGCCGCCCAGGGGGACGATCCGACCGCCCTGACCACGGTCGGCTCGACCGAGGCCATGTTTCACGGGAAACATCAACCGGGGATCACCACGGCCCTCCAGGCACGCGGCCACCTGATCGCGTTCGATCTGGCAGCCGACGCGGGCCGCAAGGAGGCCGCTGCCCTGATGCGGCGCTGGTCTGCGGTGGCCGAACGGCTGATGGCCGGGGAACCGGCAGAAGGCGGCCGAGGGCACGACACCGGTGTGGCGCTGGACGCGGGGCCGTCCTCCCTCACCGTCACCTTCGGATTCGGACGCACCTTCTTCGCCCGTACCGGCCTGACCAGCCACCGGCCGGCCGCCCTGGACCCGCTGCCGGCCTTCTCCTCCGACCACCTCGACTCCAAGCGGTCCGACGGCGACCTCTGGGTGCAGATCGGTGCGGACGACGCGCTCGTGGCCTTCCACGCGCTGCGCGCCCTCCAGAAGGAGGCCGGCCCGACGGCCAGGGTGCGGTGGCAGATGAACGGCTTCAACCGCACCCCGGGCGCCACTGCCCGCCCGATGACCGCACGCAACCTCATGGGCCAGGTCGACGGCACAAACAACCCGAAGCCGGCCGAGAGCGACTTCGACGAGCGGATCTTCGTGCCGTCCGGCGGCTCGGCGGAGAACTCCTGGATGGCGGGCGGCTCCTACGCCGTGGTCCGCCGGATCAGGATGCTCCTGGACGACTGGGAGGAACTCACGGTCAAGCGCCAGGAGCAGATCATCGGCCGTCGCAAGGCGGACGGCGCCCCGCTGAGCGGCGGTTCCGAGGACACCGAGATGGACCTGGACAAGACAGGTCCGGACGGAAAGCTGCTGATCGCGGCCAACGCCCACGCCCGGATCTCCTCCCCCGAGAAGAACGGAGGCGCCGCGATGCTGCGCCGCCCGTTCTCGTACCACGACGGCATCGCCGACGACGGGACCCCGGACGCCGGGCTGCTCTTCATCTGCTGGCAGGCGGATCCGTTCAAGGGGTTCATCCCCGTCCAGCGCAAACTGGACCGCGGGGACGCGCTCTCACCGTTCATCCGGCACGAAGCGAGCGGCCTCTTCGCCGTCCCGGGCGGTGCTGCGGCCGGGGAGTACGTGGGGCAGCGCCTGCTGGAGGCGTGAGGCGGAGCGGTGTCCGCGGGAGCCGAGGGGCTCTGCGCACGGGGCGGCACCCCGGCGAGCGGAGACCTGACGCGCGGGGCGGCACCCGGGCGAGCGGAGACGTGACGCGCGGGGCGGCACCCGGGCGAGCCAGGGCATGGCGTGCGGGTGCCGCCCCTCAGCGTGGCGCGAGGCGCGCGGCACGGTCCGGTAGCCCTTTAGGCTGACCGCATGTCAGCGACGCGCTACGCCTACCTCGGTCCCGAAGGCACCTTCACCGAGGTGGCCCTCCGCACCCTCCCCGAAGCCGCGACCCGTGAACTCGTCCCGATGGTCTCGGTCCCGGCCGCGCTGGACGCCGTGCGGGGCGGAGAGGCCGCGGCGGCACTCGTCCCCATCGAGAACTCTGTCGAGGGCGGGATCAGCGCCACGCTCGACGAGCTGACCACGGGCGCCCCGCTGATGATCTACCGCGAGGTGCTGCTCTCGATCACCTTCGCGCTGCTGGTGCGCCCCGTGACGAAGCTGGCGGACATCAAGACCGTCACGGCCCACCCCGCCGCGCAGCCGCAGGTGCGCAACTGGATGGCGGCGCATCTGCCCAACGCACTGTGGGAGTCGGCGGCGTCGAACGCGGACGGTGCCCGGCTGGTCCAGGAGGGGCGCTACGACGCCGCCTTCGCCGGCGAGTTCGCGGCGGCGACCTACGGGCTGGAACCGCTGGTGACGGAGATCCACGACGCGGAGAACGCGCAGACGCGTTTCGTGCTGGTAGGGCGCCCGGCCAGGCCGTCCGCTCCCACGGGGGCCGACAAGACGTCCGTGGTCATCTGGCTCGGCGACGACCGTCCCGGTGCTCTGCTCGAACTGCTCCAGGAGTTCGCCGTACGCGGGGTCAACCTCATGCTGATCCAGTCCCGGCCCACCGGCGAGGGCATCGGGAACTACTGCTTCGCCGTGGATGCCGAGGGGCACATCGCCGACCGCAGGGTCGGAGAGGCCCTGATGGGGCTGAAGCGGATCTGTCCCAATGTGCGCTTCCTGGGTTCGTACCCCCGTGCAGGAGTGACACCGGAAGAGGTGCGGGCGCTGCGGATCGGGACGTCGGACAGGGACTTCACGGACGCGTCCGACTGGCTGGCCCGCAGCCAGGACGGCCGGGTCTGAGCGGCAGAGGCGATATCCGCCCCGGGCTGCGACTCGGCCTGCGGCTCAGGCTCGAGGCTCGGTCCGCGGCTCAGCCCGGCGCGGGAACTGAGGCTCAGGCCCGAGGCTCAGCCCGGCGCGGGAACTGAGGCTCAGGCCCGAGGCTCAGCCCGGCGCGGGACCGAGGCGCGGGGACCGAGGCTCAGTTCCGAGAGCGGCTGCCGGGGTGGCTCACCGGTCCTGTCTTCGGACCGCTGCTTCACACAGAGTTATCCACAGGGCAGGCACTGCACCTGGGGACAAGTCGACACCGCAACGCGACATGGTCGACAAATCACCCAGGAGCCCTAGACCCCTCACGGCCCCACAGCTCCCCCCGTGTCACTCCAATTCCCAAGATCAACGCTTTGGAACGAGGAATACCCACCCGAATGAGTGCACGGAAGAGGTTTGAGCGGCGAATCTCTGCCCCGTCTCGCCGGTTTCGGAACGATCAGTTCCGGCATCCACAGATCTTCTTCACAGCCTGTGGATAACTAATCGGATCACACACCCCCTGTGGACAACAGGTCGCCCCCAGGGCCCCAACTCCCCCACCTCGCACCGCCGATGGGTCAAACAACGGACACGGTTGCTCCCTTTTCGAGGCAATGGAGCCCTTTTATTGACGAGCGTCACCCCCACCGGCACCTCGATTCCCCTCAAGTTTATTTATTCCGGCAATTCGGGCAAAGCGCCACGCTTGTCGATATCGGTTCGAGCAGCGGACGGCCGCACCGGTAGCCTTGAGGGGTGATTGACCTTCGCCTGCTCCGTGAGGACCCCGACCGTGTTCGCGCCTCCCAGCGCGCCCGTGGAGAGGACGTCGCAC
>Ga0247818_10000785_pt1 | contig 19993 bp, 22 predicted proteins | sample 13C_Glucose_Day1_FD_192424 | JGI IMG/M metagenome (GOLD analysis project Ga0247818, IMG submission 192424) | Soil microbial communities from agricultural site in Penn Yan, New York, United States - 13C_Glucose_Day1 | ecosystem: Environmental > Terrestrial > Soil > Agricultural land | place... | reverse complement strand
GCTTTTTGCTGTGCCGTCCGGTTGCCATGGGGCGCAGGGGAGAGTGCTGACGGATAGAGGTGGGGAAGGGGGCGTTGTTAATTCGGGCCGGGGTTTGGGTTGGTGTGTTTTCGCCAATGAATCATTGAGTTACCTCATGGTCATAGCACTGACTTTTTCCATCAGGATTTTTAAATGAAGCGCGCAGTAATGATTTTGTTAGCTGTATCAGGCTCTATCCTGCTTGTCGGCTGCGGGCATCACCGTGATGGTGGAGACAGGCATTATCGGGGCCACCAGGATCGTGGCTACGAACGGGGTCATGATGATCATGGGCATGATCGATACGATCGTCGTGATTATAATCAGCGGCATGATCGCGATCGGGATCGTAGAGACGACTAAGCCCTTAACCCTGACTGAAGGATTGCAGAGCTGGGAAAGGTGACGGGAAAGGTGACAGATCTCTTTATCGTTTTTTGTCGAAAGTAGATCAGTCCCCTTTTTGTAAGAGCATATCCGCCGACATCCGACTGGCTGAATCCATAGGGGTGGTTTAAAATTAAGCTGTAAATCATCCTTATGGATAAATATTTGAAGTGAAAATAAACCAGCTCCTTTCCGATTGGCCCGCTGGTGCTGTAGCCACACAAACGTGGCTGCATGAGCATGGCGTAGGGCCGAACCTGGTACAAAAGTATCAGCATACTGGCTGGCTGGAACGTATTGGCCACGGCACGTGGAAGCGCAGCGGCGATAAGGTTGACTGGCAAGGCGGCGTTTTCGCATTGCAACAGGAACACCCGGTACGGATTTGGCCGGGCGGGGCGACCGCTTTGAGCCTGGCTGGATATAGCCATTACCTGTCATTCGGGAAGGAAACTGTCGAGCTGTTCGCCACAGCCGGCACCAGTCTGCCTGGCTGGTTCAGCAAGTACGCTTGGGATGTCTCGGTAAATTTTCACTCCACCGCGCTCTTCTCATCAATGGAAGACCCTGCGCTGCAAACCTTTCAAGTGCCTTATTCTCGATTTGAATTGAAAATCTCCACACCAGAGCGTGCCGTGCTCGAGCTTATCCACCGAAGTGCAAATGAGGTTCTGTTCAGTAGTGTGGTCGATGTGCTCAGCGGCTTGACCGCGCTAAGCCCCCGACGCTTACAAAAACTGCTTGAAGCCTGTAGCTCCGTTCGAGTCAAACGTGTCTTCCTTTTGCTGGCTCGAAACGCTGGCCACGCATGGTATGAGCGAATAGATTTTTCAATGATCGATTTAGGCAAAGGCAAACGTCAGATCAGCCCAGGTGGTCGACTCGATAAAGAGTTCCTCATCACGGTGCCAGAGAGTTTTGCCAATGTCGCTTGATCCTCGTTATGCCGCTCAGGTTCGTTTGCTGATCCAGGTAATCCTATACGTTGCGGCGGAGCGTTGTTTCGCGCTCAAGGGCGGAACTGCCATCAATTTGTTTGTTCGGGACATGCCTCGCCTTTCAGTCGATATTGACCTGGCTTATCTACCCAACTCTGATCGTCAGCAGGCGTGACTGACGCGCTCTGACCCATTTGCCGCGGATACGGCGCTCACCAGTGAACACGCAGGGCGTGTAGTCGAGCTTTTCGCTGATGTCTTCGCCGATACGCTTAAAGTTGAAGTTCTTTATCGGGACGCTCGAGGCCTGAAGCAACGGCGCAGCCAGGCTGCGCCGTTGTGCTGAGTCGAGCAATTGCGACCCATGTTGCTGGCCCGGCCAGACGAATCGGCCTTGGTACAGGCAGCGTGCCGCCAACCAGATACATTCCGCCTCAGTCAGCCGCACTTACTTGAGCGGATCGATCTGATCCAGCACCCGGTTCGCCGTGATTTCGGCCAGCATGATGCTGTTGGAGATGCCCAACAAGGCGTGACGCGACCCACCGTCCAGATGATCCACCAGGTGATGAACCATCACATCGACCGAGGCCAGCGTTTCGACCAGATAAACCACGAGGGTTTCGGTCGTAGCCTCTGGGTCGACGGTAAACAGGGTGCAGGGTGTCCGCGGGGTGGCTTTGATGTCGGCAATCGACGGAACGTGAAAATAGACAGCCTGCTCGGCAGCCTCGTTGGATGTGTTTGCATCGGATCCGTGCAAGGACGCCGGGTCGGTGTCGGGCGGATTGGGTGAAGGTTTCTTCATATGCTGAGTTTCCTGATTGAGTGCCAACCCTTTAGCGACTAAACAAAAGGGAGGCAGCTGTACGCAGGTTAGTCGACCGGGAAACTCAGAAATCCGGCGCGCCCGAGGGCGCCCTGCGTACAGCCACCATCAAGTACAGGCAATGAAAGACCCGCATGACAGATGCACGCACAACTGAGTTAACGCGGGCGACTAAACCCGATCACTGATGAGCAGTGACGGGAATCAAGTTACCGGGCGGCTCGGGGGCGCACAAGCCGGCGGATTCTGGCGTACCTGTAGGCAATGACGCAAGATCTTGTAGCTTTCAGGAGGTAAGCAGTAGGACGCTTAAACGCGCGCCTTGCGTGGATGTTTAATTCGCGAGCGAACAAGACAAATCCCCTGGCTTCTGCACTCGCTCCGTCGATACAGCGCCAGGGTCATTACTTTGTCCGCGTGCATTGGGGGCGGAATATTGCTCATGTTTTATCCCAGTCAGGCGCCGCCCTCTGTGACCGAATGCGCAGCATAATGTATCGTCAGGTTTGGGAATTCAGGGAGGATTGTGATGTTTTGGATCGGCAGCGAAAAGGACAGATTCCGGGCCCAGCGGTGGATATCAATCATCGTGCTGTGTGTAGGAACACTTTTTTTGATATCGAATATATATCAGTACGTTTCGTGTCAGGGTCCCGGGTACCCGATATTCAAGGCGCTCGTCGTGATGGCTATCGGAACTGGCATGTTTTACATTTCTGATAAATGGTGATGATGGGCAACGGGGCCTGATATCGACTCGCCTTGCTGACAGGCTTTAGTCAGCAGGTCGGCGGCCTCAAGTGTTCTCAAACGGTTGCCGATTAAGAAGATGAGTGCTAACGCTGAGTTGCTGCCGCATAAGCGGGAACTGGCTAGTAAGGTGTGATGTCCGTTCGGCTATCGTGAAACAACCGTTGACGATGGAACTGAATAGCCTGGCGTTAGTGCCGAACTTTCATTCATTTCTGTGCTGGCTGACTCGTAGGGTTTTCTGGAGTAACTGTTGGAGCAGGGTTGGTTACCTGAGACTGTTCGGATTTGCTAAGCCCAACCTGGAATGCAGCCATCATATTTGCAGTCAGCGCGGTGTTAAACGAAGCGATCCCAAAAACGATTGCCAATACTGTCGATACGGCTGTAACGACCATAGCTGTCTTCATGGAACCAAGGCTGCTTTGAGTCTCTGCGTGGTTCGCGCTGATCTGAGAAAGCGTCGCATCCAATCGCTTGTCACGTTCAGCTTGGGCAAATAGAAAGCCATCGATTTTCGCGGATACAGACTCGACCCGAGCATCCATTTTTACTTCGATGGTCTCGATTTTTGCGTTGAATTCTTCGCGAGAGATTTCGTTCATGCGCTCAGTATGGCCTCCACTTTTGACGCGTGTTGAACCGCAAAGGCCAGTCGAGTTAATGCGGACTGCTAAACCCGATAGCTGATGAGCAGTGACACGGATCTAGTTACGGAAGGGACCAAAAGCACACAAGCCGGCGGATTCCGGCGTACCTGTAGGCAACGGCGCAAGGCCTTGTAGCTTTCAGGAAGTAAGCGGTAGGACGCTCAAACACTCGTCTCGCGTGGAAGTTTCATGTTTCGAACGAACCACGACAGCTCGCGAACTACTAGATGCAAATGGCCGTAACGGAGGCGGATTTTCGTATGAGCGGATAGGAGAGGCCGTGGTTAACATACTCAATCTCCAGTTTTGCCTTCACCCTCACCAGGCATTTTCAGTTCACAAGCTCTTCATTCCCTTGCCTGAACGAAGAGCTTGGTCATCATCAGCGCACAAACTACGCGCCTGAGTAGCGGGCAGCTTCACCTTTTGCCGGCCACTCGTCCTCGTCAGCTTTTTCGCCACCTTCAGCCTGCCGCGTGGGTTCGTCTGAGCCGCTTTCCCATTCGCCGGAGACGGGGTCAACAGTGCCCGCAGCAGATGGCTGCTCTTCTTCCTGAAGCTGTTCTCGGGCGAGCAGCCAATAATGTTCTTCAGCGCCATCGGGACGAGCATCCCTTTCCCACAATTCGTAAGCTCTTTGCCGGATTTTCGATTCGTCAATCATGGTCATTCCTCCTGTGATCGAGCGTTTCCCTCGCTCAGAATGCGTGGCAATGTTCCATAGATTAGGGGCTGCGCCGGGTCGTAAAGGTTCAAAAAAAACCCGCCGGAGATTGGCGGGTTTCAGACGGGGGCGTTTCACACTGGGGCGTTTCACACAGGCTCAAAGGTCCCGAAGCAACACCGTCTTGCCGAGATTTTTGAATACTTGTACATATTGCCTGCGCCAGTTGTCCCGCCAATACGCCGCATCAGGAAAGGTCCCGTCCGACGACCTGGCCGCCAGGACGTCGCTTGCAACGACTTCTTCGGGCTGTTGCTGGCTCAGCATGGGGAAGGCCATGTAGGCTTTGAAATGCTTTGAATAAATCTTGTCGATGGCGATCCCGGTGTAGGGGGCATGTGCCAGCAGTTGTTCGCACGCGCTACGGGACAGAATGTAGGCATGGGTGCCCTTGGCACGTACCCGGGCTATTCCCCTGTGCCAGGTCAACCAGACTTTCCCCAGGTTTGCTCCCAGGTAGAAGAGTCCAGGGTCTTGCTGGTTCATGAAGGCATTCATTTGACGCAGCTGGTCCGGTTTGAATGCCACAAGGGTCGCGTCGTCTTCAAGGACCAGAATACGTCGATAGTTGCGCTCCAGGGCCATCCTCGCGCATTTGATGTGGGAGTCGAAACAGCCTCGTTCGGGGCTCTCGTTGTCGCGGTCCACTATCAGAAACTCGATGTTCAGCCCACTGCCTTCAAACTCACGGGTCAACAGCGCCCGGCGGTCAGTCCGACCCCGGAGACTGATGCAGAAAACGCCATCTATCTGTAACTGGCTCATGTCCTTTTTCTTTGACAACTCATTCTCCACAGCTTCATCGAACGGAATCAGCCGCTAAGCATATCGCTATCCACCGTCGGGCACTGATAAAGCAGCTCAATGGTACCGAGCCAAAAATTATTTGACATATGTTATTTGTGATCACATATTGGACCCACAAGAACGTCTAATGTGAGCCATTACTCATGACAGATCGCCCAACCCTCCTGCCCACCCTGCGTCAGGTTTCCCGCGATACCCTGCAGGATCAGGTCTACCGTCAGATCCGCGAAGCGCTGATGAGCGGCCGTTTCCAGCCAGGCCAGAAGCTCACTATCCGCGGTCTGGCCGAGGCGCTGGGTTCCAGCCCGATGCCGGTACGCGAAGCGCTGAACCGCCTCAGTGCCGAAAACGCCTTCGAAGTCACTGAAACCTCCCGCCTGCGTGTGCGCATGATGACCCCCGATCGCCTGCGGGAAATCCGCGACGCCCGGGTGGCGCTCGAAGGTCTGCTGGCCGAGAAGGCCGTTCTGCTGCTCAACGACGCCGACCTTAAAGACATCAGCCACCTGTGCGACCAGATGCAGCAAGCTGCCGACAGCGTCGATGTGGCCCGTTACCTGTGGACCAACTTTGCCTTCCACCGGCGCATCTATGCGGTGGCCAAAGCTGAGCTGACCATCGCGGCCGTGGAAAATTTCTGGCTGCACATGGGGCCCTGTTTTGCGCTTGTCGCACCGGACAGGGCGCACCTGCAGCGCTCGATGGAAGCGCACAACCGCATCGTCGAGGCCCTGGCCGCGCGCGATGGGGCTGCGGCCCGGGCGGCAGTCACGGACGACATCATGCAGGCGGCCGACTCCCTGGCACGCCTGATCGTCAAGGGCGACCGTTCGAAGTCGCCAGTTTCTGGAGTGAAGAAAGCATGAGCGTTCTCAATCGACTGATTCCCTACACCGGCCTGCGGGTGCTGATCTCTGGCGGCGCAGCCGGGATCGGCGAAGTGCTGGCAGCGGCTTACATGGAGGCGGGTGCGAAAGTGCATGTGTGTGACGTCAGCGAGGCTGCCCTTGCTGCGTTCCGCGACCGTTATCCGCACAGCGTCGCCACCCGTGCCGACGTGGGTGACCCGGCGCAGATCGAAGCGGTGTTCAAGGTTCAGCGCGAACGGTTCGGTGGCCTCGATGTCCTGGTCAACAACGCCGGGATCGCCGGGCCGACCGCCGGGATCGACGCGATCACCGACGAGGAATGGCAGCGCACCATCGACATCAACCTCACGGGGCAATACCGCTTTGCCCATCACGCGGTGCCGCTGCTCAAGGCGTCACCCAACGCGCATCTGATCCACATTGCGTCGGTGGCCGGTCGCCTGGGTTACGCCTGGCGCACCCCGTACGCCGCGACCAAGTGGGCCATCATCGGCCTGATGAAATCCCTGGCGTCCGAGTTGGGCGAAAGCGACATCCGCGTCAACGCCTTGCTGCCCGGCATCGTCGAAGGCCCGCGCATGGACGGGGTGATTCGCGCCCGCGCCGAGCAGATGAACGTGCCCGAAGCAGAGATGCGTGAGGAGTACCTGAAGAAGATCTCGCTCAAACGCATGGTCACCGCCGAGGACGTCGCCGCCATGGCGCTGTTCCTGTGTTCCCCCGCCGCACGCAACGTGACCGGCCAGGCCATCAGTGTGGATGGCAACGTCGAGTACCTCTAAGCGTCTCGACTTCAGTGACACCAACGGCCGGACATAATCCGCGTCGAGTGACCCCAACAACTTTCTCGCCAAGAACAAGAACGGAGAACACTCATGTCCAAAAATCGCCCGATCATCATCACCTGCGCCGTCACTGGCGCCATTCATACGCCGTCGATGTCGCCGCACTTGCCGATCACGCCGCAGGAAATCGCCGACGCCGCGATCGGTGCCGCCGAGGCCGGCGCATCGATTGTGCACCTGCATGCCCGCGATCCAATCGACGGGCGGCCCAGTCAGGATGTCGATCTGTTCCGTCAGTTCCTGCCGCAAATCAAGGCCAAGAGTGATGTGGTGATCAACATCACCACCGGCGGCGCGCCGACCATGGGCGTGGAAGAACGCCTGCAGCCTGTGGCACAACTCAAGCCGGAACTGGCATCGCTGAACATGGGGTCGATGAACTTCGGGCTGTACGAAATGCTCGATCGCTTCACCGAATTCAAGCACGACTGGGAGCGGCCATACCTGGCCGAGAGCGATGACCGGATCTTCCGCAATACCTTCCGCGACATCGCCCATATTCTCAACGCCTGCGCCGAGAACCGCACCCGCTTTGAAATTGAGTGCTACGACATCGGCCATCTGTACACCGCCGCGCACTTCCTGCAGCGCGGGTTGCTCAAGGCGCCGATTTTCATTCAGTCGGTGTTCGGTCTGCGCGGAGGCATTGGCGGGCATCCTGAAGACCTGGCGCACATGCGCCGTACGGCCGACCGCCTGTTCGGCGACGCTTACCAATGGTCGATTCTGGGCGCCGGCCGCAATCAGATTCCGCTGGGTACCATGGGGCTGTCGATGGGCAGCCATGTGCGCGTCGGCCTTGAGGATTCGCTGTGGGACGGGCCTGGCAAACTGGCCGCGTCCAACGCCGATCAGGTCAAACGCATTCGCACAGTGATCGAAGCCCTGGGCGGGCGCGTCGCGACCCCGGATGAGGCGCGGGAAATGCTCGACCTCAAGGGCAAGGACCAGGTCGATTTTTAACAGCGTTTACATGAGGGCGCAGGCCTTGGTGGCCGGCGCCTGCTGTTGACGGCGAAGCCTGTCCTCTCCATAAAAACAGTCAGCTCAGTTTTTTTGCTCACGGCGGCCAGCGTTGCCGTGACTTCTCTACAGCTGTAGCTGCAAGAGGTTTGCGCGATGACAATAACAAGAAACATCGAAATACCTGATGCCCCCCGCGACGCGGCGACGTTGAACAAGTTGATGTTCGTCAAGCTGATGCCGTTGCTGATTGCGGCCTACGTGCTGAGCTTTCTTGACCGGACCAACATCGCGTTGGCCAAGCATCAACTGGATATCGACCTGGGCATTTCCGCTGCCGCCTACGGGTTGGGCGCCGGGTTGTTCTTTCTCACCTACGCACTGTCGGAAGTGCCCAGCAACCTGATCATGCACAAGGTCGGCGCGCGATTCTGGATTGCGCGGATCATGGTCACCTGGGGTCTGATTTCTGCGGCGATGGCGTTTGTCCAGGGCGAAACGTCGTTCTACGTGTTGCGCCTGCTGCTGGGCATTGCCGAAGCGGGTCTGTTCCCTGGCGTCATGCTGTACCTGACGTACTGGTTCGGCCGCGAACAACGGGCCAGGGCCACCGGTTATTTTCTGTTGGGCGTGTGTTTTGCCAACATTATTGGCGGGCCGCTGGGGGCCGCGCTCATGCAACTGGACGGTGTGTGGGGCTGGCGTGGCTGGCAGTGGATGTTCATGCTCGAAGGCCTGCCTGCGGTGTTCTTCGCCATGGTGGTCTGGAAAAAATTGCCGGACCGTCCAAGCAAGGCGCCTTGGCTGAGCGCCGCCGAAGCCGAGCAGATCGAGCGGCGGTTGGCCGCTGAAGCGGAGGAGGGCGCAGGCCCTGGTGGTCACTCGTTCAAACAATGCCTGACCCCACAGATTCTGTTGGCGATCCTGGTCTATTTCTGCCACCAGATCACGATCTACACGGTGATCTTTTTCCTGCCCGGCATCATCGGCAAATACGGCGAGCTGAGTACCTTGCAGATCGGCTTGCTGACCTCCCTGCCTTGGCTGGCGGCGGCAGCGGGCGCGATCGCATTGCCTCGATTTGCCACCACCCCGGCGCGCGCCCGGCAAATGCTGGTAGCGGGGTTGCTGACCATGGCCGCAGGCCTGGGAATCGCCTCGCTGGCGGGACCGGTGATCAGTCTGCTGGGCTTCTGCATATCGGCGGTGATGTTCTTCGTCGTGCAGTCGATCATCTTTCTCTACCCCGCTTCGCGACTCAAGGGCGCCGCGCTCGCGGGAGGGCTGGGATTCGTCAACTCGTGCGGCCTGCTGGGCGGTTTTGTCGGCCCCTCCGTGATGGGGTTGATCGAACAAAGCACCGGCAATGCCATGAACGGCATGAAAATCGTGGCGATTATCCTGGTGCTCGCGGCGATTGCGGCACTACGTTTACGCCAGGGCCATGAGCAGAAGGTAGGTAAACAACGGCTGCAAGGTCGGCGACAGCCTGTCTGAGTGCGCGGTGACAACGATGCTGCCCGCGTCAAATGAAGCGTAAAAAACTGCCCCGGATGACTCTGGGGCAGTTTCTTTTCGTGCCTGCGTACTTACCGAGGATTAAAGAGCCGCCTGCGGATTACGCCCGAATACCCGGCTGTATTCGGCTTTGGCGGTCTGCTCGGTAAACTCTCCCGACCATTTGGACACCACCACTGTCGCCACGCTGTTGCCGATGGTGTTGCAGGTGGCGATGGCCATGGACATGAAGCGGTACACGCCAAACAGCAAGGCCAGCCCCTCAACCGGCAGCACTCCGATGGCCGTGACCGTCGCGGCAAACACCACGAAGCTGCCACCGGACACCGCCGCTGCACCTTTGGACGTCACCAGCATGATGGCGATGGTGCCCAGTTGTTGCTCCCAGCTCATCGGCACTCCATAGGCATTGGCGATGAACAGCACGCACAGCGACATGTAGATCGACGTGCCATCAAGGTTGAAGGCGTACCCCGTTGGCAGCACCAGCCCGACGCTCTGCTTGGAACAGCCGAACTTTTCGAGTTTTTGCAGCAGTCGTGGCAGGGCGCTTTCCGACGAAGCCGTGCCCAGGACGATGAAAATCTCATCCTTGATGTACTTCAGGAATCGCCACAGGCTGAAACCTGAAATACGGCAGACCACGCCCAATACCACGAAGATGAAGAACGCTACGCAGACGTAGAACATCAGCACCAGGTTGGCCAATGACATCAGCACGGCAGTGCCATTGGCACCTACGGCATAGGCCACGGAACCAAAGGCACCGAGCGGGGCGAACTTCATGATCAGGTTGATGAACTCGAAGAAGCACTCGGAGATCCGGCTCAAGCCGTCTTCAATGACGCTGCGACGCTCGGGTTTCAGCGCGAGCAAGGCGAAACCGAACAGCACCGAAATCACCAGCACTTGCAGCAGTTGGCCACCGGCAAACGCACCGACGAAATTGTCCGGGAAAATCCCATAGATGAAGTCCATGGTCGACGCCGGCGCGTGGCCTTTGGATACGGCAGCGCTGGCCGCTGCGGCGGCGGCACTGCTGGGGTGCGCGTCATGCATGCCGGAGCCGATGTTCAGCAGGTTGCCCCACAGCAGGCCGAGGGCCAGGGCAATAGTGGACACGACTTCAAAATAGATCAGCGCCCGCAAACCGACCTTACCGACACGCTGGATATCGCCCGCCGAGGCAATGCCGTGGACGACGGTGAAAAACACCAGGGGCGCGACGGCGGTCTTGATCAGCTTGAGAAAGATATCGCCGAGGATCTTGAACTTGGCGGCCAGTTCCGGGGCCAGGAAGCCAAAGGCAATCCCCAGCACCATGGCGGCGATGACCTGAAAGGTCAGGTCCTTGTAGAACGGCTTTTTGTTAAGGGTGGTCATGTCTGCGATCTCGTTGTTGTTTTTGGCGAGCTGCGGGCAGAAGGGCTCGATTTTTTCGAGCCCCATGAGGATCAGCGTTTAACCGAGCCCTCTCGCGCCAGGGCGATGTCGACCATCTGCGGGGCAAGCCCCAGGTAATTGGCCGGATCGGTCAGGCGCTTGAGTTCCTCGATATCCAGTTGCGCCGTGGCTTCGCCTTGAGCGAGCAAGGCGTCGAGCAGGCTGGTGCCTTCGTCATTGGCCATGCGGCAGGCGGCATACACCACGTCATGGGCCACCTGGCGGCCCAGCGCCGGTGCGAGGCCCATCATCACGGCTTCAGCGACGATCAGGCCCTGGGTCATGTCGAGGTTCTTGCGCATGCGTTCGGTGCGCACTTCCAGCCCGGCAAGCATGAACTTCGCCTGACCGAGGGACGCCGCGCTCAATGCGAAGGCTTCGGGAATGGCGATCCACTCGGCCTGCCAGGGGCCGGTGGAACGTTCGAAGTCCTGGATCATGGCGTCGAGCATCAGGCCGGCGTGCTGGCGTACACCCTTGGCCGCGGCGTACATCAATTCGCAGGAAATCGGGTTGCGTTTCTGCGGCATGGTGCTGCTGGCACCCCGACCCTTGACGAAGGGTTCGTACACTTCGCCCAACTCGCTGGTCATCATCATCATGACGTCCAGGGCGACTTTGCCCAGGGAGCCGGTGACCAGCCCGAGGAAGTTCAGGGTTTCGGCAAGCCCGTCCCGGGCCACGTGCCACGTGGCCTGCGGTATGCCCAGACCGAGCTCGGCCATCAAAGCTTCCTGGACTTCCAGGCCTTTATCGCCCAGCGAAGCCAGTGTGCCCGCCGCACCGGCGAACTGGCCGATTTCCACCCGTGGACGCAGCTCCACCAGGCGTTCGGCATGACGGTCGAACATGCTCAGCCAGACCGCGCATTTGTAGCCGAAGGTGATCGGCAGCGCGTGTTGCAGGTGGGTGCGGCCGGCCATCGGCGTATCGCGGTAGCGCCGGGCAAGGTCGGCGAGCAGACCGCGTACGGCCTGGATATCGCGCTCGACGATCGCCAGCGCAGCGCGTACCTGCAGCACGACGGCGGTGTCCATGATGTCCTGGGTGGTGGCGCCCCAGTGCACGTAGCGCCCGGCTTCACCACAGGTTTTCGACAGTTGTTCCACCAGCGGCAGAATCGGGTAGCCGACGATCTCCGTCTCGTGCTGCATGAGGGCCATGTCGAGCGAGGCATAGGTTGCGAGTTCTGCGATTTGTTCGGCAGCTGCGCTGGGGATCACGCCGCAACGTGCTTCGGCCCGGGCCAGGGCCACTTCCACTTCGATGTAGCGTTCAATCAAAGCCTTGTCGGAAAACACGCCGCGCATCTCGGCAGTGCCGAACATGTCGCGGAAGAGGGCGGAGTCGAAAACGGTGCTGGACATGAGGTCATCCCGAATATGTTTGTTATTGATCGGACATATTCAATATGTCCGTACATAATTCTTACGTGCTCGCTGATACACTGTCAACTCGGTAAATCCTCGGGACTGATGAAAGGTATGAACCAGACGCGCTATGCGGTCGTTGCAAAAGACTTGCTGGAGGGGATTTCCAGCGGGCGCTACCCGGTCGGGACGCTATTACCCACCGAGTTCGAGCTGTGCGAACTCTATGACGTGAGCCGACACACGGTACGCGCGGCCATTACTCAATTGCAGAATCAGGGCCTGGTTTCCCGACGCAAAAGGGTCGGAACCCGCGTTGAAGCGTCCACGCCCAAGGGCGGTTATTCACAATCGCTGGCCTCGGTCTCCGACCTGGTGCACCTGGCCGAAACCCAGGTCCGCAGCATCCAGAGCGTGCATCACTTCGTGGCCGATATTGCCTTGGCCAAGCGCTTGGGCCTGGAGCCCGGCGAGCATTACTTTTGCGTGTCGAGCATTCGGGTCGACCAGGAAAACCTGCACGCGCCGCTGTGCTGGACAGATGTCTACGCCCAGGACATTTATTCAGAGGTGATCGAATTGGCCGAGCAGCATCCGGACGAGCTGATTGCCGCGCTGATCGAGCAACACTACGGCCGGCACATCGAGGTGGTGGATCAGCAGGTACGCGCGGTGTTGCTGACACCGGGCATCGCCAAGAGCCTGAACGCCGAAACCGGCTCTCCAGGGTTGAACATCATTCGCCAGTACCGTGACGAAGAGGGGGCTTTGATGGTCGTGTCGGAAACGGTCCATCCCGAGGACAGGTTTACGTTGGTCACTCAGATGAAGCGAGAAAAAAGCACGAGCGCCTGAAGCGTTCTTCCGGCAAGCGCTTGATATCCCTAAGCACGCGCCCAGCCGGCACAGCTGCGCGCCGAGTTTGCTGCTGCGGTCGAGGATTATTTGGCAGACTGTGCTGAGCAAGGGCTCAACCCTGAGAAGCCAGCCTCCGGGAAAGTGATGCTGCGTATTCGTCCCGAAGTGCATGCTGCCGCGACCATTGCCGCTAAATCCGCCGGCAAGAGCCTGAACCAGTGGGCTGACGAAGTGTTCGAACGTGCCTCGCACGCGTGTGCCAGGCAGTAAAAAGCCCGCAGGGGCGGGCTCTTTATTGGGGTCAAATCCTTTTGTACGCTCAATGTGCGCCTTGAGTTGTGAATGCCTTGTGAAAAGGGTGTCGCAAAAACGGAAAAACCCGGCATCAGGCCGGGTTTTCTCAAACGGTGAGCACTATTACTCTGGCATTGTCCAGGATTGCAGCTTGTAGCCCTCCTGGTTCAACTTGGCGCGCACCTCTTCCAACAGGCTTTCCAGCTGCGCCGGGTCGGAATAGGCACTGCTTGGAATCTGTTTGCAATAAATACGCGTGCTGGCCCGGTCGATGACGGTCAAGCTCAGTTCGCCATTACCGTCTTGCGGAGCCCAGGCGATACATTGAAAAGGTTCGAATGCGTGACCCGCAATCAAAAGTGCGTCGTTGATGCGGAGCGGGGTGCTCATGGGGTCGTCTCTCCTTGTACCCAAACAAATGATGTGCTGTCGGTTGGGCGCTGATTTCTACTTGTTTTTCTTGTGCTGCAGGAAACGAGATTGTTCGGTATCGACGGGCTGTGCGGAAGTGTTTGATCGTGACGTTTCCCTGTCCATCGGTGCCATGTCGACGAAAAGGTGGCGGATCTATTTTTTTCGCAAAACTGACAACTTCAAACAGCCGCACCCATTTTGGAACCTGCCTATGGCGACAAGCGTTCCATGACCACTTGCAGCCGACCATCCCGGTCAAGATGGTATCGCTCCAGATCACGCGCCAGGATTAACTGCCCGGTAAATCTGGCCGCTGCTTCCTCGCGGATATCGCCAATGAACGGGCTTTGCTCGGGATTGGATTGATAGCGCGCACTGAAGTGGGTAAGCACCAGGTTCGGTATACCCGCCGACTCGGCAAAGCGCGCGACGGCGGCGGCACTGCTGTGGCCGTAACTCTCGCAAGTGCGATCGATCAATGACTGGCAGAAGGTGGCCTCGTGCACGAGCACGTCCGCGCCTGGAACCACCTTGGCCAGCAGGTCGGGGGTGTCGTTATCGCCACAGATGATGAAGCGTTGACCGGGTCGCGCCGGGCGTAAATAGTCCTGCGCACGCAGCAGGCGTCCGGCTTGCTCGACCTCACGTCCATGCGCCAGCTCACCCCAGATCGGGCCGCGAGGAATGCCTTCGGCTTCCAGGCGTTGCACATCCAGTCGCGGGTCGGGATTGGATTCGGCAAATAGGTAGCCATGAGAGGGAACACGATGAGACAGGGCAACGGTGTCGACCTGAACATGGCCGTTTCGCCAGCCATTCAAGGTTTCGCTTGCATGCAAGCGCACCTCGAAGGACAGGCACGACCTGCTGACGCTCAGGCTGAGGCGCACCCAGTCATGCAGCGCAACCGGCAACACGATATCGAGCGGTTCCAGGCGCCCCGACATGCCAGCCGTGGCGAGCAGCCCGGGTAAGCCGAAGCAATGATCGCCGTGTACATGGGTTATGAAGCACCCGCGAAGGTTTTTTAACGTCAAGGGCGTGCGTAGCAGTTGATGCTGGGTGGCTTCACCGCAATCCACCAGGTACCAGCCCTTGCCTGAGGACTCGATGAGCGCGGTGCCACTCACATTTCGATTTCGGGTCGGGGCGCCTGCTGAAGTACCAAGAAATATGAGGTCCATGGCCGATCCTTCCTTCAGGCAGTTGATCTGACAAACAGCCAGAGGCACTCAGAAAAATCACGATTTCTACCTCCGGCATGCGTTTCGACACCAGTGATATGAGTTTGGCTCTTTGTAACTTTCCGTCACTTTATTTTTTGCGTCTGCGGGCGGCGGGCCTGTTCCGTTTGTCGTATCGACGAGACGAAAACTTAGGGTGACGATCCAATGTAAGTCACTATTTTTGTCTCAGGAGATTGGCCATGACCAAACGACAAGAAACCCATCACGGCTTTTCCGACGACCCGCAAAAAGTCAAAGAGGCGGGACGCAAAGGCGAACAAAAGGCCAATGTGGCCATCGATAAGGCAGAGAAAGCCCGGATCGGTGGACAGCACAGTCATGGAGGGACACGCGGAGAAAAATGATATCGGCTCGACCTGCTGACAGGCTCCAGTCAGCAGGTCGGTGGCCTCAGGGCAAGGCTCAGCCTTGCAGATACACCGCATGGGTATGGGTGTATTCATACAGCCCGTGCTTGCCGTCCGCACCGCCGATGCCTGACTTGCGCACGCCGGCGTGGAACCCCTGCATCGCTTCAAAATTCTCGCGGTTGACGTAGGTTTCGCCAAAATCCAGCTCGCGCATCGCTTGCAGGGTTTTGCTCAGGTCACGGGTGTAGATCGACGACGTCAGGCCATAGTCGCAGTCGTTGGCCAGGGCGATGGCTTCGTCGAGGTCGTCGATGATCTGGATCGGCAGCACCGGGCCGAAAATCTCTTCGCGCATGATCTCCATGTCGGCACGGCAGCCAGCCAGCACCGTGGGCTGGAAGTGAAAGCCATTGGGCAGATCGGCAATTTGCCCGCCGCTGATCAGACTCGCGCCCTGGCTCAACGCGGTGCGGACTTTACGATTGACGCTGTCCAGCCCCTGACGGTTGATCAGCGGGCCCATTTCGATATCCGGCTGGGCGATCGGATCACCGTAGCGGGTCGCACTCATCGCCGCCGCGATGCGCTCGATAAACTGGTCGGCGACTTTACGCTCGACGTACACCCGCTCGGCGCAATTGCACACTTGACCACTGTTGATGATCCGCGAATCGCGGATGGCTTTTACCGCCAGGTCGAGGTCGGCATCCGCCAGCACGATGGCCGGCGCCTTGCCGCCCAGTTCCAGATTGAGCTTGGTGATGTTCGGCGCCGCGGCGGCCATGATCCGCGAGCCGGTGTCGACACTGCCGGTAAAGCTGATCATGTCCACGCCCTTGTGCGCACTCAGTGCCGCGCCGACTCGGCCGTCACCGCAGACCACGTTGAACACGCCGGCCGGCAGGTCGGTTTCGGCGACCAGTCGGGCGAATTCGAAGCAGTTGTTTGGCGTTTCTTCGCTGGGCTTGATCACGATGGTGTTGCCGGTCAGCAGCGCCGGGGCCATCTTGCGGGCGATCAGGAAGAACGGGAAATTCCACGGCAGAATCCCGGCGACCACGCCCAAGGGTTTGCGCAGCAGAAAGATGTTTTCGTTCTGGCGGTCGCTGGTGATGATTTCGCCTTCGATGCGCCGGGCCCATTCGGCCATGTAGTCGAGGTAGTCGGCGGTGAAGTTGACTTCGACTTCTGCAAGGCCACTGACCTTGCCTTGTTCCAGGGTGATGGTGCGCGCCAGGTGGGCGACGTTTTCCCGCAGCTTGGCGGCGATCCGTCGCAGATGCCCGGCGCGTTCGATCGCCGGTTTGCGCGACCAGTCTTTTTGCGCGGCGCGGGCGGCGGCGAGGGCGCGGTCGACATCGTCGGCCGTCGACGCCGGGACCTTCGACAACAGGGCGCCAGTGGCCGGGTTGATCACGTCGAGATGGGCGGCGCTGGCCACGAATTGGCCGTTGATGAAGTTTTCGAAAACAGGCACGGACGACATTGGGACAACTCCTGGGCTGATCAGTAGGTGCGCGAGGGCGCTTGCTCGGTGGCGGGTGTGCGGTAGCGCGCGAGGGTGGCCGTGGCGCTTTGGCGCAGCAGGCTGATGTCGATGGCCACCGCAATGAACTGGCAGCCCCAGCCCTGATAGCGCCGTGCATCTTCTTCGTTGGGCGCGAGGATTCCACAGGCCTTGCCCGCTGCGAGGGTCGCGTTTACTGCGTATTGAATGCGCTCTTGAACCTCGGGGTGACCCGGATTGCCGGCATGGCCCAGGCCGATGGACAGGTCCGCCGGCCCGATGAATACCGCGTCGACGCCTTCGACGGCGGCAATCGCTTCGACGTTTTCAACACCCAAGCGCGATTCCACCTGAACGATCAGGCACAACTGCTTATGGGCAGTGTTGAGGTAGTCGGGCACCGCATCCCACCGCGTGGCGCGGGTCAGGCCGCCGCCGACGCCGCGAATACCGTGGGGCGGGTAGCGCATGGCGCGCACCAGGGCGGCGGCTTGTTCGGCGGTTTCGACCATCGGGATCATCAGCGTCTGCGCGCCGATGTCCAGCAGTTGCTTGATCAGGTTGGCGTCGCCGGTCACCGCCCGCACCACGGGTGCGGTTGGGTAGGGCGCCACTGCCTGCAATTGGGTGAGCACGCCGGGCACGGTGTTCGGCGCGTGTTCGCCGTCGATCAGCATCCAGTCGTAACCGGTGGTGGCGACGATCTCGGCGGCGTAGCCGGTGGCGAATCCGGCCCAGATACCATACTGGGTTGCACGGTTGTTCAGCGCGGCTTTGAAAGCGTTGTGCGGCATGTTCATGACAGGGTCCTTTCTCAGCGGTTGTACGGCCGATGCAGTTGGCATTCCGGGTTGAGGGTCACGCCGAAGCCGGGCTGGTCGAGTGCCGACAGGCGCATGCGGCCGTTCACCGGCACCGGTTCGCCGAGCAGTTGCGGGTGGAACATCGGCACCACTTCATCGGCCTTGGGCGCCATCATCAGGAATTCGGCGAACGGGCTGTTATGCCGGGTGGCGACAAAGTGATAGCTGTACACCGAAGAACCGTGGGGAATGACCAGTGCGTTATGGGCGTCGGCCAGCGCCGAAATCTTCACCAGTTCGGTGATCCCGCCGCACCAGCCGACGTCCGGCTGGATGATGTCGCAGCAGCCCATCTCCAGCAGCATGCGGAAGCCCCAACGGGTGGCTTCGTGTTCGCCTGTGGTGACCAGCATGCCTTTGGGCACATTGTTGCGCAGCGCCGCGTAGCCCCAGTAATCGTCCGGCGGCAGTGCTTCTTCGATCCACTTCAAGCCATGTTCGTGAGCCCCGACCGCCAGTTTGGTGGCGTAGTTGAGGTCCAGGCTCATCCAGCAATCGAGCATCAGCCAGAAGTCCGGGCCGACCCGCTCGCGCATGGTCGCCAGTTCTTCGAGGTTCTTGCGCAGGCCTTCTTCACCTTCGGCCGGGCCATGGTGCAACGGCATCTTGCCGCCGATGAAACCCATTTTCTGTGCCAGGTCCGGACGGGCGCCGGTGGCATAGAACTGCAATTCGTCGCGCACCGCACCGCCGAGCAGCTGATGCACGGGCTCCTGGCGGATCTTCCCGAGCAAGTCCCAGAGCGCCAGGTCGACGCCGGAGATCGTGTTGATGACGATGCCTTTGCGCCCGTAATACAGGGTCGACTGGTACATCTGGTCCCAGATGCGCTCGATGTCGGTGACTTTGGCGCCTTCCAGGAAACGCGCCAGGTGCTTCTCGACGATGTAGGCGGCAGGTTCGCCACCGGTGGTCACGGCAAAACCGACGGTGCCATCGCTGGCTTCGATCTCGACCACCAGGGTCCCGAGCACGTTGATGCCGAAGGTGCGGCGGCTCTGGCGGTACTCGGGGTATTTGCTCATCGGCGTGGCGATGTGATCGTCGATCCAGTGGCCGTCCGCCTGATCGTGATAATCCGCGCCGCCGCCTCGCAGAGTGAAGGCGCGGACGTGCTTAATGGTTGGAATGCCCATGGTGTGACTCCTCAGGTGTTAAATGGTGGCCGGTTTTTTTGCAGCGCTCGGAGCGGGCGAGCGGATGCCCAAGACCAGCAATGCGGCGATGACGGTGGTAGCGGCGAGCAGGTAGAGACCGGCGGCCGGTGAATGGAAGGCGCCTTCGGCCCAGTTCTTCAGCACCGGGGCGATGAAACCGCCAAGGGCACCGAACGAGTTGATCAGGGCGATCCCGGCCGCCGCGGCGCTGCCGGCGAGGTAGCTGGAGGGGAATGTCCAGAACACCGGTTGCACGGCGATGAAGCCGGAGGCGGCGAAGCACAGGGCGATGATGCCCAGGAACGGGCTGCTGAAGGTCACCGAGCAGGCGATCCCGGCCGCCGACATCAGCAAGGTCAGGCACGCCGTGCGGCGTCGTTCGCCGGTGCGGTCGCTGTAGCCGGGGATCAGGTAGGCGGCGACGATCGCGCAGATCCATGGAATCGCCGTGACCAGTCCGACCATCAACCCGACCTTGGTGCCGAGCAAGCCGCCGACCTGGGTAGGCAGGTAAAACACCACACCGTAGACGCTGGCCTGGATCAGCAGGTAGATCAGGCACAGGTACAGCACCGAGGGTTGGCACAACACGTTGAGCAGGCTGCGGCCGTGATTTTGTTTATGGCTGTCTTCCTGGTCGAGCAGGGTCTTGATCTGCAAGCGTTCTTCAGCGGTCAGCCACTTGGCGTCAGCCGGGCGATTGTCCAGGTACCAATAGGCCCAGATGCCCACGGCCGTCGCCATCAAACCTTCCACTGCAAACAGCCATTGCCAGCCATGGAAACCGGCGAAGCCATCCATTTCCAGGAGCAGGCCCGACAGCGGGCTGCCGAAAATGAACGCCAGTGGCGCGCCGAAGTAGAAGAACCCCATGGCCTTGCCACGCACCGCGTTGGGGAACCAGTAGGTGAGGTAAAGGATGACGCCCGGGAAGAAGCCGGCTTCGGCCACGCCCAGCAAGAAGCGCAGGACGTAGAAGGTGGTTTCGTTGTGGGCGAAAACCATGGCCGCGGACACCAGGCCCCAGGTGACCATGATGCGGCACATCCACAGGCGGGCGCCGACGCGGTGCAGGATCAGGTTGCTCGGCACTTCGAGCAGCGCATAGCCGACGAAGAACACCCCGGCGCCGAAGGCGAAGGCGGCGTCACTGATGCCGGTGTCGGCTTGACAGGCTTGCTTGGCGAAC